>Ga0116156_10004929_pt1 | contig 11229 bp, 9 predicted proteins | sample AD_UKC045_MetaG_FD_89891 | JGI IMG/M metagenome (GOLD analysis project Ga0116156, IMG submission 89891) | Active sludge microbial communities of municipal wastewater-treating anaerobic digesters from USA - AD_UKC045_MetaG | ecosystem: Engineered > Bioreactor > Anaerobic > Digestate | place: USA... | reverse complement strand
GATGCCCATCACCGCCACGATATCGCCTGCCTGGGCTTCCGCGATTTCCTGGCGCTCGTCCGCGTGCATCCGCACGATGCGGCTGAACCGCTCCTTGCGTCCCGTCCGCTGATTGATGTAGGCGTGGCCCTTTTCGATGCGGCCCTGGTACACCCGCATGAACGTCAGTTGCCCGTAGGGGTCGTCGACGATTTTGAAGGCCATGCCGACGAAGGGCTTCGCCGGATCGGGTTCGAGAGGCACCGTTTCGGCGGCGTTGTCCCACGCTTTGGCGTGGATCTCGTGCTCCAGCGGCGAAGGCAGATACCGCGTGATGGCATCCAACAGCGGCTGAACGCCCTTGTTCTTGTAGGCCGCTCCCAGGAATACGGGCGTGACGTCCTGCTGTTGGACCACGACCCGCGTCACCTGGTGGATCATCTCCGGCGAGATTTCCTCCTCGGACAACAGCCGCTCCATCAACTCGTCGCTGTACATCGCCAGGCCTTCGAGCATCTTCATGCGCCATTCCCGAGCAAGTGGGGTCATGGCGTCCGGGATCGGTTCCGCGCGGATCTGCTCGCCTTCGTCGCCGTCAAAGTGCAGCGCCTGCATGGTCGCCAGGTCGATCACGCCCTGGAAGCGTTCGCCGCTGCCCAGCGGCAACTGCATGAGCATCGCGTCGTCGCCCAGCTTTTCCTTGAGATCGCGGACCACGCGAAAGGGATCTGCGCCGGCGCGGTCCATTTTGTTGATGAACGCCAACCGCGGCACGTGATAGCGGTTCATCTGCCGGTCGACGGTGATCGTCTGGCTTTGCACCCCGCCCACGGCGCACAGCACCAGCACGGCGCCGTCCAGCACGCGCAAGCTGCGCTCGACCTCGACGGTAAAGTCGACGTGTCCGGGCGTATCGATCAGGTTGATGGCGTGGCCCTTCCACTCGACGCTGGTCGCGGCGCTGGTGATCGTGATGCCGCGTTCCCGCTCCAATTCCATGTGGTCCATCGTCGCGCCGGCGCCGCCTCCGCCCACCTCTTCCATCCGGTGGATGCGGCCGGTGTAGAAGAGGATGCGTTCGCTGAGCGTCGTCTTGCCCGAGTCGATGTGTGCCGAAATGCCGATATTGCGTAGCTTGGCTAGGTCCATAGTTGCTGGTCGCTTGGTACTTTGTTTGAGCGTAACATCTTAATTGAATTCGGCTTGGAGAAAAGGCCGAGAGCGGTACGAGGCGTGAAATTGCCGAAACTCTTCGAGCGGCATTTTACGTTGCAACGCCATAGAACGCGGCTGTCGGCAAACCGGTTTCACGGGCTACGACGGCGGCGAGCCGGTCGACTTCGTCGTCGGAGAGCGAGGCGACGCAGCTTTCGGCAGGCGGGCGGGCGAGGGTGTATACCTGGATCAGGCTAAGGCTGCCGCCGGCAGTCGTGATCTCGCGCAGCCGCTCGCAGAAGGCCTGGATTTCCTCGCCCGGAGGCGGTTGGCCGCGGATGCGCATCCATAGCGACTGGATGACCAGCGGCCGGACACGAGCGGCCCCGGTGATGTTCTCCAGCACGCGCGAAAAGGGAACCGGCGAGCGGGCGACGGAGCGAAAATACTCTTCCGTGCCCGCATCGAGCTTGGCCCAAATCTCGCCCTGGTTGCGGTCCAGGGCCTCCAGACCACGCTGCACGTGCGGACGATGGAGCCTGCTAGCATTGGTGATCAGGACCATTTTCACGGCGTCCAAGCCGTGGCGTCGTTTGACCTCGGCGCAGGCGGCGACGATTTCGTCGAAATTCCGGTGGGTCGTAGGTTCTCCGTCGCCGGAGAAGGCGATGTCGTTCAGTCGCCGCAATTCCGGGGGCACGCTGCGGAACTTGTCCGTTTCGAACAGACGCCCCGAAACCGTCAGCGCCAGCGTCTCGTCCAACTCGGCCAACAACCGCTCCCCTTCGACAAACTGCGTGTCGCCCGCCAGCCTGCGATCCACCTGGCAATAAACGCAGTCGAAATTGCAGACCTTGTCGGGATTCAAGTTGATCCCGATCGACACACCGCGGCTTCGCCGGCTGATCACCGGATAGACGAAGCGGTTGTCTTCGAACCGCCGCTCGTGTTGCAGGTGCAAAGGAGTGGTGGACATAGGGCTTCGACAGAAAGGGCGGGCCCGCGGCACGGGTCCGCCCTGGACAGTTCCTACGGCGGAGAGTCGGCGGCGGTCCGCCGCTGCGTTCAGATTTCTTTGGCGTCGATCCAGGGCATCAGGCCGCGCAAACGCCGCCCGACTTCCTCGATCAACAGCTTCGCCTCATGGCGCCGGTACGATTTGAACATGGGGGCGCCGGCCTTGTTCTCCAGGATCCACTCGCGGGCGAATTGACCGCTCTGGATCTCCTTCAGGATCTTCTTCATTTCGGCGCGGGTCTGCTCGTTGACAATCCGCGGGCCGCGCGTGTAGTCGCCGTATTCGGCCGTGTTTGATACGCTGTACCGCATGTAGCTCAGCCCGCCCTGGTAGAACAGGTCGACGATCAGCTTCAGCTCGTGCAAGCATTCGAAAAACGCCATCTCCGGCTGATAGCCGGCTTCGACCAGCGTATCGAAGGCCGCTTTGACCAACTCGGTCACGCCGCCGCACAGCACGGCCTGTTCGCCGAACAGGTCGGTCTCGGTTTCTTCGGCGAAGGTCGTCTGGATCACTCCGCCACGCGTGCCGCCGATGCCCTTGGCGTAAGCCAGTCCCACCGCCAGCGTCTCCTCGGTCGCGTTCGCGCCGATCGCAATCAAGCAGGGCACGCCGCCGCCTTTGACGAACTCGCTACGCACCAAGTGGCCGGGGCCCTTGGGTGCGACCAGCAGCGTGGCGACGCCTGGCGGCGGTTCCACCTGCCCGTAGTGGACGTTGAAGCCGTGCGAGCACATCAGCACGTTGCCCGCCTGGAGGTTGGGCCGGATCGAAGCGCGGTAGATGTCGGCCTGCAATTCGTCCGGCAGCAGGATGTTGATCACGTCCCCCCGTTTGGTCGCCTCTTCGATCGTCAGAGGCTGAAAGCCGTGCGAGACGGCCAAGTCGTAGTTCTTGGTGCCGGGCAACTCGCTGACCACGACCTGGCAGCCGCTGTCCCGCAGGTTCAGCGCCTGGGCGTGACCTTGCGAACCGTAGCCCAGGATGGCGATCGTTTTGGCTTTCAACAGGGAGAGATCGGCGTCTTTGTCGTAGAAGATCTTGGCGGCCATGACGAATGTTGACTCCTTGACTCTGGATGGTGGTACTTGTTTTGCCGAATATGGCTGGCGACGGACCGCGGCAAACGGCGACACGCGCTGAGGCCCCGCGACGGCTACGGGCCGTCGTTCTCTTCCTTTCGAGCCGCCTCGCTGCGGACCATGGCGATGCGTCCACTGCGGACCAATTCCGTGATCCCGAACGAACGCATCCGCTCGATAAAGGCTTGCACTTTGTTCTCGCGTCCAGAAATCTCGACCATCACCTCGTCTTCGCCCACGTCGACGATCCGTCCGCGAAAAATCTCGACCAACTCGCGGACTTCGCTGCGTTTTCCGCCGCTTGCCGCTTTGACCTTGATCAGCATCAAGTCGCGTTCGACGTTGTCCTGACTGCTGATGTCGTCCACGCGAACGACGGTGACGATCTTTTCCAGCTGCTTGCGGACCTGTTCCAGGACGCGATCGTCGCCGACCATGACGAAGGTCATGCGCGACAAATTGGGGTCCTCGGTCTCGCCAACCGCAAGCGAATCGATGTTATAGCCGCGCGAGGCCAACATTCCGGAAATATGCGCCAGCACACCAGGGACGTTTTGCACGATCGCGGAAAGCACGTGACGCATGGCTGCGGGATTCTCCAGCGGTACAGTCGAAAAAAGGATGATAGCGGGAGCGTCGAGGATCATCAAGGGGCGGGTCTGCGCGACGTCGCAGCTCGGATCTCCGTCGGACCGGACCCGCCGCGAGAGCAAATGCCTTGATCGTACCGTTGCGAAATGCTGCCCGACGAAGTTGTTCCTGGACAGGTGCTTAGCCCCAGAACTGCCACCAAGAGCGTCTCTGTTTTTTCATGGCCTCCAGCTTGCTCCGCCCGACGACACCCGTCGCCCGGGCGTTGTGGAGTTGTTGAGGGTTATAGTTGGCATGTGTCAGGTCCGCTTTCAGCAGATTCGCACCGTCCAGTTTTGCCTTGGTCAATTCTGCGTACCGCAGAACCGCCCCCTCCATTTTAGCGCCTCGCAAATCCGCCTCGGACAAGTCGGCGTTGGAGAAATTGCCTCGCGAGTCCGATACGCTCATGTCGCACTTGACCAACTTTGAGCCCGTAAAATCGCAATGGGGCAGCTTGGCGTAACGGAACACGCTGCCGCTGAAATTGGCATTGTGGGCATGGGTCCCCTCCAGCACCGCTTCCGTGAAATCGGCGCCCGTGCATTCCACGCCGTCCATGGTGGCAAACGCCAGACTGCACTCGTAGAAGTTCGCCCCAGTAAGCGTGGCCTTGGACAGATCCGCTTGCCGCAGATCCGAGCTGCGAAAATTGACTTTCGTCAGATTCATCCCGGCCAAGTTCGCGCCGGCCAGCTTGAGTGCGGACAGGACCGCGCCCTCCAGCGAGTCCGCATCGACCCGATGCAGCACTTGTCCCGAAGTTCTGTGTTTGATTTCAATCACGGCACACCCTCTCGCCCTTGACCTAGGCCTCCCGCCGCTTGACCATCGTGACTTCGTTGCCCTGCGCGTTGAAAGTCACTTCGTCCATAAAGGTTTGCATCAACAGCAAACCGTGTCCCCCTTCGTTTTCCAGGACCTCCGGATCCGCTCCGGCCGGCAGCTTGCTCACATCGAACCCTGGCCCTTGGTCGCGAATCACGAACCGCGCCTCGTCCGGCGACATCGTGACGTCCAAGTCAATTGTGCGGTCGCAGTACGGCGACTGCGACAATCGCTGCTCCACGACCCCGGCCGACGGCGGCCCTTGGAACATCATTTCGCGAGCGGTCAGCATGTCCTTCGGCGAAATCTCCAAGTTGCCGCGGTACAAGGCGTTCAGCAACGCGTGCTCGACCGCCAAGCCGACCCGGACCCGCCCCGTCGAATCGCAAAGTCGCATACCCGCCATCATCTGCTGCAGAAGGTCCACCAGCGGATCGATCAGCGCCACGTCGTTGCTTAACTGGAACGAGAACTGGTTGTGGGTCAGACAAGTCAACAAACGCTCGTAACTGCGGTTGACCTGAGAAACGTGCAGCACCTGAGCGATCTCGTCGACCAACCGCAAGTTGACCTGCGATTTGGGCACATAGCCGGCCGCCCCGTCTTCCAACGCCTCGATGGCGATGGCGTCCGTGCCCTGGCTGGTCATCAGGATCACGGGGATGTCGGAATAATGGACGCGGACCGCCCGCACCAGCTGCAGACCGTCCATGAGCGGCATCACCATGTCGGTGAGCACCAAATCCACCGCCGCGCCGCCACGCAAACGATGCAGGGCCTCTCTGCCGTTACTGACGAGGTCGACCTCGTAGCCGGCCTCTTCCAGCAGACCCCGGATCTGAGTCGCTTGCGTCGCGCTGTCTTCCGCTACAAGTATTCTGGTCATCGCATGGCATCCAGTATCGACTGCAAAGGGCCCCCCCAAAAAACGGTTATCTCCGCCGGCGGCGCTCCCCAACAACGGCCGCCGATGAAACTCTTTGTACGACGGATTTGGAATCCGTCCAGTCCGGCTGCTCCAGATTTTCCACCTGCGGTCCAGGCGTGCCCCCGGTGAGCCGAAACAACCACTACGTTCCACTCAATCGCTTGATCTGGACGTTCCGGAACTCCACCGGGTCGGAATGGCCGGCAAAGCCAAAATGCCCTCGCGTGCGGTCCTTGCCGGGATGCGGCGAGTTGGCCATGAACTCCTTGACCTGGCTCAGATCCGCATCGAGGATCACATTGCCGTTCAATTCCACCTTTATCTTGGGACCCTGCACGGTGACCTCCTGGAAGTTCCACTGGCCGGTGGGCCGCAGAAAGCCTCGCTTCGCCGCCACCATGCCGTAGGCCGAACCGTGGTATTGTCGCACGTCCAGCTTCGCGTATTTGGGATGTTCCGAATCCAAGACCTGCAATTCGCACATGCCGACGTAGGCCGTGTCGCCCGATCCGGGATAGCGGATGGCCAAGCCGTTGTTGCCGCCCGGCGGAAGCTTGAATTCCAGACGCGCCACAAAGTCGTCGTACTCGTCCTTGGTATAGATCGTACCGCCCTTGCTTGGCTTGCACACGATCGCTCCGTCGCGGACCTCGTAGTTCTCCACCGGGCCCGCCCAACCGCTGAGATCTTCGCCATTGAAGACCGCTTGGAAGCCCTCGCTGCCGTCTTGGGCCAGGATGCGGTTCGCCTCGTCGGCCGGGATCTCGCGGACGAAGATGTTCTTCCAGCGGATCTCGCCGCCGTGCGTCTGCAACTGGATCGGCCCCTGGGGGAACAGCGGACTGCTGCGGTCCCAGAAGTTCTCCATGATGGCGTGGTCCACCACCAACTTGTCGTTCAGGTACACCGTCGTTCGCGCCCCCACTTGCAGAATCCGCAGCCGGTTCCATTGGCCAAAGGGCTTGTCCGCCAGGACCAGCGGGTCTTTGCCCGGCGCGCCGGCCGAATTGTTCCACAGGCCGCCCGAGCCTTTGTCCGCGCCGATGCTCCACTTGCCGCCTTCCTCGGTGTAGTCCCAAATCTGGACTTGCGGTGTGGCCTTGAGGTAAATCCCGCTGTCGGCCTTGGCGACGGTCTTGTAGTCGATCCACAGTTCAAAGTCGCGGAATTCCCGGTCTGTGGTCAAATACACGCCGTGCCCGTCGTTGACCAGGTCCCCATTTTCCACCCGCCAGTGTTGGCGGACGTCGGCCAAGTCGGTTTCCCGCTTCGCGGCGCGCTGCTCATCGCTCATCGCCCACAACTGGCGAGGGTCAAAGTGCCCCAGTCCATACCAGCCGCTCAGGTCGGTCCCGTTGAACAGGGCCGTGAATCCCTCAGGCGGCTTGTTGTCCTCCTGACAGTCAGCGGTTGTAGCAAGCACGCACCAGACGACGGCGAAGGCAAGGGCAGCAAAACGAGCCACGAGCGTTGTCTCCTCAAGGTTGGAAGTTCAGGATGGATTTGAACATGGCCAACAATGTAATCTTTCCGAAAGCAACTTGCCAGCAGGTTTTTTGCCACTTTGCGTTGCTCACCCCCCACTATGCAGTGCCATGGCCCACAAGCCGCCTATCGGGCATCTGTCCCATGCCGCTTGCGGCAGAAGCCCCCCACCGTCTGGGTGCTTTGACGGCAGCCCGGTTGACGCGTCAACAGAAGAGGGGCGTCCCATGCGAGACGCCCCTCGAACTGCGTTTGCTTCCATCCGCCACGAGGCTTACTTCTTCTTGATCTCGAAGCTTTTGGCGAATGCCTGGTCGTTGAACACCAACTGCACCTGCTCTTCGGGGCTGGCCTTGGTGACCTTGGCCTGGCACTTGTCGCAGCAGAAACGGACCTTGACGCCGCCGACTTTGACAGCGGTTTCAGGGTTCAGTTCGCCGCCGGTGAAGGGACACGACACCTGTTTGGCCTGCCTGGTCGCCACAAGTTGTTGGTTGGCCTTGGCCGCGAACTTGGCGGTGTCTTTCTTGAACGGCGCCTCGCAACCCGGACAGCACAGGTAAACCCGGGCGCCCTTGTACTCGACCGCCGTCGTTTCTACCGCCGGCTTGCCCGATACCGGGCAAACCGCCTTGAACTCGTGCTTCTTTTCGGCCTTCTTCTCGGCGGCAATCGCGCAAGCAGAAACGGCCAACAAAGCAACCGACGCAGCAAAAATCATCTTCGACATGATCATTTTCCTTTCAGCAGAAATGTACAGACACAAACGGACTGATTCTGATTCTTGACGCACTCAAAAATCGGCGCGCAGGGGCACCACGGACAGTTGACGTGCTGATCGCCGGACGCCGCCAGAACACTCGATTCAAGCGCACGGCCAGGACGATCGCCTATCAGCGATTGGACAACAGGCTCTCCGACAACGCTGAGGCTGTCGAACGTCGTCAACAGATGCGCGAAGAGATTCAGATCACCCAGACACAGTGCCAGACGCGCAGAGGAGGACCGGTGGCACAGGACGCGGATCGCAAACGAACTGCGGTGCAAACCCGATGTCGGGCCGGCTGCTCGCACCACACGGCCGTCGCCATCCCAGTCCACTCGAGCGGTTTGGCGAGTTCCCGGCGCGGTGACCAACGCCACCCTGGCTGAATGATTCCAAATCGGCCACACTCACAGTCGTTGCCGATGTCCGCCGCAGGATGGTTCGCGCCCTCGCCAGGCGCCGGCCGCGAAGCGACAGGTCCCGCGAAACAGCGACAACAGCAGCGCCGTTGCTGGTTGATCCGCTGGATGGCCAGCCGGCAGCAAGGCTTCAAATGCTCGGTCTCTCGTTCGGCCGTGCAGCAGCACTTGCCGCGAGTCAGCTGGGGAGTCCCCAAGGCGACGATCACGCAAATCGAAATAAAGCGTATCATCCAGGAACGTCGAGAGCGTGGTTGAGTTTTCTTTGCCGTGGCAGATTATAGGGCTGACCACGATCGGTTTCAATTTGATTTTTTTGCTCGTCCGTGTGACGCTGGGATGGCCGGGGCAGGGCCGGCGACGATGCACAGATGAAGACAAACAGGCCCGGCTCTCGCTCACTGCGACCAATCGGTCGGTTGGCGGTCCCAGCGGTGTTGGGACAGTCTTTCCAGCAAGGCGGCATCCAGCAGCCCCGCGTCGCTGGCCGCCAGATTCGCTTCCACGTGCCCTACCTTGCGCATGCCGGGGATGATGGTGCTGACGGTCGGTTCAGCCAAAATGAACCGCAGAGCCATCTCGGGCATGGTCATGCCGGGGGCAACCAGCGGTTTCAGTCTGTCCGCACGCTCGACGCTGGCCTTCAGATTCTCCGGCACGAAGTACGTGTTTCGCCAGTCGCCTTGCGGCCAGCGGCTGTCCACGGTCAGTGTCCCGGTCAGCGTGCCTTCGTCAAACGGCACGCGGGCGATCACGGCCACGTTGTGCTCGCGGCAAACCGGGAACAATTCGTCCTGCGGATTTTGGTCGAAGATGTTGTAGATCACTTGGACCGCGTCGATTAGGCCACTCCGGACTGCTTTCACGCCGTTGAAGGGTTCCCAGCGGTTCAAGCTCAGCCCGATGGCGTGAATCAGGCCCTGCGACTTGAGTTCGGTCAACTTGGCGATCCAGCGGTCGTCCTCCAGCCAGCCGTCTTCCCAGGTGTGCAGTTGCATCAGATCGAACGACGGCAGACCGGCATTCTTCAGGCTGCTTTCGACGTATTCCTGGATGTGATCGGGCGGATAGCAGTCGTCCAAGCGGAAGTGCCGGCGGCTGGGCCACTTGTGGTTCTTGGGCGGAATTTTCGTCGCCGTGTATAGCTTGACCTGCGGATTGGCCCGCACCAACTCGCCCAGCAGCCTCTCGCTGCGGCCCGCGCCATAGGCCCACGCCGTGTCGAAAAAGTTGCAGCCCAATTCCACCGCCCGCTGCAACGCCTGCCGGGAAGCATCGTCATCCGAGCCCGTCCAGCCGGCCATGCCCCACATGCCATAGCCGATCTCACTGACCTGCCACCCGGTGCTGCCAAAGGTGCGATATTTCATGGAAGAGTTCCTCGGGTTTGAATTCTGGAGCCGTTCAGAAGATGATCCCCTGGAAGAAATGACGACTCACTCTGCCGCGCCCACAATCCTTCGATCGTCCACGTACTCGACGGGCTCGCAATCTCGACCATTTTCCCACATCATCGAGAAGAACCAAATTCCGCTTTCGCCGATGCAGAAGTCGGCTGGCGTGAACTTCATCTTCGAGGCGAGCGGAGGCTCGATGCGTTCGGGATTGTATTCGGCTTCCCAACCGAACGCTTCCCCTTTCCAAGCCCGGCCAACCGCGTGCAGCCCAGACGCAAACCGTCGAATCTGATCCAAATCTGGGACTAGAATGGGTACCACGGGTGCCGACTCGCGATCCCTCAGACTGATTCTCGCCTTGACCGCGTTCATCGCGTCTTCTCCTTTCCCTTTCCCAAGCCTCCAGAATGTCGTCCCGAAATTCGACGAGGATTCGGGTAATCTCGGACAACTGCTGCTCCCGGAAGCGTCCGGCTTTCGCCATCGCAATTGGATTCACCCAAAACTTGGCTTCCTTTCCCTCCTTGCCGACATGAACGTGAGGAGGCTCGTCCAGATCGGCCGAGTAGAACCAGAATCGATAGCCGCGGACTCGCAATACGACTGGCATACGTCTCCTCGACTCGCGGGATCGTCGTCCCGATTCCGTCTGTTACCTGGCCGTGTCCTTGTGAGATCCACAGTCGGCAGTTCGTGTTATAATCGCCCCGTCGCAATTCCGGGAGGTCTCCGGAGAAGATTTCCGCCCCGTCCCGAGGCATCAGAATCGGTGATTATGGCGAACGTGGCGGCGTTAGCCCCACGGTGATTTATTGACTATCTCAGCCTTGTTTGCGATCATCATGCGGGAAATCGGTCGTTTTCTGATTTTTGACTCGAAGGAGAGTACCGATGTGTCAATGTCACCCCGCTGTGGTGTGTTCCGGTTGTTCGCATGGTTTCAGCCGTCGAGGGTTTCTCAAGCAGTGCGGCGTTGCGGCGGCTACCGGTGCGCTGACGCCGCTGGCGGTGCGGGCGGCCGAGGAGGGCGGCCAAGCGAAACCTCGCGTGGCCCTAGTGTTCCTGTCCAACAGCGCGGGCCGTGAGATCTGGCCGTATCCGGGCTACGACTGCCCGAAGCGCCACGGCGAAATCCTGAACGCCTTGCGCGAGGGCTGCCCGCAAGTCGAATTTGTGCCCGTCGTGGTGGCTGATGCCCGCGAGGTCAACAAAGCGATCGACCTGAAAGACTCGGTGGACGGCTACCTGATCTACACGTTGACACTGCAATGGGGCTTTACCGCGCCGCTGGTCCAGTTGGGCAAGCTAGGCAAGCCGACCCTGGTGGCTGACGAGTACCTGGGCGGGTCCGGAGTCTTCATGATTGGCTACAGTTCGCTGCGCCGCCAAGGCGTTCCGGCCGCAGCGGTCTCCAGTACGCGGCTGGAGGACCTGGTGACCGTGGCCCGTACGTTCGCGGACGTCAACAAGCCCGACGTGACGCCCGCCGTGTTTGGCCAGCGGTGCGAACAGGCCGCCCGCCGCACGTTCGCCGCCGCCAGT
>Ga0116156_10004928_pt1 | contig 11229 bp, 10 predicted proteins | sample AD_UKC045_MetaG_FD_89891 | JGI IMG/M metagenome (GOLD analysis project Ga0116156, IMG submission 89891) | Active sludge microbial communities of municipal wastewater-treating anaerobic digesters from USA - AD_UKC045_MetaG | ecosystem: Engineered > Bioreactor > Anaerobic > Digestate | place: USA... | reverse complement strand
TGTTGCCTGCAACACCGGCGTCGATTCACCCGATACGGTGTTCCATGAACACCGTATCGGGTGAATCGACGCCGGTGTTGCAGGCAACAAAGGTTACCGATTGACAACAAAAAACGTTATGACCTGGGGCGGTTGTCGTCAAAAGGTACAAAGTCGGTCATCCAAACAAGCATTCCAGGTCAGTTGGCTCCTGAATACCCAAGGTTGCTCACGGATAGGGCAAGTTGAATTCCTTGGATTAAAGCCCCGAGAAGGGGCTTTTTTTTTTGCCTTCATGCTGGATTTGCCGGCCGAGAATGTGTAAAACAGCCCAGTTCAAGCGGAGTGTGGGGGATATGCATAAGAAAAAGTGGTTGCTCATCATCCCGGCGGTGTCGGCCGTTTTACTGGCAGTCGATCTGCTGTTGCGTGTTTTGGGGACGGGCGTACCACCGGCGGCTTACTGCGACAACGGGACGCCACGCGGTAATCATCGCTATCAGACCCGCAATCCCTACGTCGACGCGCCGCCCGATGAAATGAGCCGCTACATTCTATGTTTCGGAGACGGCTGGACCTTCGGTCTGGGCGTGAAGCAAGCCGACACCTGGCCGCAACGCCTGGAAAACATCCTCCGGGATCATGATGAGCAAGTGTACGTGGCCAATCTGGCCACGGTGCGCGATACCGCCGCCGACATCGCCAAAAACTTCACCATGCAGGTGAAACGTTACCGCGCGAAAACGGCGGTGGTGATGACCGGTCTGATCGACGCGCAGCCAGTGGAGCGCTGGCGTGAGTTTCCGCCGGGCGATCCGTTCGCGCCACGGGTTTGTTCCCGCCCATGGTGGCGCCTGGGCCACGAACTCGGCCGGCGGCGGTTGGCGTTCCGCTTGCGCCTGGAACACCAAAAGGAGATGGAAGAGAAGCGGTTCGTCGAACGAGTCGGTTCGGTGGCACAGGTGCAGGAAGCGCTGTTTTCGATCGCTCGCCAAGCGGAAGATCTCGGCGTGCGTTTGGTGTTGGTGACGACGCCGAAAATGCCGACGCCGACCGGTTCGGCGCCGCGTCTGCCGTTGGAAAACGGATACAACTTCCTGATTCAGGTGACCGGCCAGTCTTTCCAATTGCCGTTATGCGATCTGGAGAAGCGGTGGGGCGAAAAAACGCAGGACTACCTGCTGGATTGGTTGCTGTGGCCCATGCCCAATGAGCAGGGGCACCTGGATATCGCCCGAGCGGTGGCCGCGAGCATGTGAATTTATTTCACTTGGCTCAATTCTCGGCGCACCGTTTCCACTTCGGTGAGAAGCGTTTGCACCGCCGCCTTGAACGAAGCGAAGTCCACGCCGTTCTCGGCGGCGAAGGTATAACTGAGACGAACGGATTTTGCCTGTTGATCCCACTCCAGTTTACCGACCGTCAGGCGAAAATTGAGGTCGGCCATCAGACGAAAAATAGCTGAAGCCTTGGGGTGGTCGGCAGGCAGGCTGTATACGTCGACAATTGCCAGATAGACGATTTTATGCGAGGGCATTGCGCGCACAAAAAACTGTTCCGGTTGGCCGTCGGGGAAGCTCAAAGCGAATTTGTATTCGCCGATTTGCCCTCTGCTGAATTTCAACTTCATCTGCGTCAGGTATTGTTCGATAGTCGCGCCGTCGGTCGGGTTGGCCCAGGTCGTGACGGCGATCATCAGAAACGCCAGCGATAGCAGAGCGAGCCACTTTTTCATTGTCGTTCTCCTAAAGGTTACAACTCCGGATCATACAACGGTTCGGTGAAATAGTGCCGCAGGGGCGGCGGAAGCTCTTCGGGCGACCGCCCGGCGGTGTAGGCGGACAGATCGACCGTATTAAGCGTTTGCCAGTACAGCACCGGCTCCCTGGTCAGACGCCGGCGCTTAATGAAAGCGAGCATCGCGGCGAAGGTCTTGCCCGTGTAGGTCGGGTCCAACGCCTGATTTTCCGTTTCGCGAAACAGGCGGATCGCCGCTTTGCCTTCCTCGGTCGGACGGCCGTATTGCCCGCCGTAGAAATTTTCGATCAGGTTGATTTCCGCGGCGCGGTAATGCAGGCGCGGAAACGAGGGATCCAGTCGGTGTAAAAACGCCGCAGTGCGGTTGGCGTGCAGGGCGACGACGTGCCGGTTGGTGACGATCTTGGGCACGATGCGCACGCCGATCACCTCGATCGGCAAACGCGCTAATCTCAGGCCCACGAGCAAGCCCGCATGGGAGCCGCATGAGCCGGTGGTAACGAACAGATACTTGGGCAGCGGCATTTCGCCGCGTTTAATCTGTTCAGCCAGTTCCAGCCCGGCTTCGACGAACCCGACGTTGCCCAGCAACGACGAGCCGCCGAAGTACATGAAATAGGGCGCCGGCTCGCCTTTGATTTTTTTAGTCAAGTAAAAGCGCATTACGTTGAGCACATTGACCGGATCGTTGGGGGCGAACATGAATTGCGCCTGGCGACAATAATTAATGAAAATGTTCTGCCGCACGTAACTGAGCACCGGCTGCGGCACGAGGGCGAGTGTGGGTTGCAACCCTTCGCGGCAGCAAAACAGGGTGGTCGCGGCGCCGTGGTTTGAGCCGGCGCTGCCGATGGTCAGAATGCCCGTGCAGCCTTGGCGTTTAACGTCGGCGAAGATGAATTCGAATTTGCGCGGTTTATTGCCGCTGTAAAGCTTCGAATCCAGGTCGTCGCGCTTGATCCAAAGATCGCTCATCCCCAGATGTTGACCCAGATGCGGCAGGCGCTGCACCGGCGTGGGCAGGTCGGCCAGTTGCATCCACGGCAGTTTTTCGGCCAACAACGGGAATTGCTGAAACAATAAGCGCGCATGGGACATGGCATCATCCTCTAACTGGATTCGGGTGGCAAAGGCCATTTACGTTGAGTATACAGATATTCGCCGTAGCTGACGAGGAAGCCGAACATGTTGTTGAAAAAGTTCATGCGACGGACGATGACCGGGCGGGCGCCGGGCAGTTTGGCGAGGAAATCGGCCGCGTCGGCAAACGGTTCCATTTCCAGGTAGCCGCTGCCCACGCGCCGGCGTTCGTGGGCGTCGCTGCCGGCGGTGATCGGCTTGCCGAAACGCTCCGCCAGCCTTTGCGCACGATAGTCGACCCGGGCGATTTCGTTGCGGGCGTTTGCCCCTTCGACGGCATCGACGTAGGGCGTACCGTCGATCAGCTTTTCTCCACGGAGGCGATGCAACGCAGTCCAGGCGAAGGGATGCGGCACGACAGCCAAGCCGCCCTGCGCGTGGATCGACTCGATCGTTTCCCGCGCGCTTTTCCCGGCCGGCACCGGCGAGGTGAGAAACAGGCCGAGCAGTTCGCCGTCGCGGGTGCTGATTTCCCGCCCGCGAATGACGCGGAACGGCGGCGAGAGCGCCTGCACCGCCTCGACGCCGGCAAAGGTGTTGTGGTCGCAGATGATCGCCGCATCCAGTCCGGCGGCAACGGCGTCGAAGACGAATTGTTCGGGCGTCAATCGGCAATCGAAAGAAGCGCCGGTATGACAATGGCAATCGATGCGGATGCGTTTTTGTGGGATTGCTGTTTCCATTCGACTTGGTATTTAACTTTTTTTGCGGCGGCGTGTCCAGATAAATGAAAGCAGGCCACATGTCATCAAAAGGAAACAAGTTCCCTCACTTGGGAAAAGCGCCCTCGACAGACGAGGGCGTTTTTCTTTTATGGCGAAAAAAGCGCTTGACGCCCTATATCGTTTTTGTATAAATTCCATCGTCTTTGACACATTCATACGCATAAAAATGGTCGGGTAGCTCAGCAGGTAGAGCAGCGGACTGAAAATCCGCGTGTCGGCGGTTCAATTCCGTCCCCGACCACTTTCTTTTTAAAAGGCGCCGGCCGATTCGCCGCTTCCCGATGCCGGTTTCATGCCCGCTTTATCCGCATACATCGAATCAATCAACTCCCGGAAATGCTGGTTGATGACCTTGCGTTTGGCCTTGAGCGTGGGCGTCAGTTCGCCGGTTTCGAGCGACAAGTCGTGATCGAGCAGGCGAAAATCCTTGATCGTCTCGTAGCGCGCCAGTTGGTCGTTGATCAGCTTGACGCGTTCGCGGATCAACTGCACCAGCGGCTCGCACTCGGCGACCTTCGCGCGCTCGGGCAAGTTAAACCCCTTTTCCTTGGCGTATTGTGCGATCGTTTCCATCGCCGGGGAGATCAAGGCGGTCAGGAAACTGCGCCGGTCGCCGATAACCACGGCTTGCGCGATGTACGGATCGACGATCAACATGTTTTCGATCTTCTGCGGCGCGACGTTCTTGCCGTAGGCGGTGACGATCAAATCTTTCTTGCGATCGGTAATACGCAGCATGCCGTCGTCGTCGAACTCGCCGATATCGCCCGTGTGCAACCAGCCGCCGGCCAGCATTTCGGCGCTTTCCGCGGGCTTGTTGAAGTAACCGGCGAAAATCGAGCGCCCGCGCATGAGCACCTCGCCGTCGGTCGCCAGCCGCACTTCCACGCCCGGCAGCGGCGTGCCGACCGTACCCATGCGGTATTTGGTGAACGTGTTCATCGTCGACGGGGCCGAGCTTTCGGTCATGCCGTAGGCTTCGAGAATCAACACGTTGAGCGCGAAGAAAAATTCGGCGATTTCCTTGCTCATCGGCGCGCCGGCCACTGCCAGCAAACGCACGCTACCGCCGAGCCGGGCGGAGATTTTATCGTAGACGAGCAATTTGGCGAGGCGATGCTTGAGCGCCAGACCGTTCGGCAGCGCCTTGCCCGCTTGACGATAGGGCGCGGTTTGCCGGCCCACGGCCAGCGCCCAGTTGAAGATTTTTTTCGCGGTCGGCGACGAGGCGTTGGTTTTCTCCTGAATTGCCGCGTATACCTTTTCCAACACGCGCGGCACGGCGCAGAAGATCGTTGGGTGCACCTCCTGCAGGTTGGCGCTCAGTTTCTCCAGGCTTTCAGCAAAGTAGATTTTCACCCCCGCGCGGATGGCCGGGTAAAAGGCGCCGAAGCGCTCATAGACGTGGCTGAGCGGCAGGTAGCTCAGGTAGATGTCCTGCTCGTGAATGCCAAAGGTCCGCAGCATCGTTTCGCTGATGAACATGAAGTTGTCCTGAGTCAACATTGCTCCCTTGGGGCGGCCGGTGGTGCCGGACGTGTAGACAATCGTGGCGATGTCGCCGGGCGCAATGTTCTCGTAGCGGTCGGCCAGTTCCGCGTCGTTGCTCTGGTTGCCCAGTTGCCGCAGTTGCGCGTAAGTCACCACGCGCGGATCGTCGCTCACGCCGTCGATGAGGATGATTTTTTCCAGCTTGGGCAGCGCCACCGGATCCTTGGGTAGCTTCTGCAACTGCGTGAGATTTTCCACGACCGCAAAGCGCGCTTGCGCATCATTAATAATAAAACGTACATCATCGGCGGCCAGCGTGGGGTAGATCGTCACCAGTACACCGCCGACCATTTGCACGGCCAGATCGAGGTGAATCCACTCGGGACGATTGTTGGACGCGAGCGTCGCCGTTTCCTCGGGTTTGAGCCCCAGGGCGATCAGCCCATGCGCCAGGCGGCGCACTTCCGCCTCCCACTCGCGCCACGAAATTCCTTGCCATTTGCCTTCGCGTTTGGCCAACAGCGCCGAGCGATCGGCACCGGCGCGGCATTGCGCCAAAAACATCTCCACTACGTTGCGCGGCTGGTTCATGCACTTTCTCCTTATCAAAAGCGGTAATTGGGCGATCGATGGCCAAGGGAACGGAGTCAGCGTAAGGAGTTTACGAGCCGGACAACGTGAACGGCGCTGTCGAAAACGAACCTGACATATGAAGGGGAAGTGGTTTCTTCAACTCCCGTATGCGGGAATTGTATCACCAAATACCGGGCGATGCTCAAGGGCGCAATGAATTAATGCGACAACAACGCGACAAGGGCGTGAGCCAGATAATCGTATTGCTCGGGCGTGTTGTACATCTGCACCGAATAGCGCACCAAGCGCCGCGGATGGGCCGGCCAGTAGATGATCGGAATTTCGACGGCGAACTCCGCGAAAAGGCGGTTTTGCAACACATCGAAATGGCCCGCCGGCGGCTGCGTCGCCTCGGGAAGCGGGAAGGCAGCCATCGCGGCGATCATCTCGTCCGGGCACGGCGGCTGGATGTGGAGCGCCTCGCAGATCGTGCGCTGCTGCGCTATGGCCATTTGATGATTGCGGTTCATCAATTCGTTTATCCCGCCGGGAAGCAGGTTGGAGAGAAATTCGATGGCTTGGGGCAACACCAGAACGGCGGTCGGATCCTTGGTGCCGGTCCAATCGAAGAGTTGGCGAAAACGCGAGAGGTCGGTGCGCGTGGAGTTGTAGCCGTGGCTGATCGTCAGTGGGCGGATGGCGTCCTGCTTATCGGGGCGCACCCACAAAAAAGCCGAGCCCTTGGGCGTGCACAGCCATTTGTGGCAATTGCCGGTATAATAGGCGGCGCCCAGCGTGGTGACGTCCAGCGGCAATTGACCGGGTACGTGCGCGCCGTCGACCAATACATCGATCTGCCGCGCCTGCAGGGCGTCGACGATTTCCTTCATCGGCAGCACCAACGCTGTTTGGCTGGTGATGTGACTGATCATCGCCAGGCGCGTTCGTTCGGTGACGCGGGCCAGGATCGCCTCGACGACCTGGCCGGGCGACTCCAGCGGGAAGGGAATGTCGGCCACGACGATTTTACAGCCCCAGCGGTCGGCGAGGAACTGCAGCGCGTTGCGGCAGGCGTTGTACTCGTGGTTGGTGGTCAGCAGCTCGTCATCCGGCGAAAAGACGAGTGAGCGCAGTACGGTGTTCACGCCCGTACTCGCATTCTCGATGAAAGCGAGATCATCGGGTTGAGCGCCGATCAGCGAAGCCAGCGCCCGCCGTGCCTCGTCCCCCATTTGCTCCAGGTGTCGATCGAGGAAAACGATCGGTTCGCACTCGAGTTCCCGGCGCAGGGCGGTCTGCGCTTCCAGAATGGTCAACGGGCAGGCGCCGAACGATCCGTGGTTCAGATACACGACATTGGGATCGAGCGTCCAAAGCGCCAGGGGATCTTGTGCGGGCAAGGAGCGAAGAGGAGTCATTTTCGTACCTCGTGCTAGTTGTCGGGAATGGAACGGTCCACTTGGATACCATGAATCGGGTTCCATGAGAAAGGAAATTTTGCTCTCGCAAGTTGGCCCTGTATCCTATTTTATGGTTTTAACACTGCATGATATAATATATAAATAACTAATATTTAATGAAAGATGAGCCAAAATGGACCATTAAGTCTTTGCTGAATAATGCGACTGATATGATGTGAATTTCAACACTAATTATATTTTGCGATATCATGGTGTTATCGATGAATGAGCGCTCGTTCATTATTTGTGCTGTAGTTTAATGCAACACTTGTAAAAAATTTGTAATTTGAAAAACTGATGGATATACACCTGATTTATGCGTCTATAACTATATGATATAAAAGGATAATGCAAATATTTTTTCATTTGAATGCAAAATGTGTCTAAATTGGCTCATTTCTTGTACATTTTACCGGGCGGACGAACGACGGAGGATAAAAAGATGGTACCGATCCTGGTAGTGACAACGATGATAATAACAGTGCTTATCGGCGCCGCCGTAAGTTTTCGGTCGGCGAACCAATTATAGAGAGGAGAGACGCCATGGTATTCTTGTTTGTGGCCCTCACATTCATCCTGGCCGTCGCCATCGATGTTTTTGTGGTCAAGCGTCTTGCGGAAAAGAAAGCCGATGCCATCATTCAAGCCCACTCTGCCGCAACCAAGGAAGTGCCGGAGTTGGAGGAGGCGCAGGACATCCTCTTCCACGAAGGGCATACCTGGGTGCGGGTGAAGCGGGCGGTGGTGGAAGTCGGGCTGGACGATTTCACCCAACGCTTCGTCGGCGACATTTCGGAAATCAAGGTGCCGGAACCGGGCACGCGGATCAAGAAGGGCAAGAACGCTTGGACGATTCGTTTCGGCGATCGCGAGCTGAAGCAGCAGATGCCCATCAGCGGGATGATCTTCGAAGTGAACTCCAAAGTTCTTAAAGATCCGTCGTTGCTCACCGGGTCTCCGTACAAGGAAGGCTGGATCGTAAAAATTTTGCCGGATGCCTTGTCACAGGAGCTTCCGGACCTGTACACTCCGTCTCGCTTCCTGAAGTGGATCGACATTCAGAAAGCCAGCTTCCTGAAGGACAGCTATCCGGAATTGGGCCTTGTCTACAACGATGGTGAAACACTAACCCCCGGAGCGGCGAATCAAATCGAAAGAGAAAAGTGGAACGAAGTTGCGCGTAAAATTTTCGGGACCGAGAACCAGAATCAGTCCTGAAGTTTGGTTGGTAACACAATGCGGAAGAGGGGTAGTTGAAATGAACGAGCGAACAAGGAGAGCCATCCTGACCATCGTTTTCGCAGTGGGTATGAGCCTGCTGCTCGTGGGAGTCTATGCCAACGCGGAGCCGCCGAAGGAACAACCGGCCGCAACACCGAATCCAGCCTCCGATTTGCCGGACATGGTAACCATCGAATCCATTAAAAACATCTATGAAGGCGTCGACTTCACCCATAAGGGACACTTCGAATCGTATGGCCTCGATGCGCTGGGTTGCGCCGATTGCCATCATCACGGTCCGCAGGGCGTGTATCCCGCGTGCAGCGAGTGTCATTCCAAGTCGGGCAAAGTGGAAGGCGTGCAGGATCGCACCAGCCTGAGGGCGGCTTACCACAAGCAGTGCGGCGGCTGTCACAAGATCAACAAATGCGCCGACTGCCATACGAAAGCGAAGAAACCCGCGAAGACCGAAGCGGAAAGCAAGTAGAGGGAGTGAGGGGAATGTCGATTAACAGACGAGGCTTTCTAAAGTTGGTCGCCGGCGCCGGCGTGGCGGGTGTGGCGGCAACGGTAGGCGCGCCGCAAGCCCAAGCCAGCGAGGATTTCACGGGACACCCTGATCGCTTCGGCGTGCTGTGCGATTTGAGCAAATGCATCGGTTGCCGCTCTTGCGAAGAAGCGTGCGACCAGGTGAATGAACTGGGTAAAGATCCGACGTATTTTGCCGACGAAAAGGTGATGGAAACGACTCGCCGTTCGGCGCACAACATGTTCACCTTCGTCAACAAGTTCCAACCGACCAAAGACGGGCAGCCCGACGGCGGTCCGGTATTCGTGAAAAACCAGTGCATGCACTGTGACGAACCGGCCTGCTTCTCGGCCTGTCTGGCCAAGGCGTTCGACAAGACGCCGGAAGGTGCGGTGGTTTACAACTCCTGGAAATGCATCGGCTGCCGCTACTGCATGCAGGCGTGCCCGTTTTATATTCCGGCGTACGAGTATCATGAAGCCTTCACGCCGCGTGTGCGCAAGTGCACCATGTGCTACGACCGCATCAAGGAAGGCGGCGTGCCGGGGTGCGTGGAAATCTGCCCGATGGACGCGATCATTTTCGGCAAGCGCTCCGACCTGCTGAAGATCGCCACCAAGCGCCTTCTGAACGACGGCGGTTACGAAGACCACATCTACGGCCAGTATGAAGTCGGCGGCACCTGCTGGATGTACATCTCGAAAAAACCGTTCGATCAGTTGGGCTTCAAAATGAACCTGGGCACGACGGCGCTGCCGAAACTGACGTACGGCTATCTGGCGACGATTCCGGTCATGCACATCACGCTGCCGATCATCCTCGCCGGCTTCTACGCGATTACCAAGGGTCGGAAAAACGGCCAGGATAAGGGGGTGAAGTGATGAACGTGAGAGCGGAAAGCTTCGGCCTCAAATCCTGGATTCGGGAAAACATTTTTCTCGGCAAGTCCATTGGGGAATATGCTAAAAGCCTGATCACGCCGTTCAACCTGATCACCGGCCTGATCCTGGCGGTGGGCATTCCCGTCATTGCCTATCGTATGATTTACGGGCTGGGCGTTTCGACCAACTTGTCCGATACCAATCCCTGGGGCATGTGGCTCGCCTTCGATATGTTCTTCGGCGTCGCCGTCGCCACCGGCGGATTCATCATGGTCGTCGGCGTCTACATCTTCGGCCGGAACGATTACAAATCGATGGTGCGCCCGGCGATCCTGACCGGTTTCCTCGGTTATTTCTTCGCCATCATGGGTCTGGCCATCGACCTGGGCCGCTGGTGGGCGTTGCCGATGCCCTTTTACACCCTGGGCACGGCCTCGGTGCTCTTCCTGGTGGCCGAGCACCTGGCCCTGTACCTGACCATTCAGTTCTTCGAATTCCTGCCGGCGGTGGTGGAATGGCTCGGCCTGAACAAGATCCGCCACTACCTGCACAAGATCCACATCGGCCTGGTCATCCTGGGTTCGGTGCTGGTGATGGGCCACCAGTCGGCATTGGGCGGGATGTTCCTGCTGATGCCGTCGCGGTTGCATCCGCTGTGGTACTCGAACTACCTGCCGTTCCTGTTCTTCGCCTCTTGCATTGCCGGCGGTCTGGCGATGCTGATCGTGGAGAGCATGCTGTCGCACAAAGTGTTCGGCCATCAGGTGAAGGAAGACGACCACGAGAAAATCCACAAAATGACCATGGGCCTGGGCAAAGCGGCCGGCTTCACGCTGTTCGCCTACTTCGCCCTGAAAGTTCTTTCGATCATCCACGGCGGTCACTGGGAACACCTGCACACTGTGTGGGGCGCCTGGCTGGGCGTGGAAGTGGTCGGTTTCATCGTGCTGCCGTTGTTCATGTTCACCTACGCGGTGCGCAACGACAGCAGCCGCTGGGTGCGCATCGCCAGCATCTGGACGGTGCTGGGCATTCTGATCAACCGCTTCAATGTGGTGGTGATCGGCCTGAACTGGGATGCGCCGGAAGTGTACGTGCCCAGTTGGATGGAAGTCATGGCTTCGTTGACGTTGGTGACCATCGGCGTCTGGGTGTTCCGTTGGGTGATGAACCGGATGCCGGTGCTTTATCGGTTGCCCGAATTCCCCGATGAAGACTAAGGGGAAAAGGAGTAAAAAATGACTGAGTATTTCCACTTTGTCGATTATGTTCGCGACACCAAGATCATGGAGTACGGGATCGCGTTCGTCTTCATCGGTCTGTTTGCGATCTACTATCTGATGCTGCAACCGAAGAAGGCGGCCGTGGCGGCGACCGAATCGGTGATGGATCGGGCGAACGACCTGATCAAAGGCTTCCTGCTGCCCGCCGGCCTGAACTGGGATGCGCCGGAAGTGTACGTGCCCAGTTGG
>Ga0116156_10004926_pt1 | contig 11233 bp, 9 predicted proteins | sample AD_UKC045_MetaG_FD_89891 | JGI IMG/M metagenome (GOLD analysis project Ga0116156, IMG submission 89891) | Active sludge microbial communities of municipal wastewater-treating anaerobic digesters from USA - AD_UKC045_MetaG | ecosystem: Engineered > Bioreactor > Anaerobic > Digestate | place: USA... | reverse complement strand
TGTAATGCGAACGGCTTACATCCGCCAAGACAAAACCCGGAGCTACGTGGGCATTATTCATATCAATAACTTCCTGACTGATATTAACTTCTGGCCGTGGTATAATCATACGGTCTTTGTATTTCAACTTATTGGTCTCTACTTCTTAGTACACCACTTACTCAAATCCAAATCAATCGTTTTCCTTGGTCTTTCAGCTTTCTTTACAGCCCTTTGCTTTTTCACTAAACAAGATGCAGGAGGACTGGCATTTATGCTTGCCATGGCACTTTTAATTGCGAATGGTTTATTAGATAAGCAATTCAAATCAATACTACTTTTCGTAGGGTTCTATATCCTTTCAATTGGCTTGTTCATCCTTCCCTTATTACGCTATGACTTTTCGTATTGGTTTAATCACGGACAACCGCCCCATTTTTCCAGAATAAATCTCTTCGATTTTCTAAGCTCATTTTTTGAGGAATCGTTGTTTATTAAATTTTATATCGGAGGCATCATCATAGTAGCAATGGTGCGTTTCAAAACATGGCAATCGATTGTTGAAGACAAGGTATTTCTACTCTTCACATTGCTAACCCTAGGTATTATGGTTCAGGCCATGATAATACAGGTAACAAGTTTTAGTCCCCCAACGGTGAATTACTACTTTCACAGTTTTGCCATTGCTTACTTTCTTTATGTGCTCAAAGATCAGATTCGTTTTGAGAAAATTTGGATTGCTCTGCTCCTGCTCACATTTATCTTTATTTGGCGATCAGAGAACACCTGGAAATATTCGAATAGAATTTTTAGTAAGGTAATTCCGGGTTTATTTGCTCCACCCGATAAAACAGAGATATCAAAGAACACATGGGCAGCGAAAGATTCTGTACAAAATGAACCTGTGGAATGGAGCACGAGTTCATACAAATCAATGAAACGAATTAAACTTCCTACCAATACGATATCAGGAATAAAAAATATTCTTGATCTTGAAGTAGTGAAGAACAAGAAAGATCTCAAGGTTTTAAATCTCTCCAATCTTTCACCTCTGGCATTTGAAATAGGGTATGTTCCGGATAGCGGACCAGAATTTCCATTGTGGTATCACAAAGGTGTGGCTTTCTTTGATAGAGAAGAAAAGATGCTATGCGAGAAGATCAAAAATCATTATTATGATTTAATAATCTTTGAAAATATGCCCCATGTGGAGAGCTTCTTTTCCTTTGCTGTAGAAGAATGTACCTTTGAAAATTATTCACTCACTGATAAATTTCTTTCTCCAACCGGGTATCCTCATGACTCCATAGAGGTATTTATAAATAAGCCTTTAGAATGAAACTGAATTCTTTAAGTACCAATAGAATTTTTATTGTTGGCGCTGTCCTATTCATCTACATTACATTTGCTTTTCAAAGTATATCAAACACCAAAGGCCAGTTTGCTTATATTGATTTTGCTTCATTTTATGCTGGCGCTAAAGCAACCTTTATACAAAATACTTCTCCCTATTCTCAAAAAGTCATTAATGAATATAAGGATGAAATGGGCGTAGATCAGATTTATCCATACCTATACCCACCGCCAAGTCTATTTGTATTTTATCCGCTTTCTAAATTGAGTTTCGAAAATTCAAAATGGTTAGCCTTTATTGTGAATCATTTATTGTTGGTTGGTATATACCTCACACTTTTACCGTTGATTACGAAGAACTTTGGGACCGCAACCTATTTACCCATTATCATTTTTACAGTTTATTTTTTTAGTTACGATCCCATTATCAATACGTTCACAATTGGTCAATCCAACTTAATTTTGCTTTTCTGTCTGAGTTCCATTTGGTGGCTGATCTCAAGAGATTCTAAATCAAAAATTTCCGATATAGGTATTGGCCTTCTTCTTTCCATCACCATACTACTAAAGCTCTATCCTGCAATTTTGCTGTTGTTCTTTCTGTTTAAGCGAGACTTCAAAGTTGTAATCTTTGCTACTGTCTTCACACTCCTGTTTTCCTTTATTTCGCTTATGATTTTACCCGCTGGCATTTGGCAGGATTGGATTAATGTAATGCTCGCGAAAGCGGCCATTGGTGAAAATGCAATTGATTTCGTTAGCCCTGGGTTTCCGTGGAATATAAGCGTCAGCGCTTTTTTTTCGCGCCTGTTCTCTGTTAACAACTGGACAAGGCCTTTGATTAATGCACCCATGATCGGAACAACACTTACCTACTTAGTAAGCATAGCATTAGTCACGGCTGTGTTGTGGAAAAGTTACAAACTCAAATCCTCTTATAAAACGGAATCCATTAACGCGGAATTTGGCTTATACCTATTAACCATGTTTCTCATAGCACCCGTTTCATGGGGACATCACTTAGCCTTTATACTCCCGGCTATCATCATTACTGTTGGCTACTTAATCAAGGAAAATCCAGTGCCAAAGACAGTATTGATGATAACTGGATCTGTTATTGTTATAGGATTAAAGATACCGTATTGGAGCAGTGTCTTATATAGTCCCGCTTTGAATTGGGCCATTTCAATAAAAATGTTTGCTATTGTCTTATTGTGGTTTTACTTACTAACAAAAACTAAACTCAATGACACCAACATCGCATACTAGAACGAAAATTCTTTTCGCATTGGTTTCAATACTGCTGATCCAGATTAATACTGGAAAAGGCCAGGATGTTGCATTAACAAAACTTGGGGATTTACCTCCCGTGTTGAAAGAATCATCTGCACTTCAATATACTTCGTCAGGAGATATCTGGACAATTGTTGACAGTAACCGTGCAATTCTCTATTGTCTCGATTCTTTAGGACAAATAAAAAAAGGCATTCATCTTAATAATGTTAATCATGGATGGGAAGACCTGGCGAAAGATGATTCAGGTAATTTCTATATCGGTGATTTTGGAAATAATTTCAATAATAGAAAGGACCTTAAGATTTATAAATTACCTCCTCCGGATTCCATTAAGGAAAAGGTGGTGACTGCTGAAATAATTGAGTTCAAATATTCCGATCAACGTAATTTTCCACCGGATTTAGACAAGAAGACATTTGATATGGATGCTATGATTTGCTTTGGCAATTCCATCTACCTGTTCTCAAAAAACAGAACAAAGCCCTTCACCGGTTATACGAAAATGTACCGCCTTCCAAACGTCCCTGGAAAATACACCGCAGAACTTATTGACAGCGTATACCTTGGACCAGGACACATGCTAAATACATGGGTAACAGGAGCGGATATTAGTCCGGACAAAAAAACACTCGCATTACTAACCCATGATAAGATCTGGTTATTTCAATGTTTTAAAGGAGATGCATTCCTTAAAGGTAAAATGAAAACAATTAAATTGAATCATTTTAGTCAGAAGGAAGGAATTTGTTTCCTGGATAATGAAACTTTGTACATCAGTGACGAACGAACTGAAAATATTCTTGGAGGAAGTCTGTACCAATTAAAACTCGATAAAAGTCAACATGCCAGCTGTAAATGAGAATCTTGTGGAGCCATCCCAAAACAAAAATCTAATTCTTCCAAATTTCTTAATTGCAGGATCAGCCAAGTGCGGTACGTCATCATTGCACAGTTACCTTGCGCAGCATCCTGAAATTTTTATGAGTAAGAAAAAGGAACCACGTTTCCTTAGCAGTCAGGGAATGTCATTTCCGCTCAATGGCCCGCTTGACTACAGAGTTGAAAAATGGTATGTGAAGAAATTCGCAGATTACTGCGATCTCTTCCTAAGTGCTTTAAACTTTAAGGTTGTTGGAGAATCAAGCGCAGACACTTTGTATTTTCATAGTCATACCATTTCTACTATTAAAAAGTATCTGGGCGATCCTAAAATTGTTATTGTATTACGAAACCCGGTTAAACGTTCTTTCTCCGCTTACCAACATCTGGTTCGCGATAATCGTGAGCCACTCTCATTCGAGGATGCCTTGTTACAAGAAAGTGATCGGATTAAAAATAATTGGGAATTGATCTACCACTATCGTGCAGTGAGTCATTATTATGAACCGGTAAAAGCCTTTCTGGATAGCTTTACAAACGTCAAGGTAGTGTTCAATGAAGATTTAGAGAAGCGTCCACACGAAGTTCTTTCTGAAGTGTTCGGGTTTTTAGGAGTGGATACTTCTTTTAAAGTTAAAGACAGCACCACAAAACATAATATGTCGGGTAAGCCCCGTTCTCGTTGGCTTCACGAATTCCTATTTGAAGGACATGCACTGCGTGACTTTTTAAGACCAGCCATTCGATTTTTTATTCCAAGCGAAAAACGAAAAAGTATTTCATTAAAGATTCAACAGAAGAATCTTACTCAGATGAAAATTAATCCGGAAACGGCTGCTATGCTTAAGAATGAATACCGCGAAGAAATTTTAAAACTTGAAAAATTGCTTAACCACGATTTATCATCCTGGTTAATGTAGCATATGTATTCAGGAGGATAACCGGAGTTTTTAGAGATGCCCTGAGTATATTCTAATACACCAATGTTTCCTTTCCGAAATTTTTGTAGAGCGGTGTTTCTCCCCATCCACTCAGATTGGCTTTCAGAATATTTTTTTCAATATTCTCCTTTGACTGTTTTCTGTTTTTCGATTCCAGATCGTAAAAGTTCACCTCCTTCTCAGAAACATTCACTGCCTTTTCAACTGTGGTATTACTCAGGTAATGTAAAAAATTCTCGATCTGAATATTCTCATATCGAAGACCCAATGCCTTTCCTCGATCCATCAAGTCATGGTCTTCATGGCCGGTAGGCTCAAGTGCCTCATCGTATCCACCCAATTCAATAAAATATTTCTTTGCTAAAACCACTCTTCCTTCCGTTCCCCAGTACGGTGCTTTTTTAAACTGGAGCAAGCTATCGATCCCATTCAATTGCATTCGGTGATTAATATAAAATGCAAAATCTTTACCCGTAAAGTTATCCCCATCAAGGTTACACAGAATCTCTCCTTTGGCTACTTTATGTGCAAGGTTTTTTGCTTTTGATGCATGGAACGATTTAGGCTCTGTAGTGTGATAATAATTTACGAGCCCACGTTCAATGTAGGGTGGTAGGTTCTTCGTTGCCCAATCATGAAGTTCGTCCTGCGAATTATAATTCAATAAGACAAACTCTACATTCGGATAATTCTTGTTGTTCTCTACGTTATTCAAAAAGGTTTTCTTCAAATGAAAAAACCGATTCATGCACGTAGTACAAAACGAGATGCTATACTTTGGCAACGCCTTATCAAAGATAGCATCCGGTAATTTTTCGTCTTTGTAATTTCTGAAATATTGGTCTCTGAAGTCCCGAAGCATTCGCTCGAAACGCTGTGCATACGTTTTTTGTGTCATCTCATTCTGATTCGCCTACTAGCCTACTAATTGAATCCAAGGATTGTTTGCTTAGTTTTTTTTCTTTTCAAACATCTTCAATATTTCAGGATCATCGTTCACGGATGTCTTCGTATCATGAGGTGCTTGCTTTGAAAAATATCTTGGAATTTGAAAGATCTCTTTTAAAATGCGTAAGAACAATGCCCTTGCAAAACTTCCATCACGTTCTAATGTTCTTGCGCCAGTCCAAACCCGGGCAGATCGTGAGCGAACTTGCTTCACCTTTCCATATGGCATCATGTCAAAACACAAACGTCCATCATCACCACGAGTATTGTGATCTATGTATTTTGCCTTTAAGCCAAATTCTTTAACATATCCCATGCTGATTCCATAGGCATTTAAATGAGGTCTGTTCAGATGTCGCACTTCGGCAACAAGATCTTTTGCAAACTCAAAGAAGGCAAACTTCAATCTCGACTTACCTTCTGGAACCAAAAAAGAATACCTTCCGTAAACACACACCACATCCTTTTGGATCAGTATTTCCATCATCTTCTGAACCCAATCCTTCGGGTAAATACAATCCGCGTCAGCTAACAAAATATACTTACCCAACGCATTTTCCTGACCCCATTGTCGGGCAGGGCCACATCCTTGCTTTACCTGAAACAAGGACTTTATATGAATACGATCCAATGTTTCCTGCGTGCGATCCTTCGAGTTGTTATTTACCACTATAATATCAAATGGAAAGCTCGTTTGGCTCTTCGATAATGTGTAGAGACACCTAACAATGTTAGCCTCTTCATTCCAGGCTGCAATAATGATGGTTGCAATCGGATTAGTTTGATTCAATACCTTATCCAGATTTGCATTTACCTCATCAAAAATAGCATCAGGAATTTGGTCAAGCTTCTCATATTTCAGTAAGTCTGTATTGATCCAGGAGGGATTTTTAAATATACTCATGATACTTTTTTTGCGACTATGAAAACTATCAGTTAAAAGAAATAAAACTTATAAATTGACTCGAAATTAGTATAATTTTGTCGCATTGCATTCAATAATTTTCCAAACATATTGGATTAAAATCCAACCTTAAACCTCTACCTCATAACCCTCATTCATGCTGTTAAATTATTACAAGGATCCCAATTTTGGGGACGCACTCAATCCCATTATTTTTAATAAGCTCTTACCTGATTTTTTTGATAATGATCCGACCATTGAGTTCTCCGGGATTGGTTCGATAATAGGGCTTGAAATGTCTAAGCTGGCAAAAAAGAGAATCATTTTTAGCAGCGGCTTTGCATATGGATCGCTACCCAAGATTGATGATTCATTTGATATCGTTTGTGTTCGTGGACCTTTAACCGCCAATATTCTAGGTATTGATAAAAGTTTAGGGATCATCGATGGCGCTGCCTTGTTAAGGGAATTCAACTTTAAGTCTACACAGAAAAAATTCAAGTTCTCGTTCATGCCTCATTGGGAAAGTGAGTTGAAATATCCGTGGAAGAAACTGTGTGACGCTGCCGGAATTAATTACCTGAGCCCCACGGAAGATTCAATGAAAACGATCGATGACATTCTTTCATCGGAAGTTGTTATTGCGGAAGCTATGCATGCTGCAATTGTTGCTGACTCTTTACGCGTACCATGGATACCCGTTAAGGCCTATCGTGGAATTAATGATTTCAAATGGAATGACTGGACCAAATCCGTTGATGTAGAGTACAAGCCACTTGCCCTTCGGTCTATGTATGCTGTAAATGATTTTGTTCTGAAAGTATTTAAGGATAAAAGCAAGAATAAACTTCCAGACAGCCTCTTTAAACCCATTGCCAATACCTATACTTTTTTTCAAGATGCATTCCTCACAAAATCAAGTGTCAATCAGCTGGTGGCTTTGAAGAATGAAAAGACATATCTCAGCAACGAAAATGTTTTCAATTCAAAAGTGGACCAGCTAGTAGAGAAACTGGAAAATCTTAAAGTAAGGTACCAGCGCCATTCATAAGGTAAAGACTGGTCATCTTGTGTTGATGAGGTCTCGTCAGGTGTTCAGGTATTCCGAATAACCCTCTGTGTAAAAAGAGTGAATCATTTGGGTGCCGTAAACTATATTCCGGATAAATACAATCCACTTGTATTTATCCAACCAACCTTGAATACCTTATGATCAATTATCATTTACCTGCAAAACTAAATCGTAGTCTCTTAGTCCTGCTACTGGCAATCGTCCCTATAGCTTCTTTACATGCACAGTCTTTAGAACCAGTTGGAATATTTGATCATCACCAGGATGTTGGTAACCCAAAACTAAAAGGCTCAGTAGTGTATGATAAGACCAATCAAACCTATGCGCTTACTGGCGCTGGCAAAAATATGTGGGCACTGGAGGATGAATTCCATTTTGCCTGGAAAAAGATCAAAGGTGATTTCATTATTCGCGCAACCATTAAGTTTGTTGGTAAGGGCTCGGTAGATCACAGAAAGATTGGAATCATAGCCCGTAACTCACTAAGTAAAACCTCTCCATATGCCGATGCTTGTGTGCATGGTGATATCTTATCATCATTACAATATCGTGGCAAAGAAGCAGACACAACCTATCAGGTTGAACTCTCCTCCTATCATCCAACAGAAATTGAACTGGAGCGCATCGGTAATACCTTTACCTTTTCTGCCGCTACGTTTGGGGAACCTTATAAGTCTGTTACAAAAGACCTTGCACTCAACGAAGAAGTTTACGCTGGCTTATTTATTTGCTCCCATGCAGAAGATGTGATCGAGAAAGCCATTTTCAGTAATGTTCAAATTATTATTCCGGCTGATAAAAATTTCAGGCCATACAGGGATTATATCGGAAGTCATTTGGAAATTATGGATGTTGCTTCGGGTCACAGACAAATTATACAAAGCGCGGCTAACTCATTGCAAGCTCCTAACTGGACTCCTGATAATAAGTATTTGATTTTTAATTCGCTCACCCCTACGGATAATCTTCTCTACAAGTATGATTTAAAAGACGGCACAATAACAAAGTTGAACACCGGTTTTGCCAATCAAAATAACAACGATCATGTTCTTTCATTCGATGGAAAAATGCTTGCCATAAGCCATCATGTCGGTACCAATCGTACATCCACCATTTTCACTTTGCCTGTTACGGGTTCAGATACACCCGCAAAAATTACATCGGAAGAAAATGGACATTCATATTTACATAGTTGGTCACCCGATGGAAAGAAATTAGTGTTCACCGGTTTCCGAAACAAAGAATGGAATATTGTTTCGATCGACATTGCTACGAAAAAGGAAATGATACTCACTGAAGACGCTACCTTAGATGATGGACCAGAATACAGTCCGGATGGTAAGTACATTTATTTCAATTCGGTCCGAACTGGTACCATGCAATTATGGAGAATGAAACCCGATGGCAGCGAAGAAGAACAAGTATCGTTTGACGAATACAACAATTGGTTTCCTCATTTTTCACCCGATGGCAAATGGATTTTATACGTGGCATTCCCAAGCACTATTAACCCAACAGATCATCCATTTTATAAAAAAATATACTTACGGTTAATGCCGGCCTCTGGTGGAATTCCAAAAACCATTGCCTACATATATGGCGGACAAGGTACCATCAATGTACCGAGTTGGTCGCCTGATAGTAAAAGGATTGCCTTCGTTAGTAACTCAAAACTTGATCTTCCGAAAAAGTAAGAAAGTGTTGAGATACTATTGAGTAACTGTTCAGGATAATGGTGTATAGACTTATTGGATAACTTCCTCTATCAGCTTGTTATCTTTTACAGCCAGTACATTTTCATTTCCCCAATCTTTCATCAGTTCAATAATCGGTAGCAACGTCCTGCCCTTTTTAGTAATAGCATACTCCACTCTTGGTGGAATCTCCGGGTAAATGATGCGGTCAATAATTCCGTCACGCTCTAGTTCTCTGAGCTGTGTTGTCAGCATCTGTTTACTAATGCCTCTCAGCATCATATCCATTTTCCCAAAGCGGTTAATGTCATTATTAATAAGGTGCAGAATCAGAAGTTTCCATTTCCCTCCCATAATCTCCATAGTCGCTGTGACGGGGCAATCCTCTAGATCAGACAAACAAATATTTTTCATAATGTATTGATAATCAATATTAGTCTAATTATAATGACTATATCCGTTTATTATAACTACATACAAATTAAGAAGCATTGCGTTAAACTTGCAACATATTCGAAACTAAAATTTACGCATCATGAAAAACTATCTCATCACCGGATCCATTGGAAACATCAGCAAAGTAATTGTAGCGGAATTGGTAAAAGCTGGGCAACATGTTAGTGTCATTACCTCATCAAATGAAAGAGTGAAGGATATTGAAAAACTAGGAGCAACAGCACTGGTTGGTCAAGTTCAGGATCTCGCATTTCTTAAAGATGCATTTAGCAAAGCAGATGTAGTGTATACGATGATCCCTCCGATTTGGCAAACTACCAACTGGAGAAAATCACAAAATGAAATTGCACAGAATTATACAGAAGCATTGCGATCCAGTAAAGTAAAGTATGTGGTGAACTTAAGCAGCATTGGTGCACACCTAAAGGATGGTGTTGGTCCTATTAATGGTCTTTATGATTTTGAGCAAATGCTCAACACATTGAGTGGGTTAAATGTTAAAAATCTCAGGCCGTCATACTTCTATTTTAACTTATTAGCGCAAATAGGAATGATTAAGCAAGCCGGTATAATGGGTGGCAATTTTGGTGATCAGGAAAAAGTATTCCTTGTCCACCCAAAAGATATTGCTGCTGCCGCAATTGAAGAACTTCTACATCTTGACTTTAATGGAAACTCGATTCGTTACGTTATTGGTGATGAACGAAGCGGTGCAGAGATTGCAAAGGTACTAGGTAAGTCAATTAATAAGGATTTGAATTGGGTAACGTTTTCAGATGAGCAACAAAAATCCGGATTACTGGGAGCTGGTCTACCTGATACTCACGCCAGTGCTTATACCGAAATGGGAAATGCATTGCGAGTGGGTACCATGCAAGCCGATGCCCGCGCGCAAAAACTAAACTTTAGCGAGATTAAATTGGAAGATTTTGCTGTAGAATTTGCGAAATCATTTAGTGCTTAAATTATCTGCTACCATGTAAAAGCAAAGAACCTGAGCTCTGTGCTTTTACATGTGCATCTTTGAACACAGAAGGATCTTACCTCTATGATGGGAAAAATAGGTTTGGCTGTCGACTAAAAAGTGAACCCATCAGCGATTATTCCACTAGCTTGTTCATCAACAGAGTTTGAGTAGGATATGCGAATTCTATTTCTCTCTTCTTGAACTCTTCAAAGATTCGAAAATTAATAGTCTGTTGAATATCCATGAATTCATTATACTCAGGGCTACCAACAAAATAAACGACTTCATAATTAAGACTAAAGCTTCCATAGCTAGCAAAATGAGCACGGTCGAACTTTGCGTTTGATTGTTCCTCAACAATTTGTTTAATCAATCCGGGTACGGCCCGAATTTTCTCAATGGGTGTATTATAAACAATACCAAAAGTGAATACAGTTCTTCTACTTTCCAGACGCTTAAAATTATGCACACGCGAATTTGTTAAATCACTGTTGGGGATGATCAACTGCTCTCCTGAAAGGCTCCTGATACGCGTTGTTTTTACTCCAATATATTCTATAGCACCTTTTTTATCGTCTACCACTATAAAATCACCAATTTCAAATGGCTGGTCAAAAAAGATAACGAAGTAATTGAAAAGGTCACCCAGTATATTTTGTGCGGCCAGCGCGATGGCAATACCTCCAATACCCAATCCCGCGACAATGGCGGTAACATTATATCCAAGGTTATGGAAGAGGAATA
>Ga0116156_10004924_pt1 | contig 11236 bp, 6 predicted proteins | sample AD_UKC045_MetaG_FD_89891 | JGI IMG/M metagenome (GOLD analysis project Ga0116156, IMG submission 89891) | Active sludge microbial communities of municipal wastewater-treating anaerobic digesters from USA - AD_UKC045_MetaG | ecosystem: Engineered > Bioreactor > Anaerobic > Digestate | place: USA... | reverse complement strand
TTGCCATTCTACCTTGAACTGACCCTGGCGTCGCCTGTCCGTGTCGAAAAGCGCTGTCCGTGGCGGGGAAGTGACTTTGCGAACGCCCCTGAGAACACACTCCCTTATCGACCGCAGACCCTGGACGCTTGACTGCCGAACTTCCTTGACTCCCTGTGCCGGTGACAGGCGTCTTCTCTGTGTTTGACGCCCTTGCCGGCGGCTGTCGGCGCGTCTGGCATTGTCTACGTAACGGGACGAACCGGAGTTCGCCGAATTATCTCGCGCGGCAGCAAATGGCGGCGAAGTGTACGAAAAGGGGCAAGGCGGGGCAAGAGCGAACGGCGCGTGCGGTGCTAGCACGCACAGGGCTTTGACAATCAACGGTTGCGCCAAACCCTCGCGTCGGGAATCCCCAAACCCTGCTGGCAACCCTCAATCTCCTTCTTGAAGCGGACGGCGTCCTGCGGATAGCCGGCCGTGGCGCGCAGGCCGGGCACTTGCCGCTGCCAGAACGCGTTCCAGGCCAGCATGGCCAGTTCGCGCAGGTACTTGGACATCATCGAAGCCAGGGCTACCGGGAGAAAGCGCTCGGCCTTTTCGAGAAAGCGAAATTCCACTCGGCGGGTGGCCGGCCCCCAGCGATACACGCTGCGAGCCGGACTTTCCCCAAAGATCTCGACCAGGTAGTCCGGGAACGTCGCCTGCAGCAGATCCGCGTACCGCTGGCGGCCGCCATGCTTGTCGCAGACCACCAAAACCGCTTGACCGTCCGCGGGCGGCAAAACCGCTTTAATCAGTTCCATCGTTACAGTCGATAGGACCGTGGCTTTGTTGCCCAGACGATCGAGTCGGCCGTTGAACTGTTCCGGAGACACCACGACGGATCGCATGGCCAGCAACCGGACGCTGGCCTGCTGCAGTCCCTGGAGAAAGGTCTCGGCGAGCCGATCTAAGGAATCCGAATCGTGGGCCAGCGGCCATGCCAATTCGAAATCCCGGTACCAGGGATCGCGATCCACGTCAGCGGAGTTCTGCGGCGCCAGGGCCGCCCATGCTTCGCGCCAGTGGGCGGGTCGCAGGCCGATCGCCCGCAGGGCCGTGAGCACGCCGCACTCCAAGTTTTGCAGGGTGCCGCCCGGCTTGTACAGCGACTTGGAATCGGCGATCGGCACCTGGGACGGTCTCCGCTGCGGGCGCCCGTGACGCGAGACGACGCCGGAGAGCAGCTCGTACCAATCGGCATCGCGGCAAGCGTCGGGCGCCAGCCAGACAGTGGCGGAAATCACGAGCGGTCCCAGGTTGGGACCGTAGCCGGCTTCGTCCGTCCCGATCAGGTACAGCATGGCAAGAATGTCCCCCTTCCCGGAAGATCGCAGCGGGCCTGTCAAACCGTAACGGATTTGCCGGCCGGGACCGTTGGTAACGGTCGTTCCACCTGGGTCGCCGAAGGAATAACCGGCACACTTTCAGCACCTTACTGGTCCGATATCACCGGCACAGTCTTCGTCGTAACCCAAGACTGGAAAATTGTTTTCGAAGCCTCAAGGGCTCTTGTCAAGCACGCCGATACGGAACATGTCAGTGGACGCGTGAAGTCAGGTGTGGAAGTGCCCGGCGACGCGTCGGTCCAACCGGCGGACACAATCGAGTCAAGGATTGGCTCGACCGGTTCTGGCGTTACTCACCGTTTGTATCGGAGGCATGACCCACCTGCTCCGATTGGCCCACCCGCGATCACTCGACCCGGATCGGTCTCCTTGGCCAAGGGGGCCGATTGATCAGCGGTTGATGCCGACCACCGCTTTTGGGCATACCGGCGACATCTTCCTGCGCGAGGCCTGGACGGGAGCGGCGCCAGTTCGATTTCACTATGTTCCAGTGTTATAGGAGACATGGCTCGATGAAGTGGAACATCCTTGTTGCTTCGATGGTGCTCGGCCTAGGTTTGAGCACGCAGAGCTTCGGTGACCTGTTGGACCGAATGCTCGGCTCGAATGGGTGCGGCTGCGAACAGAAAGACGGCTGCGCTCAGAAGTGTGGTGACAAGTGCGACGGCAAAGACGCCTGCGCACAAAAAGATTGCTGCGGCCCGAAATGCGTCCGTCGTCCGTTGCTGAACCTGGGCTGCGCCCAGAAGTGCGACGGGAAAGACGGCTGCTGCCAGAAGGACGGCTGCAAGGACCCCTGCCAGAAGGACGGCTGCAAGAATCCGTGCCAGAAGGACGGATGCAAAGACGGCTGCGCCCAGAAGGGCTGCGGTCTGTTCGGTGGCGGTCTGCTGGGCGGCTGCGCCCAGAAGGACGGCTGCAAAGACGGCTGCAAGGACCCCTGCCAGAAGAACGGCTGCAAGGATCCCTGCCAGAAGGACGGATGCAAAGACGGCTGCGCCCAGAAGGGTTGCGGTCTGTTCGGTGGCGGTCTGCTGGGCGGCTGCGTCCAGAAGGACGGCTGCAAGGACGGCTGCAAGGACCCCTGCCAGAAGAACGGCTGCAAGGACCCGTGCCAGAAGGACGGCTGCAAGGACGCCTGCCAGAAGGGTTGCGTCCAGAAGTGCTGCGGCCCCTCGCTGCTGGAACGGATCTTCGCTTGCCGCCGCAGCTGCTGCGACTCCAAGTGCGGCAAGGACGGCAAGGGTTGCGATAAGGGCGACGACAAGGCGCCGGAAGCCGAGAAGACCCCCGCCACCGCCGACGCTCCGGTTCCGCCGGCTCCCGTAGTCGATCCCTCCGCGTTTCTGAAGAGTCAACGTCGAGTGATTACCGCCAGCGCCACACTGGTCCGCTAAGTGGGCCTAGCCGATCGGCTCTGACGTTTCACGGCCTGTCCGGATACTGACTCTGGACAGGCCGTTTTTCGTTGCGCCGCCCCGCTTTCCCGAGGGAAATCCTGCCATCCGGGAACGAGCGTTCTGCGTCGGCGAGCCGCGTGACCGAGGATCGCGGGATACCGGTCCGTGACCGGTTTATCCTGGCAGACCAGTTTGCGGCCGGTCCCTGGCGTGATACCCTAGAGGCTACATTCATGGCCTAGGAGGAGCAGACACCACCGTGAACCTCGATCATTTCTTCCATCCCTATTCGACCCCCACGACCAACATTGTAGATTGCCTGCGTTTCTGGACCGACGACCATCCGGACGATCCCGCGTTCTGCTTTCTGGAGGACGGGGAGACCGAGGAGGTTTGTTGGACCTACGCCCAGCTGGACCGCAAAGTCCGCGCGGTGGCCGCGACGCTCCAGTCGATGGGCTTGCAGGGCCAGCGGGTCCTGCTGCTGTACCCGCCGGGACTGGATTTCGTGGCCGGCTTCTACGGCTGCTTGTTCGCCGGTGCGGTGGCGGTTCCCGCCTATCCGCCGCGCCGCAACCGGAACATGCTGCGGATTCAAGCGATCTCCGATGATGCCCAGGCCAAGGCCGCCTTGTCCGTCCACGACGTCTGCGATCGCGCCGGCGCGCTGCTGGACGAAGCCCCGCACCTGAAGGAATTGACCTGGCTGGCGACCGACGAGATCGCGGAAGACGTGGCCGATCGTTGGCAGGCGCCGAAAATCCACCGCGAGATGCTGGCGGTGTTGCAGTACACCTCCGGATCGACCGGTACGCCCAAGGGTGTCATGCTGGCGCACCGCAATTTGCTGCACAACGTATCGCTGATCACGCACGGTTTCGAGCCCAGCCGAACGAGTCGGGGGGTTTCTTGGTTGCCGACGTACCACGACATGGGGCTGGTGGGCGGCGTGCTGTATTCCGTGTTCTTTGGCCGCTACTGCGTCCACCTCTCGCCTCTGGCGTTTCTGCAGAAGCCCGTCCGCTGGCTGCGGGCCATCACCCGATACCGAGTGACGATCAGCGGCGGGCCGAACTTCGCCTACGATTTGTGTACCCAGAAGGTGACGGACGAGGAACTGCAGGGACTGGACCTGAGCAGTTGGGAAGTCGCCTTCAACGGCGCCGAGCCGATCCGGGCGGCCAGCCTGGATGCGTTCGTCGCCCGCTTCGCGCCCGTCGGCTTTCGCCGCGAGGCCCTCTATCCGTGTTACGGCATGGCCGAGACGACCTTGATCGTCACGGGCGGCAAGAAGAGCGAGCCGCCCGTCGTCCGTTCGTTCCAGGGCCAGGCCCTGGATCAGCATCGCATCGTCCCCGTCGACGAGGGCGACGAAGACGCTCGCCAACTGATCGGTTGCGGACGCGTCCTGCCGGAGGGGGACGTGCGGATCGTGGACGCGGTGCACTGCCGGCAGATGCCCGAAGACCGCGTCGGCGAAATCTGGGTGGACAGCCCCAGCGTCGGCTTGGGGTACTGGAACAAGCCGGGCGCGACCCAAGAGACGTTTCAAGCCAAGCTCTGCGACCGTACGTCGGGCACGTACCTGCGGACCGGCGATCTGGGGTTCTTGCACCAGGGGGAACTGTTCGTCACGGGACGCCTCAAGGATTTGATCATCGTCCGCGGCGTCAATCGTTACCCGCAGGACATCGAACTGACCGTCGAGCAGGCCAGCAACCACCTGCAGGCCGGCGCGGTGGGGGCCTTCTCCGTGGATATGCACGGCCGCGAACGGCTGATCGTTGTCAGCGAAGTCGAGCGCACCCGCCGCAAGGACTGGTCGGACGTCATCGGGGCCATTCGCCGCGCCGTCACCGCCGAGCACGATCTGCCTCCGGACGGAATCGTGCTGGTGCGCTTCGGGTCCATTCCGAAGACCTCCAGCGGCAAGATCCAGCGGCACGCCTGCCGCAGCGATTTCCTGGACGGCTCGTTGTCCGTCGTCGCGCAGTGGTTTGTCTGGGACGAGGAGCAGGCCGGCGCGCCGCAAGCAGCCGCCAAGCCGGCTCCGCCGCCCGCTCCCGCCGCCGGCTTGCCCGAGGTCGATCCGCGCGTCGCCGCGGTGGTCCTGGAACAGGTCCGCGCGGTGGCCAAGGAGCGGGCCAAGGGCCTGCACCTGGATTCCAATATCGTCGCGGACCTGGGGCTGGATTCGTTGGAACGCCTGCAGATCGCCAACTCGTTGGAAATGACCTTCGGCGGGCGATTTCCGGAAGCGGTGCTCAGTCAAATCGAAACCTGCCGCGAGGTGGCGGCGGCCATCGAACAGTACATCGGCAAGGACGCCAAGTCGTATGTGAGTGTGCTGCGCGAGCATCCCTCGGCCGCGCCGGTCCCAGCCGGGCCGATCTCCGAGGAGTGTTACGATTTCCGCCATTTGCCGGAGTACCGGAAACTGAAGCAGACCATGGAACTGCTGGCGGCCAAGGGCCTGACCAATCCCTATTTCAGCGTCCACGAATCCGTGACCCGCGACACGACCGTCATCGGGGGCCGCCGGCTGGTCAACTTCTGCAGCTACAACTACCTGGGCATGTCGGGCGATCCGCTGGTCGCCCAAGCGGCCAAGGAGGCCGTCGACCGGTTCGGCACGAGCGTCTCGGCCAGCCGGCTGGTGTCCGGCGAGAAGACCATCCACCGCGAATTGGAGTCCGCCCTGGCGAAGTGGATCGGGGTGGAAGACGCCATCGTGTACGTCGGCGGCCACGCCACGAACGAATCGACGATCGGCCACCTGTTCTCCAGCGGCGATTTGATCCTGCACGATGGATTGGCTCACAACAGCATCGTGCAGGGCGCCCTGCTGTCCGGCGCGCGGCGGCGTCCTTTCCCGCACAACGATTGGCAAGAGCTGGATTCGGTGCTGGCCGAGGTGCGGAAGGATTATCGCCGGGTGCTGGTCGTCATCGAAGGCGTCTACAGCATGGATGGGGATTACCCCGAACTGCCGAAGTTCATTGAGGTCAAGCAGCGCCATCGCACCTTCTTGATGATCGACGAGGCGCATTCGATGGGCACCATGGGACGCTGCGGCCGAGGCCTCGGAGAGCATTTCGGGGTCGCCCCGCAAGACGTCGATTTGTGGATGGGAACGCTCAGCAAATCGTTCGGCAGTTGCGGCGGCTTCATCGCCGGTTGCCGGGAAGTCGTCGAGTACTTGAAATACACCTCGCCCGGCTTCGTCTACAGCGTGGGGATCCCGCCGTCCAACGCGGCCGCCGCCTTGGCGGCGCTGCTACTGCTGCAGCAGCAACCGCAGCGCGTGTCGCAACTGCAGGCCCGCTCTCGGCTGTTCCTCGATCTGGCCCGGCAGCAGGGATTGAACACCGGCCTGAGTCACGACACGCCCGTGGTGCCGGTGATTATTGGGAATTCGCTGCACGCGCTGCAGCTGTCCCAACGGTTGTTCGAACGTGGCATCAACGTCCAGCCCATCTTGTATCCGGCCGTGGAAGAAAAGGCGTCGCGTCTGCGGTTCTTTATTTCCTGCTGCCACTCCGAAGAACAGATCCAGCAAGCCGTAACGGCGACGGCGGAAGAGTTGCGGCAGATCGCTCCCGAGACACTGAATCCTCCGAGTTAGCGCGCAAGCCTTTACACGGAAAATGGTTACGCGATGACCGTGCGACGGCCAAAGGACGGTTCCGGTACGGCGTGCCCAGCCCCGTGCCGGGGCTGCGGGATTGCGTAAGTTGCGAGTGCGGCAAGCCTTGCGGTCTACCTTGTCAGCAAGGTACAATACGCCCGATTTGAAATCCGCCTCCACAGTGCGTCCGTGGATCTGGCCACCCCAAACAAGCGGGCTCTTTCAGGAAGGTTTGATCGATTGAAACGAGCTTTGATCAGCGATATCCATTCGAACTTGGAAGCACTGCGGGTCGTGCTCGACGATATCCGGCGGCAGGGGGTGTCCGAGATTTATTGCCTGGGCGATGTGATCGGATACGGCCCGAACCCTTGCGAGTGCCTGGATGAAATCATCAAGCAGTGCAAGGTCTGCGTCCTGGGCAACCACGATCAGGCGGCGCAATTCGATCCGGAAGGCTTTAATCCCGTCGCCTTGCGAGCCGTCTACTGGACTCGCGACCAATTGGACAACGGGCCGGGGGGCGCGGCTCGAGTCAACGCGCGCTGGGACTTCCTGGGGGAACTCCCCAGGATGCTCAACGAGGATTCCACGTTGTACGTACATGGGTCGCCGCGCGAGCCGACCAACGAGTACGTCTTCCCGGAAGATGTTTATAACCACCGCAAAATGGAAGCCCTGTTCGGCTTGGTCCCCCAGCTCTGTTTCCAGGGGCACACGCACATTCCAGGAGTCTTTACGGCCAACTTCGAGTTCCTGACGCCGGAGGACTGCCATTACGAATACCGGCTGGCGGGCGAGAAGGCCATGATCAATGTCGGGTCGGTCGGCCAGCCACGCGACAGCGATCCGCGGGCTTGTTACGTCATCCTGGACGGAGAGCGGGTCGTGTTCCGCCGCCTGGATTATCCCATCGAAGTCGTCGCCAAGAAAATCTACGCCGTGCCGAACTTGGATAATATGCTTGGCGATCGGCTGCTTGCCGGCCGCTGACGCCGGTATCGCCGGCCAGAAGGGGTGCGATTTTGAAACGGGCCATCGTGAGCGACATTCACGCCAACCTGGAAGCACTGACGGCGGTCTTGGCGGATATCGCTTCGCAGGACGCGACGGAGATCTATTGCCTGGGCGACATCATCGGCTATGGCCCGAATCCCCGTGAATGTGTCGATCGGGTGATGCAGTTCGATGCCTGCGTGCTGGGCAACCACGACCAGGGAGCGTTGTTCGACCCGGAGGGGTTCAGCTCCGGCGCCGAACGGGCCATTTTCTGGACGCGGTCGCAGTTGGAGTCTCCGCCGGACGCGCCCGAACAGAACCTGCGGCGTTGGGACTTCCTTTGCGAATTGCCGCGGACGATCCGCGAAGACGGCTTCCTGTTCGTACACGGCTCGCCGCGCAGTCCGCTCAACGAATACGTCTTTCCCGAGGACGTACACAACCCGCGGAAGTTGGAGAAGCTGTTCAGCGTCGTGGAACGCTTTTGTTTCCAGGGCCATACCCACGTTCCCGGCGCGCTGATGGAAGACGGCCGCTTCCTGCGCCCGGACCAGTTCGGCGACGTCTATCCGCTGGGCAGCCAGAAGACCATGATCAACGTGGGCAGCGTCGGCCAGCCGCGCGACGGAGACCGCCGTTCGTGCTACGTATTATTGGAGGACGGGGTGGTCCGCTTCCGCCGCGTGGAGTACCCCTTGGAAGAAACGGCGCGGAAGATCTACGCGATCCCGGAATTGGACGATTTCCTCGGCGATCGCTTGCGTGACGGGCGATGATCGCTGCCTGCCTGACCTACGAGGCCTGCGGCCGCGGCCAAAGCAGGTTGGGACCCCGTCCCGACCGGGTCGGGATGGACTCCCAACCTACGAGATGTCGGCATGGCGCGGGCATCCTACGAACTTAGACTCGAAGGTTCTGAATTGTGGAAAAACGCTTCGCCCTGTTCCTGGTCCTCTCCGCGCTGATCCTCTTCACGCACCTGACCGTGCAGAATTTCCTGCACCCGCCCAAACCGGCGGATCTGCAGCCCGCGGAGGTTGCCGAGGGCGGCGCCCCCAAGCCCGCGGCCGAACCGGCGAAAGGCGTCGCGGACGGTCCGGCGGCCAAACCGAAGCCGCCGCCGGCCGGCCCAAAGGCCGAACAGGCGGCCCCCGCCAAACCAGAGGCGGCTGCTAAGAAATCGCCGCCGGCGATTTCCGCGCCGCCCGTCGCGGTTCCCTCGCAGTGGGTCACCCTGGGTTCGATGGCGCTCCAAAGCCCCTACCGGCTGCTCGTCACGCTGCACAATCGCGGTGCAGGAATCGAACGGATCGAATTGGTCCAACGGACCGCGACAGGCCGGTTTCGGTTCCAGGATTTGGAACAGGCCAGCGGCTACCTGGGACACCTGGCGCTGAGCGACGAACCGGAGGGCAAGGGCTGCCGCGTGAACGTCGTCGGCCCCGGCACCCCGGCCGCCGCCGCCAAGCCCCAGAGCCTCGGCGTGCCAAACGGCCTCCGCGCCGGCGACGTGATCCGGCGAATCGACAGCACCACCGTGCGGGACACGATCGACTGGGATCGTTTCCTCGCCGGCACGAAACCGGGGCAGACCGTGCAGATCGCCGTCGCTCGTACCGCCGCCGCCGGTCAACCCCAGGAACAGTTGCTGACCGCCACCCTGACTTCCGCGCCGCTGACTCTGGTATACCCGGAAATCCAGCCGCGATCCGGACTGCCGGCGCCGTTGTCCTTTCTGTTGACGCTGGAGAGTATCGGGGATACGTCCATCCCGCGGGGCGGCGAGGAAATCGACAAACTGCCCAGTTTGCGCGACAGCAACTGGCAGGTCCGCATGCTGGAGGACGATCCCACCGGCCCCGGGGTCGAATTCAAGTTCATCCTGAGCGAGGACGATCTGCAAGCCATCGGCGGCCAGGGTTCGTTGGAACTGATCAAACGCTACCGTTTGGCCAAGACGCCCCCGGGGGAACTCGCCAACTCGTCGTTTCCCTCGTACCACCTGCAACTGGAAGTCGAGGTCCTCAACCGGGGCCAGCAGCCTCAGCAGTTGGCCTACCGCCTGGACGGTTCGAACGGTCTACCGCTGGAAGGTTGGTGGTATCTTTCCAAGATACACCCCCGCATGTTCGCCGCCGCCGGCGCCCGGGACGTAATCTGGAACACGCCCGCGACCGGTCACGGCCTGATCGGCGGTTCGAAGATCTTTGCCGACGCCAAGGAGGCGTTGGAGAAGAACCAGCCGTTGAACATTGCCTTGTGGGCCGATCCCCAGCCGCAGCCGCTGAGCTACGTGGGTGTCGACACGCAGTATTTCGCCACGGTGCTGGAGCCCAAGCAAAGCGAGACCGCACCGCCGATGTTGTTCAAGCAGGCGCTGGCGCTGCCCGTCGGCGAGATCGATCCGGACGACAAATCGAGACACAAGACGACCGACGTCTCGTTCCGGCTGATCAGCCCCACGCACACCGTTCCCGCCGGCGGCGCTTGGAAGCAAGAGTTCACCGTCTTCGCAGGTCCCAAGCAGCCGGCCCTGCTGACGGCCTACAACCTGGAGCGGTGTATCGAGTACGGTTGGTTCCGCACGATCGCGAAATTCCTGGGATCGATCCTGCACGTGTTCGAAAGCTTGCCGGGCGTAAACTACGGCCTGGCGATCATCCTGCTGACGGTGCTGGTGCGCAGCTGCATGTTTCCGTTGAGCCGCAAAGCGGCCAAGAACGCGCAGATGATGCAGGAATTGGCCCCCGAAATGAAGCGGATCGCCGAGAAGTATAAGGACGACATGCAGAAGCGGGCCGCGGCCCAGAAAGAGCTGTTCGCCAAACACAACTACAATCCCTTCGGCGGCTGCTTGCTGATGTTCATCCAGCTGCCGATCTTTATCGGCCTGTACCGTGCGCTGTCGGTGGACATCGAGTTGCGCCAAGCGTCGCTGATCCCCGGCCTGCCCTGGTGTTCCAACCTGGCCGGCCCCGACATGCTCTGGTACTGGAAACCCTACCTGCCGGCTTTTCTCGCCGGCGAAAACGGCTGGCTGGGTCCGTACCTGAACGTGCTGCCGATCGTGACCATCGTGCTGTTCCTGCTGCAGCAGAAAATGTTCATGCCGCCGGCCACCGACGAGCAGACGCGGATGCAGCAGCAGATGATGAAGTTCATGATGATCTTCATGGGCCTGCTGTTCTTCCGCGTGCCCAGCGGCCTGTGCGTCTACTTCATCGCCTCCAGTCTGTGGAGCGTGGCCGAACGGAAGATGCTGCCGCCGGTGGGACCGGCGGCCAAGCCCGCCGCCGCAGGCCCGAAAGCTCCCTCCCTGTGGAACCGCGTGGCCGCCAAATTCGGCTCCGTGGATGATTCCGACAGAGCCCGCGCGGAGCGCCGGCAGCGGAAGAAACGTTAGGCCCTTCACGACCGTCCCAGCGACAAGAAATCGGCGATGTTGTCAAACGGATGGGTTCGATTGTTCGTGCAGATGAAGCTGGAATACTGAATCGCGAATACTGAACGGAGAATGCAAGACACGTGTCGTCGTCCACAGGCATTCTGCATTCAGTATTCAGTATTCACTATTGAATGGCGAATGGGGGGAATACAGCGGATACCTGGACCGCCGTAGTGCGGCCTCTCCTTCCGAACGCAGTCCCGGACGAAGCGTAGGGGCTTTGTCCGCATGATGAGCGCGTCTTGCGGATTTCTGGCCAACACTCTGTTCGGCGCGGGTCTCTGTTCGGCGCGGATCTCTGTTCGGCGCGGGTCTCTGACCCCTCTGTTCGGCGCGGGTCTCTGACCCCGCCGAAACCGCCGACCGAAGGTCTCCGATTTCGGTTTTGTTAGCG
>Ga0116156_10004921_pt1 | contig 11242 bp, 6 predicted proteins | sample AD_UKC045_MetaG_FD_89891 | JGI IMG/M metagenome (GOLD analysis project Ga0116156, IMG submission 89891) | Active sludge microbial communities of municipal wastewater-treating anaerobic digesters from USA - AD_UKC045_MetaG | ecosystem: Engineered > Bioreactor > Anaerobic > Digestate | place: USA... | reverse complement strand
CCACGTTGCTGCGTTGCCGTATTCGGCATTTCACCGACGGGGCCGTGCTCGGCAGCCAGGCCTTCGTGCAACAACAGCTCGCCGCCTACCGCACACTCCACCACCGACGTGCCCGCACCGCGGTCCGCCCCATGCCTGCACTCACGGACTGGGGCGGCCTCGCAACCCTCCGCGGCCTCCGCAAATCCGCCCTCGGCTGAGGCATCGGCCCAGCTGAATCGGGCGCTTGAGGTGAAGACTCTTCCGGGGACAAGGACCCCAGCCGTTGCGCACCGTCTTTCGTCTAAGCGCTGAGCATCGAGGGGAGCGGACCAATCCAGCCGGCGCGCCGAGGACTCCGTAGGTGCAGAAAAAAGCCGCCGGCCTTGCGGGCGGCGGCTTTGTAAGTGACGGGAGCGGTTAGCTCGCGGTGGCTTCCGGGGCGACGACGTCGTCCATCGGGAGCTCGCCACCGAGCGGCAGCGTGATCTTGAGCTTCTTGTACTGGGGCAGGCCGGTGCCCGCCGGGATCAAGTGACCCATGATGACGTTTTCCTTGAAGCCCTTCAGCGTATCGATCTTGCCGAGCGTCGAGGCGTCGGTGAGGACGCGCGTCGTCTCTTGGAAGGAGGCCGCCGAGATGAAGCTTTCGGTTTCGAGCGAGGCCTTGGTGATGCCGAGGAGGATGGGCTCCGCTTCCGCGGGCTTACCGCCGGCTTCGTCGAGGCGCTTGTTGGTCGCGAGGAACGCGGCGCGGTCCACCTGCTCGCCCCAGAAGAATTCGCTGTCGCCCGGATCGGTGATGCGAACTTTGCGGAGCATCTGGCGGATGATGATTTCGATGTGCTTGTCGTTAATCGTCACGCCTTGCAGACGGTAGACCTCCTGGACTTGGGAGATGAGGAAGTCGTAGAGCGCGGAGGGCCCGAGGATCTCGAGGATTTCGTGCGGATCGGCCGAACCTTCGGTGAGGTGCTGGCCTTTCTTCACGACGTCGCCGGGCTGCACGATGATGTGCTTGCCGGTCGGGATCAGGTGATCCTCTTCCTGGCCGGTCTCTTCGTTGGTCACGACGAGCTTGCGCTTGCCGCGGACGGTGCCGGCCATGGAGACGACGCCCTCGATGCGGGACATCTCGGCGGCATCCTTCGGACGGCGGGCTTCGAAGAGCTCGGCGACGCGGGGGAGACCACCGGTGATGTCCTTGGTCTTGGAGGCCTGGCGCGGGGTCTTGGCGAGCAGCGCACCGGCGGAGATTTCGTCACCTTCGGCAACGACGATCTGGGCGCCGACCGGGATGGAGTAGGCGGCGAGGGGCTGGCCCTTGGCGTCGCGCACTTCGATCTGCGGATTGAGGTCTTCCTTGTGCTCGATGACGACGGTCGCGATGCGGCCGGTGGATTCGTCGAGCTCACGTTTGACGGTGACGCCGGGGATCGTGTCCTTGAAGACGAGCGTGCCGCTCTTTTCGGAGAGGACGGGGACGTTGTACGGATCCCACTGGGCGAGGACGTCGCCCTTGGCGATCATCTCGCCGTCGTTGACGTGGAGGAAGGAGCCGATGGCGATGTTGTAGCTCTCGATCTCCATGTTGTCGGCATCGACGATCTGGATGGTGCCGGTCTTATTGAGAACGATGTTGGCACCTTCGGCGGTCTGCACGAGGCGGAGGCCTTTGTAGCGGACCTTACCGGCGGAGCGCACGCGGATCTCGGGGACTTTGAATCCGCCGGAGGCGACGCCACCGATGTGGAAGGTACGCATGGTGAGCTGCGTGCCAGGCTCGCCGATGGACTGCGCGGCGATGATGCCGATCGCGTCGCCCATCTTGGCGAGTTTGTTGGTGGCCTGGTTGATGCCGTAAGACTTGGTGTCGATGCCGCCGATGCTGGTGCAGGTGAGCGGGGACATGATCTTGACGCGGTCGATGCCGGCCTCGTCGATGCGCTGGGCGAGATCCTCGGTGATCAGCTCGCCGGAGCGCACGATGAGCTCGGTCGGGTTGATCGGGTTGGGGATATCGTCGCTGGAGCAGCGGCCGATGATGCGCTCCTTGAGGCTGACGATTTCGTCGTCACCTTCGTAGATGGGCTTCTTCCAGATGCCGTCGCGGCGGCCGCAATCGTCCTCGACGATGACGACATCCATGGCGACGTCGCACAGTTTGCGCGTCATGTAGCCGGCGTCGGCGGTCTTGAGGGCGGTGTCGGCGAGACCCTTACGGGCACCGTGGGTCGAGATGAAGTACTCGAGAACGGTGAGGCCTTCGCGGAAGGAGGACAGAATCGGGCGTTCGATGATTTCGCCGGAGGGCTTGGCCATCAAACCACGGGCGCCGCACAGCTGGCGGACCTGTTGTTTGTTACCACGGGCACCGGAGTCCATCATGATGAAGACCGGGTTGACCTCGGGACGGCCTTCGTTGGCTTCGAGCTTGGCGAAGACCTCCTTGGCGATCTTGTCGGTGACGCTGGTCCAGATGTCGACGACCTTGTTGTAACGTTCGCCGTCGGTGATGACGCCCTTGGAGAACTGGCCTTCGACTTCGGCGATCTTGGTGCGAGCGTCGCGGACGATCTCCTTCTTGGCCTCGGGGATCATCATGTCGTCGATACCGATCGAGATGCCGGCCTGGAAGGCGGTCTGGAAACCGAGCTCCTTGAGCTTGTCGAGCGTCTCGATGGTGGCGGCGTGGCCGGCGCACTTGTAGGTGTTGAGAATCAGGTCGCCCAACTTGCCCTTCGGAACGGGGAAGTTGATAAAACCGAGCTCCTTCGGCCAGATCTGGCTGAAGATGACGCGGCCGACGGAGGTGCGGAGAACCTTCTTCTCCTTGTTGCCGTAAACGGTGTCGCGCCCGAAATCGGGGTTCGGGAAATCGATCCAGTCGTGGAACTTGAGGTCGCCGTCGGTCTTGGCGAAGAGGACTTCGCGGAGGCCGGCCATCAAGGGCACGTGCTGGCCCGGAGCCACCTTGCGGCGGGGCTCGAGCGAGAGGTAGTACGCGCCGAGGACGATGTCCTGCGACGGCGTGAGGATCGGCTTACCGGAGGAGGGCGAGAAGATGTTGTTCGTCGCCATCATGAGGAGTTTGCACTCCATCACAGCCTCGAGGGAAAGCGGGACGTGGACGGCCATCTGGTCACCGTCGAAGTCGGCGTTGTAGGCCGTACAGACGAGCGGGTGGACGCGGATGGCTTCGCCTTCGATGAGCACGGGCTCGAACGCCTGAATGGAGAGGCGGTGGAGCGTCGGCGCGCGGTTGAGCAGCACCGGGTGGCCCTTCGTGACTTCCTCAAGGATGTCCCACACTTCGGGGGACTTTTTCTCGATCATCTTGCGGGCACCGCGGACGGTGTGCACGAAGCCGAGCTCCTTCAGGCGGCGGATGATGAACGGCTCGAAGAGGACGAGCGCCATCTTCTTCGGCAGACCGCACTGGCTGAGCTTGAGCTCAGGACCGATGACGATGACGGAACGGCCGGAGTAGTCGACGCGTTTGCCGAGCAAGTTTTGACGGAAGCGGCCCTGCTTGCCCTTGAGCATGTCGGAGAGCGACTTCAAGGGGCGGTTGCCAGCGCCGGTCACCGGGCGGCCATGACGGCCGTTGTCGAAGAGCGCGTCGACTGCTTCCTGGAGCATGCGCTTTTCGTTGTGGATGATGACGTCGGGCGTCTTCAGCTGCATCAGGTTCCGCAGACGGTTGTTGCGGTTGATGACGCGGCGGTAGAGATCGTTGAGATCGGAGGTGGCGAAGCGGCCGCCTTCGAGCGGGACGAGCGGGCGCAGGTCCGGCGGGATGACGGGGAGGACTTCGAGGACCATCCACTCGGGACGGGTGTTGGACTGGATGAAGCCCTGGAGCACCTTGAGGCGCTTGGAGAGCTTCTTCTTGATCTGCTTCGAGCGGGTGGCGCGCATCTGCTCCTGGAGCTCGAGCACGGTAGCACCCATGTCGATCTTGAGGAGGACGTCGCGGATGGCCTCGGCGCCCATCTTGGCGACGAAGGCATCGTCACCGTACTCGTCGAGGGCCTGGCGGTACTCGACGTCGGTGAGGAGTTGCTTGAGCTCGAGCGGGGTCTTGCCCGGATCGACGACGAGATAGTTCTCGTAGTAGATCACGCGTTCGAGGGAGCGGGCGGTCATGTCGAGCAGGAGGCCGAGGCGGCTCGGCATGCTCTTCAGGAACCAGATGTGGGAAACCGGCACGGCCAGCTCAATGTGGCCCATGCGTTCGCGGCGGACGCGCGCGATGGTGACTTCGACGCCGCAGCGATCGCAGACGACGTCCTTGTACTTAATGCGTTTGTACTTGCCGCAAGCGCACTCGTAGTCGCGCACCGGGCCGAAGATCTTCTGGCAGAAGAGACCGCCTGGCTCGGGCTTGAAGGTGCGGTAGTTGATGGTCTCAGGGTTCTTGACCTCGCCCTTGGACCATTTGCGGATGGTATCGGGCGCGGCGACCGTGATGGAAACGCAGTCGAACGGATTCTCTTCCAGGCCGACGGCGGCGCGAGCCTCTTCGCGGGCGATGGAGCCACCGGTTTCGTTGGGTTGGATGCTCATGCTTGAGTTCCCTAGATGCTTGTTCGTTAAGGGTGCGGGTCAGTTCGGGGCGCTCAGGCGGTGAAGCCGAGGGCGTCCTTCTTGCTGAGTTTGATATCCAAGCCGAGAGACTGGATTTCCTTGATGAGAACGTTGAACGACTCGGGGGTGCCGGCGACCAGCGTGTTGTCGCCCTTGACGAGCGACTCGTAGATCTTGGTGCGGCCCTGCACGTCGTCGGATTTGACGGTGAGGATTTCCTGGAGGGTGTGCGCCGCACCATAGGCTTCGAGCGCCCACACTTCCATTTCGCCGAAGCGCTGGCCACCGTATTGGGCTTTGCCGCCCAGCGGTTGCTGCGTGACGAGGGAGTACGGACCGACGGCGCGAGCGTGGATCTTGTGCGAAACCAAGTGATTCAGTTTCAGCATGTAGATGTAGCCGACCACGACTTGCTGGTCGATCTTCTCGCCGGTGCGGCCGTCGTAGAGCGTGCTCTTGCCGGTGGTGGGCAGACCCGCCTCCTTGAGGTATTCACGGACTTTCTTTTCCGGGATACCGTCGAACACCGGGGTGGAGAGCTTGATGCCAAGCTTTTTGCACGCCCAGCCGAGGTGGGTTTCGAGCACCTGTCCCACATTCATACGGGAAGGCACGCCGAGAGGGTTGAGGCAGATTTCGACCGGGGTGCCGTCGGGCAGGAAGGGCATGTCTTCCTCGGGCACGATCTTGGCGACCACACCCTTGTTACCGTGACGGCCGGCCATCTTGTCGCCGACGTGGAGCTTTTCCTTGGTGGCGACGTAAACCTTGACCTGCTTGATGGCGCCGGAGCCGTTGTCGTCGCCGGCTTCGATCGAGGAGATCTTGCGCTCACGGTCGCCCTCGAGCTCGTCGAACTTCGATTGGAAGGTGCCGATGATCTCCATGATCTTGATGCGAACCGGGGACGGGTCGATCTCGACGTGCTTGGAGACGGCGGCGAGCTTGCGGAGGAGCGTCTTGGTGATCTTGCGGTTGGCCGGGATGATGACTTCACCGGTCTGGCCGTTGGTCACGTCGAGCGGAATCTTTTCGCCGAGGAGGATGTTGGAGAGCGACTCGGTGAGACCTTCGCGCAGCTTGTCGATCTGCGTCTTGTACTCTTCCTGAATCTGCTTGGTCTGGCGGCGGCGGTCCGACGGAGAGAGTTTCTCCGGCTGGTTGTCCACGCGGCTGGAGACCTTCACATCCATGATGATGCCGGTGACGCCGGACGGGACGACGAGCGAGGTGTCCTTCACGTCGGCGGCCTTTTCACCGAAGATGGCGCGGAGGAGCTTTTCCTCGGGCGCGAGCTCGGTCTCGGACTTCGGGGTGATCTTGCCGACGAGGATGTCGCCGGGCTTCACCTCCGCACCGATGCGGACGACGCCGTTGTGATCGAGGTTCTTGAGAGCCTCTTCGCCGACGTTCGGAATATCGCGGGTGATTTCCTCGGGCCCGAGCTTGGTGTCACGGGCGGTGCACTCGAATTCCTGGATGTGGATGGACGTGTAGATGTCTTCCTTCAGGACCTTCTTCGAGATGAGGATGGCGTCTTCGAAGTTGTAACCATTCCACGGCATGAACGCCACGAGGATGTTACGGCCGAGAGCCATCTCGCCCTTGTCGGTGCAAGGACCGTCGGCGAGCACGTCGCCGGCCTTGACCTTCTGGCCACGCTTGACGACGGGACGCTGATTGAAGCAGGTGCCGGCATTCGAGCGCATGAACTTGCGCAGCTCGTAAACGTGCACGCCGTTCTTCGGGTCGCTCTTCGGGTTCTTGTCGAAGTTGCGCGGGATCTCACCGTCACGGGTGACGATGATGCGGGTGGCCTCGGCGGAGGCGACGATGCCCTGCTCTTCGGCGACGACGACGATCTTGGAGTCGCGCGCGATGCGCTCTTCCAAACCGGTGCCGACGAAGGGGGACTCGCTCTTGAGGAGCGGCACGCCTTGGCGTTGCATGTTGGCGCCCATGAGCGCGCGGTTGGCGTCGTCGTGTTCGAGGAACGGAATCAAGCCGGCAGCGATCGAGATGACCTGCTTGGGCGAGACGTCCATGTAGTTGACGTCGGCGGGAGCGACTTCGAGGAACTCGCCGTCCTTTCGGACGGTGACCTTGCCGCCGGTGAAGTTGCCCTTCTCGTCGACTTCGGAGTTGGCCTGGGCGATGATCTTGGCCTCTTCCTGGTCGGCAGTGAGGTACTCGATCTTGTCGGAGGCGCGGCCGTCTTTGCAGACGCGGTACGGCGTCTCGATGAAGCCGAACTCGTTGACGCGGGCGTAGATGGAGAGGGAGTTGATCAGACCGATGTTCGGACCTTCAGGGGTCTCGATCGGGCAGATGCGGCCGTAGTGCGAGGGATGAACGTCGCGGACTTCAAAGCCGGCGCGGTCGCGGTTGAGACCGCCAGGCCCGAGGGCGGAGAGGCGGCGCTTGTGCGTGACCTCCGCGAGCGGGTTGATCTGGTCCATGAACTGCGACAGCTGGCTGCGCGCGAAGAAATCGCGGATGACCGTGGTCAGCGCCTTCGGGTTGATCAGCTTTTGGGGCGTGATCGAGTCGACGCTTTGATCGTACATGGTCATGCGCTCGCGCACGAGGCGCTCGGTGCGGGACAAGCCCACGCGGCACTGGTTGGCGAGGAGTTCGCCGACGGTACGGACGCGGCGGCTACCGAGGTGATCGATATCGTCGACAACGCCTTCGCCGCGCTTGAGGCGGACGAGGTACTTGGTGGCGAAGACGACGTCGTCGCTCTGGAGGATGCGCTGCTCAAGGTCGGCCTTGAGAACGAGCTTCTGGTTGATCTTGTAGCGGCCGACGCGGCTGAGGTCGTAGCGCTTGGGATCGAAGAAGAGGCGCTTGAGGAGGGCCTTGGCGTTGGCCGTGGTCGGGGGCTCGCCCGGACGAAGGCGTTTGTAGATTTCCTTGAGGGCTTCTTCCTCGTTGCGGGTCGGGTCCTTCTTGAGGGCGCGGATGATGGCGCCTTCGTCGACGGCGGTGTCGATCACGCGCAGCGTGGTGAGGCCGTGTTTCTCGAAGGTGCGGACGATCTGCTTGGTGAGGGGCTCGTAGGCACGAGCGAGCACGGCGCCCTGCTGGGCGTCGATGGCGTCTTCCACGAGCACAAGCGTGGAGACGTTTTCCATGTCGAGGGCCTTGGCGACCTTGAGGTCCTTGATCTCGTAGAAGAGATTGAGGATGTCGATGTCGCTGGAGTAGCCGATCGAGCGGAGCAGCGTCGTGATGAGGAACTTGCGGCGGCGGCGGCGGCGGTCGAGGTAAACGTAGAGCAGGTCGTTGTTGTCGAACTGGACTTCGAGCCAGGTGCCGCGGTCGGGGATGATGCGGAAAGAGTGGAGCAGTTTGCCGTTCGGGTGCGGAGTGACCTCGAAGGCGATGCCGGGGGAGCGGTGCAGCTGGGAGACGACGACGCGCTCGGCGCCGTTGATGATGAAGGAGCCGCGGTCCGTCACCATGGGGATTTCGCCCATGTAAATGTCTTCGTCCTTGATGAAGTCCTCTTCGCGGAGGCGGAGCTTCACATAAAGGGGGACGGAATAGGTGATGCCATCGCGGAGGCACTGAAGCTCCGTGTTTTTCGGGTCACCAATCGTGTAGGAAACGTACTCGAGGACGAGCCGTTGGTCGTAGCTCTCAATCGGGAAGACTTCGCGGAAGACGGCCTCAAGGCCCTGGTTCTTGCGTTGTTTCTCCGGCGCACCTTTTTGCAAGAAGTCCAGATACGAGTTGATCTGCAGCTCAATGAGATTGGGCGGCGTGATAACTTCTTTAAGCTTACCGAAGTTGATGCGATCGGCGTGATTACGGTCGGCCATGGGGAGTTCCCGGATTAAATAGTAGAGCGAGACGACAAAAGCCCGAGCCGCGGTTGGGTGCGACGACGGGCGAACAAAGAACTAACAGAAGAGAAAGGCAAAGGACAGGCCGCAGAAAACAGCGGCCTGTCCCGAAAAGAACGAACGTATAAAGAGCGAGAACTCCAAGAGTTACTTGAGCTCGACCTTGGCGCCAGCGGCTTCGAGCTTCTTCTTGAGCTCTTCGGCCTCGGCCTTGGCGACGTTCTCCTTGATGGGCTTCGGAGCGCCTTCGACGAGATCTTTGGCTTCCTTGAGGCCCAGGCCGGTGATGGCACGGACTTCCTTGATGACGCCGATCTTGTTCGCGCCAGCGTCCTTCAGGACGACGGTGAACTCGGTCTGTTCGACGGCAGCGGCGGCAGGAGCGCCAGCGCCCGCGGCAGGAGCAGCGGCGACGGCGGCGGCGGAAACGCCCCACTTGGTCTCGAGCTCTTTGACGAGTTCGTTGAGTTGGAGAACCGACTGGCTGGAGAGCCACTCGATGACTTGGTCTTTGGTGAGCGACATATGATTTCCTTGAATGTTAGTCCTCCGCGTCATGCGGAGGGTTTAAGGCGCTCGCGCGCCCTAACGGGTTCGTTGGAGGGTTGTTTTTTTATCCGAAGATCGGACAAAAGTGGTGGGTGAAAACGCAGCCGATCAGGCCGCGGCGCCTTCTTTTTCCTTCTTGTCGGCGTACGCCTTGATGAGGGCGGCGAGCTGCTGCGGCTTGATCTTGAGCAAGCCGAGGAACTGGCTCTTGAGCACGTCCATCGGCGGAACTGCCGCCAGCTGGCCGATCACGGCCGCGTCAACGGCCTTTTGCTCGAAGATACCGCCCTTGACCTCGATCTTCTGCGAATCCTTGAAGAAATCGCGGAGGACCTTGGCCACGCCGGTGGGATTGGTGCCGCCGACGATGATGGCCGTCTGGCCCTTCAGCCATTGGTCAAGTTCGGGGAGCGACAGGCCCTTCGCGGCAACGCGCAGGGAGCTATTTTTGACGACGTGGATCTCGGCGTTTTCCGCCGCCAGCTTCTTGCGCAGGGCCGCGAGGTTCTCGACGGTGGCCTTCTCGTAGTTGGCGAGGTAAACGTAGTCCGACTTCTTGAGGTGGCCCTCAACTTCGGCGATCAGGAATTTTTTCTCGGATCTCATGGTATGGGGCCTCCGATTAGAGTTTGCTGTACTCCGACGAAGCGATGCGGACGGCAGGGCTCATCGAAGCGGAGAGGACGCAGGTCTTGATGTAAACGCCACCCTTGAAGGAGGCGGGCTTGGCCTTCGCCACGGCATCGATCAGCGCGCGGGCGTTTTCGACGATCTGGTCAGCCGTGAACGAGCGCTTGCCGACGCCGACGCCGATGTTGGCGGCCTTGTCCATCTTGAACTCGACGCGGCCGGCCTTGACGGCCTTGATGCCAGCGGCGATGTCGTCGGTGACGGTACCCGATTTCGGGTTGGGCATGAGGCCCTTGGGACCGAGGACGCGAGCGAGGGAACGCACGGTCTTCATGGCCTCGGTGGTCGCGATCGCGACATCGAAGTCGAGCCAGCCCTCGTTGATCTTCTGCATCATGTCTTGCAGACCGGCATGATCGGCGCCCGCCTTGAGAGCGGCTTCCGCATTGTCGGTGAAGACGAGGACGCGAACCTTCTTACCCGTGCCGTTGGGCAACGGAGTGGTGCCACGCACCATTTGGTCGCCTTGGGCGGCATCGACCCCCAAGTGGAGCGAGACCTCAACGGTCTCGTCGAATTTGGTCTTCGGGAATTTGGCCAAAACCTCGGCCGCTTCCTTCAGCGTGTATTCTTTCGCCAGGTCAGCGACCTTGAGGGCGCTGCGGTAACGTTTGCTTTGTTTTTCCATTATTGCTCCTTGCGGTGCATGCGTCCCGGTCAGGGACTCCCGCGGTGAGTTTCGTTCGGTGATCGGACGAAAAATTAGTCGACGACCTCGATGCCCATATTACGGGCGGTACCGGCGATGATCTTGATGCCGGCTTCGGGGGTCTTGGCGTTCATGTCGGCCTTCTTGATGTTGTAGATCTCAAGAAGCTGCTTCTTGTTGACCTTGCCGACCTTGTCCTGGTTGGGCTTGCCGGAGCCGCTGGCGACATTGGCCGCCTTCTTGAGGAGGACGGACGCCGGCGGGGACTTCAGGATGAACGTGAAGCTCTTGTCGGAGTAGACCGTGATGACCACCGGCAGAATCATGCCGTTCTGGTCCTTGGTCTTGGCGTTAAACTCCTTACAGAACGCCATGATGTTGACGCCTTGGGCGCCGAGCGCGGGACCGACCGGGGGCGCAGGATTGGCGGCACCGGCAGGGAGTTGGAGGCGAACGTAGCCTTGAATTTTCTTAGCCATGGTATCGGAGGTGGCGGGTGTTTAGTGACGTATGTGTGTGGGAACGAACGTCGGCGGTGACAAAGAGGCGTCGCGTCACTCGGTGATGCGTTGCACCTGCCAGTATTCGAGCTCGACCGGGGTGAACCGGCCGAAAATGGAGACGGAAATCTTGAGCTTGCCGCGTTCGGGATCGATCTCGTCGATGCGCCCGGTGAGGTTGGCAAACGCGCTGTCGGTAATCTTTACTTCCTCGCCCACCGAGTATTGCACCTTCGGCACTTCCTTGCCGGTGGCAGCTTCGAGGCGGGCTTTGATTTCATCGATCTCGGCCTGGCGCAACGCCGCAGGGTTGTCGCCACCGACGAAGCCGATGACGCCGCTGGTTTCTTTCACGAAGTACCAGGGCTTGTTGATCAGCTTTTTGTCCTCTCCGTAGAGGCGCATCTGAATAAAGACGTAACCAGGGTAAAGCT
>Ga0116156_10004917_pt1 | contig 11245 bp, 8 predicted proteins | sample AD_UKC045_MetaG_FD_89891 | JGI IMG/M metagenome (GOLD analysis project Ga0116156, IMG submission 89891) | Active sludge microbial communities of municipal wastewater-treating anaerobic digesters from USA - AD_UKC045_MetaG | ecosystem: Engineered > Bioreactor > Anaerobic > Digestate | place: USA... | reverse complement strand
CCTCACCCATTGAATCACAACGAGAGAATATCCCGAAAAGCATCACAATTAATTCATCCCACGAAAAAAAGTCTTGTAGTAGCGATCTCTGCCATATTCTTTAACTAACAAATCGAACCGTTCACGCGGCAGCATTTTTATTAACTGTTTGAAGATTGGCTGATCGACTAAATTTTTTGTTATATCTTTGCCCATGGTTGTTAATTTAGGTTTACTACACAAATTTACAACTGGGGGATGAAACTTCGGTTTTGTCCCTCCTTCTTTTTATCCAATTTTTTTGTCGGTCAGTGATGAAATAAAAATACAGATGATCACAATAAATATACTAAGGCAATCGCTTGTCTGAACAGATATAGAAAATTAAATTTATTGCTTGGCCAACCATTGTTCATATAAAATCAAATAACATCAATAAAATGTGAGGTTCAAAATGGGAAACGCAATACCTACTATTCAAGACTGGAAAAATTTGTTCGATGCTGCTTTGAAATTCAAAAAAATTGCACCTTGGCAATGGATGTGGGACTCGGATATATTTGGAGTACAAAATCCTGCAAATGGAGAAATTGGTTATTGCTGTATCATGGGGGCAGCTAAAGAGATTTATGCTTTGGCCGTATATCAGGGTTCGGATGGTCTGGAGAGTTATCTGAGGCTGAATACAAAATATCATTCCGAATCGCTTTTCGATCTATATACTCTTCAAAAATGCGTGATGCTTAGTTTCGAAGACAGAGCAAATCTAACGAATGAAGACCTTCAAATTATCAAAAGCTTAGGTTTACAGTTTAGAGGACATAACGAATGGCCTTTGTTCAGAAGTTTTCGGCCTGGTTTTTTCCCATGGTTCATTGCCAAGGAAGAAGCAGAATTTTTGACTGTGGCCATCCATCAGGCTATTGAGGTTGCCTTGCAATTCGAAAAAAATCCTAATCTGCTTTCTTCTATCGACGAAGATTATTATCTGGTAAGAGTTCCCCACATCGAGAACGATGCTATCGTATGGAAAAATGAATTGCTGAAAACGCAACCATACAAGGAATTCGAAATTAAGACCAAACCTGTAGATGAAAAATTACTGGAAAGAATCAATAAATTACACATCCTTCAAAAAGATACATGGGAAATCGATTATTTCTTTTATCCATCGGCAGTAAAAGAAAAAAATGAAAGACCTTTCTATCCCTATATCATTCTTTGGGTAGATCATCGTTCCGGTTATATCTTGCATCACCATTTGGCGAACGACAAACAGGAACTTGCTAAAATTCCTGAATTATTCCTTCATTTTATAGAATATTTCAATTCTATACCTAAGACAATCATTACGAAACATGAAATGACCTATCAATTGCTCGAACCAGTTGCCAAAAGTTTAAATATCAATCTTATCAAGAAAGAAAAATTAAAAGGAATTGAAGAAGCCCAAATTGCATTCTTCGAGAATTTGAGATAAAATCGAATTCTCAATTTCTTCGAGTGATATTCAGGATACTAATTTAATTTTGAGCAAGAAAGGATTTTGTGAGTACAGAACTCAAATATAAAATCCGTAGGGTCATGCTTCCGAAAAGAGCTTGCACAATTCAATAACAATGAATCATTCTAAAAATAGCTCAAAAGCTGAGTAAAGGCCAAGAATAAAACTCGGGTGGGGAGTAACCGACAAATTTCTCGAAACCACAGGATGGGTGGCTATTCTGCTTATCTGGATTTTTGTTTCGATCAATTATACCAGCATGCCGGCCACTATTCCTGTTCATTATAATGCAAATGGCCAGGCCGATAGTTTTGGTAAAAAATCCAATATTCTTCTTCTGACTGCTATTACTACAGTTTTTTTCGTAGGGTTGACCGTCTTAAACCGATTCCCTCATATATTCAACTATCCCACCCCGATAAACAGCCAAAATGCCAGGCGGCAATATACAAATGCTACAAGAATGATACGTTATCTGAAGCTCATCCTCGTCCTCATTTTTGGTTCGATTATTCTCCTTACCATACAATATACAAAAGGCAAGTCTGAAGGACTCGGAATCTGGTTTTTATCTTTAATGTCAGTCTTGATATACATTCCTTTATTCTATTTTATTGCTCGATCGCTCAGAAAATGAAACAATTCTTTAATGCAATAACTTGACCCTCGAAAAAAAATCATAATTGCATTATTGTGAAAAGGAAAAATTTGCCAAAGAAGAAAAACTCCGAATCATTGAGTGATTATTTTTGAGCACATTAACTCCTCGCAGAGGAAAAAAGAATATGTTTATTGACCGACTTTCAGATGACATTTCGGCAGATGTTGACTCCGTTCAAAAGATACTATGCCCTATTCTCCCTTTTCCCATTTTCTGTTTCCCTTCATAAAGATTATGAACTTTTAACTTTAAACTCACATTATCCATTCTCCGCAATCCAGACCACATAATATGCACAACGTAATTCTTTTACTTTCCACTCAAATACATCTCACGACACTATTCCGCCTCACATATAAAAAACCGGAGCTATACGAAATGGATTGCCCCGCTAAAAATAAAAAAAAGAAAAATAATGAGAATGCTCTATTTTACTGGCTCGATATTTACTTCATCGATGCGATAAGTGGTTGTATTTACAGCATCACCAATATATTTGAAAGCAATATAGAAGTTTCCGGTAAATCCCTGAGGGACATAATTACTGATAGATATGTTTCCCGAAGAAACCCATTCATGGTCGGCATTGGCTTTGCCGGCGAGAGTTGCATTGATGGGTGTCCATGTAGCGGTTGTGAGGTTAGAGCCATTAAAATCGGTCGAAATCCATACGCTTAAGCCATCGTGTACCCAGTAAGCTTTGGCAGATTTAAAGTTGAGAAGTTTGCCTCCTTCAAACATCACTGGAGGAGTGATTAACCAGCATATATTTTGGTTGTCGAGGGTTTTGTATGAGGTGGCTTGAGCATATTTCTCGGTATTGAAAATTTTTCCTCTCCAGAAACGTGTGCCTGTTTCGGCAAGATTTAGCCAACCTTCGATTTCAATGTTTACGTCATTTTGAACATTATCGAACATTTCGTGTATTTCGCTAACGGGGGTAACCGTACCTCCTCCTCCACCACCGCCTCCGGTCGTGTTGATTTTTACTTCATCAATACGATAGGTAGTCGTATTGGTTTGGGTCCCTTCATAACGGAATCCAATATAAATATTACCCGTATAATTCGTTGGAACGAAGTTGGAAAGAGGAATATCACCTGAGGCAACCCAGTTGTTGTCGCCCGAGGAGCTATTGGCCAATGTAGCATTAATTTGAGTCCAAGTGGCAGTTTCGGGATTTCCGGTATAATTTGTAAGGATCCATACACTGAGCCCATCATGTTTGTAATAAGCCATTGCGCTTTTAAAACTCAAGATCAGATTATTGGAATAAATGACAGGAGGAGTGACGATCCAGGTTACATTTTCTGCATCGGTTGAATTGTAGGAAGTAGCTTGGGCGTAATACTCTGTTTGGTAAATTTTTCCCTGCCATTTGCGGTTACCTTTTGTGGCTTCGTTAGTCCAACCTGAAATGGAGATATCAGTTTGATTGGTTATTCCGTCGAAATTTTCTTCGAGTGAAGAAATGGTGGGAAAATTGGGATCGGGAAAGACATAATCGCCAGAAGGTGGAGGAGGAGGAGTAGAGAAAAAAACCTATAATGTCGGCTGTATCACGAATTAAAAGTTGATAGGTGGTTTGATAAATTGTAAGTATACCTTGTAAATGGCCATAGCCCGAAGGAGTAAGCATACTTGCAAAATTGGCATATTGGCTTGTTCTTACGATAAGTTCATTCCCTGAGGCATCAGCAATGGTGCGATTGGTTGCCGATGCTCCTTGGGGTGCAAAGGGAACTCCGACTTCGAGAAAATGAACGTTTTCTATTCTTACCAGCATATTGATATAGGCTGAGTTGTTGTTAGCCACATCTATATTGACTGGAGCAGGAACTTTTCCTGGTAAACTATCACGGAAAATATGGTCTTCAACCATCACTTCGGGTAGTCGGCCAATAGCGTTGTTATATATATAGCCCAGCTGAATGAGTTTATTGTAATCACCCAAATACATTCCCTTGCATTTGACGTAAATTCTCTGTCCGAGCTTGTATTCGGTATAAAGATAGGATTTATCGATAAGGAGCATAATGCCTCCAGTTTCATCCTGAATGACCAGTTGTTTGTATAAGTTTCCCGATTCATCATTGGCAACCACGACTCCTTTAATAATGATGTCGTCGCTGATAGAATCGAGAATTCCAGTATATGAGGCTTTAAGCTGCGCAATAGTCGTATTGGCTTCAAAATCGACAGTAGGAATGTTGATAGGAGGTTCGTCGAAATCTCCTTTGACGCAGCCTGTAAATACTGCAGCAACTGCCATAAGGCCAATAAAAAAGAAAAGCTTGGTGTTTGAGAAATTCATACTTTATAATGTTTTGGTATTTTTCTTTTGGATGAGGAATTTAAAAACGAAAACCGAGATTTAGGAAGAAGTTTCTTCCATATCCATAATAATATTTGGGTGGGAATTTGGCTAAGTCTTTGTTAGTGAAGTCGAAGCGCATTTGCTCGAATCCGGTAGTAATCACCTTTTTGTTGTCGAGTATATTGCTAACGGAGAAGTTGAGGTTCAGAAAATATTCTCCCCATCTCCATGATTTTCCGATTGAAGCATCGAGGGTGAAGGCATCGGGCAGTTTTTCCTGTTGAGTGATAGTGGTAATGAGGGGATCGCCGGGGCCAAGGTTGGCAATGGCCGCCGAAGTACGGCGTTCGGGATTGAAATCTACATAATTACGGTCGAAATAATTGGCGTTGAGGTTGATGTAAAGATAACGTCGACCAGCATATTTTAAACCTAAAGAGGCAGCCGTTTGTGGTGTTCCCGGGACATAGAAATTCTTGATATATACCCTTTCGGTGGTATCGGGTTTCGAGCCATTATCATAACAAATAGTGGCTAAAGGACGATTGGTATATCTATAGTTTCCCCAAGCTGCAACCGCTTGCAGCGACAAAGCCGAAGTAATCTTCACTTCTGTTCCGAACTCTAATCCTTGGTGAGTCTTGCTTATTCCTGTGAGAACATAATTGACATAAGTTTTTAAATCATCGTGGTAAAAACTGTTTACTTCGCTCTGGTCGTCGAAAATGGTGTGAAAAACCGTAAAACGTAGGTTCAAAAAGGGGTAACGCATCAAGTAACTGGCTTCGCCGCTCACGATTTTTTCGCTAACCATTTGGGGCAGTACATCGGCTCGAGTACGTGGTGAAATGAAAACATTCTGGATAAAGGGTGCCCGGGTCATATACATTCCGTTTACCTGAATGAAATTACGGGGAAAGATTTGATATGTGCCACCCGTTTTTAATGTAGCGTCATTGAAATTGTATTTTTGAGAATCGCCAAAGGAATTATCGGGGTGGCGGCCATTACGCATCAGGCCCTCGCGATAGAATTGTTGCCCTGTGTATGCAATACCTGCATAAAAATTGCCTGCATCATACGAAAATTCGGTCTGCACCCAGGCTTGTAACAATTGTTGATAGACACAGTAGTTATATCCAAATTTTTCATCTTCGGAAACTTTCCGATTGGGATTATTCAGATCATTTTGAGCCTTGATGGTATCACCCGTGAAGTCCCTTTCGGCAAACTGATCAATATCGAGCCAGTAATTCGATCCCAGCAAATCTTCTATGAGTTTAAAATGAGACCCACGGTAATTTCTGTAAGTAGCTCCTCCAGAAAGTGCGATGTTTTGGTTGATTTGATAATTGAGAGTTGAATTGATCAAGAATTGAAGCTGATCGTTGCGACGGTTCTCCACGATATAACGAGCTCCTTTCCCTTCTAAATTGCTCAAATAGTTGATTTGATAAAGTTTATCCCAATTGATTTGGCGGACATTTTCCGAACTTTTCCAACGGTCGGCAACCATCTTGCGGATATTTTCGTCGGTGGCATAACTGGGTAAGTACCTGTAATAATCGGGACGTGGATCGGGAGCGTTGTACCAATTCAAGGCTGTTCCTCCATTATATCCAAAGCTTACGGCCAGACCGTTGTTCCATTGTAGGTTTTCGCTGAGTTTTCCATAATGATTGAGGAGGATCATGGGTTCATGGAAATCTTTTACTCGAGAATTTCGTTTATCTCCTTGTTGGTAGCCCCAATAGGGGTTGTAAAAGTTAGTTTCTGACAGGTCATAAGCCTCCTGAGTAGCTGGACCTTGCTGTCCACGGCGGGTAGGTGAGCCATAAACTGTTAAGGCTAAACTATGGTTATTGTTGATTTTGCGTTCTATGCCTAAAAAATAAGCCCATGCGTCGTAAAATATTCCTTCTACATAACCTTCGTTTCCCCAGCGGCGTGAGCCACTGAAACTGATAGCCCAGCCATCCGGACGCATCCCTGTGCTGTAAGTAAACATCAATCGATGAACATAAGTCCGGTTGGATAAGGAGTAGCTGAATTTGGTTTGTTTGCGCTGAAGTGATGGGCGTGTAATGATATTGGTACTTCCACCCAAAGAACCGAGAAGATTTTGGGAAAATTGCATGCCATTGCTGATTTCCTTATTGCGGGTAACATCATTGAGCCCTCCCCATTCCGACCACGATGGCCGTCCATTTTCTGGATCATTCACCATCAGTCCATTCATGTAAACCGCAATATTTTCGTTATCGTAGCCTCGTGTTTTAAAATACATTGGGCTGAAGGTATAAGCCGCAATAGAGGAAAAAATATCGGAAGAAGCCGCAAGTAAAGCCGAGCCAGCCTGAATCTCCGATTCATCATCACTACCTTCGGCAACCAGCGCAATTTCAGCCAAACCATTGTCGATGGCAGATAGAATAAATGGACGTAAAGAAATCTTTCCCAAATCCATGGCTTCACCCGTAAAAATTACTACCATAGAATATGGTTCGTATCCCGTGGCTTCTATCCATAATCCTAATCGTCCGGGTTTAAGTTCACTTAAACTAAAAAATCCTTCTGAATCCGTGCTAATGGTTTTGTCCTCAATCTTAATAATTGCATTAGCAATGGGAGATTGTGTGGTTTCATCAACGAGAATGCCTTTTAGTTGTATTTGCTGTGCCTTGAGTGAAAGTAAACAAAATCCCAAGCAAAGTGTAAGTATGAATCTTTTCATCCTTAGTGAGTTTACATTATGCTTTCCCATCAATCGAATGTTCGAAATTTGGGGTTACAAAGGAACGAAAAATATGGAAATATTGGTGAAAGAGAGAAGGTTTTTGCGGTGAGTTTTTTATAATGATAAAATATATCCGTAATTTAGCTCGAAAAATGACGATATTCGTCGGGTTTCGAAATATAAGCCACATTGGCAGAAATCAACTTATTGCAAAGACATTAAATAAATCTACTCATCTAAATTATTGATATTTTTGGCGCAAATTATTATTATAACAAATGCGTAAGTCCTTTTTTGTGATTCAGGCTTTTATCTCATTCCTATTTATTGGGATAATTACATTACAAGCTCAGCAAACCCAAGGGAAGAAAAAAGCAGTGTGTATAGCCTTCTATAATACTGAAAATCTTTTCGATACTATTGATGATCCCCTTACTGACGATAAGGAATTTTTACCCGATGGTGCCAACCAGTGGAATACATCGAAATACATGGAGAAATTGAATCATCTTGCCGAAGTAATTTCTCAAATAGGAGATGATTATGTAAAAGGTGGTCCTACTGTTTTGGGTTTATCGGAGATAGAAAACCGTCGTGTACTTGAAGATTTGGTCAAAATGCCAGAGCTTTCAAAACAGGGTTATGCCATTATCCATTTCGACTCACCAGATAATAGGGGAGTTGATGTGGCTTTAATTTACAAATATCATGTATTCAAAGTTAGCTCTGCACGGGCTGTTCCCTTGCATATTCCCGACATGCCCAATTTCAAAACTCGTGATCAGTTGGTTGTTTCGGGAATGATAGATGGAGAAATGTTACATTTTATCGTAAATCATTGGCCCTCACGGTTTCATGGTCCAGAATATAGAGCTGCAGCCGCCTCTTTAACGCGTCATCTGGTCGATTCACTCCAAAATCTCTATCCACAAGCAAAAGTCATCATTATGGGCGATTTAAACGATGATCCCACCGATCCTAGCGTTTTAACGGTACTGAATGCAAAAGGAGACAAAAGAGAAGTTCAACCTGGCGATTTATACAATCCCATGTGGAAATTATTCAAAAATGGAGTAGGATCATTGGCTTATCGTGATAACTGGAATCTGTTCGATCAGATCATTCTCACTTATCCTTTGATAAATCAAGAAAATAATGGTTTTAAATTTTATACGGCTCGAGTCTTCAATAAAAAGTTTTTATTTAATAAAGAAGGACAGTATAAAGGCTATCCTTTTCGCACCTTTGCCGGTGGTGCCTATCAAGGCGGTTATTCTGATCATTTACCGGTTTATATTATCCTCATCAAAGAATAAAGTTTTTCAACCTAAAATTTTTTCCTAATGGTGCATCGTTTCTCTTTAAAAACCTTTTCAGTAAAATTTCTAATTTTTTCTGTTTTTCAGATATCTTCATTAGCTGTTTTTGCCCATCAAGACAGTATAAATTTTATTCCTGCAATACCTGTAGATATTCAACCCAATTTTATCACTATTGAATGGCAAACTTCGAATGATGTTTTTTCAGGGGTTTATTATGAAGCAGAAGGCAAGAATGCTTGGATTTTGGATGTTGCAACTAAACCTCTGCGGAATCATAGTTACAATATTCCGGCGTCTTATCCTTCGCAAGTGATTTATGCTCTTCCTTTTCAATTCGTTGGAAGTGACACGCTTTGGGGTGATACATTGGTGCTGATGTCTCAGTCGGCTTCTTCGGGGAAGATGAGGGTTTATTTTACTCGTCCTATCGATCCCAATGTTGCCACTGGGTCTCAAGCCATATATCTGCCCGGCACGGCTGCCGATACGGTAATCGAGCTCATTCATCGAGCCAAAAAAAGTATAGATCTGGCTATTTACAATATGAATATCGATGGCATTGCTTATGCCTTGAATCAGGCAAAAGTACGAGGGGTGAGAGTAAGAGTGATTTACGACGGAAGCACAACCAACAGCTCGATTTATGTACTTCAAGGCGTGCCCATACTTGCTAGCCCTACTTCATCCTCTTACGGAATCATGCACAATAAATTCATGGTTATCGATTGCGATACAGACGATCCTAACGATGCAATTCTTTTTACAGGAAGTATGAACTTTACTTCAACTCAGGTTAACAAGGATGCCAATAATATTTTGATTATTCAGGACAGAAGTTTGGCATTAGCTTATCGCATGGAGTTTGAAGAAATGTGGGGAGGCTCTGGCAACCAACCTAATCCATCTGCCTCGCGTTTTGGACCTTTTAAGAAAAATAATACTCCTCATTATTTTAATGTGGGTGGAATTCCAATCGAAAGCTGGTTTAGCCCTTCCGATGGAGTAAATTCAAAAATCCTTGCAGCTATCAACAGCGCTAATACCAGTTTATTTATTCCTACCAATTTAATTACTCGTGATGATCTTGCCAATGCTATCGAGAAGAGAAGACAAAATGGAGTACTTTGTCGAGTGGTGGTAGATGATGATGCCTCATGTTCGGATCAAGTGGTGGCTACACTTACTCAGGCTTTGGGAACAAATTTTAGAGAAACTACTGAAAGTGGTATCCTTCACCATAAAGTCTTGATTGCTGATGCCCTACAAACCAACTCCAATCCTGTGGTACTCACCGGCTCTCATAATTGGAGCAATAATGCCGAAATTAGAAACGACGAAAATACCCTTATACTTTATGATGCCAGCATTGCCAATCTATACTACCAGGAATTCTCTCAGCGTTTTAAACAGTCGAGAGTGATAGCCCCAAACCCCATGCTTGACTTAGGACCCGATATAAGCGTTTGTGCGGGCCAGAAAGTAATATTGGATGCGGGAACAGGATTTTTTTCCTATTTGTGGTCGAATGGCAGCACGGCAAGCCAGATAATTGTGGATACTTCCGGAATGGGTCTGGGAAGCATTACATTGAGCTGCACTGTTAACAATGTCTATGGTACGCAAACTGATCAAATAACCATTACCTTTTTTACATGTACAAGCATAGAAGATAATCTTACGAAAAGACAATTTTCTATTTATCCCAATCCCACCCGGGAATTTTTCAGAATGCAGTTACCGCCTGACGTTAAACCACAATTTATTGAAGTTTACGGCATTCAAGGACAAATGGTAATGCGGCAAACCACCCGACTCGTTGGAGATTCTTTAGAAATAAATGTTAGTGAGCTGAATGCCGGAATTTATATGGTAAGAGTGCTGGCCGGCAATAAAGTTTATGTGGCTCGCCTATTGAAACAGTAATCATTCTAAGAAGATAGTGTTATTCGTGAAAGAATTCGAGTGTTGCAGAACTCTTGATTCGGCATTTAATATAGTTATCAGGTTTTTAAAGTTTGATATATAGTATTTTCTACTCTGTAGGATCAATTTCGTTACGTTGTTGAAGTGCATTCCCTTCATTCAGCACCTTTAATTTTTTGAGTTTCCTTTCCTCACCTTGTAATATCTTTTAGTAAAACCTAACAAGTCTCTAAGACCTGTTAGGTTTATATATTTGAAAATTTTTGACAGAAAATAAGATAATTTAAAATATAATTCTGTTCTATAAAAATATTAACATGCAATGAAAAGATCAAGAGTTCTGATGTTAAGGCAATAAGAAACTGATTCTTAGATATCAATATCGAAATGCCCTACCGTAAATGGCTTGTTGGGTAAACGACAGTAAACTATGGAATCTATGCGGTTGGTAGTATTATTAGTGTAAGTTTTATATGTTTTTATCCACCCATAATGATAGACATCTTCCTTTTGAACTCTTATGCCAAAATAATCCACCTTTTGATGTACCCATGATGCATGCATAGCAGTCCAACACCATTTCGGTACGTTACGCATATCTACCCACTTTTTTATCAACCATAATTCTGGAATTAATAATGATTGATAAATTCAAGTCACAAATGCAACTTTTTGGTTAGACAAATTTACATGAAAACTTTCGATTGACACACAGACGAATAAAAATCCAGTCCGTGTCCGAAGCGCTTTACGTGCTCGAAGCACAATCGTATATTAGCGCATAATTAATTAAACTTTTGGT
>Ga0116156_10004905_pt1 | contig 11254 bp, 9 predicted proteins | sample AD_UKC045_MetaG_FD_89891 | JGI IMG/M metagenome (GOLD analysis project Ga0116156, IMG submission 89891) | Active sludge microbial communities of municipal wastewater-treating anaerobic digesters from USA - AD_UKC045_MetaG | ecosystem: Engineered > Bioreactor > Anaerobic > Digestate | place: USA... | reverse complement strand
TGAAGACGAAGGAGTGCAAATTAAACTTTATCAGGTTATTTATGATGCTATTGATGACCTGCATAATGCATTGGAAGGAATGCTGAAGCCAAAATATGAAGAACAGGTGATTGGTAGCGCAATTGTAAAACAGGTGTTCAAAATTAAAAAAGTGGGAACTATAGCCGGATGCCAGGTTGATAAAGGAGTTATTCAGGTAAATTGTAAAGCCCGTCTTTACAGAAATGATGTATTAGTAACGGAAGATACTGTAAGCTCCTTGAAACATTATACAGATGATGTTAAAGAAGTCCGAGCCGGTTCAGAATGTGGATTAACCTTAGCCAGCTTTTCTGATATTAAGGAAGGCGATGTATTGGAAGCATATATCGTTAATGAGGTTAATAATAAACTAGAGTGAAAAACTATCGTATTCCCCGCTTACAGGCAGAATTGAAGAAACTCTTCAATATTGCTATTTCCCAAAAATTGGATGATCCCAAACTGGCTTGGGTACAAATAACCGATGTAGTTATCTCTAGGGACTTACACTATGCCAAGCTATATTTTTCGCATTATAATAACCCCGCCAGTCATGACCAGATCAGAGAAATCCTGATTAAGTCATCCGGCTTTTTAAAAAAACAAATAGCAGGAGCACAAATTATGAGAACTATCCCCGAATTATCTTTCTACTACGATGACACAGAAGATCGTGCCGCGAAAGTAGATACACTGCTTGCATCGCTCAAAGATGATTTTGACGACGATGATGAGGAAGACCAGGATATTGATATTGACGATATACTGGATGATGATGACTTCTTTGATTATGATGAAGAGGACGACGAAGAGGATTACGACGATTACGAAGACGAAGAAGAGGATGAGGAAGAGGAATAATTACCTTATTTCTCACTAACGGACAATAATATAATAAGGAAGAATCGCCCTTAGTGGCGATTCTTTCTTTGGTAAAATCGTGCAAAATATTAGAAACGAATTACTGGAACTTATTTCCAAAGCGGAAAATATATTACTAACAACTCATATTAGTCCTGATGGGGATGGTTATTGTTCAGCTCTTGCCTTGCAAAGGATTATTTCCTTTTTAGGTAAAAGTTCTTTACTGGTTACTGATAATGATGACCTGAGTCGTTATAACTATCTGCAGGATGGAAAAATTCAGGAAAAGCGTTTCAGTGCGTTACAGGAAGAAGAACAGACCTTTGCTTTGGCAATTATTTTAGATTGTAATTCTTATGATAGATTAGGTGAAAGACAAGTTCTAATAGATAAAACCAAAAGGATTATTGTGCTGGATCACCACGAAACAGAAAATGGTTTAATAAAAGCTGATCTTAGTTATATTGAACCTTCTTTTGCCTGTGTAGGAGAAATTATCTTTTCCCTGCTGGAAACGGAAATTAACAAAATGCCTTTTTCTGACCGTTTATTTGTGTGCAATTGCCTTTATACCACTATTTTGAACGATACTAACAACTTTACCAATTCCAATACCGATAGGGATGTTTTTATTTTTGCCTCAAAATTGGTAAATTTAGGAGTAAGACCTAATGAACAATATCGGAATTTCTTTCTGAATCATTCCCCTGAGGAAATGCGTTATATAGGTGAAACCCTTTCCACAATTGAATTGCATTACCAGCGCAAAATACTGATTATGCATTCAACCCTGGCAATGAGCAAAGAAAATAATATTGATCCTGAAAGCATTATGAATGCAACGCGTTGGGTGCAAGGAGTAATAGGAATTGAGGTAATAATTTATTTAAGAGAAGAAAAAGAACAGGTATATAAAATCAGTTTGCGCTCTGAGACAATAGATGTGAATAGAATTGCTGTGCGTTATAGAGGAGGAGGTCACAAACAGGCAGCCGGATGTTATTTTTATGGAACTCGGGAAGAAGCAAAAGACAAATTGTTAAAGGATGTTATTAGTGCCCTTGAAATCCATAACGGATAAGGCATTTCTGGCTATAGATAAGCCCCCGGGAATAACTTCCTTTACAGTTATCAGGTATTTGCGTAAAATAACCGGAATCAAAAAAATCGGGCATACCGGAACGCTTGATCCTTTTGCTACGGGTTTACTGATTTGCTGTTTGGGTTCTTATACCCGTTTGGCAGGTTTATTGGAAGAAAAAGACAAGACCTACTTTGCCAGGATGAAATTGGGAATAAAAACAGCTACAGGCGATCCGGAAGGAGATATTATCCAAACAGCTCCAGTTCCTGCATTTGTTAATAAACTTGATGTCTTGGCGGGTAAAGCAGAACAATTGACTGAACTTCCTGTTCCCCTTTATTCAGCTGTAAAAATTAACGGGAAAAGAGCTTATGAACTTGCCCGCAAAGGTAAAAAGTTTAATTTACCTGAGCGTCCCCTCCAAATCAGAGAATTTGAGTTTTTGCCTTGGGAACCGAATAAATCTGATGAACTAAGCTATCGTTGCAAAGTTAGCAAAGGAACTTATATCCGGGCTTTAAGTGAATGGCTGGCAGAACAATTAAACACAATTGCCTACACCACATTTCTACTCAGAGAAAGCATTGGTAATATAACTTTGCAGGATGCGGTTTCCTTAGATGATTTGTCTCCGGATAACTGGTTTCGCTATCAGCTTAGCTACAAGCAGATATTTCCAGATTATGCCTATTTAAAGCTGAAGACAGATGACTTTGCCAAAGTGATGAATGGTATGGATATAGCGGTTTCTAATGGGACTAACGATAAGTATCTTTTGCTTAAAGAAGAAAAAATCTGCGCTGTAGCAAAAAGAATGAATAACCTTATTCACCCGGTCATTGTGCTAAAATGAAAAGAAATAATGTATTCCGGATGAACGATGTCCCCATTGTTCTCTATTTCCGGAAGAACGATGTCCCCGTCGTTCTCTGTTTCCGGATGAACGACGTCCCCGTCGTTCTCTATTTACATAATAATAACATATCTGATACCTTCTACAGTAACGCAACAATGAATTTTATGTGGTTGACGGGGACATCAACCTTCCGGGGTTTTTTGTTGACGGGGACATCAACCTTCCGGGGTTTTTTGTTGACGGGAACATCAACCTTCCGGGGTTTTTTGTTGACAGGGATGTCAACTTTCCGGTGGCAAAAATGAATAATAATTCCGTTTTAACTATTGGCACTTTTGATGGTTTACATTTGGGTCACCAGAAAGTGCTTAAAAAAGTTGTAGAAATAGCTATAGAAGAGGGTCTGCAGAGTGTAGTTATCAGTTATAAAGATCATCCTGCTTTTGTGTTAAAAATGCATCCTATGCCCAAAATGCTTTGCCCGGCAGAAATCAAACAACGGGAAATGAAGAAATTAGGTATAGAGAGAATTGAGCTCTTGGATTTTACTTTAGAGCTGGCAAAAACACCGCCCTTAAAGTTTTTGAAGGACTTTATAATTCCCCGGTTTCACCCCAAAGTTATTGTTATGGGTTACGATTCTCATTTTGGACACTTGCGTCAAGGCAACTTGGAATTCCTTTGCCGGCATTCTGAAGAACTGGGTTATCGTGTAGAATATGTAGAGCCCTTACTCTTTGAAGGTGAACCAATTAGCAGTAGCAGTATCAGGGATTTACTGCTCAGCGGTAAAATTGAAGCAGCTAATTTTTTGTTAGGAAGACCTTATCGTTTGATAGGCAATGTGGGACACAGCAATTCCCAAGGCAGAAAACTTGGCTTTCCTACAGCTAATTTGAATTTGCTTTGTCCGCATCAGCTTGTTCCCAAAAGCGGAATTTACCTATCTAAAGTGTTTTTGCAGGAAAATGTATTTTTCGGATTGACAAATATCGGTTGCAGTCCAACAGTGAAAAAAACGGGAATTATAGAAATTGAGACCCATATTCTTGATTTTCAGGGTGACCTGTATGGTCAAAGTATGGAACTGGAATTACTCCGTTATTTGAGAGAGGAAAAGATGTTTAAGAGCGTTGATGAGCTTAAAGAAGCCATCCAAAATGACATTGCCTTAGCGCACATTATGCTAAAGGAATTTTCTCAATGATATATCTTATTTGGGGACTGCTGAATGCTGTTTCGGCAGATAAGTAAAATGCGGAAAGACAATAAAGCTTCTTTTTCTATGGTAAAGAGGATGTCGCCATTCCATATAGCCATCTTTTGGGGATTGTTGCTACCTGTATTTTTTTATGCTATTTCACCTCTGCAAGTAGTTCCGGGCAGTGGAAATAAAGATATGGAAGATAGTAAATTATATCATTTTCGCTATCATAATTTGGTTGATGACTATCATCTTTCAGGACCAAAAACCTGGGCAGTGCGTTTTAATTTCAAAGATGCTTATCCTTTAGCTGATTCTGCCTCTTTTACTGTGAACAGTTTTAAAATTTATTCACCCTATCCCAATCTAGAAATGAGAGTTTCTTTATGGAATGAACAGTATGGAGGAAACAACGCATTAAACTATTTTCCCGGGACTATCATTGCTGGTGGTAACTGGCAAAATGTTACTTTTTCTACAAGTCCTGCCACTATTACTTTTCCTGAAATTCAAAATCCCTTGCAGATTATTTGGCTGGTAATGGATTTTACATTGCCCTTAGCAGATAAATATATGAGTGCTTCGGAAGGAAGTGGGAAAAACAGTTTTTATTACAATACTACTGTTCAGGGTAATGAATTTTGGCAAAGTTTGTTTACTGCCGGTTTTGGATGTGAATTACGGGTAAGTGCAATTGGAGATTTTAATTTATTGCATACCGATTTGGAATTGTTGAGTTTTTCTCTTCCGGAGAATATTTTACCTGGTTCTACCGTTTATCCTTCAGTAACTGTCTATAATCATAGTCCCTATCCTGTAAATGACACTCTGGAAGTTAATTTTTCCGATCCTTTACAAGAACTGAATCAGACCCTGCAAATTCCTTTATTGAATATAAATCCCCGGGATTCTCTTTTTACGATAAGTTCGGATAGCATTTCTTTCGGCAGGGAGCCAAGCCAGGTAAAAGTAACTCTTGCTTTCAAAAATCATCCTAATATCATTCTTTCTACCCGCTATTATAATGTTTTTGGGGAGACAGGAAGTTCTCATTTGGTGGAATATTTCCGTCGTTACACTTTTGGCATTTCTGATATTCCTCAAGAGGCATCTGGGGTTCATCATCTGCTCTATTTTCCTAATATGGCAGATAATCTTTCCAATTTATTCGCAGTGCAGAGGTTCAATTTCTATCAGTTCAATTCGTTACCAAAAACTGTTGTGGATGGCTATAAAAAATTTCATCTGCAGATTGAAGCCAATTCTGAAGAACTTGTTTCCGCTATTTCAGTCGCACAGGCAAAAAGGAGCTTTATTTCTCGCAGTAGCTGTAATATTATTATGCCCGATCCAGAAACACCTGAAAATTTAATGTTGAATATAAAACTCTATAATGATAGAACCACTTTATTTGAATGGACAGCAAATTCTGCTCTCAATCCCAAGTTTTTTGCCGGTATTTTTGAAGAAAATGAGTTTGAGGGAGGAGCTTTCTTTTCTCTGAAAAAGTGGCTTGTATTCAATGAGTCCTTCAGTGGAACTCTCAATATACGGGATAGTGTTGAAATGGAAATAATTTTGAATACTTCAGACCTGGACCCTGTAAAGGCATACAGAATTTATTACTGGTTGCAGAATCCTATCAATAGCGGGGGTCAGATATATTATGCTCAAAATGTTTCCTTAGAGCAAAACTGGATGGTTTCCAATTCTGATGAATGTATACCTCATCCTGTTATATCCGTTTATCCCAATCCTCTTGTAAAAGGAACTGCTATAAAAATATCCTCTTCTGTTATTCCAGCAGTTTTTACGATTTACAATATTAAGGGACAAAAGGTCTTCACTACAGCTAAGGTCTTTAGCGAAATATCCATTCCTGCCGATATTTTTCCTGCTTCCGGCATATATTTCCTGCGTTGTGAAACCCAAGATAGAGGCAAAACCCATAAACTAACCCAAAAAATAAGTATCATAAAGTGATGTAAAATTATGGCAGAACATATTTCCATAGCCGATATGCACCAAAAGGTAAATCAGGAAATCAGCGGCTTATATCTGGTAGCGGAAAAAGAACTCCGCGAAGGGAAAAATGACCTCTATTTGCGTTTAAAACTGCAAGATAAAACAGGAACCATTTCTGCCAATGTGTGGAAGGATGCAGTTAAGCATTCAGACCAGTTTGATGCCGGCGATATTATCAGCATTCAAGGCACGGTTGTAAATTACAAAGGGCAGATTCAACTTTCTATATCCAAACTGCGTTTTGCCGATAAATCCGAATATAATATAGAGGATTATCTAACCCGCAGTAAAATTGATCCGGAAGTTCTTGGCGACCGTTTTTTTGAGTTTGTAGATAAAGTGCAACAGCCCTATCTGAATAAATTGCTGCATCTTATTTTTGATGATAAGGAGTTCTTTAGTCAATTTTTAAAGGCACCAGCAGCGAAAAACTGGCATCATAATTACATTAACGGACTTATTGAGCATACAGTTTCAGTTGCTGCTTTATGTGAATTTGCTGCAACTTTGTATCCCCTGAATTACGATTTGCTGATAAGCGGAGCTTTATTACACGATGTTGCCAAAGTTCAGGAATATGACATCCGCAGAAATATTGATTTTACGGATGCAGGACGTCTGATTGGGCATTTAGCTCTTTCCGATCAAATTGTTTGTGAAAATGCCTCTAAAATTTCAGGTTTCCCCGATGATTTGTTACTTCATTTGCGTCATTTGATTCTATCTCATCATGGAGAATACGAAAAAGCAGCCGTGCGTTTACCTCAAACCCTTGAAGCAATTGTTTTACACCACTGTGATAATCTGGATGCTCAGGCAACAGGTGTGGCACAATTAATTGCTGCAATTCCACAAAATGCTGTCTGGAGCGAATATGACAAACTGAATAACCGTTATTATAAAATTTACAGACCTGTTTAGAACTTATGTTTCAGACCATTATTATTGCCAGTGGCAGTAAAGGTAATTGCGTTTTAATTCAAACTGAAAATACCGCTCTTCTTTTGGATGCAGGAATAAGTATGCAAAGAATTATGGAATGTTTGGAATCATTTCATATAAAACCGGCTAAAATAAACGGCATTCTCGTAAGCCATGAACATTCAGATCATATCAAAAGTGTAGGAGCCGTTTCCCGTAAACTGAAAATTCCCGTTTACCTTAACAGACCTACTCTTTCTTCTTGTGCAGAGCGTTTAGGGGATGTGCAGGACAGAATAGTTCTTTTTAACACGGGTAGTAGTTTTACCATTAGAGATATTATTGTGGAACCTTTTTCTTCTACTCATGATGCCGCCGAGAGCTGTAATTTCGTTTTTTATCCTGTTTTTGAACCTAAACGCAAATTGGGAGTGGCTACAGACCTGGGCTATCCAACTCAATTATGCTTGCTGAAATTGAGTGGTGTAAGCACTTTAATTCTGGAAAGTAACCACGATGAAAAAATGCTTATGGAAGGACCTTACGACTGGAAACTAAAACAACGTATTCGCAGTGTGCAAGGACATCTTTCTAATGTGCAAGCAGTGGGCTTAATTTCTGCCCTTATTCATCCCGGTTTGAAAAACCTTGTTCTGGCACATTTAAGCGAAATAAATAATCTTCCTTCGCTGGCAGAAAAAACAATGCAGGATTATCTGGATAGCATCCGCAGTGATATAAAACTTTTTGTTGCGGAACAAAACCATCCTACTCCTCCGATAGAAATTTAGACTGTTCCTCCTCTTTGAGTTAAAATCGGCTTTTCTCAAGCCATTGCTCTCATTTCTTTATTGTTGATAGCTATCAACCTCTTTTCTCATTTGCGGTTGCCTTCTGCCGATTTTGCCTCAAAGAAGTGGTCCATTTACGGTTGCCTTCTGCCGATTTTGACTCAAAGAAGTGGTCCATTTACGGTTGCCTTCTGCCGATTTTGACTCAAAGAAGTGGTCCATTTTTCCCATTTAAAAGGCATAAATATTTTCCTGTCTGATGTGGATATCTGCGAAAACAGCAATCCTGATATTTTTATACAATATAACTGCTACCCAATAATAAGAAACAATATTAATAGAGAAAAGGAGTTGGCGAAGAAAGAATTTGCCTTAATCTTATTTTCTTACTGCCTGTCTATTATTGAGAGCGTCTAAAATTATAAATTTACTTTATGCGGCAATAACTTAGCTTGCAATTTACGAGACCTTTACCTTTTTTTAGACAGTGCATTATTTCCTGCTAAGTTGAATCTTTTATGCTGCATTAACATTTCTTTAACGACTCCTTAACAAAGTTAAAGAATCGTTAAAGAGTCGTTAAAGAGTCGTTAAAGAAATGACTAGGCAACAGGCAGTTAGACAAAAGCTACAAAGTAGTTTTATAAATCAAGATAATGAACGGAGTATAGCTTCTGTCTTCTGATTTCCTTCAGGAAAAAGCTGCGTCTATTATATGTTTATGAACTACGGAACTATCGGGTAAAGGATCTTTTACCCTCTCAATTTTTTCTCATATCTGAGCCTCAAGACATTACTTTCTTCGCCCTATAGTAACCCTCCAAATTTTTTATTATCATCGGATAATATAATCATTATTTATGGCTTATAAATAATAATGTTGTATAAACTGGGAAGAAAAACTGCAATGCAATCAACAGAAAAAGGTTTTTTCAGCAGCTCTTCGTTTTATCCGCTGACGACGGTTTCATTGGGTTAACAATATGGATTTAATATTACATTAGATTATTAGGGTCAATATCTATCTGCTTACGGATATTGGAAGGGCAATTATAAACGCTATTAAATAATTTGATTGCACCTTGCAAAACTTTCACAGTTTGGGCTTTAAAGATCAGATGATAGCGATAATAAGAACTGATTTTACTGAAAGGTGCTGTTGAAGGGCCTAGTAAAAATAATTGAGGTGCAGGAAATTGCCTATGCAGAATGTACAGAACTTCTTTCACATTGCTTATTTCTTTTTTTAGTGTCTCCAAATCGGTGCTCTGAAACAAAATTCTGGCTAAACGATAATAAGGGGGGTAATAGAGCTTTTTGCGGTAGCCAAGTTCTTCTGTCGCAAAACGAATATAGTTTTGTTGACTGGCTGATTCAATAGCATAATGCTGGGGATTATAGGTTTGAATAATAACATCGCCTGTTTTATTTCTGCGTCCTGAGCGTCCTGCAACCTGTGTAATCAATTGAAAAGTTCTTTCTGCAGCTCTAAAATCGGGTAAATTTAAGGAAATATCTTCCATCACTATGCCAACCAAAGTTACTAGAGGAAAATCCAAACCCTTGGAAATCATCTGTGTTCCCAGTAATATATCCACTTCTCTGTTTTTCATCCGGTTATACATTGATTTATAAGTATCCCTTTGGCGTGCTGAATCTGAATCCATTCTTAAGATTTTTGCCTCCGGAAACAAGATTTTTAAGTTCTGCTCAATTCTTTGAGTTCCCGGAGCTCCATAGGCAAAAGAATAAGAACCGCAATGAGGACATTTACGCGGACTGGGAATTGTGTTTCCGCAATAGTGACATTGCATTTCTTCGCGGTCACGATGATAACTCATACTAATTTCACAATTCTTACAGGTTATTAGTTTTCCACATTTCAGGCATTGCATAAAAGATGAATATCCCCTGCGATTTTGAAACAGGATAACCTGCTCTTTTCTTTGGAGGCGTTTATCTATTGCTTCCAAAAGAGGAGCGGAAATTAAACTGTGTTCATATTCATCTCTTAAATCAATAACTTGCACATTGGGTAGGCAATAATCTAAGGGGCGACTTTCAATTTTTTGTAATTTATATTTTCCGTTTAAAGCATTATACCAGGATTCCAAAGCTGGTGTGGCACTGCCTAAAACTACTTGTGCATTTTGAATTTGAGCTCTAACGATAGCTAAATCCCTGCCTTGATAACGAGGTGCGCTTTCCTGTTTGTAAGTTCCCTCATGTTCTTCATCTACAATAATTAAGCCCAAATTCGGTAAAGGGGCAAAAACGGCACTGCGTGCTCCGATAACAATTCTTTTTTCACCGCTTTTTATTTTCTGCCATTGGATTAAACGGTCTTTTTCAGTCAGCTGACTATGCTGAATAGCCAGTATTTGTCCAAAATTACTTTGAAACCGATCTACCATTTGAGGAGTGAGAGCAATTTCCGGAATCAGAAAAATAACGGTTTTATCTGCAGCCAGATAATGTCTGATAAGCTCAATATAGACCTCTGTTTTACCACTGCCGGTAATGCCATACAACAAATTAACATTAAAATTGCCAAAGCTCTCTATTATATCTTTTATGGCTTCAACTTGGGCATAGTTGAGTTCAATTTGTTTTAGGGGTGAAGAATTTTCAAAAGAAAGGGACTCGGGATCAAAGTGGCGTGGTTCTATTTTGATAAAACCTTTTTTAACTAATGCTTTAATTGCACTGTAAGAGATTGTAGAACTTATATTGGACATTGGAAAAGAGGGCTCTTCCTGCTTGATTCTTTCTAATGCCTCTCGCTGTTTTAAAGGTAGTTTATCTTCTTCTAAAGTCGGTTCTAAACGAATAATAAAATTTACTGTGCGGGGTTTATCTTTATGATTTAATTTTCTCTCTATTTTCAGCAATCCCAGTTCTTCACCTTCCTCTATTCTTTTATAGAGGGGATATGCAGTCAGCTCTTTACGCAGTGTTTTAAGAACAGGATTTTCACTTTTATCTATGGCCTTTTTTAAGGGTATAAAAGATTCCGGAACGGTCTGTGAAAGCCAAATAACATTTGCCTCCATTTCAGGCAGTAAACGCGCAGGCAACATAGCGAAAAGTGCCTTGCCAACAGAACAATGGTAGTAATCAGCCATCCAGTGACCTAATTTCATTAATTCCGGTGATAGTACAGGAATTGTATCCAATATCTCTATAACTGCTTTATATCTAATATCTTTACCCTCTTCGGGCAAGGTCTTTTTCCCGCAAATTCCTGTCCATAAACGCCCCGAAAGATTTACTATTACTCTTGCTCCTTCCACAATTTCTGCGGGTGAACAATAAACCAGTTCCTTGGGTATTTCCAAAGGTAGATGAATTACATAATAATACATAAAACGAAGCTTTTGCTTTGCTCAAGCTTGTCAACTATAAAAAAGGTCTTGGGGTCTTGGGGTCTTGAGGGCTTGAGGTCTTGAGGTCTTGAGGTCTTGAGGTCTTGGGGTCTTGGGGTCTTG
>Ga0116156_10004895_pt1 | contig 11272 bp, 6 predicted proteins | sample AD_UKC045_MetaG_FD_89891 | JGI IMG/M metagenome (GOLD analysis project Ga0116156, IMG submission 89891) | Active sludge microbial communities of municipal wastewater-treating anaerobic digesters from USA - AD_UKC045_MetaG | ecosystem: Engineered > Bioreactor > Anaerobic > Digestate | place: USA... | reverse complement strand
TTCGTAGCCCAGTTCCTTGAGCGCGAAGACGCCGTGGACGCAGCAGTAGTCGAACTCGATGCCCTGCCCGATGCGGTTGGGCCCGCCGCCGAGAATGACGATCTTCTTGTTCTTGCTGGGCAGCGCCTCGTTCTCCTCCTCGTAGGTCGAGTAGTAATAAGGCGTTTCGGCGACGAACTCCGCCGCGCAGGTGTCCACGGTTTTGAACACCGGCTTGAGGTGCACGCGCTTGCGCCGCTGCCGCACCTCGTCCTCGCGGCAGTGGCCGAGGAAGGCGAGTTGGCGGTCGCTGTAGCCCAGGCGCTTAGCTTCTTCGAGCATCTCGCGCGAGCCGTTGAGCATGTCCTGCCCGCGCAGGCGCCGCTCCATTTCGGCGAGGCGGCCGATCTCATTGATGAACCACGGGTCCACGCCGGTGATGCGGTTGAGCTCCTTGACCGATAGGCCCAGTTGCAGGCCGTACTTGAGGAAGAACACGTTGTTCGGGTGCGGCTTGCTCAGACGGTGGCGGACGATCCTCTTGAGTTCCCGCGGGTCCGCTTTCGGATCGTAGACGTCAAGATAGTCTTTGCCGTCGGCGCCCAGGCCGTAATGGCCGATCTCCAGCGAACGCAGCGCCTTCTGCAGCGACTCGGGGAAGCAGCGGCCGATGGCCATCGCCTCGCCGACCGATTTCATCTGCACGCCCAGCACGTCTTCGCTGTCGGGAAATTTTTCGAAATCCCAACGCGGCGCCTTGGTGACCACATAGTCGATCGAAGGCTCAAAGCAGGCCGGCGTTTTTTTGGTGATGTCGTTGGGGATCTCGTCGAGGGTCAGACCGACCGCGAGCATCGCGGCGATCTTGGCGATGGGGAAGCCCGTGGCTTTCGAGGCCAGCGCCGAACTGCGCGACACGCGCGGGTTCATTTCGATGATGACCATGCGGCCGTCGGCGGGGTTGACGGCGAACTGCACGTTCGAGCCGCCGGTTTCCACGCCGATTTCGGTGATGACCTTGCGGGCCGCATCGCGCATGATCTGGTACTCTTTGTCGGTGAGCGTCTGGGCCGGGGCGACGGTGATCGAGTCGCCGGTGTGCACGCCCATCGGGTCGAGGTTTTCGATCGAGCAGATGACCACGAAGTTGTCCTTGCAGTCGCGCATCACCTCGAGCTCGTATTCCTTCCAACCGATGATCGATTCTTCGACCAGCACCTCGTGCACCGGCGAAAGGGTCAGCGCCTTGGTCACCTTGGCGCGGTATTCGCTGCGCTTGAAGGCCGTGCCGCCGCCGGTGCCGCCCAGGGTGAACGCGGGGCGCAGGATGACCGGGAAGTCGATTTCGTCGAGCAGGGCCATCGCCTCGTCGACGGTGCGCACGAAGCGACCGCGCGGCATTTCCAGGCCGATGTTGCGCATCGCTTTTTCGAAGCGTTCGCGGCTTTCGGCCTTTTCGATCGCGTCGATCTGCGCGCCGATCAGCTTGACGTTGTAGCGTTCGAGGATGCCCAGCTTGTGCAGGGCGAACGCGAGGTTGAGGCTGGTCTGGCCGCCCATGGTGGGCAGCAGCGCGTCGGGCCGTTCCTTCTGGATGATCTGCTCGACGACCTCGGGCGTGAGCGGCTCGACGTAGGTGGCGTCGGCCAGCTCGGGGTCGGTCATGATCGTCGCCGGGTTGGAATTGACCAACACGATGCGGTAACCCAGCGACTTGAGCACGCGGCAGGCCTGCGTGCCGGAATAATCGAATTCGCATGCCTGACCGATGACGATCGGCCCGCTGCCGAGGATCAGGATGCTGTGGATGTCCGTTCTTTTGGGCAACTTTCGCTCCGTCTTCCCGAGGGTGCGCCGCGTCAGGCGCGTTTGTTTTCGCTCATCAGGCGGCAGAAACGCGCGAACAAGTAGTTCGCGTCGTGCGGCCCCGGCGACGCTTCCGGATGATACTGCACGGAAAACACCGGCAACTTTTTATGCGCCATGCCTTCGACGGTCCGGTCGTTGAGATTCACGTGCGTGCATTCGACGTCTCCGCCCAGCGAATCGATGTCCACCGCGAACCCGTGGTTCTGCGCGGTAATCTCCACCTTGCCGGTGGTCAGATCCATCACCGGCTGGTTGCCGCCGTGATGGCCGTACTTGAGTTTGTAAGTGGTTCCGCCCAGCGCCAGGCACAAAATCTGATGCCCGAGGCAGATGCCGAAAATCGGCTTCTTACCGATCAGCTCGCGCGCCGCGTCCACTGCGTAGGTCACCGCGGCGGGATCGCCCGGGCCGTTGCTCAGGAAAACGCCGTCCGGGTTTTTCGCCAGCACCTCGGCCGCGCTCGTTTGCGCCGGAACGACCTCGACCCGGCAGCCGCAGGCCGCCAGGTTGCGCAGGATGTTGTGCTTGATGCCGTAGTCGTAGGCGATCACGTGGAAGTTCGTTTTTTTCGCGGCGGGATTGGGGTAGCCGCCTTCCCGCGCCCATACTCCTTCTTTCCAGGCATAGGGCTTGTCGCAGGTGACGTTGCGCACCAGGTCGCGCCCGTCAAGTGTCGGGTATTCGGCCGCCTTGCGCCGCAGCGATTCGCGGTGATGATCGACCGTGGAGATGATGCCCGTCTGCGCACCGGCGTCGCGGATGTGCTTGGTCAGCGCCCGCGTGTCGATGCCGGCGATGCCCACGATGCCCCGCTTTTTCAGATAACCGTCCAGGTCGTCACGGCTGCGCCAGTTGCTGGGCCATGAGCAGCCTTCGCGCACGATGAAGCCGGCCAGGTAGTCGCGCGGCGCCTCGTGGTCCTCGTCGTTGAATCCGTAATTGCCGATCAACGGATAGGTCATGGCGACGATCTGCCCATGGTAGGACGGATCCGAGATGATTTCCTGATAGCCCATCAGCGAGGTGTTGAACACGACCTCGCCCAACGTTTCGCCCGTCGCGCCCAGCGCGTGACCGACGAAGGCGCGCCCGTCGGCCAACACCAGCCAGGCCTTCTTTTTCCCGTCGTTCATTCGGTTTTACTATCCCCTTTCGCGCTCCCGTCGGAACGCGGCTTGGATCAATTCGCGAAAGAGTGGAGCCGGCGCTTCTAGCTTCGAGGTCAATTCCGGATGGAACTGACAGCCCAGGAAGTACGGATGGTCCGGCAGTTCCATGACCTGCATGATACTACCATCAGGATTGTTTCCGGAAAAGACGAGTCCCGCTTTTTCCAATTCGGGCACGTAATCGGGGTTGATCTCGTAGCGGTGCCGGAAACGCTCGCGGATTTTGTTTTTCCCGTAGATCGCCTGCGCGCGCGTGTTTTCTTTGATGATGATGTCGTGACCGCCCAGCCGCATCGTGCCGCCCTTGGCCGTAATGCCGATCTGCTCGGGCAGAATGCAGACCACCGGGTGCGTCATCTCGACGCCGTCCTCGGCCACCTCGACCGTGTTTGCGCCGGCCAGCCCCAGCACGTTGCGCGCATACTCGACCACCGCCAGTTGCATGCCGTAGCAGATGCCCAGGAACGGCAGGCCGTTCTGCCGGCACCAGCGGATGACCTCCATCTTGCCCTCGATGCCCCGCGTGCCGAAGCCGCCGGGAACGATCACCGCGTCGATGCCCTTGAGGTAATCGCCCGGATCGCCGTGGGTGCGTTCGAGTTCGGCGGTGTCGAGCCATTCGATGTGCACCTGCGCCGGCATGTGCGCCGCGCAATGGCGAATGGCCTCGATAACGCTCGCGTAGCTGTCGTGCAGATCGGTATACTTGCCGCAGATGGCCACTTTGAGCACCGGCCCCGTCGGCTCCAGCAGCCGCTCGACCAGGCAGCGCCACTCGTTGAGCTCCGGCGGCGAGTAGATCTTCAGGCGCTTGTGCAGGATCTCGGTCAGCCCTTCCTCTTCGAAGACGAGCGGGATCTTGTACACCGAATCGACGTCCACCGCGGTGATCACCGCGTCCTTCTGGATGTTGCAGAACAGCGCGATCTTCGCCTTGATCTTGTCGGTAAGGAACTGCGAGCAGCGGCCGACGATCACATCGGGCCGGATGCCGCGTTCGTTGAGCAATTTCACCGCCTGCTGCGTCGGCTTGGACTTCTGCTCGTCGACGCCGGTGGGGATCGGTACGTAGGTCAGCAGCACATACATGACGTTTTCGTCGCCGATGTCCTGGCGCAACTGCCGCGCGGCTTCGATGTACAACTCGTTTTCCATGTCGCCGATCGTCCCGCCGATCTCGATCAGGCCGATGTCCGCCTGCATCTGGCCGGGGATGCCGTAAATCCACTCTTTGATCACGTCGGTCACATGAGGAATGAGCTGCACCGTGCGCCCGAGGTACTCGCCCTCGCGCTCGCGCTCGAGGATGGTCTTGTAGACCTTGCCCATGGTCAGGTTCCAGTCGAAACGCGTGGTCACGCCTAAAAAGCGCTCGTAATGGCCGAAGTCCATGTCGACTTCGCCGCCGTCGTCGAGGACGAAAACCTCGCCGTGCTCGATGGGATTCATCGTGCCGGGATCGGTATTCAAATAACCGTCGCACTTGATCGGCACGATGTTGAGCCGCGACGAGAGCAGCTTGCCGATCGACGCTGCCGCGATGCCCTTGCCCAGGCCGGAGAGCACGCCGCCGATGACAATGATGTACTTGGTGTTCTTCTTCGCGTATTCGACCGCCTGTTTCCAGTTTTTCGTTCGGCGCAAGGTGATGGGCGTTTCGCGATCGGTGGACGCCTCGTTTTCGATCAAGAAGTCGTCGAGATCCTCGGAGCTGATTCGGTACTGGCCACGATTGCCCACTTTGATCGCCTTAAGGTCGCCGGATTTTACCCAGCGCCGCACAGTGCTGATCGAAACCTTGAGTCGTTCCGCGATATTCTCTAATGTCAGGAAAAGTTCTTCACTGGCCATGAGACTTTACCCTCCAGTGGTTTTCAATGATAGTCATTGCATACCATTTTTTATGAAATGTGTCAAGGTAAGATGCCGGCTCGTTCCGACAATAATTCTAACATTCGGAGGCAGGAGAGCGCTGTTTTCACCGAATAATCAACATGGTAATGTGGATCGAGTGGTCATCGCTGGGCAGTGCGTGTTTATTTGCCGATTTCGTCCTATTTCACTGATTGGATAACTATCGAGCGCTGTGGGTCGGTGTTGCGGAGGCTCAGGGTGACGGTCAAATCGACGACCACGGTCTCCCGATGGTAACTATTCGAATACACAGGAATATACAACATCTGCTCGACGGCTTTCGTCATCTGTTTCGCCTCGTCGAAACCTATGAGCGTGCCCCCCGCCCGCAACAAGGCGGTCGTGTGACTGGGCTGCGACGGCGACGATCAACCGGCGCCGAGAGCGGCGACCAGGAAAAGCGACGCCACGAGGCTTAGTGCTAAAACACATTGATTTACTTGACGTTTCATCAATTTATCATGCAATAAGGATTGGATGATCGATCGTTTCCCCTAATTTTTTGTGTCTGGCGGTTCTGTCAAATCGTTTCCTTTTCGAACCGATCCGATTAACTATAAAGTACTTTTGAGTTTTTTTACAACAAAAGGTATTTAATGTTCATCCTCGCATTCGAATGTGCCGAAAGAAAGAGAAATTGAAGCTTCAAACGATTTAAAAACCACGGAGAGTACGATGAATAAAAGCATCATAATTTTCCTTACGCTTTTTAGTACGCTGTTTTCATTCAATCTGGCTTTGGCCGCAACGCCGGCTTGTTCGCAGGGCTTTGAAACCTCGCCGACGAGTCTGCCGAACGGCGCCTTTCGGCCGGTGGCCGCCACCGTCGGCGATTATTTCTACTTCATTGGCGGTTATGCCGACGGTACATCCACCGATGACGTGTACGCTTATTCGCCAATAACCGATACCTGGGAAACCAAAACCAACCTACCGTTGCCTCGCAACGGCGCCTGCGGCGCGGCGATCGACGGTAAAATTTATGTCGTCGGCGGCAATTTCACGAACAGCCTGTATATCTACGACACCGAAACCGACACCTGGGAAACCGGCAGTTCGCATCCGGAATTCATGACCGGTTGCTCGGCCGCGGCGATCGACGGCGTACTGTACGTGGCCAGCGGCCGGCGAGGCGACGATACCGTACTGGCTTCCGCTTACACGTACGATCCGCTGTTGGACGCCTGGAGCGCCATTGACGATATGCCCAGCGCCAAATACTACGGCAAGGGCCTGGCCTATGCCGGGTTGTTCTTCGTCGTCGGCGGCTGGAACAACGAAAGCAACTATTCCTACGAACCGAACGCCGGCGATTGGACGACCGAAGCGGTCGTGCCGATCGACGCCAACGACGCCAACCTGATCGCGCCTGAGTATGAGGAGTCCTATCACTTCTGGACCTTCGGTACGGGCGATCAGTGGGTTCCCGACGCCACCATTCGCGGGTACAACCTGAACACATCCTCATGGTATCTCGCCTCCCTGTTCGGCACGGTGCCCACGCCGGTCTTCGCTTCCGGCGCGGACAACTTCCACGACGCGGTCTTCGTCATCGCCGGCGGCGCGACGGGCAACAGCACCGAAACCGATGCCGTCCAGGTGTTCCGCTATTGCCTGCCCTATATTTCACCGACGCTCGATCCGGCCGAGGTGGTCAACTACCAGACGACCGAAATCACCATCACAGGCCTTAATTTCGACGACGAACCAGGCAGCGACTACTATATGTTCGCCTCCCCGCTCAAGGCTCCGCGCATCGATTTCGATTCGTTGAGCGTAGACGATGCGAAAACCATCACCGCGACGGTGCCGGCCGAATTGCCCGCCGGCGCCTATACGCTGGCCGCCGACAACTATTTGACCGGTTACCTGGGCATCTCGCCCAAGTATTGCGAAGGCTGCCTGACGGTCGTCGCGCCGACGCCGGAAGTGACCGACATCGATCCGGCCTACGGCGAGCAGGACGAGCAGGTCAGCGTGACGGTAACGGGCAATCATTTCTTCGGCACGCCCACCGTGACGCTCAACGGCCCCGACAAAGACGAAATCGCCGCGACGAACGTGGTGGTGGTGGGTGTGGATTCTATCACCGCCGACTTCGATCTGACCGACGCGGCCATCGGCGAGTACCACGTGATCATCGTCACCGACAACGGCGCCGGCCAGTTGAACAACGGCTTCCAGGTGCTCACGCCCGCCGACGATGATACGGTCGACGACGATACCACCGACGACGACACCGCCGACGACGATACCGCCGACGACGACACCACCGATGATGATACCGCCGACGACGATACTGCCGACGACGATACCGACGACGACGACGATGATGATGATGACGACGATGACGACGATGACGATGATGACGATGATGACGACGACGCCGCCACGGACGACGACGACGATGACAATGACGATGGGTGCGGTTGCTGACCTCCGCTAACCAACCATAAAAAAGGGCGGCCGAACACGCCGCCCTTTCACTTTAACCGTTCCGCCCTTACACGCGGCCGAGCGCTTCGTTCCACAGCACAAGGTGCTCCTCGACCTTCGCCGACGGCATGGTCGGCGTGAAACGGCGATCCTCTTTCCAGCGCGCGGTGACCTCGGCCTTGTTTTTCCAGAGGCCCACCGCGAGCCCGGCCAGCAGCGCCGCGCCGAGGGCGGTCGTTTCGACCATCGTCGGGCGGCTGATCGCGCAATCGAGAATGTCGCTCTGGAACTGAATCAACAGATTGTTCGCGCTCGCCCCGCCGTCCACGCGCAGCAGTTCGAGTTTCGCGCCGGCGTCTTTCTCCATCGCCTTGAGCACGTCGTAGTTCTGCAGCGCAATGCCCTCGAGCGTGGCGCGGGCGATGTGCGCGCGGGTTGTGCCGCGGGTGATGCCCCAGATGACGCCCTTGGCCTGCGCGTTCCAGTGCGGCGCGCCCAGGCCGACCAGCGCGGGCACGAAGACCACGCCGCCGGTGTCGGGCACCGAGGCGGCGAGTTGCTCGACCTCGGGGCTGGACGAGAACATCTTCAGGCCGTCGCGCAGCCACTGCACGGCTGCGCCGGCAATAAAGCTCGATCCTTCCAGCGCGTAGTTGACTTCGTCGCCCAGTTTCCAGGCCACGGTGGTCAGCAGGCGGTTGTTGCTGCGCACGATTTTTTCGCCGGTGTTCCACAGCAGGAAGCTGCCGGTGCCGTAGGTGCACTTGGCCATGCCCGGTTCGAAGCACGCCTGGCCGAACAGCGCGGCCTGCTGGTCGCCGGCGATGCCCGCGACGGGGATGCCGTCGGGCAGCATCGACAGACCTTTGGTCGTGCCGTACACCTCGCTGCTGCTGCGGATGGACGGCAGCACCGAGGCGGGAATTTCGAGAATGTCGAGCAACTCGTCGTCCCAGGCGAGCGTTTTCAGGTTCATCAACAGCGTACGGCTGGCGTTGGAAACATCGGTGACGTGCGCGACGCCGCCGGTCAGTTTCCAGGTCAGGAAGGTGTCGATCGTGCCGATGGCCGCCTCGCCCTTGGCCGCCGCGGCGGCGAAGGCCGGCACGTTCTGCAGCAGCCAGGCGATTTTCGTGCCCGAGAAATAGGGATCCAGCAGCAGGCCGGTGGATTGCTGAAACACTTCTTCCAGCCCGCGTTTGCGCAGCGCCGCGCACATGTCGGCGGTGCGGCGGCACTGCCAGACGATCGCGTGGTGGTACGGCCGGCCGGTCGCACGTTCCCAGGCGACGACCGTTTCGCGCTGGTTGGTGATGCCGATGGCCGCGATGCGCTCGCCGCCGACGCCCGCTTTGGCCAGCGCCATGGCGATCGTCTTTTCCACGCTTTCCCAGATCTGGTCGGAGTCGTGCTCCACCCAGCCGGGCTTGGGGAAATGCTGCTCGTACTCGGCATAACCTTTGCCCAGCACGTTCAATTCGCCGTCGAAAATCATCACCGTCGAGCCGGTGGTTCCCTGGTCGATGGCCATCACCAAATCGCGCATGACGCTCTCCTTCTCAATGTCGGTGCGTTGATCGGCGCTAGGCTACCACCGCCCCGCGCGGCGTTCAACCGGTTGACAGTCGGGCGGCGTCGAGGCATCCTGATTTTATCCATCAGGGAGGCAAGTATGTCCGAGCCCAAAGAAGCGCCGGCGAAAACGATGCGCATGGAAATCAAGATCGACGACGAGGTCGCCCGCGGCGTTTATGCCAACCTGTGTCTGATCAACCACAGCGACGCCGAGTTCATTTTCGATTTCGTGTTCATTCAACCGGCGCGCAAGAAATCGAAGGTCGCCAGCCGCATGGTCATGGCGCCGAAAAACGCCAAGCGGTTGATGATGCTGCTGCAGCAGCAGGTTAAAGCGTACGAGGACCGCTTCGGCAAGTTGGATATCACCCCGCCGATGAAAGTGGACATCGACGAGATGGAGATAAACTAACTTAAAAAAAGGAGCATCGCGCATGAGTGACGATGCGAGGCTTTCCCCGGACAATGTCGTGGCTTTCCACAACAAGAACGACGGCAAACCGCCGACGCTCGAGCTGTCGCGCCAAAACATTCGGCAGAACAAGATCGTCCTGAAATTTCTGTTCGCCGTCTTCCTGTTGATGATCGTCGTCGCCAGCGTGCTGATGGCGGTAACCGGCAATTGGTTTTTCGCCGCCTTGTGCTTCATTCTGGGGATGTACCTGCTGTTCCGTCTCGATCAACGCTTCGGCCCGCGTCTCGACTTCATCTGTTCCCACTGCGGCAAAGAGTTGAAACTGTACGTGACGCCGAACATTCCCATCGACGGCTCCACGTTCAACGCCACCTGCATCTATTGCCGCGGAGAAATGAACTGCCGGTTGGTGGACTAGACATCCGCCGGCGACCGTTGAACTGCCTTACCCAAGTGGGTTAGAATTCAAGTAACCATCGACCGCGCTCATTCATCGGAAAGCGAGGGAGTCCATGGAACGAATTCTTTGCGCCCTGTTGATCGCCCTGCTGCTGTGCCTGTCGTTCGCCTGCCAATCCGACGATGACGACGACGACGCGCCCGCCGACGATGACGATGACGATGACGACGATAACGATGATGACAATGATGATGACGACGACGACGATATGGACGACGATAGCGACGACGATACGGACGATCTCGACGGAGCGCATCCGATCGTCGCAACGTCCTTCGGCAATTTTCTGGTGTTCTTCGATCTGTTCGACGCCACCGCGGCCCTGCCGAAGTTGTCTGCGGAAACCGAATTCGGTTTTGTCGAACAACTTATCGGCGGAATGTCAGGCAATCGATTCGTCGGCTTGGCGATGGCGCCGGCGGAATCCATCGGCCAACTGACCGCGCAGTCGCTGTTCAACGTTTACGAAGCCGCGCTGGCCGCCGATGCAAACGGTGTTCTGCATCTGGCGACGATCACCCGCAATCCGAACCGGCTGCATTACTACACCCTGCAAGACGGCATGCCGAGCGAAGAACAGACCTGGGACTATTCGTCGCTCATCGGCTTCAATTCGCTGTCGCTGATTTTCGACGCCGACGATCAAGCGCACCTGTTTTTCATCACCGGCCTGCCGCCCGATTACACGCTGCAGCACATTTACCGGGACAACGACGGTTGGCAATCGGAGAACGCCTTCGCCGGATACGTAATTCGATACCAGGCGGTCGGCGATGCGCAAAACACGCTGCACGTTGCGCTGGGCACAGAGCAGGCGATTTTATACGGCACGAACGGCTCGGGCGCCTGGCAGTTTCAAACGGTACTCGACGATTACATCACACCGGGCATTCCCACCGACCTGAGCCATCCTCAAATTGCCCTCAACGGCGACGGCAGACCGATGATCGCCGCCTTGTACTACGGGCACACCCAGGGGTACCTGCCCAAGGTGATCACCCACGTGTGGTTTGCCGAACAATTCGACGCCGGCACACCGCTGGCAAAGGTGTGGGAAAACAATCAATACGATTATCGGCAACTGACCATGGGCACGGACGCCGCGGGTGCGCCACATCTTGTTTTGACCGGCGAATTCGATCGGCATCTCTGGTTCGCCGACGGCGTCTGGAACGATAAGTACCTGTCGTTCCCCAGCGACAATCACCTGCTGTTGGTCGGCGACGAGCGCGACCGCCTGCACCTGCTCGGCTATGGTCCGCTGGAATACAGCGACGAGAAAAGCGTCCTGTACAAGCGCTACCGCGAAGGTGAATGGAACGATACCTCGCGCGTCGGTCCGGACGGTCTGGAAATGCGCTCGTTGCTGGTCGCCACCGCGACCGACGGCCGACGCAACATCTTTGCGCGCGGCCACGATCCCTATTTCGTCAGCGGCGAGCCCGGCGATTGGGC
>Ga0116156_10004894_pt1 | contig 11273 bp, 13 predicted proteins | sample AD_UKC045_MetaG_FD_89891 | JGI IMG/M metagenome (GOLD analysis project Ga0116156, IMG submission 89891) | Active sludge microbial communities of municipal wastewater-treating anaerobic digesters from USA - AD_UKC045_MetaG | ecosystem: Engineered > Bioreactor > Anaerobic > Digestate | place: USA... | reverse complement strand
ATTTACCTCCGGCAAAGCCACCTTCATGGCCGTGGACTGGTACTCACGGGCCAACGCCAGCCCGCCCGGCCTAGCTGGCGCCGCTCCCTCCCGCACGCGGGCGTGACCGCCGGGGCTGCCGGGATCCGGTGCGGATCTTGTGGATAACGTGGCCACATGCCGATGTGCTATAAGTGCATACATTCGGCTCCTCGCTATTTTCTGTGTTGGGCTTGAATCCTGAGGCAGCCAGAATAGCTCCAGAGGATTCAGATCAACAAAAAATTTTATTATTACAAAAGCTTTGGATGGCCTCGAATCCATTATTGAACACGTAGGAAGTACTGCCGTTCCAAATTTGGATGCCAAAGCCATCATAGATATTGACATCGTTTTCTCGCAAAAAGCAGACTTTGAGCAGATCAAAGCCGCCCTTATGAAAATTGGATATGATCATCATGGAAATCAAGGAATTGCAGACCGTTATGTCTTTAAGAGAAATGGCGGACAAACGCATGAAATATTAGATCAAATCACGCACCATCTTTATGTTTGTCCAGCAGACAGCAAGGCCTTGGAAAGACACCTTTTATCTCGAAATTATTTAAGGAATAATGAATGGGCAAGGTTGAAATATCAGCAAATGAAATATGAATTGGCGGAGCAAGCCAATCAAGACAAGAAAAAATATGCTGCATTGAAGGAGCTTTATGTGAATGATTTTATTGATATGATGGTGGAGGAAGAGAAAAAGCTGGCTGTATCGACCTACAAATGAATTTCTTAAAAGTGGGTTTAATCTTCTATCAACTTCCTTTTTATTAAATCCAAAGGTATGTTATGATATTAAAGACTTTGCAAGTCTAATTGCTCAATTTTTTGCTATTTGGAAGTCAAAAAAAGTTCACCATTTAACCTTACTAACCCAAAAATTATGGTACTTTGTCAAACCAAATTAACACCATTACAACCAATGCAAAAACCATTTCTCCTCATCCTCACGTCAGTCCTTTTCAACTATGCAATTGCACAACAAACTGTCCCAAGTTCAGCGCATAAAGTAACGTTCAAACTACAATTGTCTGAAATTAAAAACCCTGATACTTTGTCGATCATGTGGTTTGTTTTACCATATGTCGCTGAGAAAACAGTGGATCATATTTCCTTGGTTTCTATAACAAAAGGTGCCGATGGGCTTTATGAACATGCCATCACTTTCCCTGATTCTATCATGAACGATACCATCGCTTATGCATACATTATAAACAACAATCAGTACGATATCTGGCGGACATTGGTTTTAGACAAAAATCAAAATCAAGATCGAGTGGAAAGTTGGGGTTATGTGGATGGTTTAAAAAATCAAGTGAAAGTTACACAGATGCTTTTCAATATTCCGGACTCTCCTGAAGAAATAGCTGAATTTTCAAAACCTTATGTGGGTATTACGACCAATGGTCAGCCAATAAAAAGGTTATTCCCAATAAAGAAAACTGGATTTTCTACGATCAACATCAAAAACGCCGTTTCATCACTTTTGGCCTCACTTTCGGAAGAACAAAAAGCCAAAAGTGTTTTTCCCATTCAATCAAAGGAATGGCGCCGATGGCATAATATCGAACAATGGCCAAGGGCAGGAATTTGTTTGGAAGAAATGAACGCCACACAAAAGGAATTGGCATTTGCTTTTCTAAAAGAAAGTTTGAGTGTCAAAGGTCTTAAAAAGGCCAAGGACATCATGACGATGGAAGCTTATTTAGCTACCCTGGTGCCTGAAAGTACCTTCTTGGGCGGCGAAAAATATTGGATCACCTTTTTTGGAATGCCATCTGATGAAGAACCATGGGGCTGGCAAATTGAGGGACACCATTTGGTGATCAATTATTTCATTTTAGGCGACCAGATTGTGATGACACCTACATTTATGGGCTCTGAGCCAACGCTGATAACAGCAGGCGAAAATCAAGGCTTTCGTACTTTTGTACAAGAAGAAATGAAAGGTTTAAATTTTTATAAATCGCTGGATAGTTTGCAAAAGAAAACCGCATTACTTTGGCATGAAAAGGATTTTGACTTCAACCGTGGCGAAGCTTTTAGGGACAATGAAATCATTGCAACTACCGGAATTGCTGCCAAACATTTATCCAAGGAACAACAAGTTGCTTTACTTGATTTGATCGGAGAATACATCAACAATATCAGAGATGAACATGCCCAAGTCAAAATGGAGGAGGTAAAAAAACATTTAAATGAAACTCATTTCACGTGGGTGCAAGGAAAAGATATCGAAGGTCCCTTTTATTATCGCATCCACAGCCCTGTAATTTTAATTGAATTTGATCACCAAAATCCTGTATTCCTCCATGATGAAACCAATCAAAATTTTGGTCCCGTAAAAACCCATATTCATACTGTGGTTCGCACGCCAAATGGCAATGATTATGGAAAAGATTTATTGAGGGCACATTTGGAACAGCACAAACATTAGAAAAAATATAAGCGGATAAACCTACCTCTATTCACAGAGCGCTGATGAAACATAGGGGTTGAAAAGGAAGCTATCCAGTAGACAAATTTAAATAAACATTCAAAACGCACTATTGAAAATACGTTTTGGAATGTTTTAATCACACTTGATTATCAGCTGTTTACCTATTAAATACCCATAATTTGCAATTTAAAAAAAGCAAATTGGAAAACTACTGCTACCCTACTTTCCCAAAAAACACTACCTTCGAAAAGTCATAATCCTTTGGCTAACATATTTAGTAAAAAAAGGGTTACTACTTAACTTAAGACAATGATCAAACAGATTTACAAATTTTTGAGTCCAAAATACCAGAATTTATTTTTGGAGTATAAAGTGGAATTCAAACCAAGATATGGGCACGGAAAACCCCCACACCAGGATTTATACAAAATTATAAACGCCAATCGCGATTCATATAGCAATCTCATCAAAAAGGCACTGGCACTTAAGGAGCATATTTGGACCATTCAAGATTCCACAAAAGAAACGGATGCCAAGAAACCAAGTTGGAATAATGGCTTTCTTCCAGGTCTGGACATCATCGGCATTTACACCATGATAGCAGCATTCAAACCCAAAAAATACATTGAGATAGGGTCGGGAAATTCAACCAAAGTTGCCTATAAAACCAAAACCGAACAAGGACTGGATATGGAAATGATATCCATAGACCCCATGCCTCGGGCGGAGATTGATGACTTGGCTACCAAGGTGATCAGAGAACCTTTTGAGAATATCAATTATGATATTTTGGAAGCACTCGATGCAAACGACATCCTTTTTGTCGATAATTCACACCGGATTTTACCAAATTCAGATTCCATGGTATTCTTTTTGGAAATATTGCCCCGACTGAAAAAAGGAGTGATCGTACATATTCACGACATTTACCTGCCTTACGATTACCCACAATTTATGTGCGATCGGTTTTATTCAGAGCAATATGGATTGGCCATGTATTTATTGGCAAACCCTACAAAATTTGAAACCATTTTTCCCAATTATTTCATTTCAGAAGACAAAGAACTAGCTGATTTGCTTACACCCATTTGGCAACATGCAAATATGGCAGGAGTTGAAAAACATGGTGGTTCGTATTGGCTAAGGATCAATGAATAATGGGGATCGAGGAGTCAAGAGTAATTCATAATTGGTATTTAAAACTAGGTTGTGTAATGCTCCAAATTTCTTGATTTCGATCAAGCATGAGAGATCGGAATAAACGATATCTTTGCCAAAAGACCAGTTTATAAAAGCAAATCTAAATCCAATCAATCATGAATTACGCCAAATTAATTCCTAATGTCTATTACATCAATATTAACGATGGAATAAAATTATTTGTAGACTGTCTAGGATTTACCATTGGCCATCAAGAATTACATTCAGAAAATCCATTCTGCGTTCTAGAAAAACAAACATTAAACATTTTCCTTTTCCAACACGAGGCCTTGGCAAAGGAACATAATCCAGAATTTAGAATTGTAACAGATGAAATTGATGCGATTTACGCGAAAATTAGTGATTCACATCCTGAGTATTTGCATCCAAATCTTAGTAGAGTTACCCTTCGACCATGGGGCGCTAAAGAATTTGCATTGAGGGATCACCAAGTGTGTATTATTTTTCAGCAATGGTAAAATAAGAGCCCATAAATGGTACGTTATGTCCTTATTAAAAATAGGGATGTATGAATTTTTTTAAAAGTATATTTGGCAAAAAAGACGAACCGATCAAAAGTTACGCAGATTTTTGGAAGTGGTTTCAAATCCATGAAAAAACTTTTTATAAGCACGTCAAAAACAACCACGACCTTGAAAAAGGATTTTTTGATAAACTTTCCGAAAAACTCGATGAATTAAAAAATGGTTATTTCTATCTAACGGGCATGCTTGATGAAAACACTGCAGAATTGGTTTTAACTGCTGACGGAAATTTAAACAATATAGCTTTTGTAGAAGATTTGGTGATTGCAGCGCCAGTAATCGCTGGCTGGAAATTTACTGCCCTTAAACCCGCTTCAGACATCAATGAGTTTGCTATTAATATGGGCGGTTATACTTTTGATAATGAAAATTTATTTTTTTATTTCAACGACCATATCGACTATCCAGATGAAATTGATATTTGTGTTGTGCACAATGATCTCAGTGAAGAAAATGAAGGACAGATATCAATTGGTGTCCAAATTTATTTAGAGAATTATTTGGGCGAATTAGACTTTGTGAATACTATCGATCATTTTGAAATCATCGGGAAACACCAAGCTGAAAAGGAACTCGTTCCAATTTCAAAGCTCAAAGATTTTCTTAAATGGAGAGCAAAAGAATTTACGGAAAAGTATGAAGGAACTAGATATGATACAAATGAAGATGAACATTCACTTATGGAAGCATCATTAGAAAACGGGAATAAATTAATTGCAGTAATAAATAACCAACTTCTTAATTGGGATAGAAAAGCTTCCCACCCTTGGATAGCTGCATTAATTTTGGCCTATGACGGAAATGCGCACAACGGTATGCCAGATGATGAAGACTATGAAACATTGGATCAAATAGAAGAAGCATTACTTTTAGAGCTTAATGATAATGAAGGTTACTTAAACATCGGCAGACAAACGGCCAATAATGAACGTACTATTTTCTTTGCCTGTAAAGATTTTCGCAAACCATCAAAAGTGTTTTTTAAATTCCAACAAAACTATTCCGATCAATTTGAAATTGAATACGATTTATACAAGGATAAATATTGGCAATCTTTTGAAAGATTTAGAGCACACTAAATGGGTGAGCATTTTGCATTCAATGTAAATGTCTGGGAGATTTATTGGATACCCCTTATTTCTCAGAAGACGTCATTTTTTTTATAGAAATTAACTGGCTAATCTTATTCCCTACTCAATTTTTTTGACTCATATAAAATACATTTGGTAATATTCAAAAAGCAAAATATATTTGATAATCAATTTGTTACCAAGGCTATGATGCGATCTGCATGATCTTCCTAATCAGACAATTTATATTTGAGTAGCATTTTGAAAACTAAATTTTAAGCTACAAATATTAAAGTTATGGAAATAGACAAAGCAATTCAGTCGATGATTGATAACCTGCACAAAAACACAGGTATAACTTTAGAAAATTGGATAGAAATAGTTAAAAAAGAAAACATTGCAAAACATGGAGAAATCATTAAATTTTTAAAAGAAAAACATGGACTGACTCACGGTTTTGCAAATTTGATAGCCCACAAAACAAAAGGTTCTGATTCAGGTTCGGCAGAAAATCAGGACGACTTAATCGTAAAACAATACCAAGGAAAGGAACACCTCAAACCCATTTATGACCTTTTGATAGCAGAAATCCAAACCTATGGAAGTGACATTGAAATTGCTCCGAAAAACACCTACGTGAGTTTGAGGCGGAAGAAACAATTCGCCCTCTTGAATCCTGTGACAAAAACTCGATTTGAAATTGGAATAATTTTAAAAGGCCAAGAACCCAAAGGAAAATTAGAAGCAGAAAAACCAAATGCAATGTGTTCCCATAAAATCTCGATTTCAGATGTAAAGGACATTGACAAAGAAGTGTTTGAATGGATAAAGGCAGCTTATGATCATGCGGGATGAGAGGAAATGGTGATTTCATTTTAAGACTCTAGATAGATTGGCAGTTTCTTAATTACAAATTTGTTTATGTGTTTTCAAAGAAATATGAAATATGTTACGTGATTTTTTTGTAATTTTACACGTAAATAATCGTATTATGAATACTAAACTCACTTTAAACCTAGATAAAGAGATCATTGACGAGGCAAAAACCTATGCTAAAAGTCAAAGAGTTAGCCTTTCCAAACTTATTGAAAATTATCTAAATGCTCTAACTAGGCAAACCAAAAAAAAGTCATCTGTTACTCCTTTAGTTGAAAGTTTGACTGGAATAATTCCGAGTGATTACGATGAGAAAAAAGATTACCGTGAATACATTGATAAAAAATATTCATGATGGAAAAAGTTTTCGTAGACACAAACGTCATTATTGATCTTTTATCTAAGCGTGAACCTTTTTACAAAGAAGCTCAGGACTTATTTACTTTGGGTGATAAAAAAGAAATTCAACTATGTATTTCTTCACTATCATTTGCGAATGCTTACTACTCAATTGCCAAACATCACAAAGCAATTGATGCAAAAAAGTATCTATCAAAATTTAAAGTGCTGGTTTCGGTCTTATCACTTGATGACAAAGCTATTGAACTGTCTTTAGCGTCTGATTTTGAGGATTTTGAAGATGGACTGCAATATTTTGTTGCAATGGATAATGAAGTCGATACTATAATCACTAGAAACAAAAAGGATTTCAAAAATTCAAAAATTCCAGTTTTGACGGCAGGAGAGTATTTGGGAAAAGAGGAGAAATTATTATAAAGGAGACTTAACTTTTGTAGCAAATTCGACCATCATCCAAAATTAGTGGGATCATAAAAAGTAGTACTAAGTTCAATTTTTGTGTTTGTTCAAAGTAAACACCTACATATAAATCTCATAATAAATTATGTAACTAACCCCACAATCATAAAACTCTCAAAAAACAAATTATGATTTCCACTTTCTGATGTAAAGGACATTGACAAAGAATTGTTTGATTGGATAAAGGTTGCATATGATCATGTGGGGTGAAAGATGATGCAATTGCCAGGATGAAATCAAACCAGCAAATAAACTTTACAATGTAAAAATGAAGTTGAAAACAATTCCTAAAAATTGAATAAGTAAGGTCTGAATAATTTAGTTCAGACGATAAATATTTAAGGGGAAAAAGATTTTAGCAACACAAACCCCATCTTTACTCAACAACTTTTATTAGTTTTGGAAAAGAAAGTACATTTAAAATACGACATATCTTTAATCAAGTATTAAATTTCAAAGTAACATGTTCGGTATAAAGCATATCAAGTTTGACTCTATGACGTACGTTTTGCATTTCAAAAACGGAACAATCAAAAGAGAAGGTCGGGGATTATCATTTTTTTACTTTGCTCCAAACAGTTCTATTGCAGCAATTCCAATGGGAAGTAATGATTTGCCTTTTATATTTAATGAGTCTACCAACGATTATCAAACAGTAAATATACAAGGTCAAATAAGTTATAAAATCAGTAATCCTAAACGCTTGCAGATGTTTTGGACTTTACTGTAGACGACAATGGACTATATAAAAAAAATGATATTGAGAAATTGAATCAAAGAATCATAAATGAAGCCCAAACTGCAACTTCTTCCTTTATCCACGAAATAAAACTGAAAGATGCTATTCGATCTGCAAAATCAATTGAAGATAGAATTCTTGCAGGGTTAAAAAAGTCAGAAGCAATAGGCATGTTGGGAATAGATATTCTGGGAACCAATATATTGGCTATACAACCTACTCCGGAAATGTTGAGAGCTTTAGAAACCGAAACGAGAGAAAAACTTCAACAAGAAGCTGACCAAGCCATTTATGAACGAAGAAATTTTGCTGTTGAGCAAGAGAGAAGGATAAAAGAAACTGAACTCAATACAGAAATCGCGGTTGAAGAAAAACAAAAACAAATCGCAGAGAAGAAAATGGAGTCAGAAGTTCAAAAAGCTGACAATGACCGTAAACTGCGAGAAATGAAACTGGCTGCAGACATTGGTGTAGAAAATCAGAGAAAACTACTTATAGAACAAAAGACAGCAAATGACATAAAAGAAGCTGAAACACAAGGCTTTGTGATAGAGACAACGCTTAAACCATATAAAGACATTGATTGGAAAACCTTAACTGCGCTAAATAATAACCCAGACCCAAAATTTAATATTACACTGGCTTTTAGAGAATTGGCTGAAAATGCAGGTAAAATTGGTAATCTGAATATCAGCCCTGAATTACTAGATACGCTGCTTAATGAGAAAAGAGAATATAAATAGTGAGTATCGAATACGCCATCATAGTCAAAAATAAAACCCGACTTGAAGCGCTGATTGAGCGTTTCAATACCAAAGCTCAAGCAAAATTTTACATTGAAAGCCTAGGAGGAAATTTTGATGATTACGAGTTAGAGCATGAAATTTTTCAAACATCACTCAATTCTTTGCAAACCAAACTTTCAGGATTGGTAAAAAACAAAACGGTTGAAAGAGTTTATCTGCCCTCCTTCATTTTTTCAGAAAAGAATTTGATTGTTGTAATTGGTCAAGATGGGCTTGTAGCAAACACAGCAAAATACTCAAAGGGTTGTCCTATCATTGCGGTAAATCCTGACAAAGAGCGATATGATGGGGTTTTACTTCCATTTGATACTTTTGATTTTGTTGGTGGAGTTGAAAAAGTACTAGAAAACAACTATGAATCAAAAACAATGCGATTTGCAGAGGCAAAACTCAATGATGGGCAAAGGCTTTTGGCATTTAATGACCTTTTTATTGGTGCAGCTTCTCATATTTCAGCGCGTTATAAAATCTCATTCAATCAGAATACAGAAGAACAATCTTCTAGTGGACTCATCATTTCAACCCCGGCAGGATCAACAGGGTGGCTCAGTTCAATTTTCAACATGGCTTATGGTGTAACGGGCATGTTTGAAAAAAAATTGAAACCAAAAAGACCCAAACTCAAAGACAATGAATTACTATTTGTTGTGCGTGAACCCTTTGAAAGTATCAGAACCCAAACGGGAATTACTGCAGGCATTATCAAAAATCAAAATCATTTAACGATTGAATCCCTTATGCCAATTGGAGGAGTGGTATTTAGTGACGGGATAGAAAAAGACTTTTTGAAGTTTAATAGTGGTGCCATTGCAACCATAGGCATTGCAGAAGAAACTGCAAAATTGGTGATAAAATAAAAGAATTACGTAATATGCTAACCAATAACAAAAAATATGTCTTACCAAAAACTAACCTACGTTGGTGATAAAAGCAACAACTATTTGTATTTTGCTTTTGATGCTGATTTTTTTGATCTAAACCTCGTGACTAGTGAGTTAAATATTAATCCAACATCGGTGATGATCAAGAAAAAACCAGTGCCCAAATCGACCTCGTGGAAATATCAAATTGATGCTAGGGAGGACATCAATTTAGAATTACATATAGAAAAGCTCATTGACATTTTTGAAAAGAAAGTCCTAGAAATAAACCAACTTAAAGTAAAATTAAATTTAAAAACAAGATTACAATTTGTAATATCAATCGATATCTCCCTAAATGCGTCTTTACCATTTTTTGGTCTTAATGAAAGAACAATTGACTTTTTGGGGAAAACTGGCACTGAGGTTGACTTTGACCTTTATAAAACGATAAAATAAGACTTCAAAATTGATTTAATTGGACTTTATAGTATTTTATTAAATGAAAATAAAACTCTGGACAATTCAAAATCAACAAAAACTCGATGAGCTAGAAGAAAAAGGATATTTAATATCAACAACAAATCACAATTCTCCAGAATGGGAGGAGGAATATAAATGGATGGCCAAACAAATGATTGTTAATATAGGTGAACCTAAGAAAGAAGAAAAATATCCAATTTGGTCCTGGTATCAACATCATGACTCAAACCATAGAAGGCCAGACTTGAGGAGAATAGCACATTTATCAAGAGGAACAAAAGGTATACGAATAGAATTTTTGAAAGATAAGAAAGACGTATTACTTTCAGATTTCGAGTTATGGCATTTTCCATTATGTTATAAAGGTTACATTGGAAAAAATGAAAAAGACTCAGACAGGTTTGAGCATCTGTTAAAAAAGTAAAACTTAGAATTAGAATTATTTGAAAAGTTACCCATAACATTAAAAGAGGAAATAGAACAAAGTTGGCAGCGCGTTTTTGATTTAAATTTTAATGATAAATATCAGACAAGTGCATTTGAAGAGAATATGATACAGGCTTGTTATTGGAGGATTAACAAGGAAGAAATTATCAAAATTGACAAATTTATTGCGAGATGATTCGCGTCCAGCAAAAAGAGATATCAGGTGTAATAACTGCTGATTAACCTTCTTTTTTGCACTGATCCACACCCCCATAAAAATAAATTTCCATAACAAAATGGAAATATTATTTTTATAACTTCAAACCGCTTATATGTCTGCTACTATTTCTACTACGGCTTTCCCCGATTCTAAAAAACATTATGAAATTCTGGATGCGCTGCGAGGAGTGGCGGCCATCATGGTGGTCATTTTCCATGTTTTCGAAACGCATAACACCAGTAGGTTTGACCAAATCATGAACCATGGTTACCTGGCTGTGGACTTCTTCTTTCTATTGTCTGGGTTTGTTATTGGCTATGCCTACGATGATCGTTGGGGTAAAATGAGTTTGAAGCAATTTTTTACGCGACGTCTGATCAGGCTGCATCCGATGATCATCATGGGTATGATTGTGGGTGCTGTTTTATATTACTTCCAAGTCAGTGAACTCTGGCCAATTATAGGGCAAACTCCTGTGTGGAAAATGTTGCTGGTCATGCTTTTTGGTTTTACATTATTGCCCTTGACCCCTTCCATGGAAATCAGGGGTTGGACAGAAATGCATCCTTTGGACGGGCCCGCCTGGTCCTTGTTTTACGAATACATAGGCAATATTTTATACGCCGTATTTGTGCGGAAATTTTCGAATGTGGCATTGTCGATTTTGGTTTTTGTGACTGGAATTGCGCTCATCCACTTTCTGGTGACAGGGCCAAATGGGGATGTCATCGGTGGTTGGTCTTTAACGCCTACGCAAGT
>Ga0116156_10004893_pt1 | contig 11274 bp, 6 predicted proteins | sample AD_UKC045_MetaG_FD_89891 | JGI IMG/M metagenome (GOLD analysis project Ga0116156, IMG submission 89891) | Active sludge microbial communities of municipal wastewater-treating anaerobic digesters from USA - AD_UKC045_MetaG | ecosystem: Engineered > Bioreactor > Anaerobic > Digestate | place: USA... | reverse complement strand
TTCAGAAATATCGGTATCAAGTAAATACAATTTGATACGTCCTACGTGAACCAACCAAATTTGAGCATTTAATAAACGACCAGGCAAGCCCACTTGAACGGTAATAGTATTACCATTGGCATCGGTTACTAAATGAATAGGTAATTCAGATGGATACTGCGGATTATATATTGCCATTTGGTCGCCATCGAGCGATAATTTTTGTTGGAAATATCCATATTTATATAAGAAACCAACAGCTACTAAATTAGTATTTGTATCACTCGCTTCTTTTAAATAGTCGCCGGCAAGAATTCCAAGACCACCCGAAAATATTTTCAATGAATCGTCAAGACCGTATTCCATACTAAAATATCCCAAACGAGCCGATTTAGAATCGGGTTTTTGAGCTATATAATCATTGAATTTTTTCAACACTTCAGTATAGCGAGCCATAAAACCTGCATCTTTTTCGAGTTCTTGTAAACGCGAAATACTTATTTCTTTAAGTACTAAAATTGGGTTTTGTGTTTCGTCCCATAATTCAGAATCAATTTCTCTGAATAAATCCTTTACGTCATAATTCCACGTCCACCATAAATTTGATGCTAAAGTGTTTAAATCTTGTAACTTTTTTGGAAAACTAGATTGAACAACCATATTTTTCCATTGGGGAGCATTATGTCTGTTCTGATTTAAATTTGCTGCCATTTTGTTTGTATTTGTTATTATTTACTTATTTTCTTAGATTTTTTTTGTTTTGATTTTAAGTCCATTAATTGCTTCAACATGAGTGATGCTTTTTCTATTTCTTCATCTATTTGCTCGGTACTCATTGTCTGCAAATCGTTAGATTTTGGACATTTTTTAACTCGTTCGGCAAAATCGGCAATCACATTCATATAATTTATAAATGCTTCGTATGGGGTTGGATATGGGTTGTTATGGCCTATTGTATTAGCTGTTGCAAAGTATTTGGTACTCATATACTGAAAGTTGTTTGAACTTTGCAATTTATACCAATCTTTAAGTATTGATTCATCGGTACACAATCGAACTTCATCAAGTAATGAATATACGTTTTCAAAAGCTTCGCGTTGTAAATTATTTCCTAACCACGACGATAAATCTCGTTCTTCATCGGACCACGAAGTGTTATTAGGTACACTCAATACAGAAACCGGTTGATATTGAGCAACAATTTCGCTTGGTGTTGCAAATTCCATCGTTGTTTGCGACAATATTTCGCCTACAAACGCCTTGAAAAAATCGAATATACCGGTATGAATTTTATGATATTCTCCAAATGTTTTATAATCCATTACTAAATTGAGTACTTCTTCATTTGCAGGAATTGATTCAATCCATGTGCGGAATTTAGATGCAGTTAACGGCCATTCACTCCACGACTGATTTGAAAAACGTAATGATATATCATCACTTAATTTATAATTACGTAAAAGCACTTTTAAACGAGGGTTATTAGCATTACAATACACAAAGTTTGGACTTTTCCATCCTAACACTTGCTTAGCTCCTTCGGCAATTATACCTTCGAACCCCATATTATATACTTGTTCGCCTATATAATCGGAATATATTAATTCAGCATTTGAGAATACTTTTGGTTTTTTTCCGAATAAATCTTTTATTTTTTCTGCATGTTTTTGAACTTGAACAGCAAATTCTTCAGGCGATTTTACCGATACTAATGAATGTGCATACGTTTCGGCAGTAAATTCTACATGTCCTGTTTTTGCCAATAATTTAAAACTTTCTATAACTTCGGGTGCATACATTTCAAAATGGTCGATAGCACTTCCCGAAATTGAAAAAATCACTTTAAACTTAACTTTATATGTTTTAAGAAGCGAAAGCAAAATTTCATTCATTGGCAAATAGCAGCGTTTTGCTATTTTCAACATGTTTGATTTATTAGAAAAATCATCGTAATAATAATGATCGTGACCTATATCAAAAAATCTATACGATCTTAATTGAAAAGGATGATTAACCTGAAAGAGCAAACAAATATTTTTCATCTCGTTTATTTTGAAAGTGTTTTTGTATAAATATCTTTAATTTTTGCAGCAGCAGTATCCCATTTTATGGTTTCCACTTCTGCTTTAGCGTGGCTACTAAACATATCACGTAATCCGTCGTATGAAATTATACCATATATAGCATCTGCCATTGAATCTACATCCCAAAAGTCAATTTTAATAGCATGTTGCAAAACTTCCGATACACCCGATTGTTTTGAAATAATTACGGGCACATTAGAACGCATAGCCTCAAGAGGTGAAATACCAAATGGTTCAGATACCGAAGGCATAACATACACATCGCTTATTGACAACATATGTATAACATCGTCGCCACGCAAAAATCCGGTAAAATAGAAATTTTTAGAAATTCCTAATTCAGCAGCACGCCACATCATTTTTTCAAGCATGTCGCCACTTCCTGCCATTACAAATTTTACATTACTTTTACGTTGTAAAACTTTGGCTGCTGCTTCTAAGAAATACTCTGGACCTTTTTGATATGTAATACGACCTAAAAAAGTAACAATTTTATCGTCAATATGTTTTTCAAAAAACTTCTCTTTTTCATTTTGTACCGAATCTACCCCATTATAAACTGTTGTAACTTTATATTCAGGTACACCATAATGATTTAATACAGTACTTCGAGTTAGATTACTTACTGTAATTACCTCATCAGCCATATGCATTCCACGTCGTTCAATATCATATACATATTGATTTACATGCATACCACTTCGGTCAAATTCGGTTGCATGCACATGTATAACTAAAGGTTTACCAGAAGCTTGTTTTGCAGAAATTCCGGCATCGTAAGTTAACCAATCATGTGCATGTATAATATCAAAGTCAAATTGTTTTGCAATTTGCGATGCTATAAATGCGTAATTACCAACTTCTTGCAATAAACTTTCGCCATACCCACCTACAAAACTTATGGTATCGAGTTCTTTAGTTTTTGTATGTTTTTTTAATTGCTTTTTAATAGTAACTTTATTATTTACAATATCATAATATTCTTCAACAGTAACATACGGAATTAAATTAGCACCAATCTCTACATATTCTAATTCATTTGCTTGTGCAACATCTGATTCAGAAAATTGATATCTATTTACTTTAACACGAATATTATTAGCTCCTACCAATTGCATGGTACTTTGATCTTCGTCTCCCCATGCACGCGGAACCACAAAAATTATTTCTAAATCTTGTTTAGCCATAGCTTTTGTCAATCCGTAACAGGCAGTACCTAAACCGCCAGAAATGTGCGGAGGAAATTCCCATCCAAACATTAGTACTCTCATAGTTAATCTTTTTATTTTAGTTGTTCATCGGCTTCAAAATTTTCAATCAACTTCTTCAAACGCAATACGGCAGCTACCGACCATGCTTGTGAAATTGCACCACGTCCTTCGTGAGGTGGATTTCCATCGTACACTTCGGAAATAGTTCCTATACCATGGGTATTCATAAGTGTTTCCATACCATAATATATACGTTTAATTTCGGTTACCCCCGAACGCCCGTGTAATTTTAAATATGCTTCGGCATATGGAGCAAGTAACCACACTAATACACCACCTTGATGGTAAGCTATATCGCGTTCTTGAATTGTTCCCTTAACCTCACCTTTATATTGTGGATTTTTGGGCGACAAAGTACGTATACCGCGAGGTGTTAATAATTCTCGTCTAACGATATCAAGAACCGCATGTTTTTGCATATCATCGAGAACTGAAAATGGTAACGATGCTGCAAATATTTGACTTGGACGTACGCTAAAATCCTTATAATCATTGGCACAATAATCTGCCAAATATCCTTTGTCTTCGTCCCAAAACACTTCTATAAATGATTCCTCAATTTTTGCAGGAATATGCTTCCATGTATCTTGAAACGATTTTGATTGTATAAGCTCAAGAGCAAATTTAATAGCATTGTACCATAATGCATTAATTTCTACCACATATCCCCAACGAGGAATAATCGGACGTCCTTCTATTTTAGCATCAACCCAGGTTAATGCTTTATGTTCAAAAGGTAAATATAATAACCCATTGTCATGCATAAATACATTACTATTTTCGCCCGACATATATGTAGAAAGAATTTCTTCAACTTTTTTTGCAAATAATTTTTTAGTTTTAGCAAAATCTTTTGTATTCCAATTGTACTGTTGAACCGAACGAATAAACCACAACGCAGTATCAATCGATTCAACATTAGAATGTTCAATATTTCCTTTATTTCTGTATACAAAACCATCAATTTCATCAGAAAATGACAGTAATACATCTTCACACGTTTTAATATCATTCAAAGCCAAAGTCAATCCCGGTAAGGCAATCATACTATCACGCCCCCAATAGCCGGGCCATGGAAAACTAGCAACTATTTTAGTTTTATTTCCACTACGGGCAATAAATTGTTGAGCTGAATTTACCAAACAATTTTCGAAATTACTTCGAGGAGTTCGTTTTTCTAATTCTTTAGAATACGTAGCTGATAATGTTTTAGTCTTAACTTCCTGAATACCTGCTGAAAAAATAATAGATTCTCCGGGTTTAATCTCAAATTCAAAATATCCAGGAGTAAACAAATCTTCATGACAGGCAAAACCACGTTCACGTTCTTTGGCATATTCAAAATTATTGTACCAATCAGGAGCAGTAACAAATTCATTTTTCTTAGAAATTTGCATATACAAATACGGAAATTCTTCATATAATTTTGATGCGATTCCATGTTCCGCAGCTATATGGCGAGTATTTGCAAACATATTTGCATGTGTTAACTCATGAACTTTTCTAAAAGCTAAAAACGGACGCAATTGCAATGTAGTTTTTGATGTAGCTTTTAGTAAAGTATATTTTACCAACACTCGCTCCTCTTCTTCTACCAGCAACATTTCTTTTTGCAAAACTACTCCACCAACTCTATACACAATAGTAGGCGTAGGATCATTCTGAAAAGATTCTATATATTTATGCCCCAACGGATTATAATCGGAAATATATTTATGAATAGCTAAATGAAAAGGGGTATCATGTTGAATTACAGTTTCATCAAGAGAAGAAAGCAACACATAATTGTCTCCGTCAATTTGTTTAAGTGGACAAACTAACAAGCCATGATATTTACGTGTATTACAATTAATTATAGTAGAGCTTGCATAAGATCCGGCTCTATTAGTTCTTAAGAATTCTCGTTTAAGAGACTCTTGCAAATTTGTAACTTCCTGTTTTGTAAACTCTAAGTAACCCATTAGTGGAATTTTTTTAGTTCAGTGCAAAAATATAAATATTTACAAATAAATAGCTAACATCGGCATCAAATTGCTCATGTTTCACAAAATTAATATCATTTTCTACGCAATACAATAGCTGTTTGCGTAGGAATATATAATTTTAATTGATGTTCTGCGTATGGCTCATTTTGTATTGGCACAGTAGTGTATGTCATTACTTCATCAATTCTATTGAGTCCACCAAATTTAACAGAATCAACCGTTAAACACACTCCATAATCACCTTGAGGTACCGTAATACCATAATCGGTAAATGATTTTAATGGATTGAATGAAAATACAAATAATAACTCGGCACGTTCAAATACCAATATTTGGTCTTGAATATTTTCGTGAATAAAACGTGGTCGAGTATTAAAAAAAGCGGGAGTTTGTTTTATCAAATCTATCATTGCCTGATCAAAAGCTCCTAAAAATTTATACCGTAAATTTTCGTCTTTTTTCAAATTCCATTGACGGCGAGCATAGTGATAAGACCAATTATTGCCTTCGCGCGGGAAATCAATCCATTCAGGATGTCCGAATTCATTTCCCATAAAATTTAAGTATCCGTTTTGAGCACAAGTTAAGGTTATTAAACGAATAATTTTATGCAAAGCCATTCCACGGTCAATTATTAAACTTGGATACGCCACATGCATACTATAATACATTTCTTTATCCATTAATCGAAATGCTATGGTTTTGTCGCCTACCAATGCTTGATCGTGTGATTCGGCATACGAAATCACTTTTTCATCGAAACGAGCCTGTGTTAATTCATGAAACATCATCCCAACATGCCAGTCTTCGTCGCGTTTTTCTTTTATTAATTTTATCCAAAAATCCGGAACACCCATTGATAAGCGATAATCAAACCCGTATCCTCCATATTTATAAGGAGCTGCTAATCCTGGCATTCCACTCATATCTTCAGCAATAGTTATTGCCGAAGGCTTACATTCATGTATTACTTTATTTGCCAAAATTAAATACATAATAGCATCACCGTCTTGACCACCATCATAATATCGTTCAATAGAATCGAACGATCGTCCTAATCCGTGATCCCAATACAACATACTTGTTATACCGTCAAAACGATACCCATCGAAATTAAATTCTGTTACCCAAAATTTACAGTTTGATAATAAAAAATGTAAAACTTCATTTTTCCCATAATCAAAACATTTTGAATCCCATGCATCATGGTTTCCTTTATTTCCTTTATGAAAAAACTGAAAATCGGTACCATCGTATTTTCCAAGCCCTTCTATTTCATTTTTTACCGCATGCGAATGAACCAAATCCATAATAACACGCAAGCCCATACTATGAGCTGTATCTATTAATTCTTTTAAATCTTCGGGAGTACCAAAACGTGATGACGCAGCAAAAAAACTTGAAACATGATATCCGAATGAACCATAATAAGGATGTTCCTGAATTGCCATAAGCTGAACGGTATTGTATCCGTTATTCTTAATTTCGGGCAAAACTAATTGTGTAAATTCCTTATATGAACCTACTTTATAATCTTCGGTTGCCATACCAATATGAGCTTCATAAATCAATGGAGCTTCATTACTTAATGGCACATCATTATATTTCCAAACATAAGGTTCTGCATCCCAAATTTGAGCACTATAAATCTTAGTTACATCATCTTGAATTACTCTACGAGCCCATGCCGGAACACGCTCACCTTGTCCACCCTTCCAATAAACTGAAAGTTTATATAAATCTCCATGTTTAATTCTATCAAGGGGTACTTGCAACTCCCAATACGATTCTTTTTCATCGAACACAAATTCCACATGTTCTTCCCAATTCGAAAAATCACCAATTAAACAAATATTTGTAGCATTTGGAGCCCATTCACGAAACACCCAATGAGAATTAGTTTTATGACAACCAAAAAACAAATGTCCATTTGCAAAATCAACTAAATTTGAATTGATACCGACTAATTCTTTTTCACGCTTTTCTGCATATTGCAATCGCCCAACTATTGCATCTTCAAAATTTTTAAGCCAAGGGTCGTTTTTAACAAGTAAAGGAGTTTCCATAGTAACCATTTATCTATCTTTTCCAAAGGTACGAGTTTCAAAGGAATTATAAACTTTTTTTTATTATTTTTTTGTATAAATGTTTACTAATCATACTGCTTTTTACTTTTCCAACCCAACTTCTCAAAAAAATTAAAATCCAACTTTTTGTATATCAGCTATATAACTATTTTTCTTATAAACACTACGTTTTTTAAGAAACGTAGCGGTATAAAATGGCTTATTATCTATTTTTATATCTAAAATATACAAACCATCGGACATATTATCAGACAAAGGAATTGAATGCAAATTTTCATTCAATGAAGACACCAAATTATGCGTTTGCACGAGTGTCCCCTGCTGATTATACATAAACACTTTAATTTGTTGTTGCTGTTGTGTGAAATTAAAAAATTGCAAATTCAACACATCGCTTGCTGGTAAAGGAGAGATAGTGATTTCTCGCGATGCTTGTTTACAAAACACACTCATTATATCAAATTCTTGTTGTGTTCCGTCAAAATCAGTTTGCACTAATTTGTAATATGCATAAAAGGGCACATCAGTATCGAGCACATGATATGATGTGAAAACTTTGCTTGTACCGGCACCACGTAAGGTAATTAATTCGTCCCATTGTGTACCGTTAAAACTTGTATACACTGTAAAAAATTCATTGTTAGTTTCGGAAGCTGTAGTCCATTTTACATGCACAGTATTTTTTTCATCACAATACCCATCAATTGTAACCAATTCTATAGGCAATGGATTTTCATCGTTAGACGACCCTAACGTAAAAGGACTAAAATTAGAAACCGCTTCATTCGATGTAATTGTCATTTGAAGCTCATCTATAGTAACAGCACCAACACTTTCCCAATAATTTTGAATTGAATTCCAATGAGCAATAAGCAAAAATTCGGGGTGTAACACATCGCTTTGCACATTCCAAGTAAGCGATATTTTTGCTGTGCCACCGGCAGTTTCGGGCGAAATATCCCAATACTCTACATTAGACACATGATGTATTTTAGGATTATCGAGTTGATTAATTGAAAATGAATTCCCAAATCCATCAAAAAAATATGCAGCACTCCACGTATTATTTGTAGGTTCTTGAATATGTATAGGACGATAAAAATCACCATCGCCAATAGGAAAAGTAAAAACACTTAATGCATTAGTTACTTTTTTTACAGTTCCTACCACATGACTTTGATCTGAGGCTCCTGTAACAGTTGCATTTTCTAATAGTGTTAACGAAAAATCTGTAGCTTGTAATATACCTTGACTAAAGGTAATATTATTGGACACAGTAGTTTCCGAGAGTAATGTAACCGCAATATCTGAACTTGTATTATTTATAGTACATTGATAAAATTCAACTCCTTGAATTGTCTGATTTGCGATTCCATTACAAGTAATTCTTCGTATTCCTGTATTAAACGTACCTGCAGAAACCAAAATATTTCCCGCGACATTTATATTGGCAGCTAACGACTTAGTTCCCAATGTTGTAACATACAAATTTCCATAAGTAATTCCTCCTCGAACAGTTTGATTGCTCCCACAATATTCTACGGTAGAAGTAGATGATAATGATATTGTTGAATAATTTGAAGGAAATGTATTTGTTCCACCTATTTTTAGTAAACCGTTACCCGTCATTGTTATACTTCCACCTGCAAAAATTCTATTTCCGGGATTTGTAATATCGCTTTTAGAAACATCAAGAGTTCCTGCTATACTTAAATTACCACGAACGCTAAGCCTTGTAGCATGGTTATCTATTCGCAAAGTACCCGATGTTATTGTAAGATTTCCATAAATTTCTAAAATATTATTTACCGTAGCAGGAGCTATCCAACCTTGAAACAATACAGAACCCGATGATTTATTTATTACAATATTATTATACGATCCATAGGAAGTGAAAATTTGATTGCTTACGCCATTAAACGTAACAGTACCCGAACGTTCAATAAAACCATCAGCAGGATTTTTGTGATACCAATTACCGGCACATGTTACCGAATAATTATTGGATGAAACGTCAATTTGCCCTGCATATCCAGTACCTAAATCAATGATAAGATTACCCTGAATTGTAAGATTAGAAGCAAGCGTGGTTATACCATCTCTAACAATAAGATTATTTACAAACGATAAGGGAAAAGTATTAGACGCATTTAATTGCAACGTTCCACTTCCGGGCGAAAACAATACATTACCACTCCCTAAACTTATACTATTACACTCAAGCACACCGCCAAAAGTCATTGATAATGTTCCGTTTCGGTTAAGAGTATTTCCACTTAATACAACAGGACCCAACACTACCAATTTTGATGTTGATTCCGTAAACACAACCGATGCTGTACCATCAACATTATTATTGATTTGAAGACTTGCACATACAGCATCTGATACATTTATATTTACAGTAATTCCTGAATTAATAGTTACATCATCTAAAGATGTAGGAATAGAACTCCCCCCCCACGTTGAAGTATTGTTCCAATCACCATTTACAGAAGCAATCCGAGGAGCTGCATGTAAAAATGCCACACACATAAGCATAAAAAATATAAGGAATACAGAACGAAAAGCATACGAAATATCGTTGCGAGTAATCATTGTTTTCATAACATTAATATTTAGAGGGTTAAACATTAATGTTTGCACTCTGATTATCAGTTCGATAATAAAAAGAACAAACGATTTTTTGCGAAATTAGAAATAAAACTACGAAAAACAATAAGCATGAATCAAGCTAACAATCAAAAAGTTATGCACTTTTATGTTTTTTTTACTCCATCATATAAATATGCATAGTTCAAACACGCTAAATAATGTTCAAAACAATAGTATTAAAATAAATATTAACATAAACATATGTGATTAAAATGATTTTTTATATATTTGAACAACAATTTAAAAATTATAAACATATGGCTCTCAGTTCAAGTGCAGAAAGGTTAAAAGAAGCTATTTTAAAAGCTATCGAAGACCATAAAATTACTCGTGCCGAGTATGACGAAATTATAAATATTGCAACAGAAGATGGACATATTGACCCACAAGAAAAAGCTCTTCTTGCAGAATTACAGAATATGATAGAAGACAAATCGGTAAAATTAGTTGCAAAATAAATATTTGAATTGCAATGACATAGAAACAAATTAGCTAAATCAGAGAATAAATACTACCATATTTTTTAATAAAAAATTATCGAAGTATTGATTTACTTAAAATAATTTCTATTTTTGCACTCCGAAAAACAATAGTATTGTTTTTTACAATTGCGAGGTAACTCAATTGGTTAGAGCGTCCCGATTGATTATCGGGAAGGTCGCAATATCCGTAATCTTAGAGTAGATTACTATATAAAATAAAAATAATGGCGAGGTAGCTCAGTTGGTTAGAGCGCATGATTCATAATCATGAGGTCGCGGGATCATGCCCCGCTCTCGCTACAGAAAGAAGCTTGATAGAAGATGTCAAGCTTTTTTTATTGATTTTTTTGTAACGATAGCTCGGTTGGTTAGAGCGTCCCGATTACTATCGGGAAGGTCGTGGGATCACGCCCAGCTCTCGCTACAAAAAGAAGCTTGATAGAGATATTGAGCTTTTTTTATTGTTTTTATTAACGATAGCTCAGTTGATTAGAGCGTCCCGATTGATATCGGGAAGGTCGCGGGATCATGCCCCGCTCTCGCTACAAAAAGAAGCTTGATAGAAGATGTCAAGCTTTTTTTATTGATTTTTTTGTAACGATAGCTCGGTTGATTAGAACGTCCCGATTGATATCGGGAAGGTCGCGGGATCACGCCCAGCTCTCGCTACAAAAAGAAGCTTGATAGAGATATTGAGCTTTTTTTATTGTTTTTATTAACGATAGCTCAGT
>Ga0116156_10004892_pt1 | contig 11274 bp, 8 predicted proteins | sample AD_UKC045_MetaG_FD_89891 | JGI IMG/M metagenome (GOLD analysis project Ga0116156, IMG submission 89891) | Active sludge microbial communities of municipal wastewater-treating anaerobic digesters from USA - AD_UKC045_MetaG | ecosystem: Engineered > Bioreactor > Anaerobic > Digestate | place: USA... | reverse complement strand
TCGAGTATTAAACTGAAAATCTTAAATTGGTTAAATAATTTATTAAAAGTTAATTAACCGCTGAATTTAATAATCTCATTATTGACCTTTTAGAAGATTTTCAGTATATATTTGTATAATCAAAAGTTTTTTAAAGGTCAATCTTTTTTTACTCTTTTTACGGGCAAAAAAAATTAACTTAAAATTAACTTATTATATATAATTTTTTAATTTTCTTGTCTTAAAGTGTCAAAAAGAATTCATGGGAGAAAATATGCTTTCTGAAAAATGGAAAAAAAGAATAAAAGAAGTTGATTTTGCTTTTCAACCGATAGTAAATCCCTTAACGGGGTTAACATTTGCCGTAGAGGCTTTGTTAAGAAATACGGATAAAATCGGATTTGAAAATATTTCAGATTTTTTTGACGAAGCTTACGACGAGAGGCAAATTTTTCTTCTTGATTTAGAATTAAGAGAAAAGGCGATAAAGAAATTTTGCAATATAGATTTTTATAAAAAAATAAAATTATTTTATAATTACGATCCGCGTATTCTTGAAATGAACGAATACAGACTCGGCGAAACCGAAAGTATTTTGACAAAGTATGATTTAGAAAAAGATCAAATTTGTTTTGAAATAAATGAAAAATATCGGGTAAATTCAATAAAATCTCTAAAATTTTTTATAAATAAATTAAAAGAACGCGGTATTTATATCGCTTTAGACGATTTTGGTTCGGGATTTGCCGGTTTTGAACTTTTTTATCACTCCGAACCAAATTTTCTTAAATTTGACAGATTTTTAATATCTGAAATAAATAACGATATAAAAAAGAAATCTTTTTGCGCGCATATTATTAATCTTTGCAAGATATTAAACGTTACCGTTATAGGAGAAGGGGTAGAAAACGAAAAAGAATTTTTAACATGTAAAGAATTGGGATTTGATTTGATTCAAGGTTATTTTATTCAAAAACCGACAAAAGAAGTTGCCGATTTGAAATATTTTTTTGACGATATAAAAGAGTTAGAACAAAAAAATAAAAGAAAAAAATCAAACGATTCTTATCTTATTTTTAAAGAAATAATAAAACTTGACACTATAAGCGTTAACGACGGCGTAAAAATTCTTTTTGAGAAATTTCACGATAAACTCTCTTATAATTTTTTTCCGGTAATAGATACTACCGGATATCCTTTGGGGATAATACGCGAGAAGGATACGAAACAATATGTTTATTCGCCTTACGGAAAAGATCTACTCTTAAATAAATCAATGAATAAATCTTTAAATAAATTTATAACTATTTGTCCCACTCTCGATATTAAAACTCCTCAAGATAAAATACTTGAAGTTTTTGTTAATAATCCCGAGTCCGAAGGAATAATAATAACCGAGAATACTAAATACGTCGGTTTTTTAAACGCAAAATCTTTGCTAAATATATTAAATGAAAAAAATATAACTTACGCAAGAGAAACAAATCCTCTGACTAAATTACCCGGAAACATTCTTATTAATCAATACATTCTTGATTCTTTTGAAGAAAATGAATATTACTATTATTTTATATATTTCGATTTTGATAATTTTAAACCTTTCAACGATAAATTCGGTTTTAGACAAGGCGACAGAGCCATAACGCTTTTTGCGGATATTTTAAAAAAATCTTACGACAAAGAAGATTTTATAGGCCATATAGGCGGAGACGATTTTTTTGTAGGAGTTAAAAAAAAAGAAAATGCTAAAACGGAAATTATCGTTGAAATAAAAAAACTTATCGATAAGTTTACCGACGGAATATCGTCGTTTTATTCAAAAGAGGAATTTGTTCGCGGTTTTTATTCTTCAGTAGATAGAAGCGGAATAAGAAAAAGATTTGCGCTTTTGTCGGTTAGTTCCGCTATAATAGAAATATCAAAAAATTCAAATAATATTACTCAAGACGATATTTCATTAAAACTTGCCGAATTAAAAAAAGAGGCAAAAAGATCAAGAGAACGCATTTCATTTTTCTCTTTGTAAAATACGGATAATTTATAATCTGTAAATTTATCCGGTAGTCGCATATTAAAAAATAATAAAAATTGACAAATTTATCATAAAATTTTATATCTATAATCAGATTATTCGACCCAAATGTTTCGATAAGATAATTATCAATATACAAGTTAATTAACAAGATTAATATTAATCTATGATTAATTAAAAAAACAGACAAACTTGAAACGTTTGGGTTATGGTCAAATTATAAATAAAAAAAGAGAGTAAACGTATGGCTGAAACGAAAAAAAACAAGTCGTTATTTGAACCTTTAATAAATTTCATTAAATCCTTTTTTGATATTTTATTCAAATTCTCAAAAGACTTTTTTTCAAAAATACCCGGTTGGTTTTCAAATGTAAAATGGGAAAGCGTTTTATATCTTACGGCGATGTTTTTGTTTTCTCTTGCGGTTATAGCCTCGGAAGTTATTTTCCTTCATATGTTGTTTATAACTACTTCGTATCTTAAAGCTACTTTTATTATTGCGATTGCAATGCTTGGAATCGCCGCCGGAAGTTTTGCCGGTTTTTATCTCTTAAAATTTAATAACTTCGCGGTAATGTTATTTTCGGCGGTATTATTTTTTTTATCGATAATACTAAGTTATTATAACATTATAACTATTGGTTTTTTAAAATATCCTTTTTTCCTTATATTGCCCTTTATTTTTGGTTCTATAATTATTTCTACCATATTTTCAAAAGAACATTCAAACACAAGTTATTTTATAAATCTTATAGGTTCTTCGTTGGGTTCGATTATTCCTATTTTTCTTGTAAGAAGCTTTAAATCTGAAGGCGCTTTAATACTAATAATGATTGTTCCTTTAATATTTCTGGTAACGCTTTCGCTTAAAATAAAAAATATAATTCTAAAAATAATCTTTTCATTGATTTCATTCTTTTTAATATTAACTGTAATTTTTTTCTTTAACGATAACAACGCCCTACCTGAAAAAATAACTTTTTCGCAGATGGAGAACGAAATTATTCCAAACGCTTCCGTTCCAAAATGGCTTCTTTCAGAAGAATATTCAAAAATATTAAATAAATTAACAAAAGAGGAAAAAGAATCTTTTATAAATTTATACGATTTTGACGAATACCTCTCCAAATATAGAAAAAAAGATACTCTTAACGTAGAGAGTCTTATTTACGGAGCGTCTTTAATAAGTAAAAGCGGCTATAGAAATAACGATTTAATATTTTTGAATAAAGTCTTTGTAAAAAACCTACAAACAAACTTTTACGATTTGTCAGGCGATAATTACGATAAAAAAAGAGCAAAATATTTGCTGCAAGATCTATATTTTGAAAAATACAATTATTATAAAAATTTACCTATCTTTACGTTCATAAGAAAATTTATAATTGAAAAAAAAGGGGCGATCGATTTAAATTTTAATATTATTCCCCACAGGGATCTTGCAAAATTATTAAAAATTTATTCGCCGGATAGGAACAGGGTTATATTATCCGAAGATAGTCTTTTTGGAAGGGTAGAATTAACAGGCGACGACGAATATATGAATATGTCTATCGACGGAGTAATTCTCGACGGTATAGATAGTTACAACGGAGCCTATTATGATCCGAGAATACCAAATACCATAGAAGAGGCAACGGTATTTATCGTAGGACTTTCTGCAGACGGCATTGTAAAATCGGCAAAAAAACTCCCCAAGGTAAAAAAAGTTGCCGGAATAGAAATAAATCCTACCATAAAAAGAATAATGGAAGAGGACGGTCAGTTTTCAAAATTTTCCGCCTATCCTTATAAAGACCTTGAGGTTCATTACGGAGAGGGTAGGTCGTTTTTAAAAAGTACAAAGGAGACATACGATTATATTTCGCTTATGAATATTCATATGGAACATGGACCAAATTGCTCTTTAAGTCCCGAATATTTTCATACGATCGAGGGTACTACGCTTCTTCTAAATAAGCTTACGGACAGAGGAATGATCGTATATGAAGAAATTCTTTTTAATTACAGATCTACTTATGCTTTTTACAAATTTTTAAACACCGCGGTTGCGACTCTTGAAAAAATGGGAGTAAAAAACCCCAGAGATCATATATATATTTTTGAATGGGACTTTTGGGGTAGCGCGAACGTTTTTAGAACGGTGTGCCTAAAAAGAACGCCTTTTACAAAAGAGGAGATAAAAAATCTCGACGGGTTTGTTAAAGCTTGCGAGAAGCGGTATCCTTCGATAAAAATGAATATGCATCCTAACGAGCTTTACGGTTCGACGCTTGAAGATATAGTTTTAAATAAAAAATACGACTATACGGCTCTTCCAACATATTTTGAAGGCTATGCGTTTACAAAAGAGTTACTTGAAAAGACCGAAAGCGATGCGGATTTTAAGTTTTTAAAAAGCGTATATAATTATTCTAAATTAGGGGGAAGCTATTATCTTGCCAATTTATCTCAAATTCAAAAAACAAAACTTTCTGAAATATTAAAAAAATTAAGCTATCCTTTTGAACTTGATTTATCTCCCGCCACAGATAATAAACCGTTTCCCTTTAATATCTACAAGAATAAAAAAGAGGTTATAGACTTACTTAAAATTATTATCGGAATGAGCCTCGTTCTCTTAATTCCGGTACTCCTATTGTTGCTTTCAAACATAAAACGGTATAAATTTAACCAATTTATACACATTCTTTTTTTTGCCGTTACGGGATTTGGATATATGGTCGTTGAAATTGTCTTAATGCAAAAATACCAACAATTTATTGGAAGCCCCGTTTACGCCTTTATGATTACTCTTGGAGGATTGCTTTTGTTTAGCGGAATTGGTAGTTTTGTAAGTAAATTTTTACCAAGATCGGTAGTATACGTATCTTTAATTTTTATACCGATAATCTTAATTTTGAAAATGCTTTTTCTCGATAATCTTTTTGGCGCTTTTGCTCAATTTTCGTTTAATTCAAAAATGTTAATTTCGATAATTTTACTTTTTCCTCTGACTTTTTTAATGGGAATTCCTTTTCCTACGGCTCTTGAAAGAGTAAAAGAACATACTACGCCGGAGTTTGGTCCTTTAATGTTTGGAATTAGCGGGGTTTTCTCGACGCTCGGTTCGACTACTTCAATATTGATGACGGTATCTAACGGTTTTATTTTTTCCTTTACTATAGGATTTATATCTTATTTGATAGGAATTGGATTATTTTATCTTATAATACTTCTTACAAGAAAGGTTTAACTTGAAGATTATTTATTTCTTTATAGTTATTTTTTCTTTTATATCTTTTTTATACGCCGATTCTTTACATTGCGTAAAGTACGGAGAGTCGACTTATAGTTCTAAATATATTTTCTTTGGAGATAAAGAAAATAAACAAATTGAATTTGATTGGTTATTTTACCTTATAGTTATGGAAGGGAAAAAAATTCTTGTAGATTGCGGATTTTATTCAAAAAACCTTGTTAAAATTTACGAAGTCGATTATAAGGATCCTATTTTAATTCTCCAAGAGAACGGTTTTAGTCCTCAAGATATAACGGATTTGATAATTACTCACGCTCATTTTGATCATATTGAAAACGCTGCGCATTTTACAAAAGCTAATATTTATATCCAAGAAGACGAATTGAATTTTTTCTTAAAAGATAAATTTTCAAATAAAAGCGTCGTTTCTTTTCTAAAATCCTCTAAAAATATAATTGCGTTCAAAGAAAATTATGATTTTTCTCCAAAGATGAAGATAAAAAAAATCGGCGGACATAGCGTCGGTTCTTCGATTGTTGAAATAAGTTTTAATAATAGAAAATTTATTCTTGCTTCAGACGAATGTTATTTAAGAAGAAATTATCGAGATAAAATAGGCGTTGGAGCTTATTATGATCATAAAAAAAATATGGATTTTATAAATGGTCTAAATGAAAATGAATATGAAATACTTTTATTTCACGAAGCTAAAGATAAAAACTTAAATTTTTTCCTAATTTACGAAGATTAAAGTATTGATAATAAAATAAAAATGTGATATTTTAAAAAAAAACTCTTTTATTTAAAGGAAACGAAAGTAATTATATCTTTTTAACTTTGAAGAAAGCGTTAAACTTAAAATCCAAGTATGCTAAATAATTTATTGGAAATCAATTAACCATTGTATCTAATAATTTTTTCGACCTTTCAGAAGATTTTTAGTATGCGTTAAGAGGTTTTAGAATAAAGAAATAGGAGATATTTTGGCTACAAAAGAAATTAATGTGCTTATGTTAGGCGACGCTATCGGTAATCCGGGGATAGAAGAAATTTATCTAAAGTTACCCGCTTTGAAAAAAAAGGAAAAGATTAATCTTGCTATTGTCAACGGCGAAAATTCAAACGACGGATTTGGAATTACCGAGTCTAATATTAAGAGTTTGAGACAAGCCGGAGTAGACGTAATTACAAGCGGAAACCATATATGGTCGACAAGGGAGGTTGAAAAACTTCTTACAGATTATAATTTTCTATTAAGACCCGCAAACTATCCGGAAGCCGTTGGAAAAGGTTATTGGATTGGAGAAGTTGAAGGCGTTAAGATTGCAGTCGTAAATCTTATGGGAAGATATCAAATGATTCCAATAGATTGTCCGTTTCAAACTCTTTCTAAGTTACTCAAAGGGGAGTTAAAAAATTGTCAAATTGTAATAGTCGATTTTCATGCGGAATTCTTAAATGAAAAGATTACTCTTGCATTTGATTTTGACGGAAAAATCAGCCTTCTTGCCGGAACTCATACGCATTGTCAAACGGCCGATGAAAAAATACTTCCTAAAGGTACCGGATATATAACGGATCTTGGTATGTGCGGCGGTTTAGACAGCGTCATAGGTATGGATAAAAGCGCAGCTTTAGAAAAAATATCGAGCCAAACTATGGTTCAATTTGTTCCGTCGAGAGAAAATTGTAAAATTCAGGGAATCGTTGCCTCCATAGATTGTGAAACAAAAAAAACTCTTAATATTAAAAGATTTAATCTCTGATTTCTTTGACAAATATTACTTTTTTAAATATAATTTTATGTAAGGATTTTTAAGGAGAAAATATGGCGAGCGTAAAAGAATTAAAAATAAACCAAATTATCATTATTGGTTCGATCATTTTTGCGGCGATTATTTTATTTTCATCGTTTTATTCTGTGGATAAAGATGAAAAAGCTGTAGTAACCCGTTTTGGAAAATATGAAAGAACCGAAGCTCCGGGGCTTAAATTAAAAGCGCCTTTTGGTATTGAAAGCGTTTACAAGGTAAAAGTTGAAAAGGTGCAAAAAGAGGAATTTGGTTTTAAAACTACCGGAGTGTACGATTCAAAGTCTGAATTTTATAGGGGATCGGAAGAGATGGAAGAATCTCTTATGTTAACCGGCGATCTTAAAATAATCCAAATTGAGTGGATCGTTCAATACAAAATTTCAAACCCAAAAGATTATCTTTTTAAAGTAAAATCTCCTATATCCTCTTTAAGAAAATTTTCAAAGGTCGCAATGTCTCAAGTAGCGGGAGATTATTTTTTTGACGAAATAATAACCATAGCAAAAAACGAAATAACAAATAAGGTTTTTGAGTCTTTGCAAAAAATGATAGACGATATGCAAATGGGTATTACCATTACGACGGTGGCTCTAATAAACGTTACTCCGCCCAAAGAGATAGAAGCGGCGTATAACGAAGTCCTTCAGGCTCAACAGGAAAAAGATAAAATTGTAAACGAAGCTAAAACAGAATACATAAAAAAAGTAACTCCCGCCGAAGGAGAAGCGAGCAGATTAATTGCAGATGCAAAAGGATATAAAGCGGAAAGAATAAAAGTAGCTCTTGGAGAAGCAAATTATTTTAATTCTCTTTATAAAGAATATATAAAAGCAAAAGAGATAACTAAAACCCGAATGTATCTTGAAACTATGAGCGAAGTTTTGTCTAAATTTAAAAACGTATACGTTATCGACGATAAACAAAAAAATTTACTCCCGTTTTTGCCCTTAAATAATACAAGTTCTTTAAAAGATTAGGAGAAGAAAAATGAACAATAAAAACAAAGTATTGATTATAGTCGCAATAGCGATATTTGCCGTTATAGTTATTATGATATTCGGTCCTTGGTTTACCCTTCAGGAGACTGAAATGGCTGTAATCACAAGATTTGGACAAATCATAAGAAGCGTTGAAGAGGGCGGATTACATATGAAGGTTCCGGGAATCGATAAGGTAAACTATCTTCCAAAACAAATTCTTGAATGGGAAGGAGAAGCGAGACAATTTCCGACAAACGATAAAAGAATGATTCTTATTTATACGAGCGTAAAATGGAAAATAAAAGATCCTATGCTTTTTTTTAGATCGGTTTCAGACGAATATAATGCAAAAGCCCGACTCGACGATATTCTTGACGCGGCGTCAAGAAAAGTAATTTCCCAGTATAGTTTTGAAGAAATCGTAAGGGATACTAATAGAATAAAAGAGCTGAGTCAAGAAACTATTAACCTTTTAAAAGAGATAGGGTTGACCGAAGAGGAACTTATCAGTTATCCCAATATAAAAGTCGGTAGAACTAAAATGATGAACGAAATGAAAAGAGACGTCGACGAGAAAGTTGAAACTATGGGAATGGAAGTAACCGCGTTTTTTATTAGAAAAGTAAATTACATCGAAGATAATTTAAAATCCGTATATGAAAGTATGATAGCCGAGAGAAAAAAAATAGCTCAATCATACAGATCTCAAGGCGAACGTTATAGACAAGAAAAAATGGGGGAGATGGATCAAAGATCTAAAGAAATCCTTGCAAGCGCTAAAGAAGAGGCAAAATCTATAATGGGTCAAGCCGACGCCGAGGCGACAAGAATTTACAGCGAGGCTTATAATAGAGATAACTCTACGAGAGAATTTTATCAATTTATAAAAAAAATGGAGATATACAAAAAAACTACGGATAATACCTCCTTGGTTATTTCGACAGATTCTGATTTTTACGATATGTTAAAAAAATATTAAGGATAAATTGAAATTATACCGCTCAAATAGATTGAAATTTAGGCCGTTCAATAAACTGGGAATACGACTTTTGAGACTTAAAAGGTCTTTAGAATGTTGTTCGATATTATAGCGCTTTATAAAGAATTTAATTATCGGACGGTCTAAATTATACTTTCTGTTTTTTTAAACTTAAGTTTTTTTACTTTTTTGGAGATTTTATGAAAAAAAGGGCTTTGATATGTTTTCTGTTACTTTTAAATTTAACCTTTTCTTTTTCAGTAGATTTTAAGGATTTGTCAAACGACGCCGTCGTAATGAAAGTTGGACAATTTGAGGTAACGATAGCCGATATGAAGTTATATATGTCGGGTTATCGCTCTATACAAAAATGGGATAGATATGGAGTCGAACTGATTCTTAATAAAATGATATTTAATCTTCTTTATATGAACGCTTGTCTTGATGAAAAACTTTTTATAACCGACGTTGAAATGGATTATTATACAAAACGCTTTTTTGAGGAGAGAAGCGTAAATCCGAAAAATTTAGACGAAGTTCAAATTTATTTTAGTCAAAACGAGCCTTATTCTTGTATAGAGGATTTTTTTATAAAATCTTCTTTTTACTTAAATAAGATAAAATATCTCGCTTATAAAGGTTACCTGAAACAAGTTAAAACAAAAAATATTTTCTTTGAAACGGGTAAATCTGATAAGACAAAAAAACAAAAAATTAAAGACGAGGCAGATTTTTATACGAGGCAGATTTTGCAAGGCGTCTCTTTTGATAATATTCTTTTAAAATATAAAACAAAGGAAACTCTTAATCTTATAGAAGAAAACGATAAGATAAAAAAAATAATAGGCGAAAAAAATATAGATAGAATTTTAAAGGCCGGACTATTTTCTCCAATTTTTGTAGAGGGAAAAGACGGTTTTTACATTTTCTTAAATTACGAATATATATTTCAAGAAAATGAAAAATTAGTGTCTGAAATAACCGACGAATTAGCAAAAAAATACGAGGTTACGAAATTAATTACGTTTTATGAAAATTAATTATTGACAATTTGATTAAAATTGTGTATAACCGTTATATAGCGATTAACGCTGGCTTAGCTCAACTGGCAGAGCAGCTGACTTGTAATCAGCAGGTTGCGGGTTCAATTCCCATAGCCAGCTATTAAAAAAAATTGGGTAGGTGGCCGAGCGGTCAATGGCAGCAGACTGTAAATCTGCCGACTTATGTCTACGGGGGTTCAAATCCCTCTCTGCCCATTTTTTTTCTTTTCTAAAGGCTTATCGAGAACTTTTAATGTCGTGTACTCGGATTTTTATTATACTATAATATCCGCAGCCTTTTTTTTAGCACTATTCCGGAGATTTGACGCTCGTTTGTTTTAAAAAGATGATTTTATCAACAGGGAAAAAAAGACTTATGTAAAAAAAGTCTGTATCTAACGGCTTCGGTTAATTTAAAACTTGTGAAAATCCTAAATTATTTGGGTTTGTTATATATCCCAAAAAATCATAGCTTTGAATTTTATCTTTTCTTCAAAATAAACGAGCGATACTATGCAAAAATGAAAAGCTAAAACTATCTCGATTTTATCTGAATTGTTTTTTTTATCAATAAAGTTAATATCGCCAAATCTATTTTTACAAAAAATTATTAAATCGTCGAGTTTGAATCCGCTTTCCGTAACAAAATCAAAGTTTTGTTCTATTCTCAATATCTTACTCAAAAAGTCGTTTATTAATTTTTCTTTACTTTGTTCAAGACTTACGATTTTATCTAGAGAAAGAAGGTTAGAGTTTCCATTTGACTTGAGTTTATTGTAATCTCGAGTTATCTTTTCAATATCCGCCATTGAATAAGATATACAAATAAAATTTATATTTGTCCAGAAAAAATATAATCGGAATTTTAAAATTTATCCAAAAAGTCTCTTTTTTGCAGAATGAATTTGTTAGAACGCTATTATAAGAGCTTTTATAGGAAAAATTTCTTACTATTTTGAATTTTTCTAAACTGTTTCTTATATTGCTCCAAATGTTTTGGTAAGGTATACTGAAAATCTTCTAAAAGGTCAATAATGAGATTATTAAATTCAGCGGTTAATTGACTTTTAATAAATTATTTAACCAATTCAGGCTGTCCGGTAACATCTTTATTTTACCCTAATTTCTCTTAAAAATTCAAAAAACGCAATTTTATTTTTTTATTTTCGCTCCTTTGCCTCCTTTTTCTACTTTTTATCCAAACTT
>Ga0116156_10004879_pt1 | contig 11289 bp, 15 predicted proteins | sample AD_UKC045_MetaG_FD_89891 | JGI IMG/M metagenome (GOLD analysis project Ga0116156, IMG submission 89891) | Active sludge microbial communities of municipal wastewater-treating anaerobic digesters from USA - AD_UKC045_MetaG | ecosystem: Engineered > Bioreactor > Anaerobic > Digestate | place: USA... | reverse complement strand
TTTGCAATGATATTATAATTATTATTTAAATTTAGATAAATATGGTAATTTCTTGCTTCAGCATCTGAATAAATGTAATTATTTCTTAAAATATTATATCTTGAACCATAGTATAAATAAACTACATTCATATCTGAATTTCCTGTTGTTAAAAGAGTGTAACTTGAAAAATTGTTGTTTTCTATTAAATTATATTCTGAGCTATAAAGCATGAGTGCATAGCTTGTTGTTGTTCCTGTTGCCTTTACTTCATTGTTTCTAATTGTGTTATTATTTGATTGATAAATTAAATAAATCCCATAGTTTCCTGTAGTGCTTCCATAAGCATTTATGGTATTATTTTCAAGAAGATTATTTTGACTTGCAGTAGATAAATAAATCCCGTGATTTGTAGCAGTTCCGCTTGTATTAATTGTATTGTTAATTATATATGAATTAGATGTTCTTAATGCATATATTCCATACCCCGTGGTTCCAGCAGGATTTGTGTCTTGAATTATGCAATTTTTTATTGTGATATTTTCAAGATAAACTGTTCCAAGGGCAACAGATATTCCAATTCTTCCATTAACTCCATCTGAACCATAAGAAATAGTATTTCCTTTGCAATCTAGTTCTATATTACTTGTATTAATTGTTAGACAAGTTGCTGTCCCAGAAATTCCCGCGTTTAATTCATATTGTCCTGAGATATTGATTGTTATTCCACAATCTGGAACATTAGTCCCTGCTAAAACCTCATAGGATAAGAGTGTTATCAAAATTATGCTGATTAAAGCAAAAAAATACTTTTTACTTGTCATCTTCATCCTCCATAATAATTTTTACTTTTTTGTTTATGTATTCTTTAGGAATAATTACATGAGCACCAGTTCCAAACTTAGAAGCTTTTCTCTCAAGAATCTCAGACCCCTCAAATTTTACAATTATCTGCTTTTTAGGCATATATATTAGATATATATGTAATTTATAAATATTTTGTTTAGCTTTTAAGAATTTAACTAGTTCACCTCCCTTTCTAAGCACCAAACCATTTATTTCACCTCTCTGTTCAAAAACTGCATCATTTCTACGCAGAATTATTCGTTTTATATAGCTATGTTAAACCTAAGGATAAACGCCCCGGCCGAGATTCGAACTCGGGTTACCACCGTACTCCATCGCCCTAAGAAAATATAAGGCGATAAAACTAACTAGCCTGCCTTAGAGAAGGCTGGAATTATTATCTCATCGATTGAACTCCGGCATGATTTGAGAGGGTGGCGTTCTTGGCCTCTGAACTATCGGGGCATAAGTTATTCCGAGAGTTCTAGATATTTATATCTTTTGAACTATCGGGGCATATTTTACCTAAAATTAGATAATTATTAAAGCTTAAAAACATTATCTTATTATAAATATCATGAACAAAAAGAGGATGGAGTATATTACATCAACAACAGAAAGAAGTCTTCTTAAAGCATTAAGCTGGGAGATAATCGCTTTCTTGATAACATTATCTGCAGTTTATTTAGTTTATGGAGATATCAAAATGTCTTTGATGTTTACATTAATCCTTGCGATTATAAAAGTTATATTTTTATATTTCCATGAAAGAATATGGAAAAAAATAATGTGGGGAAAAATTCTATGCAAAAAAAAATATTAGTGTTTAACGTTGGAAGTTCAAGTATAAAGTATAGTTTATTTGAAGATTTAAAATTATTGGAGTATGGAAATAAAGAAAAATTAAAATCAAAAAAAGATTACGAAAACGCAGTACAAGAAATATTCCAACAATTTATAGATAGAAATATAGATGTTCTAGCACACAGGGTAGTACATGGAGGAGAGCTTAAAGAAACTTCAATGATAACCTCAGAAGTCAAAGAGAAGATAAAAACATTCTCTGAATTCGCACCATTACATAACCCAAAACAATTGATGGTAATTGAATTATGTGAAAAATTCCAAAAACCACAGTATGCTGTATTTGATACAATGTTTTTTGCAAATATCCCAGAAGTTGCAAAAACGTATGCTATACCAAAAGAAATAACCGAGAAATATAATATAAGAAGATATGGCTTTCATGGATTATCTCATGAATACTCTTCAAAAAAATTAAAAGGAAGAACAATTGTCTGTCATCTTGGTTCTGGTTCAAGCATATCTGCAATAAAAGACGGGAAACCTTTAGATACAAGTATGGGATTGACTCCATTAGAAGGAATCATGATGGGAACTCGCTCAGGAAGCATAGACCCGGGAATAATCCTTTATTTACAAAAGAAGAAATATGATGTAGAAGAAATCTTAACCAACCAATCTGGATTGAAAGGAATATCTGGTTATAATGATTTCAGAGATGTCCTAAAAGGAATGGAAGAACATAAAGAATGCAAACTCGCTTATGATCTATTTGTATATCGAATAACTAAAGTAATTGGTTCATACATCACAGTATTAAATGGATTAGATAATTTAGTTTTCACAGCAGCAATTGGAGAAAATGTTCCAAAATTACGTAAAGATATATGCGCTAAATTAAAATTCTTGGGATTAAAATTAAATAAAAATAAAAACAATGGGAACGATGAAAAAATATCTTCAATATTCTCAAAAATAAAAGTTTATGTAATAAAATCTGATGAGGAAAGTATGGCTGCAGAAGAGGTTTTAAAAATTTTAGAATGAAAAGTAAAATAAAGATACCTGTTGAAGTTTCAGCAAGGCATGTGCATCTAAATAAGGAAGATTTTGAAAAATTATTTGGAAAAAATAAAAAATTGGAACCAATAAAAAAATTATCCCAACCAGGAGAATTTGCTTCTAAACAGAAAATAGAGATAATAAACGGAAAAGAAAAAGTTAATGTAAGAGTATTGGGGCCATTAAGAGAATCCTCTCAAATAGAAATGTCTCTAACTGATGCCCATAATTTAAATTTAAACCCCCTGCCCAAAATAAGAATGTCTGGAGACACACACGGAACAACTATCGCATCTGTTAAAGGACCAAAAGGAAAAACAAAAATACCTGTGATAATTGCCCAAAGACATTTGCACTGCTCAGAAGAACAAGCAAAAAAATTAAAATTAAAACCGCACCAAATAATATCAATAAAAACATCTGGACAAAGAAAAATAACCTTCCATAACATAATTCCAAGAATATCAAAAAAGTACGAATTGGCATTACATATAGATACAGATGAAGCGAACTCAGCAGGAATTTCTGAAGAAACATTTGGAGAAATTGTTAAGTAAATACAATAAAATATCAAAGAAAGAAAATGCAAGAAATTAATTTTAAAATAATTATGGAAACGCTGAAAGATATTTATCCATCAACGGAAAAGACTACTCTGAATAGGATGAGAAAAAAACCAGACCCATTCAAAGTATTAATATCCTGTTTACTCTCCTTAAGAGCAAGAGATGAAAATACTGAAAAAGTTTCAAAACAATTATTTGATGTTGCAGAAACGCCTGAAGAAATTATAAAAATTCCAACAGAAGAATTAGAAAAATTAATTTTTTCATCAGGACATTACAAAAAGAAAACTAGAGTTCTTCAGTCTGTTTCAAAAGATTTAATTGAGAGATTTGATTCAAAAGTCCCTAAAAAGAAGGAGGAGTTACTAAGTATAAAAGGTATTGGACCAAAAACGGCAAATATAGTTTTGGCATTTGCATTCAATCAGCAGGTAATACCTGTAGATACTCATGTACACAGAATACCAAATAGACTTGGATGGGTAAAAACAAAAAAACCAGAAGAAACAGAAAAAGAACTTGAAAAAATACTCCCAAAAGTTTACTGGGCAGACGTAAATGCGATATTCGTCCAATTCGGAAGGGACATCTGCCAACCTGTTTCACCCAAGTGTTCAACTTGCCCAATAAACAAATACTGTAAAAGAATAGGTGTTGAAAGAAGTAGATAACCCAAAAATTACAAACCAAACTTTTATAAATCAATTTTATCTATCTCAAATTATGAAAAGATCAAGTAGAAGATGGAAAAAGGATGGCCAAATGCGTTGGAAATGGCAACGTAAAAGGCTTAAGAAGGAAAAACGTAAACGTAAGCTTAAACGTGGATGATCATACTAATTAATATATCTTAAACTATACTTATTCTTAAAAACTAAAAGGTTAATCCTTTTTTATGGTAAATGAAGGCTCATCAAGATATGATGCAATAAAACTAGGATATTTACTCAAAGCATATGCTAATGAAGATAATGGATATGCAAAATCTGAATTAAGCAATAAAATAATAACCGGTGAAGAACTTATAGAAGCAATAGATTATGCTAATATCACTTTTGAAGATACTGAATCCTTAGAAAAAAGATGTGAAAAATTAGAAAAGATATTTAAAACACAAAGAAAAGCATTCTTAGAAGAAAGAGAAGATTATCAAAATCTAAAAATAGAGCTAAAAAAGTTAGTACAAGAAAAAGAAGGCCCATTCATAGATAAGATAAAAGGGATAATTAAAGATTAAAAAATAATAACCTCTTACATAAATATTCTATGCACAAGAGTTAATACCCCTAAAAAGAATAAAATTACTCCGACCACTTTATTAAGCTTCTTTTCACTTGCTAAATTAGCCAATCTTGAAGAAAACATTACTCCTAAAACCCCTCCAAGTATTGCAAATAAAATAAATTTTAGAGGGAAACCCATTTCATTTATATGCCCAACATGAGATATTGCTCCAGAAAGAGCGATAAAGAACATAACAAATATAGAAGTTCCAATAGCATGATGGGTCTCAAAATTCAAAAAGAAAACAAGCAATAAGAAGATAGCAACACCTCCCGCACCTCCAAATGCCCCCCCTAATAAGCCCACAAAAAAAGCAAGAATTAATGCTAGAATAAATTTATTTTTAGAATAATCTTTCCTGCTAATAACTTCTTTGGAACTAACTTTTCTTCTATAGATTAAAATTCCAGTACCAATTGTAAGCAAAGAGCTAATCCATAAAAGGTTTGTATTTTGAAATAAACTAGAAACAAAACTCCCAAGAATTGCCCCTGCTACAGCAGGAATTGAAAGATAAATACCTGTCTTAAAATCAACATTATGAAATTTCCTGTATATAAAAACGGCAAATAAAGTTATAAACACATCAACCGCTAAACCAACTCCAATTAGTGCAAAGATGCTGTAATTTACAAATAAAAGAACTATTGGAATAAAAGCTACAATAGAAGAAGCTCCAACTAATCCGGTTATAATCCCAGTTATAAATCCTGCTAAAAGAAACACAAAATAGGACATCACCGCCATAATTAATACTATGAAAATGCATTATTAAAGTTAATTAAAAACAAATTAAACAAATGAATTCTTTATCACAATAACCTTTATTAACCAATATGATTTTTCCAAATGATGGTGAGCTCTATTTGGACAGAAAAATACAGACCTTCTAGATTCTATGAACTTGTTGGACAAGATGAGATAGTAAAAAGAATTGAGGGGCTAACAAACTCTATGAATATCCCACATTTACTATTCGCAGGACCTGCAGGAACTGGAAAATCAAGCCTAGCATTAATAATAGTAAAAGAACTTTATGGAACATCCTGGCGTGAAAATTACCTAGAATTAAACGCTTCTGATGAAAGAGGAATAAATATAGTCCGTGAGAAAGTCAAAAATTTTGCAAGAACCAAATCCATTGGAAATGTCCCTTTCAAAATAATCTTTCTTGATGAAGCAGATGCTTTAACACCCGAAGCCCAGCAAGCACTTAGAAGAACAATGGAAAATTACTCTGCAACATGTAGATTCATACTTTCCTGTAATTATTCCAGCAAAGTTATTGATCCAATACAATCACGTTGTAGTATATTTAGATTTAAGCTCCTTGAAAAAAAAAATATTGAAAAATATATTTTAGACATAGGAAAAAGAGAAAACCTTACGATAAAACCTGAAGCAATAGAAATATTATATGAAGGGAGTGAAGGAGATTGTAGACGTGCAACAAACCTTCTCCAAGCAACAGCCTCTATTTCTCCAAATATAACTCCGGAATTGGTTTCAACAATAATCTCAAATGCTAAACCAAAGGATATCAAAGTTGTTCTTGATTATGCTCTTGCAGGAGATTTTCAAAGAGCGAGAGAAAAACTTCTCGATGTAATGCTTAAAGAATCAATTTCTGGACAAGATGTAATAAAAGCAATACAAAAAGAAATCTGGAACTTGCCTGTTGAACCAGAATTAAAAGTAAGACTTACAGAAAAAACAGGAGAATCAGAATTCAGAATTGTCGAAGGTTCAGATCCATTTATACAACTTCAGGCTCTTCTTGCAAGTTTTGTGCTTGCAGGTTTAGGCAAGGAGTAAAAATGGAAATAAAAGAAAAAATATATTTCAATAAAGTAACAAATTATAAACCTAGAATAAACAATTTAACACCTTCTGAAAATATACAAGATATAAACCACGTTGCTTCTCAAATAAGAAATACTGCAAGATATGCTTTAAATGAAAAAATTTCTCCCACAAAAGCTAAAAGAGAAATCTCAGACTTGTTAGATAATATAAGACAACTAAAAAGAGGAATAAAAATAGATTAAAATGTCTCCTTGGGTTGAAAAATACAGGCCAAAGAACTTTAGGGATATAAAGGGACAAAATGAAGTAATTGATAAAGTAAGAAAATTTCTTGAAGATTTTCATAAAAAGGGTTCAAAAAAAGCAATAGTTCTCCACGGACCTCCTGGAACGGGAAAAACAACAATAGCCCATGTTATTGGAAAAGAAACAAATTCAGAGATATTTGAACTTAATGCTTCTGATTTGCGCGATAAAAAAAGATTAGAAGAAGTTTTAAGGCCCGCAATGGAACAGAAATCCCTTATTAATAAGGGAAAAATAATTTTAGTAGACGAAGTTGATGGAATTTCAACTGTTGACAGAGGGGGGTTGGGAGAATTTGTTGAATTACTAGAAGTATCAAAATATCCAGTAATAGTAACCGCAAACGATATATGGGATAAATCCTTAAGTTCCCTAAGAAAACAAGCAGAACTAATACAATTAAGGAACATAGATTATAGAATAATAAAAGAAGTGCTTGCAGATATCTTAAAAAAAGAAAAAAGCTTCATAGAAGACGAAGTTCTTACAAGAATAGCTGTAAAATCTAGAGGAGATTTGAGAGCGGCAATAAATGATTTACAAACAATATCTAAACTAAAGGATTTAACGGGGATAGATTTTGATGAAAGAAACAAAGAAGTGGATATTTTTAACGCATTAAAATATATATTTAAAGAACCTGCAAGCGATGAAACATTAAGAATATTTGATTCAGTAAAGACCCCCATTGATGAAATAATACTTTGGGTTGAAGAAAATATACCTAATGAGTACAAAGGAAAAGAACTCGCAAGAGCATATGATTTATTAAGTAAAACAGATGTATTTAGGGGTAGAATCTACAAACAACAATACTGGAGATTTTTAGTTTATGAAAATATCTTTCTTAGCTACGGAATTTCTTCTTCAAAAAAACAAGCAAAACCTGGATTTACCACCTATAAAAAACCCACAAGAATATTAAAAATGTGGATGAATAATCAAAGAACCGCCAAAAAAAAATCAATAGCGGGAAAATATGCACAATATTCGCACCTTGGACAAAAAAGAGCAATGAGGGAATTTCCAATAATAAAACAAATAATAAATTCAAACCCCGCAATATCAAAGGAGCTTAAACTAGATGAAGAGGAATTGGAATACTTGAAGAATTAAATTATCCATAATGCTCATTTAAGTTTAATTCATTTGATTAAATTTTATATACTTATTATAACCAATATGGGTTTACTAGTATAATTAAAAACTATTACAGATAAATTTCCTATTCTTCTTTCTCACTGTTTACAGTATAAGACCAAAGTTCTCCTGTTTTCCATGCATTCCTGTTTAATCCCCCCTTTAAGGATAATTGTTCCAGAAATTCAATCTTATCTGGTATTTGTTCCCAAACTTGGGGTAAAAAAGTTGCAGAAGAAGTTCCCTTTTTTAAAATAAATCCTTTACCCGGACTAACTCTCATGAGCAAGTCTTTTTCATTAACAGAATTTATTTTTTTAGGAAGGGATAAAACTGAAACCTCAATTTTAATCTTAGATACTTCATCTCCTTTCAATTTTGAAAACCGAAAATCATGAATTGCTGCATTAATTGCATTCTCCTGAACATCCCTCCACAATTCCCTTTGAGGAACCAATGAGCCAATGCACCCTCTAAGTTTTCCTCCCAAAGTAAGTGTCACAAAACAAGCTTGTTTCTGATCATAAACATCTTTTGTATGTTTATCAGGAACAAATTCTTTTCCCTTAAAGTAGGATTCAAGTGTGTTTCTCGCCAATTCGGTTAATTTCAAAGCCATTTTACCAGACATTACCAACATAAACATAGTTCAAATACTTTTTGCCAATACTCTCTGCTTTTTTCAAGATATCCAAAGAAGTTACTTCCTTCTCCCTCATCTTATACATAGGAAAAAACCTAGAAATATGCCAAGGAATATTCTTATTCAACCCTGAAATAAATCTAGCAATACTCTCAAATTCTTCAATAGAGTTATTTTCACCGGGAACTATCAAGGTGGTTATTTCGATATGAAATCCTTTTTCATAAGCAAGTTTTATTGTATCCAAAACGGGTTTTAATTTAGCTCCGCATATTTTATTATAAAACTTATCTTTAAAAGATTTCAAATCAATATTCATAGCATCTATATCCTTTCCAAGGAACTCTAAACATTCTTTTGTCATATAACCATTTGTAACTAAAATATTCTTAAGTCCTTTCTTTCTAGCAAGAACGGCCGTATCTTTCACAAACTCTGCAAAAATTGTAGGTTCATTATAAGTATAAGAAATGCTTTTACATCCAGAAATCAAAGCCCTCTCAACAATCTCTTCTGGAGTAGTCTTACTTCCCACAATTTCTTTTAATTGTGATGTTCGATGGTTTTGACAAAAATAGCACTTAAGATTACATCCCACAGTTCCAATTGAATAAGTTTTTGTATTTGGCATAAACTTATACAGAGGTTTTTTCTCAATTGGATCAATATTTTCAGAAACAATTAATCCATACACCAAAAGAAATAATTTACCTTTTATGTTCTCCCTAACTCCACATATTCCCCTTTTACCCTCATCAATTAAACACCTATGACTACAAGAAGTACATTGAACCTCTTTATCGGGAAGCTTTTTATATAGAATACATTCACGCATAAAATTTAATAAGCTTTTATAAGTTAAATATCTTATGAAAGAATGGTTCCCTTTAGAAAAAGAGAAATTAGAAAGTACATTAGATTTTCTCCTTTCAGAAAAACCAGAAATAAAAATAAATGAACTTCATGGTTTAATTGTACCTCATGCAGGATATGCTTATTCTGGAAAAATAGCAGGAAAAGCCTTTTCCTTACTAAAAAAAAGAAACATAAAAAAGGCGATAATCTTTGGTCCCTCACATTATCAAGCTTTCAAGGGAATAAGTTCTCTGAATAGCTTCGAGAACCCTTTAGGAAAGATAATCATCCCAAAAAATAATTTCAACAAAATACCTCGTGAACATTCCATTGAGAATCAAATACCCTTTTTACAAAAATTAGGGATTAACGAAATTCTACCTTTAGCTGTAGGGCTTATAAATGTAAAAGAGGCAGAAGAAATTGCAAAACAATTTATGGATGAGGAGGCAATATTTATATTCTCAACAGATTTAAGCCATGCTCTAGAGTATATTGAAGCAATAAAGAAAGACAAAACCACAATAGATATCATATCTAATCTAAAGGGACACCAGTTAAAAAACATAGATGCATGCGGGCTATATCCTCTTTTAATACTCTTTAAAATGTGCGAACTTAAGGGATGGAAACCCCAATTAATCGAGTACAAAAATTCAGGAGATATTACAGGAGATACAGTATTTGTTGTAGGATATGCGAGTTTTGCATTCTAAATTTAATATATCTTATATATAAAAATAGGTTAAAAATATTTAAAAAGAAATAATAATTTAAAGTATATGAAGAATAAAGAAAAGTTAATTGAGAGAGCAATAATCTTTGCACAAGAGAAACATAACGGACAATTAAGAAGAGACGGGAGCCCATATATAACGCATCCCTTAAGAGTTTCTGGGATTGTAAATAACTTCAAGAAAAGTCATAAAATTAAAGAATTAATTGCGGCAGCTATTTTACATGATACTCTAGAAGATACAGATACGGGAATTTCAGAATTGAGAGAAAATTTCGGGGAATTAATTACATTGTTAGTTGTTGAACTTACTTCAGACAAATTTAAATCAAATTGTTTAGGAAAAGCAAACTACTTATCTGAAAAAATGGGATCATCAAAAAAGATTAGCAATTGGGGACTTATGATAAAGTTAGCAGATAGGTTAGATAATATTTCTGATCTAAATATGCTACAAGACAAAAGTTTTGTAGAGAGATATAAAAAAGAAACAGAAGAAATAATAATTAATCTTGAAAAAAATAGGCAACTTTCTAAAACCCATAAATCAATAATATCTGAAATTAAAAAGAAACTTAAAGAATTAAATTAATAAAATTAACATTGGGCAGTTGTTGATGTTCCAGCCGTATATCCAAATCCAGCACTATATGAAGCTGTAGAAAGCGGTTCTCCACATTCTTCAGGAACACTTCCATCTGAAAATGCCTGACAAATTGAATCTAAATATGCAGCAGGAGATCTAGCACTACTAACCTGAACTCCATTTATAACCAAGGTTGGGCTTCCTCCAATATTGTACATCTCATTCAACTGCTTATCAATATTGAAAAGAGGATAATTTCCACTTAACCACTTTGTTTTATCATCTTTATTCTCTGAAATCTGGAACTCCTTATCTGTTGCAGAGATACACTTATTTAACTTTGTCTTATCTATCTTAACTTCGGTTAAACAAGATTCACCATCCCCTTCTTCCAAGAAACATTTCAAGTAAGGAATCAATTTATCTCCCTGTTCTTTCTGTATACAATACTGCGCTACCTGTTCCTCAACTTCTCCTGCAGAAGGATGCATAGCATAATACACAAATCTAAGATTGAAATCGATATTATCTCCCAATAACTCTAAAGCTGGGATAATCCCTTTTTCAGCCTGAGTACCATATGGGCAATGACTCATTACAAATAAATCAACTGTAGGTTTAGTTGTTTTAGGAATTTCTGTTTGAGTATTTGTATCCGTATTTGTGTTCGTCTCTT
>Ga0116156_10004876_pt1 | contig 11294 bp, 6 predicted proteins | sample AD_UKC045_MetaG_FD_89891 | JGI IMG/M metagenome (GOLD analysis project Ga0116156, IMG submission 89891) | Active sludge microbial communities of municipal wastewater-treating anaerobic digesters from USA - AD_UKC045_MetaG | ecosystem: Engineered > Bioreactor > Anaerobic > Digestate | place: USA... | reverse complement strand
GCCTGGTAATGCAGCACCGCCCGGTCGACGCGGCCCAGTCGCAGCAGCATGTTTCCAAGGTTGTTGTGCGCGGGAGCGAATCGCGGGTCGATCTCCAGCACTTTCTGGTAATGCCCGATCGCCTCGTCGACGCGATTCTGCTGGGCCAGGGCCACACCCAAGTTCAGGTGAGCTTCGAGGTCGCTGGGACGGACTGCCAGGACTTGTTTCAGAAGGGGGACGGCCGCCTCGCCTTGTCCCAGTTGGACCAGAAGCATACCAAAGTTAAAGTTGGTTTCGGCATACTCGGGGTTGATCTCCAACGCCTTCTGGTAGTGGCCGATCGCCTCCGCCGTCCGGCCATCCTGGGCCAAGGCCCGGCCGAGGTTGTTGTGGGCGCGGTAATTGTTCGGAGCTTGGGCGACCGTGTCCTGCCAGATTCTCAGTTCGCTGCGGTAGTCGTCGTTCCGCAGGTGGGTCAGGATCCCCAACACGGCCGCAATCCCGGCCACCAGGCACACGCTCGACAGCCTCGCCGCGGGCCGCAGAGACGGTCTCCTGCTGACGAGCTTCCGGTTTGCCACGTACACGCCCAGCACAAGCGCGACCACCAGCGGCGCCAGGGGGAGGTACATTCGATGCTCGAATGCCAAATCGGGAATCGGGATGACACTCGAGCTGGGAGCCAGTGTGGCGAAAAAACCAGCCCCCAAGAAGCCCCCTTTCGGCCATCGCCAAAGAGCCCACAGCACGGCCGCCAAGAGCACGCCGATCAGCACGGCCGGGAAAACGATGCCCCAGGCGGTTTGGGCCACCGGCCATTGGTAGTCCAGGCACAACGCGTCGGGCCAAACGCTCAGCCGCAGATAATGAACCACCACTCCGAATTGCGTCCGAGCGTACTCCCAAATCGTGACCGGGTCGGCCGCTCGCTCCGATTGCCCCAGATCGGACACCAAGACCATCGGCAGCAAGATGCCCCACGTCAAGGCGAGGGCCGCGTACAACCCCCAGCGTTGCCGGAACGCCTCGCGCAACGAACTGGCCAAGAAGATGCGGTCGTAAAGCAAGACCAACAGAGGCGTCACCGCCATCGCCTCCTTGCTGCCCATGCCTAGCGCGCACGCCGCCGCCGCACCGCCGTACCAACGCCACGCCCGCGGCGACGTGGCGCCTCGCAGGACGCAGTACAGTGTTAGCAGGCAGAACAACCCGAACATCGCCTCGCAACGCTGGACCACGTAGGTCACGGACTCGGTCTGCAGCGGGTGCAGCATCCACAACAGCGCCGCAGCCAACGCCACGGGTGTGGAGGCCTCGCGAAAACCGCCGGCCGGCGGGCTCAACAGCATGCTCCGCCGGACCAGGCCGAACAGTGTCAAGGAGGCGGCCAGATGGAGCCCCAGGTTCAGCACGTGATAGGGAAGGACGTGCAATCCGCCGACGCCGTAACAGAGAGCCAGCGACAGGTTCAGCACGGGCCGATAATAGTCCAGTTTCTCCACCGGCAGCAGGACTTTGTCCACACGCCAAAGACTGCGGATGCTCTCGTTGTGGGCAATCGAGGGCGGATCGTCGAAGACAAACGCGCCGTGCAGGCTGTTTCTGTAGGCGGCCGCGCCGGCCAGGACGATCACCGCCGCCGCGGCCCACGGACTCGCCGACGGCCATTCGCGCCGCACAGACTTCGCCGGCTCGGTCGGCCGCGAGTCCCGTGGTGCCGTTCGCTTTCTGCTTGCACGTCCGCGCGGCATGGCCAATCCGCCTCACTGGCTGCAAAGTTCCCCTCGATTTCACGGGCCGGTCGAACGAATGTCCCCCGGCTCCGTTCCTCGCACGGTCTCCCTCTGCACCCCGACGGATCGCGGCACCCGAGGGAAGACAAAGTCGCGCTGCACGACAAAATTCGCAAAGAACAGGATCGTCTCCGCCAGGATCTTGGCCCAGTAAACGTCCATCGCTCCCGACCGAGTCAACAGACGGATCAGACCATAACTCATGGCCCCGGACACGACCACCAGCAGCAGGTACTTGGGCAACGTCCGGGTGATTTGCTCTTTGGAGCGAAAAACCGTGTTTCGATTGCCCCAGAAATTGAACAGCGTGGCCAGAACCCGGCCCGCAATCTGAGCCGCGCCCAAGTTCGGCCAACACATGAAAAAGGCAGCAAAGACGAGGTTGTCCAAGACGGCCGAAATCAACGACACGAAGCTGAATCGCAGCAGCACGAAGTAAATTCGAAACGAGTCCAGCAGCGGATTGAAATGCGACGAGCGGTTGCCGTCCAGGTAGATGGTCTGAATGGCAACTTCCCGGATGCGGATCCCCTCGTACTTGCAAACCAGCAACATTTCCAGCTCGTACTCGTAGCCTTGGTGCCGAATCACGAGCAGGCGGGGGATCATCGCCAGCGGGATGCCTCGCAGACCCGTCTGAGTGTCGGACACCTTCTGCCCCATGATCCACCGCAGCAGCTGTCGAGTCGCCGCGTTTCCGAGCCGGCTGCGGAGAGGCAGTTCCCCTTCAAATCGCCTCACGCCCAGGATGAGGCTGTGCGGATTGGCCGCCAGCGCCTCAGCCACCGCCAGCACGTCCGCCACGCTGTGCTGCCCGTCGGCGTCCGCAGTCACGACGCCAACACAGTCACCAGCGTCACAGGCAATGTGGTTCAAGCCCGTCTTCAGCGCCGCCCCTTTGCCCAGATTCACCACATGCCGCAGGATCACGGTGTCGCCCACCCGACGCAACGCCGCAAACAGTTCCGCAAACTCGGGACCGCTCCCGTCATCAACCACGACAACGCGAGCGCCGGCGTCGGTCAGCTCCTGGACGAGATCCACCAACCTCCGCTCCGGCCGGTAGGCCGGAATTAGAATCACCACACCCGATCTTCCCATGTTGTCCTCTGCCGGAGGTTGGCCGACGCGCCGAGCCAAGACAGTCGTATCTGCTACTGCCCGATTTCTTGTTTTCCTGCGAGCGTTTTGAACAGGAGGAAACGGAGACAACAGAGCGCGTCGCCACTGCGTTTCCTCTGTTTCCTCCTGTGCAGTGATTTCGACTGATTCGGTTGCGGCCCCGCGCTGCGTCGCGTCACGTCCGCACCTGCCCGTCCCCGTAGACGACGTATTTGTAGGTCGTCAGTTCCTTCAGACCGCACGGGCCGCGGGCGTGGAAGCGGTCGGTGCTGATGCCGATCTCCGCGCCCAAGCCGAACTCGCCGCCGTCGTTGAACCGCGTGCTGGCGTTGACCATCACCGCCGAACTGTCCACGCACCGGGTGAACTTGCGGGCCGCCGCCAGGTCCTTGGTGACGATGGCATCGGTGTGGTGCGAACCGTACTTGTTGATGTGCGCCATCGCTTCGTCCAGCGACTCGACCACCTTGACCGAAATCACCGGCCCCAGGTACTCCGCGTAGTAATCTTCCTCCGACGCCGCCTTGGCGCCCGCGACCAGGCTGCAGGTCGCGTCGTCGCCGCGCAGTTCGACGCCCCGCGGTTGCAGCGCCGCCGCGATGCGCGGCAAGAATGCGTCCGACACGTCGCGGTGTACCAGTAACGACTCGCAGGCGTTGCAGACGCCCATCCGCTGGCACTTGGCGTTGATCGTCAGCGTTTCCGCCATGTCCAGGTCGGCCGAGGCATCGACGTACACGTGGCAGTTCCCGGTGAAGTGCTTGATCACCGGCATCTTGGCCTCGGCCGCGACGCGCCGGATCAAGCTCTCCCCGCCGCGGGGGATCGCCACGTCGATGTACTCCGGCAGCGACAGGAAATGCCCCACGGCATCGCGATCGGCCGTAGCCACCAATTGAACGGCATGCGTCGGCAAACCGTGGACCGCGGCGGCCTCGGTCAACAGGTCGACAATCGCTCGGCTGGAGTGGGCCGCTTCCTTGCCGCCGCGCAGGATCACCGCGTTGCCGCTCTTGACGCAGATCGCCGCTGCGTCGGCCGTCACATTGGGACGCGATTCGTAAATGAAGAAGACCACGCCCAACGGCACGCGGACTTTGCTGACCTCCAAGCCGTTCGGCCGCAGGCACGATTCGATGATTTCCCCCACGGGGTCGCGGAGCATGGCGATTTCTTCCAGGGCCGCGGCGATGCCCTCGATGCGCGTCGTGGTCAATCGCAAGCGGTCGATTTGGGCCTCGCTCAGGCCAAATCCGGGCGCGGCCGCAAGATCTTGCGCGTTGGCCGCCAGGATCGGGTCGCCGCGCTCACGCAACAACCGGGCGGACAACTTGAGCCACTGATCTTTTTGGGCCCCGCTGACCAGCGCTAACTCGCCGGCCGCCGCCTTGGCCGCCCGCGCGACATCCAAACAATAAGCCTTCAGGTCGGTCTGCTGAATCGTAGACATTGGGCTTTGCACCTCTCAGTTCGGCTGTCTGACTTCGGCGAACGGTGGGCGTTAGCCCACCGCTTCTTCCATGCCAACGGGGGAACCCTGGGAAGCGCCGGTAGGTTGACGCCTACCGTTCGCCACCGAGAGGATTCGGCCGCAACGAACAGTCAACTCGGCGGCCCGGCTCTCCGCTCTCCGCTCTTCGCTCCGAGAGAGTATCCGGCAAAAGCCGAACGCCGTCAATGTTGCACCGCGGCGTCGTACCCTACGAACCGAGAACAATCGTCGATAAAATGCCGACGTGTGAACTTCCACGCTGCGCCCGGTGTCCCCGGTACGTCAGCGCCGAATCGACTTCAAGAACCAACACCGGAACGTGGCGAACTGGCAAGAAACCGTTTGGTCCGAAATTTCGCCGATCGCCATTGGTATCCTCATCCAGGAGCACTGAAAATCGACTCATGATCGCCATTATCGACTATCAAATGGGCAACTTGCGAAGCGTCCAGAAGGGCTTCGAGAAGGTTGGACACGAGGCCCTGATCACGTGCGATCCGGGGCAGATTTCCGAAGCCAGCAAGATCGTGCTGCCGGGAGTCGGAGCGTTCGGGGACGCCATCGCCGAGTTGCGGCACCGGGACCTGGTCGGTCCCATCACGGATGCGATTGCGTCCGGCAAGCCGTTCCTGGGAATCTGCCTGGGATTGCAGCTGTTGTTCGACGTGAGCTTGGAGGGCGGCGTACACGAAGGTCTGGGAATCGTGCCCGGCAAGGTGGTCCGCTTCGAGTTGCCGGCGGAATACAAGGTCCCGCACATGGGCTGGAACCAGGCACGGATTCGCAGACCGGCACCCATCCTGGACGGCATCCAGGACGGCACGCACTTCTACTTCGTCCACTCGTACTACGTCGTGCCGGACGATCCGGGCGTGATCGCCATTGAAGCCGATTACCATCGTCCGTTCTGCGCGATGATCTGGCGCGACAACATCTTCGCGACCCAATTTCACCCGGAAAAGAGCCAAGCTCACGGTTTGCGGATGCTGAAGAACTTTGCGGAATGGGGGGCCGCTTGATCCTCCGTCCGGCATCGCCGGCGCGGATTGTCGCCCGTCTGGAAACCGGCGCCGCCTGGCGAGCATGGACGCTACGCCTCGGCGGGCGCGTCGGCGCCGAAATAGCCGCGCCAGGCGAGCGACAGGATCTCCTCTGTCAGAACCGCCGGCCACCCGTGGTACTGGCAGATGTCGCGGGCACGTTCCACGAGATCGCGGGGTTCACAGCCTCGCAACGGCCGGTTCTCGGCCCGGTAGCGTGCCAGCAGCCACTCCAGCAGTCCGGCTGGTACTTCCAGTCCGCACTGGGCCGCATATCGCTGGAAGATGGCTGCATACCGTTGCGGCGAGGGATTGTCCAGGCACAGCCGGTAGCCCATCCGCCGCAAGAGTCCGGGAGCCATGACCTGATTGACGTCCAGATTGGTGGACACGATCAGCATGTTCCGGAACGGCACCCGGATTTGCTGCCCTGAGGCGAGCGTGAGATAGTCGATCCGTTGTTCCAGCGGAATGATCCAGCGATTGAGAAGCGCGGTGGGGGCCGTGCGCTGGCAGCCAAAATCATCCAGCAGAAAAACGCCTCCGTTGGCCTTCATGTGGAGCGGCGCTTCATAATAACGTCGTGCGGAATCGTAGATCAGATCCAAGTCATCCAAGGCCAGTTCGCCGCCGACCACGATCAACGGCCGCCGCACGCGCACCCAGCGCTGGTCGTGCTTCGGCTGAACGTCCCTGGGCAGGTCTTCGATCGACTCCGTGTGGCAGTGCCGGTCGAAAACCCGGATGATCTGGTTCTCCACGCCCAGGCAGTACGGGATCCAGAGGCTGCCTCGCAAGGCCCGATGGAGCAGTCGGCCCAGGGTTGTCTTGCCGTTGCCCGGTGGACCGAACAGGAACAGGCTGCGTCCCGAACAGGCCGCTAGTCCGGCCAGTTCGACGGTTTGTTCGGGCAGCACCAGGCCCGACACGGCCGCGGCCACGTCCTGAGGAGTCACGTCCGGCAGTAGAGCCCCCTGCCGCTCAGTCATCGCGTCGTAGGCATGGACCGAGACGGGGGCCGGGCCAATGTAACCGGAGATGGCCATAAGCCACTGGCCGCGTTCCCGACCCAAATCGGTAATTCGAAAGCGGTAGGTGAATGGTCCGGCTCCCCCCAGCACTTCGATCAGCTTTTCCGACCGCAGCTGCTCCAACAAGTCCCCAACAAGTCCCAGCGGCAGCCGCAGTCGGGACGCCGCCAATTCGGTGTCGAAATACGGAGTGACGTAGGCGAATTTGAGAGCCAGATTCAGCAGCACATCCGGAGCGACGCCGGTATCGGCCAAGCTGGTAGGCGCTGCCGGCAGCAAGCACCCGCCGATTTCGATCACGCGCGGGCCGTCCCCCTGCTCCTCAGCCGTCACCGCCCGTTCGCGACTCGGCCCTGGGAGGTGACTCTCGTCCGTCTTTTGAACCCGGTCTTTGGATTGGTCCACTTCTCCCGATCCTCCTCGTAAGAGCGCATGCAGTGTAGCCTGCAGCGTCCGAGTAGACCAGCACCGCTTCCCGTTCGCGACCTGCGCGATCCGCGAGGGCGCCTGGTAGGCCGGCACCCGTCCGCGCAGTTCCGGCAGGAATTCCTTCAGTTTTCAGGCGGCGGGTCTTTGCGACCGCGCAGAAACAGGGTGTTCAATTCTCGTAGGACGGATTGCCAAGACATCCTACATCCGAATCCGACAATCGCGGGAACGTCAAGGATACCCGGTGTTCTACCGCCTGAAACGCGTTTCCGCGTTTCGTTCCCTTTGCGTCCCCTCGTTCCCTTTAAATCCCGTGGCGGGTGTCATGACACCCGCTCCCGTGCGAGCGAAAAGCAACCGTCCTACATCCAGTCTTTCGGCCATTGGACGGGATACTCTCCACGCGGAATTGGACGGCGGCACAGGTCAACGATCACCACTTCGACGGAATGGATGATGCCTGTCCTTTTCGTTTTTCGTTTTCATTGCCTGTCCTTTTCATTCGAGCCTTCTGGCCTGTTGCGTTCCGAGGGCAAGCTGGCGAGAATGTGCGAGTTGGCGGGGAATCGGTTACGGAGGCACCAGAACGCGGCACCGACACGTCCAGCAGCAGAACGTCCAAATCAGAATCGTAACGGAGCACTTTCATGTCACTCCAGCGGATTTTCCTGCACGGTCTCTTCGTGGCAGGCGGTGTGCTGATCGGCGCGGCCGGTCCTGCCCCAGCCGGAACCGTCACCGTGTTGAATCCACCGGCAGGCGAAAAGGCGTATCCGATCGCGGGTCAGACGCTGGCCGAACTGTGGGAACAGGTGACCGGTCAACGGCCGGCCGTGAAGGCCTGGGCGGGTGGCGCGAGCGAAGACGCCGCGAGCCAGGACGCCCAGGAGAAACTGCCGGAAGGCGATCTGGTGCTGATCGGTTCTGACGCGGTCCATCCGCTAGTCCACCAGTTGATCCGCGAGGGGGCGGTCGACTCGCTGGGCATTCGGTACGGGACCGACGACTATCGCCTGGTGTGTGTCCCGCACCAGGGGCGGCGGTGGCTGATCCTGGCCGGCGGCTCGGGGCGCTCGACGCTGTACGCCGTGTACGACTTCTTCCGCCGCCAGGCCGGCGTGGAGTATTTCTGGGACGGCGACGTGATCCCCAAACGCGACGCGATCGACTTCGACAAGCTGGACGTAATCGAGAAGCCGCATTTCGCCTATCGCGGCCTGCGCTACTTCGCGCACCGCGGCCTGCACCGTTTCCAGGCCGAGCACTGGGACCTGGAGGACTGGAAGCGGGAGATCGACTGGTGCGTGAAGAAGCGATTCAACTTGTTCATGCTCCGCACCGGCATCGACGACCTGTTCCAGCGGGCCTTTCCGGGCGAGGTGCCGTACCCGCCCGCGGACGCCAAGGACCCCGACGGCGTCGACCGGTCCTACGACGACCGCACCTCGTTCTGGGCACTGCGGTATCGGGGGGAACTCCGCAAGCAGGTCCTGCAGTACGCCCGCGACCGGGGCTTGATCCACCCGGAGGATACGGGCACCATCACGCACTGGTACTCGCACACGCCCAGCTCCTTTTATCGCAGCCGGCCCGATTTCCCGGTGATTCGCGATCAGAAGACGGGCTACTCCCTCTCGACGCAAGCGATCTGGGACATCGAATCGCCGTTGACATGGGACGCTTACTGGAAGTTGACCGAGACGCATATCCGCGAATTCGGCCAGCCGCGGATGTTCCACACCATCGGGATGGCCGAGCGGACGTTCGGCAAGGACGCCCGCGACAGCCTGCAGCGCAAGCTGTACGTGTATCGCCAGACGCAGCAGAAGCTGCGCGAGCATTATCCGGACGCGCCGCTGTTGATCGCCAGTTGGGACTTCATCGGCTGGAATTGGACCGATGAGGCCGTCGGCAGCCTGCTGGCCGAGTTCGATCCGAGCAAGACAATCCTGCTGGACTACACGGCGGACAACCCCCGCAAAGTCAGTTATCGCGATTGGGGCGCGGCGGAACGATTTCCCTGGATCTTCGGCATCTTCCACGGTTTTGCCCGCAACAGTGACGTGCATGAGGACTACGCGCTGCTGACCCCGCGACTGAAGGAAGCGGCGGCCGACAACATGTCGCAAGGTCTGGTCATGTGGTCGGAGATTTCCCACAACGACACGTTCATGCTGGAATACTTGGGGGCCAACAGCTGGCAGCCGAGCGAAATCGAGTTGCCGACGGCGCTGGCCCGCTATTGCCGTACGCGGTATTCGCCGGAGTTGGCCGGCCGGATGGAGAAGTTGTGGAACGGATTCCTGCCGGCTTCCCAACTGCTGCACTGGAACGACACGCGGGGCGAAGGATCGGCCTGGTTCGGCGAGCCCCAATATCGGCTGTTGGCGACCTCGGCATTCCTGAATCTGGCGCCCGAGCGGCGGACGCAGTTGCAGGCCGAGTGGGAGCGATTTCGCTTGGGCCTTGCCGCAGCGCCGGAGGTTTTGGCAGGATTGGCGGAGATGGCGGCGCAGTCTCCGTCCCGCCTTCGGACGCCGGCCGAGGGGCCCCCGCCGGCCAGTTGGGGGCCGCTCTGGGAACGCGATGCGTTGGATATGGGGCGGACGATTGCCAACCGCGCGCTGGTGGCCGCGTTTGTACGGGCGTCGCTCGAAATGGAGAACTGGCGTGAGGGAAAGGCGGTCGCGGCTGCCGTCCGGCAGCGGGCCGAACTCACACGGCGTCTGATGGACGCGTTGGCCGACGTGCTGGCCTTGTCCGAGGATTTTTCGATGCACGCGTCGCTGAAGCACCTGGAGAAAGCCCAGCCACTGAACAACGTCGCCCCGACCATCAACCCGCACAGCGAACTGACACTCAAATCAAACGCCGAGAACAGCTACTGCCGCAGCCACCACTACGAACTGGTGCGCCATGTCTACCGGCCGGAGTTGGACGCCTTCTGGGAATGGGTCCTGGGGCGGATCGAGTCCGGCGACAAGACGGCGCCTTGGAAGCGGCCGGCCGAGTTCTCCGCGCGGGCCCAGCAGATCGCGGACAAGTTCTATGAGACTTCGATGGCCGAGATGGCGCCCGCGCCGCGGGAACCCGGCGCGCTGACCCTGGCGCTGGGACGGTTAGGCAGCTTAGTGAAAGAGTTGTTAGACGGTGCCGACTAGGCGAGCGGCCTGGCGTGAGCCGGCCGGTAGCAGCGGTGGCCGAAATTACTTCCCGATTCTCGATGGATGACCGCACAAGCCCAGAAAAAGCGAGGAGAAGCTGACAGAAAGATGGAGTGACAGAAAAATAACATGCCGGAAGGGCAAGGAGCAGCGTCCCGCTCCTCTCTACAAACGGGACTTCATTTTTCTGTCATTTCGTATTTCTGTCAGATCTTCCGATGTGTCTGCCGGCCAATCGGGAAGTTATTTCGGACCGCGTTGCCAGCAGAGGCAGGCACCCCCATAGTTTTCTGTTGCGATTCGAAGGTACTACCATGACCGTCAAAGAAACCGGTGTCAGCTACTACGGGCTGAGCTACGTCGAGCATGCTCGGCAGGATTTCCAGGAGATGCTCGATCACAACTGCACGGCCGTCGTGCTGGCGTTGTCGGAGTTCGACATCGACTTCTGGTTTCCGAATATCATGGCCATCGCCCAGCTCGGCAAGGAGATGGGCCTGAAGGTGTATCTCGACACCTGGGGGATCGGCAAGTGGTTCGGCGGCGAGCCGCCCAGCCTGTTCCTGACCAACAATCCGGGCAACCGGCAGGTATCGGCCATGACCGGCGAGCCGCTTGCGGCCTGCTGCTTCAACACCAAGGCCTTTCGCGACTACTTCTTCGACATCTGCGACCGGCTGGCGCGCGAGGTCGAGGCCGACGGATTTTTCTGGGACGAGCCGCATTTTGCGCTGCCCAAGGGGTACGCGTCGATTACGGGCGGAGCCGGCGACGATTGGAGTTGCCGTTGCGCGTTCTGCCAGCGGATGTTCGAGGAGCAGTACGGCTATGCCATGCCGCGGCAACTGACGCCGGAGGTGAAACGGTTTCGCCATGACCGCGCGTTGGACATCCTGGAGACGGCCTCGCAGCGGATCAAGCAGATCCGGCCGTCGAGCAAGACCATCTGTTGTGTCCACGCCACGCTGGGCACCTACTATGTCACGGAGAACCGCGGCTACGACAACTGGGACCGTGTGGCCGGCTCGGCGGCCTGCGACGTGTTCAGCACGACGATCCTGTCCTACCAGTTGCCGCGCAGGTTCTTCCGCTCGGTGACCCAGCGGACGCTGGACGCGGCACAGAAGCACAGCAAGGGCAACCAGCGCTGGGTCATGGGCTACTACCAGGAGCCGGAGAATCTGGCCGAGATCGGGGACGTGATCCGGCTGAACGCCGAGATGGGCGTTCAGAGCATTTTC
>Ga0116156_10004874_pt1 | contig 11296 bp, 10 predicted proteins | sample AD_UKC045_MetaG_FD_89891 | JGI IMG/M metagenome (GOLD analysis project Ga0116156, IMG submission 89891) | Active sludge microbial communities of municipal wastewater-treating anaerobic digesters from USA - AD_UKC045_MetaG | ecosystem: Engineered > Bioreactor > Anaerobic > Digestate | place: USA... | reverse complement strand
TTTTCGGAGAAGATGTATCCGAACTTGATCGAAAGAAAGTCAGGCAAAAGGTGGCCTATGTCGATACATCTTTTCTAGAAGCGCTAAGCAACTTCACTCTTCTGGAGTTCTTCAGGTTTCTCAAAGGGAAGTGGTTCAAATTCGAAGACTTCACGGAGGAGGAGCTTGATCTGCTTGAAGATCTAGACCTGCTGGACATTCTGGCCAACAAGAGCAGATCTTCTCTGAGTTCCATATCCCTCTCCAAAAGGCTCTCGCTTTTGATCTTCTCGACTCTTTTCAGAAGGCCGGAAGTGATAATGCTTGACAACGTTCTGGACCACCTGGACGACTCGGCCTGTACCGAGGTGAAAAACATACTCCTCGATACGCAGAAAAACCGCACTTTGATCATCTCTTCCAGGTTTGCTCTGAGGCTTCTAGACATTTCCGATTTGTTGATAGTGCTGGAAAGTGGTAAAATCTCTTATGTGGGAAGTCCAGAGATTTTCGTTCTTCAGAATCGCTGATTCGAAAGTTATCGGAGGTGAAATGTGGACGTCCTGACCGCCACTCTAAACCCTGCCCTTGACAGGGAGATAGTTGTTGAGAATTTCACGATTAACGACTTTCACCGGGTCAAAAACCCTTCTTATTCAAAGATGGACCCGGGCGGAAAGGGAATAAACGTTTCGGTCATTCTCTCGGGAATAGGTGTGAGAAACGTAGCGATGGGTTTTTTGGGTGGTTATATAGGCAAGGTCGTGGAAGAGAAATTGAGAACCATGAGCGACTTGATAACTACCAACTTCCTTTACGTTGAAGAAGAGACCAGAGAAAATATAGCCATCGTCGATCCGATAATGGATACTATAACCGAGATCAACTCCTCCGGTCCTCTAATAAAGCCCGACGACCTCAGAATGTTCCTCAGAAGGTTCGACGTAGCCCTTTCTAGGGTGCGCCACGTGGTGGTTTCCGGAAGCGTTCCCAGGGGCATAGAAAACGACATCTATTCGGTGATATGCAGGAAAACGATAGAGGCCGGCAAATTCTCCTTCGTCGAAGCAATAGGCCCAACCTTCGAGAATGCCGTGGATGCCGGTCTGGTAACTGTTTCTAGGCCTGATCTCAGAAGCAGGAAGATACTTTTCGGCCAGACTCTGGTCGAGCTCCGAGATTACGTAGATGTGGCCAAATACATGATCTCCAGGGGTTCAAGGCTTTCGGTTCTCTCCTATGCGATAGAGGGCGACGTGATAGCGACAAGAGACGGTGTATGGCTTTTCAGAGCAAAAAGCCATATTGAGAAATCCCATCTTCTCGGCACAGGAGACGCCTTCATGGCTGGAATGGTCCACTCTATCATCAACGACGAGCGAGACTTCTTCCAGGCGGCCCGTAAGGGCATGGCCGCCGCCATAGCGGAGGCTGGTTTTATAAGCAAGGAGCTCATAACACCGAAGGATATCGAGGATAACCTCGAATCTTTCGAAATTCACAGGCTGGAGTGATAAAGGGTGAAAGTTAGAGAAGCGATGATCAGGGATGTCTCTGCGATATTTGAAGACGAAACTATCGAAGATTTCATCGTAAGCTGTTTGAGACAGAACAAATCTGGTCTGCCAGTGGTCGATGATGAATTCAAGGTCGTAGGCTTCTTGAGCGAGAGCGACGTTATAAGAAGCGCTTTGCCAAGTTACTTCAGTCTCCTCCAGTCGGCCTCGTTCATCCCCGATACCCACCAGTTCGTGCTGAGATTGGAAAAGATAAAGAACGATAAAGTATCGCTGCACATGATCAAGAGGGTGACATGCGTTAAACTGGACGATACAGTTATCTATGCAGCTGATCTTCTTATAAAGAACAATTTGAAGATTTTGCCCGTCGTTGATGAAGAGAGAAGACTTATAGGGATAGTCAACAGAATCTTCTTGATTCACGCGGCGACACAGGGCAAGATCGATAGATGAAGAAAACCGTTTCGATTTTCACTTTCGGCTGCAAATTGAACCAGTACGAATCGCAAGCCATGGCCGAAAGACTACAGCGTTACGACGTTCGTTTCTCGCAAGAGAAGTCGGATCTTTTCGTGCTGAACTCCTGTACAGTCACTTCAGAAGCCGAAAGAAAGCTGAGACAACTTTTCAGACGTCTCTTGAGCCTGAATCCCGACTCCAGGATCGTTGTGGTCGGGTGCTACTCGGAGCTAGCGGGTGAAGAGCTGAAGAAGCTCGGAGCCCACGCCGTTCTTGGAATACAGGCCAAAGGCGAGATCGAGAAGTATGTCTCGAGTCTTCTGGAAGACGGGAGCGAAGGGTTTGAAGAGACCAGCGACGGTTTTCTCACGGTCACTTCCAGCCTCGAGGGGCGAACGAGAGCCTTTCTTGGAATCGAAGATGGTTGCCTGAACAACTGCACTTATTGCAGAATACGCCTGGCCAGAGGTAGCAGGATAATAAGCAAGCCGATCGATATGGTCAAGAACGAGTTTATCGGGCTTGTAGAAAACGGATATCGCGAGATAGTACTGACCGGCATAAATATAGGTTACTACGGTTTTGAAACGGGCGGTGACCTGGAGCAACTTTTGAGAGAACTAAACACCGTGCCGGGCGAGTGGAGAATCAGACTGGGCTCTCTAGATCCCGACAGGATCGATAACGAACTTCTGAACGTCATACTAAGCACCAAACGTATGGCCAGGCATCTTCATCTCTCTCTTCAGAGCGGCTCGAACAGGGTGCTCCGCCTTATGAAGAGGAAGTACGAAATGAAGGACTATCTGAAGGCGGTGGAGAGGGCGAGGTCGATGGACTCCAGGTTCTCCTTCACCACAGATGTCATAGCTGGCTTCCCGGGGGAAGAGGATTTCGATCTAGAGACGACGCTCCAGGCCATAGCTACTATCGGCTTCTTGAAAGTACACGTTTTCAGGTATTCGAACAGACCGGGCACGGAAGCCGCCTCTATGAAAGATCAGGTCGAGTCGTCACTGAAAAAGAAGAGAGCGCTTCTGGTCGCCGGCGCAGCCGAAGAATCGAGGAGAAAGTACTTATCCAAGCACATAGGCATAACCAACACAGTTCTCGTTGAAAAGATCTGTCACGGAGATAGTGTCGGTTACGATGAATATTATATTCCCCATCGTATAGCCGGTCAGTACGACGGTTTCGTCGATTCAACCGCAGTCAATCTGGAGATGCATAAGGAGGGTTCCGATGCTGAACTATATTGCAGGTCAGTGGTACGATGAAAACGACTCCCTAGTCAGTGCACTGATACCGGGAGTTCTGAACTGTGAATCGGTTTACGAAGTAGTGAGAACGTACAACGGACTTCCGTTCGCCTTCAGAAAGCATTTCGACAGGTTGAAACAATCGGCCGGGCTGATGTCCATAGAAGTTCCCTTCACATGCAAGGAGTTGAACTCCGTAATCCTGGAAGGAATAGATAAAAACCGGCTCTCCCAAAGCGGCGATTTCAGGATCAGGATAGTCCTTTTCGGCGGGGGAGAGGGTGTGTTGCCCGCGGTAATTTACACTCAGCTACCATCGGTCTCCAAGGACATATACGAGCTTGGAGTGAAGATCGCCATCTCGCCCTACACAAAACCCTCGGGGGCAATCGTCGATCCGCGACTGAAGATACCGGGGGCGAGTTGGAACATCAGGACCAGAAAGAATCTGGGCGATAATTACGACATGATCATACTGAACGAAAAGGGTAACGTTTGTGAAGGCTCTTTCAGCAACGTCTTCCTCTTGAAAGATGGCCAGGTTATAACCCCCGATATCGGTTCCGGAGTACTACCCGGGATAACCCGGGACAACCTGATAGGTTTGTGCAGCAGCATCGAGATCAACGTTATGGAGAGGCCTGTCGCTTCCTGGGAGATGTTCTCCGCCGACGAGCTCTTCCTGACCCACACGAGTGTCGGGATCGTACCTATCCGGAAACTCGAAGAGAAGATCTTGATAGAAGACTTCACCGATGGAATGACCCGGCTATTGCTGGACAACTTTGAGGGTTATATCATGACAGAGGACAGCAACTGGAGTGGTCTGGATGAAGTGGAACCATCAGACTTTAGGGCAGATATTTGAAGGGCTGGCCCGCAGACCCGGGCTTTTCAGGAAGCTCAGAGTGTTGGATTTGAACAGAGACTGGGCCACGATAGTAGGGGAATCTATCGCCGGACACTCGTCGATCGTCGATTACTCGGACGGGGTTCTTATCGTGGCCGTCAACGACGGCATGTGGTTACATGAATTGAAATTGCGAGAGAGCGCTTTTATCGAGAAGATAAATGAAGCCGTTGGAAGTGAAGCTGTGAAGAGAATCAGATTCAGAGTAGGATAGAAATTGGAGGTGCTGAATGTCTGAACTATACAACGCTCAGAATATAAAGATACTTAAAGGTCTCGACCCCGTCAGAAAGAGGCCGGGAATGTACATAGGCTCTACTGGGAAATCAGGTCTTCATCATCTGGTCTATGAAATTGTCGATAACAGCATAGACGAGGCGATGGGTGGCTTTTGCGACCGAATCGATATCACGATACTCGAAGACGGATCAGTCATGGTAAGCGACAACGGGAGAGGCATTCCAGTCGATACCCATCCCGACACCGGTACCAGCGCGCTGGAGGTCGTCATGACCACCCTGCATGCCGGAGGCAAGTTCTCGAAGGATTCGTACAAGATCAGTGGGGGCCTTCACGGTGTTGGTGCCTCCGTCGTGAACGCCCTTTCCGAGTGGATGGAAGTGAGGGTCATGACCGACGGAAAGATCTATAGACAGAAGTATGAACGGGGAAAGGCCGTTACCCCGGTGGATATTATCGGCGAGACGGACATAAACGGTACCGTAACCACGTTCAAACCCGATCCGCTGGTCTTTACCGTTACGGATTTCGACTTCGATATTCTCGAATCGCGCTTCAAGGAGCTGGCCTATCTCAACGGAGGTCTGAGGTTGAATTTCGAGGACAGAAGGATAGAAGAGAGCAGGAGCTACCATTTCGAAGGCGGGATAGTCGAGTTCGTCAGGGCTCTCAGCAGGAGCAAAAAAACGATCCACAAAGACCCGATCTATCTCGAGGGCTCCTTCAACGACGTTAAAATCCAGCTCGCAATGCAGTACACAACCGCTTACGAAGAGGAGACGCTGACCTTTGTCAACAACATAAAGACTGTGGAAGGCGGTACACACCTCACCGGTTTCAAGACGGTTCTGACAAAGACGATGAACGATCTTGGCAGAAAACACAACATCCTGAAGGAGAAGGATCAGAACCTCCAGGGCGAAGATGTTAGAGAAGGCCTTACCGCGATACTGAGTGTCTTCGTGAAAGAGCCGCAGTTCGAAGGCCAGACGAAGGCCAAGCTCGGAAACGAAGAGGCCTACGAAGCCGTGATAAAGGTCGTCAAAGAGAAGATGGAAGAGTTCTTCGATTACAACCAGAAGGACCTAAAGCTCATACTGACCAAAGCCATAGAGGCAGCCCGGGCAAGGCTTGCAGCTAAAAAGGCCAGGGAGATGGTAAGGAGAAAGAACGTTCTCGAGAACACGACGCTGCCGGGAAAACTGGCCGACTGTATATCCGAGAACATAGAAGAGACGGAGATCTTCATAGTGGAGGGCGATTCGGCCGGGGGCTCGGCAAAAATGGCTCGCTCGAGGGATACCCAGGCGATTCTGCCACTCAGAGGCAAGATTTTGAACGTAGAAAAGGCCAGCTTCGACAAAATGCTTAAGAGCGAGACTATAAGCAACATTGTCGTGGCTCTGGGCACGGGTATAGGCGAGGACTTCGAAATTGCTGGACTCAGGTACGGCAGGATCATAATCATGACCGATGCCGATGTAGATGGGGCTCACATAACTACGCTGCTTCTCACACTTTTCTACAGATACATGAAACCGCTTATAACCACCGGGAAGGTCTTCGTTGCCCAGGCGCCACTTTACAAAATAGAGATGAACCGACAGAAGCATTACTTTTATAGCGACGAGGAGCTGAATGCCTTTGTCGAGAAGTATCCCGATAAAAAGCTGAACTACTCTAGGTTCAAAGGACTCGGGGAGATGAATCCCGAACAACTATGGGAGACGACAATGAACCCGACCGATAGAAAACTAGTCCAGATAACTATGGAAGATGCAGAAGAGGCCGATAGAGTTTTCACGATTCTTATGGGTAGCGAGGTGGAGGAGAGAAGATCGTTCATAGAACGACACGCTTTGAGCATTTCCAATCTTGACGTATGAGTCTTTCTTTGAGAGCGGCGATCTGTATGGTTACTATAATGACCGTATGGTTCGTTGCGATAATCAATTTTGTCGTTGAGTCTTTTTTCACGGTTCCTCTGGCCCAGTTCACAAAGATCGTCAATCCCGAGGAAACCGTTATAGAATTTCCGCTGGCTTTCAGAAGAAGGTGGAAAACTGATATAATTTACCCACCGGCAACAGTGGATGTTTCGGGGAATAGAGTCTTTCTGAAACCCGGGAAGTATATCGTGTTCTACGATAATTCCTATTACTGGGTTTCGGACGATTTCGTCATTGTGGATCACGCTTCGATGGACGAAATCACCAGTTTTCCCGTGGTGGGCGGGTTAAACTTTGTTTTGGTGGAAGGCGTCTATAAAGCTGTCGATAATGATATAGATGATTTTACCGGGGCGGTTGAGGGTATCCTTGCTGAAAGAAGAATCTCCGGATTGGTCACTTACTTTGATTACAGGAACAACACGTTGTTTCTCAGAAGGGGAATAACGGTCAAGGTACTTGACTGGGAGAAGCTCAATGCGAGCAAAGAATTGCTTCTTCAGCTTGAAAACGCCTCAGACAGAAGTGAATACATCTTTTTAAGCGATGGAAAACTGTTGAGAGCGAGGTGACACTAGATGGCCAGGGGGAAGGACTATACAGTTTCTCTCGATGTAGGTACCAACACACTGAAAGGTGTTGTAGTCAGTAGAGAGCAAACGGGACAGATGGTTCTCGAGGCCTACGGGAGTGTAAAGACCGTGGGGCTCGACAAGGGCGAGGTGAAGGACGCTGTTGCCCTAAAGCAATCGATACAAAAACTTATTGAAGAGCTTACGGGACAGATGGGAAAGAAGGACGTCGAAGCCGACTTCAGAATAAGTTTCACAGACGGCGACTACTCGGTTTTCTCCGAAAACATCGAGGAGATTCTTTCCGAAGAGAAACAGGTGATGGTTACTGAGAAGACCATACAGAACCTTATGAGCCGTCTCAAGACCGAGAAAATGAAGACCGGCAACACAAATATACACAGGAGTTACATCAGAAAATACATACTAGATGCCGACAAAGTGGTCTTCAACCCTGTGGAGATGTACGCTCGAAAACTCGATGTGGAGATGGTCTTCGTATCCAGCGAAGGGAAATCCGTCGAGATCTTCCGCAGGCTCTTCGAAGAGCTGTTCGGCCGCGGGGACTTTCTGATATCACCGGCACTGATATCGGCCTCGGAGGCGGTTCTAACCGATACCGAAAAGCAGCACGGTGTCGTCTGCGTGGTTCTAGGGCATAGTTTCTCTGAGATAGTGATATACAGAGAAAATCTCCCGGTCTATATTTCCCGAATACCTCTCGGGATAAGACATATAGTTCTCGACGTGGCAAGAGTGCTCGGGACTTCGGTCGACGAGGCCGAGAGACTGCTCGTGAACTACGGCCACTGCAGTATGTATCCGCCCGATCCAGAAGATGTAGTAGAATACTTTGGACTCGATGAAAGAACGAGAAAGAACGTCTCCGTCAGGAGACTATCTACAGTCATATACGCAAGAGTGAAAGAGCTGTTGAACAAAATCAGAAAGGAAATCCAACTGTTTGTGATAAACAATCCCGAGTACTCTGAAGAGAGGATTCCTGGTGGAGTAGTCTTCTCCGGCGGCGGTTCGAAATTGAGAGGGTTGACCGATGTTGGGGTTGAATCTCTGAAAATGCCTGTGAGGATCGGTACCTACGAAACCAGTTTCAATCGTCGTATAGAGAACAGCCACGATGTCTCCAACGATCCGATATTCAGTTCCTGTCTGGGCAATCTCGTGTCCCCCGAAGAAGTACAGGGAGAGATTTTGGAAGGCGCAGTTGAAAGACCTAAAAAAGGTTTTGGATCATTCATAAAATCCCTCTTCTTTGGAGGTGTCGATGATGAGCTTTGAGCTTGACACGGGTAAGAAAAGCAAGACAGAAATCCGGCTCCCGGCCATAAAGGTAATAGGCGTCGGAGGTGCCGGTGGAAACGCCGTTAATAGAATGATTTCCGAAGGGATTCATGGAGTCACTTTCATAGCTGCCAACACCGATATCCAGGTTCTCGAGAGTAACAAGGCCGAGCTGAAGATCCAGCTGGGTACCGAACTCACAAGGGCTGGGGGCCGGTGGAAATCCAAACGTGGGAGAGCGGGCCGCAGAGGAGAGTGTCGATGAGATAGGAACTTTCCTCGAAGATACGGATCTGCTATTCATAACCGCGGGAATGGGCGGCGGTACAGGTACGGGGGCCGCGCCGATTGTGGCGTCGATCGCTAGAGAGATGGGAATACTAACGGTCGCCGTCGTCACAACGCCTTTCTTCTTCGAGGGCAACACCAGATTGAGGACCGGACACGAGGGATTGAGAAAGCTGAAGAACTCCGTGGACACTCTGATAAGAATATCCAACAACAAACTACTCCAGGAGCTACCACCTAACACCTCGATCGTCGATGCCTTCGCCAAGGCAGACGAGACGCTTCACCACGGAATCAAAGGTATCTCCGAATTGATAACCAAGAGAGGTTACATCAACCTCGATTTCGCCGACGTGGAATCGGTTCTCAGAAATGCGGGAACCGCAATGCTCGGTATCGGTGTCGGTTCTGGAGAACGCAGAGCCGAAGAGGCGGCTAGAAGGGCCCTGGAAAGCAGACTCCTCGAAAAGCCCATCGATAACGCCACAGGTATCATCCTGAACGTCTCGGCCAAGAACATAACCCTCAGGGAGATGAACATAGCCGCGGCGATAGTCAGACAGAACTGCAGCGAAGATGCCGACGTTAAGCTGGGCTTGATCGTCGACCCAGAAATGAGCAACGATGAATTGAATATTACACTGATAGCCGCAGGTCTGGAACTGGACGAAGGAGAACTCATGGGAGACGCTTCCGACATCCCGGCTATTTACAGATTTGGACTGGACATCAACGAGGAGGAATAGTCATTGAAGGTCTATAAAAGGCTTGGGGAGATGCTTGTCGAACACGGTCTCCTGAGCGAAGACGATCTTAAGCAGGCCGTCGCGATCCAGAAAAAAGTCGGGAAACCCCTCGGAGAGACTCTAGTGGGAATGGGGGTGATCTCCTGGGAAGATATCTACGGCGCCCTTTCAAGACAGTACGGTCTCAAGGTCCTTGAAGAGGTTCCCAACCTGCTCTCTCCCGAGATCCTCAGGATGATCCCCAAGCCCGTGGCCGATAGACTCAAAGTTATTCCCATAGAATACCTGCCGGAAATAAACACCATAAGGGTCGTCACGACGGATGTTTTGAAAGTTCCGCAGATAGACAGGGAGCTTTCTTTCCTTACTGGAAGTCGTGTTAACACGTTGCTGGTTTCTCCGCCCATCTTCGACGCTCTCTACAAGTCTTCCTACGAAGAATCGGCCTCTAGCGAGATCATAGAGCACACCTTCAACATAGAGGATTCCGAGATCGGAATAGATGAAGAAAAAGGCCAGGACAGCGAAGATACCCCGGTCGCGAAGTTCATCAACTCTCTGCTCGACAACGGTATAAGAAGCGATGCCAGCGACGTTCATCTGGAACCTTATGAAAAGATGGCCGTGGCCCGGCTCAGGATAGACGGTGTTCTCAGGAAAGTGTTGAGTTATCCGAGAAAAGCTCACAATTCAGTCGTTTCGAGAATTAAGGTCATGTGCAACATGGATATCTCCGACAGAAGATTTCCTCAGGACGGAAAGTTTTACATAAGACGCGGCGGCGAACAGTTCGACCTCAGGGTTTCCACCATGCCCACCATCTTCGGAGAGAAAGTCGTTTTGAGGATCTTGAGGGTCTCCAACGCGAGGAAAAGGCTCGAAGACCTCGGACTCTCCGATTACAACAGGGAACGTTTCGAAAGCATCATAAACTCCCCTTATGGCATAATACTGGTTTCGGGGCCGACCGGAAGCGGTAAGTCAACCACGCTGGTCGCGGTCTTGAATCAGGTCACCTCCGACAGGGTAAATGTTTTGACCGCCGAAGACCCCGTAGAATATACCATCGAAGGCATAGCTCAGTGTCAGGTCAACTCGGAGATAGGCCTAACCTTCGCCCGGTATTTGAGATCCTTCCTGAGGCAGGACCCGGATATCATAATGGTTGGAGAGGTCCGTGACAGAGAAACGGCCCAGCTGGCCATCGAAGCTTCGCTCACCGGACACCTTGTCTTCTCGACGATACATACCAACAGCGCCTCCGGAGCCGTGGCTAGACTCGTGAACATGGGTGTAGATCCCTTCCTGTTGGGAACCTCGTTAATAGGTGTTGTTGGTCAGAGACTGGTGAGAAAACTTTGCAACAACTGCAAAATCAAGATCCCGATGAGAGAGGAAGTAAAGAGAGTGGCAAGCCACATCTACCCCAACAGGGACGATTTCATCGAATACATCCCTGGAAACGGCTGCCCCGAATGCCGCGGAATGGGTTACCGTGGAAGAACCGGTATCCACGAAGTTCTGATCGTGGATAACAAGTTAAGACAGCTCATAGCCGAAAACGCATCGGAAAGAGAGATCTCCGCTGCGGCAACTTCCGGAGGAATGAGAACGCTCTACACCGATGGAGTCCAGAAAGTGATAGACGGAGTGACATCGATTGAGGAGATAAAGAGAGTCGCCATAGAAATCTGATTCGGTTACACTCCATACTCACGCATACCCAAACATACTCGAACAAGATTAGAATATTCGGCTTTTATCGCCGATAGCCAATGATTGCCCAAATAGCCTAGCCCCGGTTTCGATGGTAGGATTTAACTGGAGAGATACAGAGAAAATCGAACAGGGAGGTTGTTTATGGCATACAGAGTGCTTGTATGGGGTCTTGGTGCCATGGGAAGTGGCATCGCGAAAAACGTTCTAAGAAAGAAAGAGCTCCAGTTGGTAGGTGCCATCGAGAGAGATCCATCGAAGATCGACAGGGATCTCGGTGAAGTTCTAGGTCTGGAAAGAAGTGGTCGCAAAGTTTACTCCGAACCGGAAAAGGCGATTCTGGAGACGAGGCCCGA
>Ga0116156_10004870_pt1 | contig 11298 bp, 7 predicted proteins | sample AD_UKC045_MetaG_FD_89891 | JGI IMG/M metagenome (GOLD analysis project Ga0116156, IMG submission 89891) | Active sludge microbial communities of municipal wastewater-treating anaerobic digesters from USA - AD_UKC045_MetaG | ecosystem: Engineered > Bioreactor > Anaerobic > Digestate | place: USA... | reverse complement strand
GTCGGCGGGGCCGCCCGGGGTCGCGGCGCCGGGGCGGGGGGGGGGCGGCGCGGGGTCGGCGAAGGGGCCCGCCCGCCCCGCGGGGGAGGTCCGGAGGAAGGGGGGGGGGCCCAGTTCGCCGACCAAGCGATGGCACACGCCGGCGTCAGCCCAGCCACAACGGATAGCGTCGGCGACGCCCCGATGATCCGTCGCGATGCGGCGCGGCGTGCTGCGGCCGGCCAGCAACTCGTCCAACCACCGCCGCGCAGGGGTACCGGGCTCGCGTGCGACCCAGCGAACGTGCGCGTGAGCCGCCGCGTGGAGACTGGACAGCCGACGTTCCGGCCGGAATGCCACGCCTTGTTCCCATCGGGCGACGCGCAGCAACTGATACCCGCCCCCCGCCACCTCCTGCACGACGGGGATGTTTCCCGCCGGATCTGACGCTTGCCCCAGGTGCAGGCCCGCGACGTGCACCAGTCCGCGGCGCAAGAGAGCAAGCGCTTCGCGCGTGGAGCGTTGCAGCACGAGCAACCGAAATCGGCTCGCGTGGGCGATCTCCGTCGCCAACAAGCCGGCCGCTGGGTCGCAGGTGGCGATCACGAGCGTCTGCGAAGGATCGTGAGCCTGACGGGTGCGCAGTTCCCCCGCCTCCCAAACACCGTCGTGGACGGCCAGCCCGATTTGACTCATTTCCACCGGGTACAACCAGCGGCGGCCTCGAACCTCGGCCAGCCAGTAGCGACACGAATCCTGCGGGGACTCCCAGGCCCAGTCAGGCGAACAGTCGGGCGGCGCTTCCAACTCGAAAAGACCCTCCACCGTGCAGCCAAACGCGCGGGCCAAGGCCAAGGCGGCGGCCGTGGAGGGGACCAGTCTCCCAATCTCGATGGCACTGATCCCCGCTCGGGACAGGCCGGTTCGCAGGGCCAGCTCCTCTTGCGACCAGTTCCGGGCCGACCGGTAAGCCTGCACGCGATTCCGCAGGCCGGTATCGTGACTTGTGGCAGATGGAGCCGGACGGCCGGACTTGCTGCGCATGGCAACCTCTTCGGGCAAGAAGAACTCACGGCAAGCAACAGGGAGGGCTTCCGAACCGTTCGGCAGACTGTCAGGCATCGTGGCTGTCAGACCCGGACAGTCGCTTCCGTGGAGCGTTTGACAGTCTCGTGGCGGGCAATGATACAATCATGGCATTCGGTCTGCAAGGCCCCCCCTGGCACGTGCAGTCACAAATGCGATATTCGAACGACGGAGGAATCCATTGAGTTCGGCGACAGTATTTCACGACGTGGCCTGCACCATCTGCGGATGCGTCTGCGACGATCTGCGACTGACGGTCCAGAACGGTCGCATCGTCCGGGCGGAGGGAGCCTGTCCCTTGTCCGAAGACTGGTTGTTAGGGCAGGATGGAACGCAACCACCTGTGGCCGAGATCGAGGGGCAGCGCGCCGATCTGGAAACGGCGGTCCAGCGGAGCGCCGAGATTCTTGCCGCGGCGCGATGGCCGCTGATTTTCGGACTGTCCCGCAGCAGCACTGAGGGGCAGCGGGCGGCCGTCCGCCTGGCCGAACGGATCGGAGCCAACATCGACACGACGGCTTCGCTGTGCCACGCCCCGTCGGTCATGGCCATTCAAGAGGTTGGCGAGTCAACTTGCACTTTAGGAGAAATCAAGAATCGGGCGGATCTCGTGATCTTTTGGGGCGTCGATCCCGTGGCGAGCCATCCGCGGCATTTCCAGCGGTACTCGGTCGAACCGGCCGGTCTGTTCGTGCCTCACGGGCGCCAGGACCGGACGGTCGTCGTGATTGATGCGGAGCCATCGGAGAGCAGCCAGTTGGCGGACACGTTCATCCGCGTCGAGCGCGGTTACGAGTTCGAGGCCCTGTGGAGTCTGCGGTGCCTGGTGCGCGGACTGTCGCTGCAGTTCCAAGACGCCGCGGGGATCCCGCTCGAAGCGCTCGCCGAACTCTCGAACCGCATGAAATCTTGCCGCTGTGGCGTCGTCTTCTTCGGCCTCGGTCTGGCCCGCACGCCTTTGGGCCACCGCAACGTCGAAGCGCTGCTGCGATTGGTGACCGACCTGAACGCCCACACGCGATTCCATGCCCGGCGCATGCGGATCCCTGGCGACGTGACCGGGGCCGACCTGGTCCTGTGTTGGCAGACGGGATTCCCGTTCGCTGTCAACTTGAGCCGCGGCTACCCGCGCTACAATCCCGGTGAATATTCGGCCCATGAGATGCTCGAGCGCGGCGAAGTCGATGCGTGCCTGATGGTCGGCAGCGAGGGCGTCGCGCAGATGTCACCCCAGGCCAAGTCGCACCTGCGCGGCATCCCGACCATTGTGCTGGACTACCCAACGGTGACCTCAGCGTTCCCGCCAGCCGTCCGCTTCACCACCGCGGTCTACGGCATCCACCTGCCGGGAACGGTCTACCGCATGGACGAAGTGCCCATCGGACTTCGCGCCGTTCTGAGTACGAATTACCCGAGCGACGCCGACGTCTTGAACCGGATCCGCGGAAGGATCGCGGTCGGATCTAAGAACCGCTAACAAAACCGTTCGGCGCGGGTCTCCGACCCCGCCGAAACCGCCGACCGAGGGTCTCCGAGTTTCGTTTTGTTAGCGGTTCTAAGAAGATTCTCGCCATTCGGGGGATGTAACCACGACGGGCGGATGATTCACTATGATTGTCGGCAGGATCGATTCCGAGGAAAGACTTTTGGTCGTCGTTCAAGATCTCGTTCCCACGAACGAATATCGTGCCGGAACGAGCGAAAAGCGGTCGGCAAGCTGCGCATCCCCCCTCCACAAGCACGGGAGAGCCTCTAGTGTCGTTGGCCATTCGCACCGAGCATTTGACGAAGATCTACGGCGGCAAAGTGATTGCCGTCAACGATATGAGCTTGCAGGTGCCGGCCGGGTCGATTTACGGACTGCTGGGGCCCAACGGCGCCGGCAAGACGACGACGCTGCGGCTGCTGCTGGGGCTGCAGACGCCGACGGCGGGGAAGGCGGAGGTCTTCGGCCATGCTTGTGGGGTGAATGCGACGGGGGTGCGGGGCATGATTGGCTTCCTGCCCACCCATCCCACACTGCCGGGACACCTGCGGCCGGTCGAATACCTGGAATTGCTGGGCAAGGTCTGCCGCCTGCCGGCGGAGGTCCGCAAGCCGCGTTTGACGTCGTTGTTGCGGGCCGTAGGGCTGCTGGATGCGACGGACCAGCGGATTGACACCTTTTCGACCGGCATGCGGACGCGGCTGGGCATTGCGGCCTCGCTGATGGCCGATCCGCCGCTGCTGTTGTGGGACGAGCCCACGGCCGGACTGGACCCGGCCGCGCGGCGGTTCACCTTGGACTTGATCCGCGACTTGGGCAAGACGCGCACGATCCTCGTCGCCACGCACATCCTGAGCGACATCGACCAAATCTGCGACCACGTGGGGGTGATGTACGAAGGCCGCATGATCTTTAGTGGGCCGATGCGGGAGATGAAGCGGCGGTTGCAGCGGGACGAGTATATCCTGGAAGTCGAAGGACCGCCGGAAACGCTGTCCGCAGCAGCTCAGCGGGCCGACCAATTGCCGGATGTGACCGCGCGAGCCGCCGATCAGCACACGCTGGTCGTGCAGGTGGCCGAGGGTGCTAGCCGGGCCGCCGCGCTGGCGAAAGTGCTGGAACTGGTGGACGTTGGCGGCCTGACGCTGCACTCCGTTCAATCGGCCCGCAACGACACGGAACACGCTTACTTACAACTGCTGCAAGAGGACCAAGCGCATGGATTCCGGCGATTCGAATACGAAAAGCGGCACGGCGCTGATGCCGGCCCTGGCGATTCTGCGTCATGAACTGGGCAGCCTGTGGTCCGGTTGGCTGGTCCGTTTGTGGCTGATCGCCGCCGGATTACTGGCTTTGCTGACGCTGGCGAGCGCTTGGGGGCAACTCCAGACAGCCATCCTGACGGGCTCGCTGCTGTTTCCGTTTCTGGTGTTTCCGTGGTTTCTGATCGTCATGTTGCTGGGGATCAGCCCGGTGACCGGATCTCGGCTGGATGCGTTGGCCGACGGGATTCTCAGCCGCCCGATCACGCGTTACGAGTACCTGCTGGCCAGTTGGGCGGCACGGGTGGTGACCGTGTTGGCCGTGTTTTTTCTGGTCATCACGCCCTGTGTGCTGTTGGCCACGTTTGCCAAACGTCCTGCCGTGGCAGCCGACTCCGTGACCTGGTACGGAATGCTCTGCGCTGCAACGCTCGTCAGCCTGGTGTTGACGTTTCTCGTCTCGTTGGGCTTTCTCGCCGGCACGCTGTTGCGCCGTCCGCTGGTGGCCGCCGTGGTGCTGTTCTTCGTCTGGTACCCGGCGAATTTCGTTTTGGACACGTTGCAGCTGGAGGAGTTCTCGCCGATCACATTGAACCGGGCTCTGCCGACCCTGCTGCGGACGCCGTGGAAGGCGCCGGACGACCAGGCTGACCGCAAGCTGAGTTCGACGGACGCAGCCGCGTTACAGCGCCAGTGGGACCAGGTCATGACGGTCTTTGGGGGCGGGCAGCCCGAACCGCCCCGCCGCGACTCGGGCGACTTCTTCCAGCGCGGCAATTACGAGGATTTCTCGTTTTGGAAGGTCTTTCTCGGTTACAGTATCCCCACGCTGGCCGCCGTCGCTGTGGCGACTTGGTGTTTCTGCCGGCGCGATCTTTGAAGGAGTGGAACAACCATGCAGCGCCAACTTCTCGCCCTGACCATCGTGACTTGCTCGCTTTTCCTGAGCCGCGGCGCGCCGGCCGCCGAGCCGCTGCCGCCGCGAGCCGAGTGGATTCCCCAGGACGCCGTGATCGTCGTGGACATTGCTGAGCCTCGCCGGCTGCTGGAGCCCCTCTTGGACGATCGCGTCACCAGCGCGGTCACCGCCTCGCCCCAATACCAGGCCGCTACGTCCAGCGCCGAGTTCAAACAATTGGCAGGCGTGGTCAAGCACTACCAGGAGAAGTATCAGGTCGACTTCCGCGGCCTGGTTGGCAAACTGCTTGGCGGCGGCGTCACCTGGGCCGTCGGTCCGCAGCAGGCCAGCCTGCTGATCGTGGATACCGAAGACGCCGGGTTGCTGGAGGAAATCCACGAGTTCACGCGCGTGGTCGCTCGCGGCGAGGCCGAGAAACGCGGCCAGCCGAATGCCGTCGTGTCCGCCGAGTACCGCGGCGTGACGGGCTGGAAGTTCGGCCCCAACGAAGCGCACTCCATCATCGGCAACCGGCTGGTGTTGACCAACAAGCCCGATTGGCTCAAGGCGGCGGTGGACCTGCGGGCCGATCCGAACGGCGCCAGTGTGGCCAAAGCACCGAATTACCGCAGCGCCCGCCAAGCGGTCGGCGCCAACGCGGTGGGCAGCATTTACGCCGATCTGGCCGTGTTGAAACAGATCCCCAACGTGCAGACCGCGCTGGCCAAGAACGCGGAGAACCCGTTGGCCTCGCTCCTGTTCGCGCCGCTGCTGGAGGCCGTGCGCCAGTCGAACTGGCTGGCGATGGGCGTGAACGTCCAGGACCAGAAACTGGCGATCGAAGTGGCGGCGGACAGCGCACCCAGCGATGCCTCGTCGCCCAAGGAATTTGCCACACCGGACACCGCTGCGGGCGGCGCCATGCCGAACTTCGCGGTCCCGCGGCAGATCGCCTCCCTGAGCTTCTACCGCGATCTCCACAAGTTCTACGCGGCGAAAGACCGGTTGTTCCCCGAACGGACCTCGGGGCTGATCTTCTTCGAGAACATGATGGGCATCTTCTTCACGGGCCGAGACCTGACCGATGAAGTGCTGGCCGAGACCACGCCGCACGTGCGGTTCGTGGTGGCCCAGCAGCAGTACGACGCCAAGGTGGGCACGCCGCAGGTTCAGTTGCCGGGCTTCGCCGCTGTGTTCCGCATGAAGAACCCGGAGAAGTTCTCGCTGGTCGCCGAAGAGGCATTCCAGAAGGCGTTGGGTCTGGTCAATTTCACCCGCGGGCAGAAGGCCGAACCGGGCCTGATCATCGACCGGCCGGAACACGCCGGCGTCAAGTACACGGTCGCCGCGTTTGCCCCGTCCGCCCAGCCCGGCGAGGCGCCGGTCGACATGCGGTTCAATTTCCAGCCCACGCTGGCCATGCCCCAGGGCCACGTGATCATCAGCAGCAGTGAGGCTCTCGCGCGGGACTTGATCGACGCGCTGAAGGATGAGGCGGCAGGAAACGTGCAACCGTTGGCGGGCATGCACAGCCTCGTAACCCTCGATGGCTCTCGGCTGGCGTCGATCCTGAACGCCAACCGCGAGGCCATGATCCAGCAGAGCATGGTCGAGAAAGCCAAGACGCACGAGCAAGCCGCCCAGGAACTGGACGTGGGCCTGAAGATCGCCGAAGCCGTCCGCCAGCTCACCCTGAGCATGGGCAGCCGTGACGGACAAACGCGCGTGATGCTGGAGGCGACGGTCGAAGTGCCGTGATGCGAGGCCCCGCCGCCGCCACTGCACTTGTTGGACGCTTCACTGCCTGCCTATAATCAGGTATCGAGGTCAGGCAGGAGAAGCCCCATGCCGTTACGAGATCACTTTCGGCCACCCATCTGGAATCACTCGTCGTGGGAAGGATTTCACGGTGGTTGGCCTATGACCATGGTCCAACAGCTGGTCAAGGTGTTGCCTGAAGCCTACACGGCCGAGCCCCGGGTTCACCTGGGCAACTACTACGAGATCGATGTCTGTGCCTTCGAAGAGGATCCTTGGCCAACCAACGAAGCGGCGGCCGCAGTAAGTGCGGTAGCAGACGGCGGTTTAGAATATGCGGCAACCGCCGTCTATGCGCCGCCGCAGCCCACCTTGGTTGTGGACGCGGATCTGGACGACCAGTACGAGTATGAGGTGTTGGTCTTTGACCAGGAGCGCAACCGGAAACTGGTGGCGGCCATCGAAATCGTCAGCCCCGCCAACAAGGACCGGCCGGCGAATCGCCGCGCGTTTGTCGCCAAGTGCGCGGCCCTGCTGCAGGACCACGTCTGTGTGTCGATCGTCGATCTGGTGACGATCCGCCGCTTCAATCTCTATTGCGATTTGCTGGAATTGATCGGCCGCTCGGACCCGTCCTTTGATCCGCCTCCGGCGACATACGCGGTGACGTGCCGCGGGTACAAAGTCGAGCGTCAGTCGCGTTTCGCCGCGTGGGCGTATCCGCTTGTCGTCGGCCGGAAACTGCCGGCGCTGCCGATCTGGCTGCAAGACGATCTGGCGGTCTGCGTCGATTTGGAAGCGAGCTACGAGGAGGCGTGCCGAGCCCTGCGCATTCCGGGGTTCTGACCGGCTATGGGCCCCTTACAAGCGACAGTCCACCGAGTTTGCGAAGAATTAGCTTGTGACGGTTTCACGTTGGAAACGAAGCGATGCCGACCAGATGTCCCACGTGAAGTTTCCCGCCGCGGTCAACGGAGCGACCTGCGGACTTGCCGCGCTGGCCGCCCTGGGCTCGGTCCTCACCGCCGTCGCGATCACGGTCTTGTCGGCAGGCTGCCAACGCCCGGCATCGCCCGCGCCCGGTTCGTCGGCAGTGGCATCGGCTCCCTTCGCGGAGTCGCCGGCCCGGCAACGATCGACCGACAACGCGCTGACGGGCCGCGAGTTGTATCTGCGCGACTGCAGTGCCTGCCACGGTGCGGATGGCGACGGTCGGGGAGCGGCCACGCGGTCCCTGTTTCCCAGACCCCGCGATTTTCGGACGAGCAAGTTCCGGCTGGTGAGCACCGTCAACGGTGTGCCCACGTCGGCGGACCTGGACGCCGTCACGGTCCGCGGCATTCCGGGGACGTCGATGCCCTCGTTTGGGCAACTGGATGAGACGCCGCGCGGCGAACTGATCGGCGAGGTGCTAAGGCTGCGCCGCGAGGGCGTCCGGGACTCCGTCGTGCAGCGGCTGCGGGACGAGTACGGAGAAGACGAGTTCGACGAGCAGGAACTTGGCAGTCTCCTGGATCTGCAACTGACCGCCGGCGAGCCGGTCGCGGTCCCGGAGTTGGGGCCGGCGACCGAGGCGATGATTCAGCGCGGTCAGGAAGTCTTTGTCAAGCAGAACTGCCCTCGGTGTCACGGCCGCGACGGGACCGGCGACGACGGACTGTACCTGGCGGACGAGGAGGGCTATCCGACGCGCCCGCGGAACCTCGTCTGGGAGGAATTCAAAGGCGGTCCGGACCCGCCCTCGGTCTATGTGCGGATTCGGCTGGGCTTGCTCGGCACGCCGATGGCCGCCAACCCGAATTTGAGCCAGCAGGAGTTGGTCGCGCTGGTCCACTACGTCCGTTGGCTGGGCCGCGAACCCAAGTGGCAGTTGACGAATCATCAGCGGGCGAAGCTCGTGCTGGATCGGGGGTTTCTCTCGCCGGGGCATCAGCAATGAAGCAGAAAGGGGCGGCTGACACGTGAGTGAGCGGCAAGGCGCTAGCCGCCGGTATTGCGGTCGGACCGGAACCGGTGGCTAGCGCCATTCCGCTCACTCGTTTATCGAGCGGTGCTCACGCCCCACCAAATGGTGAGCCAGGGTGGCACGGAATCGGACCTGGCAGCGAACCCGCCCAGCACCAGATCGGCTCGGCCGTCCCCGTTCAGGTCGCCCGCTTCCATCGCCATGTGCCCGTCCTCGGACCGCTGCAGGACGTGCCGGACAAAGCGGCCCGGGGCGACTTGCTCCAGCCAGATCAGCGAATCGTACTCGCGCCGGCTGGCCCCGCGCAGAATCCGCTCGGGCAGAAACGCGCAGGCCACCACGTCCAAGTCCTCGTCGCCGTCCAGATCGACCGCCAGGGCCCGGATCACGCCGGGCATGGGACACAGCACGTGGTGCTGGAAGGGAAGCGTTCCCCGGTTCTCCAGCCAGTGAATGGCATGGTCCGGCTTGAGGTAGAATCCGTCCAGCGTATCGCCGTTGGTATACAGCACATCCGTGTCGCCGTCGGCGTCCAAGTCCACGAGTTGGATGCCGCTGGAGCCGAACGACGGATCGGCCGCCGCAAAGATCAGCCGCCGCTCGAACAGCCCCTGGCCGCGGTTCAGGAATGCTTCGACCGACTCGAACTCCTGGCTGAACAAGGCGACGAAATCCAAACGGCCATCGGCATCCAAGTCGATCACCGGCACATGGATGACGCCGTGCCGGTCATCCAGCACGCGCTGGCGGAACCGCGGGGTTGATCCCTGGGGGCGGATTTGTTCGAGCATCCGCAGGCGTCCGGTGGTCCGCCAGCCGAAATCGGCCACCACCAAGTCCAGATCGCCGTCAGAATCGAAGTCGCCGGGCTGAACATCGGCCACGCGGCCCAATCCCTCCGCCAGGACGATCGGCTCCCGATCGGGCTCGCCCCCCCGCAGCCAGACGACCTTGCCGCGATCGTGGTCTTCGGGCAGAAAAGTGCCCAGGTCCGCCACTACGAGGTCTTCCTGCCCGTCGCGGTCCAGGTCACAGGGTTCGACATGATCCGGATGGGCGACCTTGCCCAGCAAGGTCGTCACGGAACCCTGCGGGTCGGGGATGAGCCGGCGCACCTCGCCGGCACTCATATCGCAGAACAGCAACTCGACCCGGCCATCGGCACGGGATGTTGTCCGCCGCAGGTGCGACACCGCTGGAAAGAGGGGAGCGGCGTGGGGAAATTCGATCACCGTGCGTTCAAAACGGATCTTGACGCCGTCCGCCGGTTCTTCGGGTGTGTGGAGGACAAGTTCTTCTGGCGCCAGCGACTCGTAGTAGCCGATCACATCGTTCATGCGCGGGACGGTCAGGTCGTTTCGTCCCGATTCGGCATAGAAGCGGTGTCCCAGTTCGACTTGCTCCCGCCACGCGCGGCGTGGAAACGAAGCCGGGGGGGGCACGGCATGACAGTCGCCGCAAAAGGCGGCCACTTGCGAAGCGATTGGCCGAAGGTCCGGGGAGTCAACCGGGGGCGACGGAACGGGTTTCCTTCCGCAACCTGGCAGGCCACCGAAAAACGAAGCGGATACTGCGAAAATCAGCAAAACCCGCGTGATTTGCCCTGGACGAAGGCTCTGGAACTTGTGTCCGCGCGGATTCCAATTCAATCCGACCTGGGGGAGATCGACATCGACTATTGCTGGGACAAATCGCAGCCAAGCTGGAAAGAGCATGGGCCCGGCTCTTTTCGCGGCCCGGCGCCGCGGCGCGAATTTAGCGGCGTTTTGATTGACAGCCATTTGGCCCAATGGTAGGCTAGTAACGAATTTCGGGAAAGTGCGGCTCGTTCTTTTTCGTCCTTTGTTCTAAGGGGATCAGCGTATGAACAGCGTAACAAGACACCGAGGTCCCAGCCGCTCGGCAACCGGGGCCTTCACTCTCGTGGAATTGTTAGTGGTGATCGCCATCATTGGCATCTTGGTCGCCTTGCTGCTGCCGGCCATCCAGGCGGCCCGCGAGGCGGCTCGTCGGAGTCAGTGTACGAACAACCTCAAGCAGATCGCAGTGGCCCTGCACAACTATCACGACACGCACTTGGCGTTTCCGCCCGTGTCCGGAGGCATTAGATCGTCCGCGTACCCGGGCTGTTCTGGTTGGATCATCTCGACCGCGTTCAGTTGGCGGTGCATGATTCTGCCGCAAATCGAGCAACAGTCGCTCTACGACAGGCTGGACTTTAGCGTGGTGGGCCACAGCAGTTGTTACCCCGCCGCCCCCGGTAACACCGGGCAGTTTCCTCGCCTAGGCGATCCCGACCCCGCGGGCAGACCCGGCGACGCGGTCATCCCGTCTTTCGTATGCCCTAGCGATCCGACGCGGCAGGTCGGGACCGAGGGCCAGACGAACTACGCGGGCGTTTGGGGTGATCAGCCCCGACCCGAAACGGATCGAGGCATCTTTTCGAGACTCAAAGTCACGATGGGACATATCTCGGACGGCACGGCCAACACCGCCATGGTCGGCGAGGTGTTCCGCGGCAAGGCGTGCGACCACGTGTATTCGGGTGCCGGTGCACTCAATGGACAACGTTGTCGGCGGTGGTCCGAGGAAACCGGCTATTGCGGGGTGGCAACCGGCACGTACGATAACGCCAAGGCCGCGTGGGTCGGCATGACGCCGAACGACCCGCGAGCGGACCTGATTACGTGGTCGGATATGCACTGCGGGGGGTGTTTTCAGAATACCGATCGCCGGCCCATTTCCAGCCTGCATCCGGGAGGCGCGTTGTGTGCCTATGCCGATGCCTCGGTCCACTTCATTCCCGATTCGGTAGATGGGGACCTGTGGCGGAACACGGGATCGCGGTCCGGCCAGGAAGCTG
>Ga0116156_10004863_pt1 | contig 11311 bp, 8 predicted proteins | sample AD_UKC045_MetaG_FD_89891 | JGI IMG/M metagenome (GOLD analysis project Ga0116156, IMG submission 89891) | Active sludge microbial communities of municipal wastewater-treating anaerobic digesters from USA - AD_UKC045_MetaG | ecosystem: Engineered > Bioreactor > Anaerobic > Digestate | place: USA... | reverse complement strand
TTCGGATATGTAAAAGGAGCGTTCACAGGAGCGGACAGGGATAAAAAGGGATGGTTTTCAATCGCTTCAGACAGCACACTTTTTATTGATGAAATTGGTGAAGTATCTCCGGCAATTCAGGTCAAACTGCTGAGAGTTCTTCAGGAACGGACTTTCGAGCCGGTGGGTTCGACAAAAAATGAAAAGACAAATGCAAGAATAATAGCCGCGACAAATAAAAATCTTAAAAATCTTGTTGAGCAGGGAAAATTCCGTGAAGATCTTTATTATCGTATCAATGTTATCAGGGTTGAACTTCCACCGTTAAGGAAAAGGATTTCGGACATTCATGTTCTGGCCTTCCATTTTCTTGAAAAATATAACAGACTGCTTAAAAGGTCTGTGTCAGGATTTTCATCCGGCGCATTAACAGCGTTGATGGAACACACTTGGCCCGGAAATGTGAGGGAGTTGGAAAATGTTATCGAAAGAGCTGTTGTTTTAAGCACTTCAGATAGGATAACTCAAGATCTTTTTCCGTCAGAACTTTCTGATATTAAAGAGGAAAAACCGCAATCTGCAAAACTTTCGTCTGTGAAAAAACTGACACAGATAAGTTTTATAGAAAATGCGTTGAAAGAAAACGGTTTCAATGTCCCACTTACTGCCAAAGCGCTCGGTGTGCACAAAACAACACTCTACCGGATAATTAAAAAATACGGAATTCAGGTAAAATAAGAAAAAGTAATTGCAATTTATGAGGAATAAATTATACCTTCGTGGTGTTCTTTAATTTGTTTTTTATCTTTTTTTTGAAGAAGGAGTTTATGATATGAAAAGATTGTCTGCTATTCTTGTCATTCTTTTCTTTATACCTGTTTTTGCCGGAGATTCTGTAAATGTCTCAGATCAGGATAAAGATGTTTTCTATTTTTTTTATTCTTACAAATGCCCTCACTGTGTCGAGGCACATCCTTTTATTGATAAGCTTAAAAAAGAATATCCCAGTATAATCTTTAAAGATCTTGAAGTGATGAAAGTTCTTGAGAATAGAGAACTTTTTAAGAAAATGATTGGGAAACTCGGAATTCAGGGCGGCGGAGTTCCGACATTTATTTTTAACGGTAAATTTGTAGTAGGTTTTCAATCCGGGCACCATGATAAGCTCATAAGACAGATGATAGATATGAACATGTCCGATCATCAAAAGGAGAACTGCCAGAGTGAAGACTGCAAAGAGTGCAGGGAGAACATGATCGATGTTCCCATTTTAGGTAAAATTGATGCAAAAATGGTCTCTTTGCCGAGCTTTACTTTCATAATCGGACTTCTTGACGGCATAAATCCCTGTGCAATGTGGGTTCTGATGTTCCTTCTCACCCTTCTTGTGAACGCAAAAAGCAGAAAAAAACTGATAATGGTCGGAACGGTTTTCGTTGTTTCATCCGCTGTGGTCTATTTTCTGTTCATGACCGCATGGCTCAACATTTTCACTTTCATGGGGGTTAGTCAGTATATTACGATAGCACTTGGAATTCTTGCGCTTTTAATGGGACTTATCAACATAAAGGAATTCTTCTTCTTTAAAAAAGGGGTGAGTTTGATGATTCCTGAAAAAGCAAAACCCAAGCTGTTTGAGAAAATGAGAAAGATCATGAATAACAGCAGTTTTGCAGTCTCTCTTTTCGGCACAATCGCACTTGCATTTTTCGTTAATCTCATTGAACTTGGATGCACCATCGGACTTCCGGCAATTTATACGAGAGTTCTTTCAGTTCAGCAGATAAGCACATCGGTAAAATATTTCTACATGGCTCTCTATAACGCTTATTATGTCATTCCTCTTGCAGTAATTGTCGCTCTTTTCGTTTTCACGATGGGCAAATACAGATTTGAGGAAAAACACGCAAAAGTGCTTAAACTGATAAGCGGAATATTGATGATAACACTTGGAGCGATACTTGTTTTCAAACCCGATCTTCTTGTTTTTGCTTAGGAGTTAAGAGCTTGATCTTTCAAGCTTTGACTTGGTTTTTTCCCATTCAGGCATCATTTTTGAAAGAAGTTTGTAAAACCCGTTTCCGTGGTTTTTATGCAACATGTGACAAAGTTCGTGAGTCACAACATAATCAATGCATTCCGATGGCGCTTTAATGAGTTCAAGATTTAATGTAACGGTTCCTTTTGTTGAATAACTTCCCCATCTTGTTTTCATTCTTCTGATTCTTAATGCCGGTTTTCTCAAATTGTATTTATTAAATTTTTCAAAGCATTTATTTAAGCTTTTCGTAAAATGTTCATCGGCTTTTTCTTTATACCATTTTTCGACAAGATTTTTTATTCTGTCTGAATCTCTGAATTTGCTGTAAACAACAATATTTCCTCTTGTTGCGACAACTTTTTCTTTATTATCAATAATTATTTTAAGCTTATATCTTCTCCCAAGATAAAGGTGAGTTTCTCCGCTTACGAACTGTCTTGGTGTAACTTTAGGTTTTAAATTTATAAAATAATCCAAGTGCTTAGCTATCCACTTTGATCTTTTTTTCAAACGGGCTTCGATTTTATCAAAAGGTGTCTGGATTGGTGCTTTAACAATCACTGTTCCATCAGGATGGACTGCGATTGTCATTGTTTTCCTTTCTAAATACTGGAGATTGTAAAATATTTCCCGTTCACCATATTTAATGGATTTCTTTTCACTCATTTTCCGTCTCTGCTTCTTGTTATGCGCATGATTTTATTAATGATATCATCCATTATTTCAGTTTTAAGAAATATGTTCCTTTTGTTTTTCACTTCATCATATAAATAGTCATCAATTTCATCAATTACCTTGTTCTGGGCATCTTCATCATCCCAGAAATTAATTTTCTTATTTGAATCAATTATTCCTGATATTGAGATTGCGATGTCTGCAATGATGTCGTTTCCGGCATGAATCAGTTCATTTTGATCAAAAACTGATTTAATTGAACCGAAATATGCAATAGAATCTTCTTTTCCGTTAAGTTTTTCAGGAATGTCGTCATGAATTTTTCCAATTACTTTTCTGTTTAGTTCTTTCGCTGTTTTCAAGTATTCCAGATCTGATATTTTTCCAGCTCTGAAATCGTCAATAACATCCTGAATTAATTTTGATAAATTCTGATAGAATGCCGGATCCTCATCCATTTTTTCACTTGTTGTCTTTTTTGCCGCAAAAGCAATAGTGTCAGCTTGTGATGCAACGGATTTTGATCCTGTGTAAACTCCCTGAGCGTCTTTGATAAAACCGAAAGATGAGCTGTCAAAAATGTTTGCCGGCTCATTAAGTTGAACCACTTCATTTGCCTGAATATGAGTGTCGAGAAGCTTTTTTATTTTCGGTTCATAATCGCGGTAATCAATTGATTCTGCGTATCTTATTTTTACCGCTTCCCGCAAGAGATAGAATTTTCTGAAATCTTTTTTATACATTTCAAGTTTTCTGTCATCTGTCTCCATGAGAAACTTTTCACTTGAAAGAGCATTTGATAGTGATTTTCCATATTCTGTAAGACGCTGATAAAACTTGTCTCTTAAACTGACATCCTCAAGAAGCCGTTCGTAATCCTCTTCGTCATAACTGTTTTTGACAGTTTTAAAAATATCCCACAGGTCTGAGTGAATTTGCGGCAGTTTTGCAATTTCATTACTTATTGATGACAGGGTTCCTTCAATGTCTGTTTCATCAAAACCCTCGAATTCATTATACATTGTCAGTGCTTTATCAAGTTCACCGAGAATATTTTCATAATCGACGATATATCCGAATTCCTTGTTTTCATGTACCCTGTTAACTCTTGCGATTGCCTGTAGAAGATTGTGTTCCCTGAGTGTTTTGCAAAGATAAAGAACAATGTTTTTCGGTGCATCAAATCCTGTTAGAAGTTTGGAAACAACGATCAGAATCTCCGGTTCATCCCCGTTTTTAAACTGATTTATTATCTGTTTTGTATATTCATCTTCAGAACCGTATCTTTTCATCATACGGTTCCAGAATTTGATAACTTCCTCTTTGGGTTCTTTGTCAACCTCTTCGTATCCTTCTCTCTGATCAGGAGGGGAAATAACAACATCGCAAGATATATCACCAATTTCTTTAATAAATTCATCATATTTTATTGCGGATGCTTTATCGGGGGCAACTAATTGAGCTTTGAAGCCTGTCCCTTTCCAGTTAGCTCTGAAATGTTCACAAATATCAAAAGCTCTCATATAAATTACTCTTTCAGCTTTATTGAGCATTTCCGCTCTTGCATATTTCCTTTTGAGGTCTGCTTTCTGTTTTTCAGTAAGTCCCTGAGTGTGTCTTTCAAACCAGAGATCTATTGCAGTTTTGTTCTGCTCGATTTCAACAAGCCGTCCTTCATAAAGCAGTGGAACGACAGCTCCGTCTTCAACGGCCTGATTTATTGAATAGTGCGGATCAATCAGTCCGCCGAACTTGGCGAAACTGCTTTTTTCCTTTTTAAGAAGGGGTGTTCCTGTAAATCCGATATAGCAGGCATTGGGAAACATTTGTTTCATTCTTGCTGACAGTGATCCGAACTGAGTTCTGTGACTTTCATCCACAAGGACAAAAATATCTGATGATTCGTCCTGAACTTTCTTTAAATTCAATGCTTTATCAAATTTATGGATCAGTGTGGTGATAATTCCGCTTTTCTTTTCTGTGATGAGTTCAAGAAGATTCCTTCCCGAAGTTGCACGGCTCGGATCAAGATTGCACGATGCGAAAGTATTTCCAAGCTGCTTGTCGAGATCATCACGGTCTGTGACAAGAACAATTCTCGGATCTTTCACTTCATCATCAAGAGCAAGGTTTCTTGTGAGCATTACCATTGTGAGTGATTTGCCTGAGCCTTGAGTATGCCAGATTATTCCCCCTTTTCTAATGCCGTCAGAATTTTTTTCTTTGATTCTTGAAAGGGTGCTTTTTATTACAAAATACTGCTGATATCTTGCAATCTTTTTATCTCTGCCGTCAAAAATCGTGAATTTCTGTGATATTTCAAGAAGCCGCTTAGGACGGCATAAAGAAAAGAGTGTTTCATCCTGATTTGTGACCGATCTTTGCCCGGTTTCAGGAAATTTGAATATCTGAAGAGCGTGGCAGATTTTTCTTTCAGTTTCTTCCGGCAATTCTGAGTTAATTTTTTCATTTATGATTTCAGTATCTTCCTTTGAAAACTTTTCTTTCCATACAGACCAGAATTTCTCACCTGCTCCCGGAGTTGCGTATTTATGAAAGTTCTTATTTATTCCCAAAACCATTTGAGAATATGTGAACAGTTTCGGAATATATTCATCAGACTGATTCCGGATGGATTGAGAAACCGCTTCGTCAATTTTAATATTCGGAGCTTTGCACTCAATAACGCAAAAGGGGATTCCATTCACAAAAAGGACTATGTCAGGTCTTGCAGTTTCAGAGCTTCTTGATCTTTCAACGCTGAATTCAGCTGTAACATGAAAATCGTTTCTTTCAGGATTCCGCCAGTCGATATATTTTAAAGTGAAACTTCTTGAATCTCCCTCAACAGTCTGTTCAAGAGCGGTTCCCAGAGTTAAAAGGTCATATATTTTTTCATTTGTCTGCAAAAGCCCGTCATATTTGATGTTTTTGAGTTTCTGAATTGCAGACTGAATGTTTTCCTCACTGAAAAGATATTCTCCCCCTTTGTGATTTATCCTGTTAAAACTTTTAAGTTTTTTACGCAGAACATTTTCGAGGATCACATTTGAAAGTTTATCCTGCCGTTCTTTCAGAGCCTCTTTCGGAGAAATGAACTCATATCCCATGTTTACCAGAAGCTGTAAAGCAGGAATCTGGGAAATGTGTTTTTCATTGATGTTGAAACTGCTCATTTATTTCTCCTGTTTTCAGTTCTTACTTTGTAAAGCCGTTCCGTGAAACCGCCCTCGTTTTCAAAATCTTTTGCAAGTTTTTCAATTTGCCTGTCGAGTAAGTGACAGGCAAGATTTAAAAGTGAAAGTGCCGCATTTGCAACAAGGAAAGAAGAAGAAAAACTCACAGACTGGCACTGACTGTCACTGACTGGCACGGAATTAATATTATTATTTTTTGTCTGTGTTTGTCCGTGTCTGTCCGTGTTCTTTTCTTCTGTCCGTGCTCGTCCGTGTTTTGCAATTTCCCTTTCCTCTTTCACCCATTCCTGCACTTCTTTCAGTGTTTTGCACTGTTTTTCCTTGAATCTGACAAGTGCCGGGTGATCATATTTGAGTTGTTCAAGTCCTTTCTGACGAAGAAAATCTTCATAGTCGAGTTTCAGTTCTTCAATGCTTGCACGGGCGACATTTGTCAGTTTGAGTTCTGTTTTTTTGGATGTTCCGGATGCTTGGGAACCTTCTGCAATGTTCTGGACTCCGCTTCTTGCGGCTTGCACCATCTGGTCACGGGTTCGGGAGTATTTGTCAATGTAAAGCTCGCAAAAACGGACAGTTACATCATAAACCAGTTGTGAAATCTGGAAACTTTTCAGTTTGCGGTAACCGCCGTGTTTTGGGATCAGATCAGACATTTCTCACTCTCCATTCTCCAGTCAGCAATTTCTGCATGAGTCCCTGTTTTTGTTTTTTATATTTTTCTGATAGTTTTTTCAGGATGTTAATTTCATCTTGAGCGGTGTTGAGTGTTTCAGCGATTCGTTTTTGTTCGGGGAGTGGCGGGAAAGGAATTTTAATTGTCATAAAATCGGGAATGCTGATTTGTTTTCCGTCTCTTATTCCAATGACCGCTATATTTAAATATTTTTCAATAAAAACATAGGTTTTAAAAAACAGTTTATAGAAATCTTTATTTATTTCGATCTTGGGTCGCAACACCGTATATGCTGGGCTGATGATTCCTCTATATTCTGAATATTCAATCCCTCCTTGAAAAGAACGGAGACTTATTACAAAATCACCTTTTTTAATAAGTTTATATGTTTCTGTTGTTCCGTCTGGAGACATAACACGACTTTCAAGCATTGAACGGGGAATAACACCACGATCTTGTGTTACAGAAAGCAATTCTTCATCGGGGAAATTCTTTTCTGTCACAGAATTAAATATTTTTTCAGGCTTTAAATGATTCCATGTTGTGCAATTATTCGTTATTAGTTTTTGAACAGTTGCCTTAAATCTCTTCTCCTTTTCCTTTATCAATTTCTCTATTTTTTCAATCGCTTCATCCCATGTTGAAAGAATATCTGCAATTGCTTTCTGTTCTGGGAGGGGAGGTAAAGGAACTGAAATTTTTTTAATGTTATTTACAGAAAGTCCTGGTTGAGCTGCGCCAGTTGCATATTTATTCAAATCTGAGAAAAGAAGCTGAAAATACAACCAGTTGACTTCAATGTTTGAGCATGGTGTAGCTACAACAGCATGTTCTGTTGCATAAAATTTTCCACTTGCTTTGTTAATGTTTCCACACAAAGCACCCTGTCTTCCTATTAAAGGAAAGATTCCATCATGTGAATACCTATCAACATAACCACGCAGTCCATTTCCCCCGTAACAAGGATACGATGTTCCGTCGTTGGTTTCTTTTATTTCAGTGGCGGAAATAAACTTCCCTGCTTGTAAGTCACAAATCTTTTCAAGAGGTTTTTCTTTCCATCCTTCCGGTATTTTCATTTCCCCTCCGGTTTATTTATGCAGACCATTTCGAGGAAGTCCTCGATATGGTGTTTTTCCTGTTTTGACCATTTTGATCTCTTCCTCAATATGGTTTTTTATCATTTCGTTCTTTTCCACGAGATGATAAATCGAACATAATTTTTTTAAAGGGGTCGAAATCGACCCGGTTAAGATTTTTACTTTTATTTTTCATCATCCTGACTCTTCTTTTCAATCATTTTCATTGTTCTGTCTTCAATCAGTAATCTCATTTGTTCAATTGCAGTCTGATTCAATTTTTTGAGTCGTTCCGGTTGTCCCAATCCTTCTTTAATAAAATGGGCATTCAGATTCTCAAGATTGGCAAGACACACCAGCTGTGATACATTGGCAAAATCACGGATATTTCCTTTTTCGTCCGGATTTTCATCCCGCCATTGCTTTGCTGTTTTTCCAAAAAGTGCCATGTTTAATATGTCTGCTTCTGATGCATAAACCAAGTTGATTTGCTCTTTACTTAATTTCACGGGGATCAAGTGTTCTCTAATAGCATTGGTATGAATCCGATAGTTAATTTTTGTCAAATTCCGCCGAATATCCCAGCCGAGCAGCTTGAGTTCTTCATCTTTCAATCGCTGAAATTCTTTTATTAGATAAAGTTTGAATTCTACCGATACCCATGATGCAAATTCAAAAGCAATGTCTTTGTGGGCATAGGTGCCACCATAGCGACCAGAATTGGAGATAATACCGATAGCACCTGTTAAAGCGACCCACTTGGCCGGAGTCATTACAAATGCGTTACTTCCGGCTTCATTTTTAACCGCCTCGAATTCGACACGGTTAAAATCAGGGTTGTTCAATTGTTCCCAAATACCCAGAAATTCTACCGTAAAGCGGGTTCTCATCCAGTTCTGAATGACAAAGCGAGGATCATCAGCGTTTTTATGTTTAGCGATATCTGTCAGAGAGATATAATCATCTTTATGTATTTGGTAAACGCGCACTGTTTCGGTAAGAACTACTATTTCTTTACTTGATGACATGATTAATTCTCCTTTCTAATTCCGGTAATATTCGTGTACATCAGTGTCCATTTTTGATTACTTCTCAATCTCCTTCAACTTTTCAGCCATTTTTGCTCTCACTTGAGCAAGTTCCTTTTCGAGCTGGTCTATTTCGAGTTGAACTGAATCAATGTCTATTTCCTCTTCTTCTTCAAAGGTATCTACATATCGGGGAATGTTGAGGTTGAAATCGTTTTCCTTTATTTCTTCAAATTGTGCGAGATATGAATATTTTTCGATGACCTCTCTGTTTTTATATGTTTTTACTATCTTCTCAAGGTGTTCTTCTGAAAGCGTGTTCTGATTCTTTCCCTGAATGAAATCCCTGCTTGCATCAATAAAAATAACATCCTTTCTTGAATCATTTTTCCCGCCTCTTTCACGACTTTTGTCAAAAACGAGAACCGCCACAGGAATATTGGTTGTCGGAAACAGATTTCCCGGCAGTCCGATGACTGCATCAAGAAGATTTTCTTCAATAAGTTTCTGTCTGATTCTCCCTTCAGCAGCTCCACGAAATAAAACTCCGTGAGGAACAACAACAGAAACTCTTCCTTCCTTTTCAAGTGCTGTTTCAATCATGTGGGTAATGAATGCCCAGTCACCTTTGCTTTTTGGTGGAACGCCTCTCCAGAACCTGTTAAACCGGTCGTTTTCTGCATTTTCTGCGCCCCATTTATCGAGTGAAAACGGAGGATTGGCAACAACACAGTTAAATTTCATCAATCTGTCATTTTCCACAAGCATTGGACTGTTGAGTGTGTCACACCACTCAATTCTCGCACTGTCGAAACTGTGAAGGAACATATTCATTCTGCACAAAGCCCATGTGCTGCCGTTTGATTCCTGTCCGTAAAGTGCAAAGTCTCTGCTGTTAATTATTTTTGCCGCCTGAACAAGCAATCCGCCCGAACCGCATGCCGGATCACAAATTCTGTCTCCTGTTTTAGGCATTGCAAGTTTTGCTACAAGCTCAGTGACTTTCAAAGGAGTGAAGAATTCTCCTGCTTTTTTGCCTGAATCAGAAGCAAACCGCTCAATGAGGTAAATATATGTATTTCCTATAACATCTTCTGAAACTCTGCTCGGTTTCATGTCAAGCTGAGGTTTGTTAAAATCTTCAAGAAGTGCTTTAAGACGACGGTTTCTGTCTTTGGTTTTTCCGAGATTTGCTTCACTATTGAAGTCAATATTTCTGAAAACCCCTTCAAGTTTTGATTTGTTGGATTCTTCAATGTTATCAAGAACTATGTTGATAAGTTCGCCGATATTATCATTTGATCTTCTTTCATAAAGACTGTAAAAATTAGCAGGAAACCTGTCAAAAATTGTATCAATTCCGGTTTTTTCATTTGTTTCTTTAATTTTCACCTCAGGAAGAACAAACCGCTCTCTTTCAAGCTTTCTTCTTATTCTTTCGTCATCATCTCCATACTGCTTTCTGTATTCTTCATAGTGATCGTTCCATACATCTGATATATATTTAAGGAATAACATCACAAGAATGTAATCTTTGTACTGAGCCGGATCTACAACTCCACGGAAAGTGTCACACGCCGCCCACGCCGCACTGTTTATATCCTTCTGCTCGATTTTTGTACTCATCCTTATTCTCCTTTTGATGAATTTATTAATAATTTTGAGATGTAATCTTTTTTGAGTTCTGAAATTTGTGACAATATCCGGTGTTCTTTTTCAGATAATTCTGATATTTCAACTATCAGCATCTGCGTTTTCAAGTCGGGAACAGAAACAGGAAGTTCGGCAAGCTCGGAAGCCCTTATCATTCCTCCATGAGTGCCCGACAACCTTGATTGCAAAAATTTCTGAGATTCCGGCTGATTGATGAACCATTTAAGGTATTCAGGAAAAACTTTATTGCGATCTATCGCCCTGATTTTTAGAAGAGGAGCAGAAACCACAGTGTTCTCAATCTCTTCTAATAAAATTGATGCTGTACAGTTAATTCCTCTTGATCTGAAAACAAGATCTCCCTTTTTCGCAAGATGATGATCTTTGAGAACTTCCATATCTATTTTTATCAGTTCGTGACAGTCAACAATGTTATCAGAAGTCAGATCTTTCATCTGAATAACCCTTACATTTCCCGAATCAGAATATTCAAGACGCCCCCTGAAAGAGTATCCTGTCTGAATATCTGCCAGATTTTTCAGCATCGTTTTCAAAAAAACCTCCTCAATGCAAAAACAGCATTACAGAGGAAATTATACGCAAAAAATTTGATTTGTCAAGAAAATTTTGCAGAAAAGTCGTTACTGACAAGAAAGTCGTGTTTATTCGGCAAGCTTCTTAAAGATCTTTTCACCTATCTTTTCAAATTCGATTCCGGCTGGTGTTTTCCCGTAAACATTGACAAAAAATCTTCCTTCATCGCCGCATTCGCTGACTAAAGGTTCGATCGGGATTTCGCCAAGAATTTCAGTGTTGTGATCCTCTGCCATTTTTGCAATGCTGCCTTGTTTGAAGATATAACTTTTTTCACCGCATTTGGGGCAGACAAAGTGGCTCATGTTGACGACTATTCCGAGATTTTTAAATCCAAGTCCGCTTGCAAATGAAAGTGATTTTCTGACATCGCTTATTGAAACTTCCTGAGG
>Ga0116156_10004853_pt1 | contig 11320 bp, 8 predicted proteins | sample AD_UKC045_MetaG_FD_89891 | JGI IMG/M metagenome (GOLD analysis project Ga0116156, IMG submission 89891) | Active sludge microbial communities of municipal wastewater-treating anaerobic digesters from USA - AD_UKC045_MetaG | ecosystem: Engineered > Bioreactor > Anaerobic > Digestate | place: USA... | reverse complement strand
GGCGCATCTGCCATCGGCACAGCCTGGAAGCACATCCGGTGGAGATGTTCAAAGCGCTGGCGCGTACGCCGGTCAAGGCGTACGAAGCGCTCGTTCCCGGTTCGCGGTTCATCAATTACGCGCTGCTGTACGGTCTGATCCTCGCCGGGATCTCGCTGACGATCCAGTCGCTCGAATATCTGATCGTCCCCTCGCCGGTCGAACAACTGCTGTACATTCTGAACGTGGGCCTGTTCAACGACCTGGATTTCGACATGGCCGACAGCGGCTGGTCGCTCGTGGAGATGATTGCGCTGTCGCCGTTGTCGCTGTTGGTTACGCTGATCGCGAAGGCGCTGATCGCGCACCTCGGCTTCCGCCTGGTGGGCGTCGGCCGCAAAGGACTGACCGGCACGTTCAAGGTCGTGATGTATGCCCAGACGACGGCGTTGCTGGCCGTCATCCCCTACCTGGGCGGTCTTTTTTATGTGCTGGGCGAGCTGACCTACATCGTCATCGGCGGGGCGAAGATGCACCGCGTTTCGTACGGCCGCAGCGCCGCCGGCGTGTTGTTGCCGAGCCTGTTGTTTTTGCTGGCGCTGATCGGCGCGGCGATTCTCATCACCTATGTCTTTTCCTCCGTCGTCCCGTCGTTCACCGATCGCGGAACGCTGATCTGATGCGGCCGATCACGCTGAACCGGCTGCTTTTCCCGACGCTGCTCGGCGGGCTGGTCGCGGCAGCCGCGGCGATTCACTTCGAAGTCATGCCGCCGATCTGTCCGCTGTACAATCTGACCGGCTTTCCCTGCCCCTTGTGCAAGATGACTTCCGCCTGGTCGCTGGCCACACGCGGCGAGGTTGCACGGGCGTTGCTGACCAATCCGTATGGCGTGCTGTTGCTGCTGGCCGCGCTCGGCGGGATCGTTTATTTTCCGGTTGCGCTCATCCGCCGCCTGCCCGCGTTCAACTGGGATGAGTGGCGCCGCCGCCATCCATGGCCGGTGCAGATCTTTTTCGCCGGCTGGCTGCTCAATTGGGCTTATGTCGCCTGGCAGTTGCTCCGATAAGCCTTTTTGAACCGTAAGTTCTATGGTAGTGTTTCAAGAAGAGCACCACTTACACACGGGTATTGCATGGAAAATTGGAAAGGTCGCGCGCTCGGCTCGATTCTGTTTGAATCAAAGATGATTTCACAACAAGACATCGAGCAGGCTTTGGCCGAGCAACGGCGGACCGGTGTGCGCTTCGGCGAGGCGCTGATCAATTTGAAAATCGTTTCGTCCGAAGACGTGAACTGGGGTCTCGCCCAGCAATTCAATATTCCGTTCGTGCGCATTCATTCGGAGGCGATCGATCCGGAAGCGGTGCGCCTGCTGCCCGAGGAAGTGGCGCGGCGGCACAAACTGCTGCCCTACCTGCTGATCGACGACGAGTTGACCGTGGTGATGGAAGACCCGACGTCCAAGCGGGCCGTTTCCGACGTGGAGACGATCACCGGCAAGCGGGTGAACGTGGCGGTGGGATTGCCCGAGGACATCGACTCGCGACTGGACGAAGTGTACGGCGACAAGGCGTTCGGGCACATCGTCGTCGAGAATTTCGCGTCGGATCGTTTCGACGAGGCGCAGATCGCGACGATCAAAGCCGACTTTTCCGGCGAAGCGTTTTTGCGGCAGCTGTTCCGGCTCGCGGTGGAAGAGCAAGCGGGCAGCGTGCATTTGACGCCGCAGGGCGACAGCGTGACGGCGCGTTTCCGCACGCCGATCGGGTTGGTCGACGTGGCGCAGCTCAGCCTGGCGTGGTCGCGGGTAGTGAACAAGCAACTCAAGCTGAAGCTGGAGTACTGCCAGCGTCGGCCGGGGTTCTGCGAAGGCTTCTATCGCATCGAGGGCGCAGACGGCAAGCACATCTTCCACGCGTCGCTGGTGGAAACGCCGGCGGGCGAATCGCTGACGCTGATCAACATCGCCGCGCCGACGATGCCCGCGAGCTTGTCGGCGCTGTTCGCCGACGAGCCCGACGATCTCACGCTGCTGCAGGAGATGCTGCAACTACGGCACGGCTTGCTGATCGTGCTGGGGCCGGATCGCGCGGAAAAGCACCAGTTGCTCGACCTGATGCTGCAGGAAAAAAACGCGGGCCGGCAAAAGACGATCATCGTCGGGCGCATGCCGTGGTTCATCGACAGCGGGTTCGTCCAATTGCGACACCACGGCGAAGGCCTCGGCGAGCAGTTGGATACGCTGCATTATTGCGTTTCGCAGGATCCGGACATCGTGGTGATCGACGATCTGAGCCATGCGGCGCTGCTGCACCGCATGCAGACCGCGGCGCAGGGTCCCTGTTTCGTCTTCGGCAATCTGCGGTTTTCCTCGGCGCTGGCCGGACTCGAATTTCTGGTGGAAACGACCGAGAGCCGGACGCTGCTGTGCGATGGGCTGCGCGGTTTGGCGACGTTGAACGTATACCGACAGTTGTGTCCGGAATGCAAGCAGGTCGACGATCGCACGGCGCAGGCCAGCCGCCTACTCGGGCTGCCGCGCGCGCAAACCGACCAGGCGACGCTGCGCAAAGCCGCGGGCTGTCCGGCATGCCATCAGACCGGCTATCGGGGCATTGCCCCGGTGGTCGAAGTGCTGCCGATCACCCCGGCGTTGTGCGACCTGGTGAAAAGCGGCGATCCGTTCCTCAAGATCCGCCCGCAATTGGAGGCGCTGCACGGCCGTTCCACGGCGGCCAAGACGAAACGATTGATCATGGCCGGCATCATCGGTCTGGACGAATATTCGCCGGTAACGGGGATGAGCAACCATGGCGCAAATCGATAAATATTTTGAGTTGATGGTCAAAGAAGGCGCATCCGATCTGCACATGCCCGCCGGTGCGACGCCTTATTTGCGCGTGCACGGCGAGTTGAAGAAGCTCAATCACCCGCCGCTGACGCACGACCAGAACAAGGCGTTGTTCACGGAAATCATGAGCGAGCGGTACCGCAACCAATTCAAGGAGAAAATGCAGGCCGACTTCGTCTATCCGCTGGGCAACATCGCGCGCTTCCGCTCGAATGTGTTCATGCAACGCAAGGGCATCAGCGCGGCGTTCCGCATGATTCCCAGCCAGGTGCTCAGCGCCGAGCAATTGAACCTGCCCGAATCGATGCTCAAGCTCTGCCGGCTGAAAAAAGGCATGGTGTTGGTCACCGGCCCGACCGGCTCGGGCAAGAGCACGACGCTGGCGGCGCTGATCGACTACATCAACCAGAACGACAAGGGGCACATCCTGACGGTCGAGGATCCGATCGAGTTCGTGCACCAGAACAAGAGCTGCCTGGTGTCGCAGCGACAGATCGGCGAGAACGTCGAATCGTTCACCGACGCGCTGCGCGCCGCCTTGCGCGAGGATCCGGACATCATCCTGGTCGGTGAGATGCGCGACCTGGAAACGATTTCGCTGGCGATCACCGCGGCGGAAACGGGCCACTTGGTGTTCGGCACGCTGCACACGACCAGCGCGGCGAAAACGGTCGACCGCATTATCGACGCTTTCCCGATGAACCAACAGGAACAGATCCGCACGATTCTGTCCGAAAGCCTCAAGGGCGTGATCGCCCAGGCCTTGCTGCGCCGCGCCGACGGCAAGGGACGCGTGGCGGCTTATGAGATTTTATTGGGCGTGCCGGCGTTGGCCAACCTGATTCGCGACAACAAGAGTTATCAAATTCCCACCCTGATTCAGACCCAAAAAGCGTCCGGCATGCAGCTGATGGACCAAGCCCTACTGGATCTGGTAAAAAAGAGAATCGTCACTCCCCAACATGCAATGGAATTTGCAGTGGACAAATCGACCTTCGCCGCGGCGGCCGGTGCGAATCGGCCGCAGTGAGATGCCCGCCTTCAACGAGAAGGCGCAGTGGAGAGTGAAACATGCCGAAGAAAATCTTGTTGATCACCAACGACCAACGAGAGGTTGATAACCTTGCTCCGTCATTGGAAGGGCTGGGTTACGTGTGGAAAAATGGGGCGACGGCAAGCGCCGGTATCGAACTCTACGAAGATTTCCAACCGGACCTGATCATCCTGAACGCGTTGGTGCCGGGCGGCGGCGGTTACGAGGTCTGCCAGGCGATCCGGCGACAGCATCGCGACGACAAGACGAAGATCATCGTCACCAGCGCGGTCTCGAGCGGCACGATCCAACTGGAAGCGCGGTTGAAGTGGAAGGCCGACGAGGTCGTGCTGTTGCCGATCACGCTGAAGAAAATCGTCCAACTGATCGCCTACTCGCTGGGAGACATGAACCGGCGGCCGTCGATCAAACCGGTCAGCGACCTCGCCGTCTATCACGAGCAGAGCAAGGAGGTCGAACCGGCCAAACGGCGCATCGCGCGGACGGGCGACTTGCAGGATGTGCCCTTCGGGCGGCTGATCGCGTTGTTGGTCAAGAGCAACGCCAGCGGCGTGCTGACCCTGGGCATGCTGGAAAACGCGCGCGAAGTGCTGATCGACAAAGGGCGGATCATCGAACTGCGCAGCGCCTATCTGAACGATCTCGGGCTGGCCGACATTCTCGCGATGTTCGGCTGGGTAAACGCCGAGGTGATCAAACCATTCGTCGATCTGGCGTTGATGAACGGACAGCGGCTGGGCGGCATTCTGCGCGAAAAGGGACTGATCGACGACTATCAACTGTTCACCGCTTTAGGCGAACAGGTGACGCGCAAGCTGGCCGACGTGTTCAACTGGCGTAAAGGATTCTATCGTTTCCACGCGTTGGATCCGGCCCCGCTGGTCGAGGAACCGCTGGACCTACAGTTCGCCAAGACCGCGTTTCAGGCGGCGCGCATGAGCACCAACCACACGATCTTCGAGGATCAGTACGAGCCGTGGCTGGATTCGTTCACCACCGTGAACGATAGTTCGCCGATCCGCATGAACCTGTTGCCGCTCAGCAGCCAGGAAAAGCGATTTCTCTTTCAATTGGACGGCAAGCGGAAGCTGAAATCGTTACTCAAGGAAAAGATGCTGCCCGATCGCGAGGCGAAGTCGTTGATCAACGCGTTGATCAAACTGGGGCTGCTCAGCCGGCATGCTTCGTAGCGCCCCGCTCCAGCCACGCAACAATTCGGCCAGTTTTCGCAAAGCGTTTTTATCGCCGATGGAAATGAGCGTGTCGCCCGGAGTCATGACCTCGTTCGGTGTGGAGGGTAATCAGGGTCATGTCCAGGGCGTCACGTTTTCAATCAGCATAGAGGCGATGCTGCCTCAACCTTAAATGAGCAGAAGAGCCAGAAAAATATATTTCACCAACCACAACGAATCCACAGACGCTCCCCGACGAGGTTGGCCGGATCCTAAAGGAACGTTGGAGAAACCGACAAGCTCCTCGGGAAGCGGCCGGGGGAGCGACGACCGGATCATCACAACGGCTCGGGAAGAATATTCGCTTGATGTAACGGAGCAAACACATTAAAAGAGCAGAGGAAATCCGTCTTTGACAACCAAGCCGCCTTGTGCGCCGGAAAATAGTGCGGATCATTAGATGATTCACGTGCTCATTCGACGTCGATCTCAACAACGTTACGCAATCCGTTTGGCCGTTTTCTTACACGTATTGTTTCTGCCGCGATCGACAGGTTCGATTCCGTCCCAACTCGAGGAAAGGAGTGGCCATGAATTTATTCACCAAGATTAGGCTGTTGGCTCACATCGCTCACTGGCGCGCAACCTGGAGTCAACGCGACCTGGATTTCCGGGTCAAAGGCGTCAAGAATCCCAAATTCATGACCGCACGGGAAGCCGTCAAACTGATTCCCGACGAGGCCGTCGTCATTTCCAGCGGCATGGCCGGCAACACGCGTTGCTCGGTTTTCTTTTACGCCATTCGCGAATTGTTCACGCGCACGGGGCATCCGCAGCATCTGACGTGGATGACCGTCGGCGCACAAGGCAGCCGCGGGCGCGTGCCGGGCACGCTGGAGGAACTGGCGATCCCCGGGTTGCTCACCCGCCAGATCAGCGGCCACCTGGAAACCTACAAAGCCCAATTGCGGATGGCCGACGCCGGCCGGCTCGAGCTGCACACGATGCCGCAGGGCGTACAAACCTTCTTGCTGGAAGCACAGGCGCGCGGCGAAAAATTCCTCGAGCTGGAAGCGGGCGTCGGCACATTTCTGGATCCGCGGGTGGGCGGCGGCACGGCCGTGACGCCCGACGCGAAGGAAAATTTCGTCGCGGCCGCGGGCGATAAGCTGCGCTACCATCTGCCGCCGTTCAATGTGGCCATTTTCGTGCTGCCCTATGCCGACAAAGAAGGCAACCTCTACAAGCATCACACCTGCATGGTCACCGAGAGCCGCGAGAGCGCGCTGGCGGTGCGGCGCAACGGCGGGGTGGTGCTGGCGAGCGTCTGCGACATCATCGAAAAGGACGAGAGCCGCATTTTCATCAAGGCCGAGGACGTCAACGCGATCGTGGTCAATCCGTACAGCGAGCAGACCGGTTCGGTGCAGCAACGCAAATACTGGCCGATGTTCACGGTCGAGCATCGGGTGGACACCAACGACGCGGTCGAACAGCTCAAGTTCGCCAACAACGTGTTGAAGATCACGCCGGTGCGCGGCCGGGCCGACAACGCGCTGGCGCGCATGGCCGCCTCGAGGTTCGTCAAGGCGGCGCGACCGGGCTCGCTGGTCAACATCGGCGTCGGCCTGCCCGAGGAAGTCAGTCGGTTGCTTTACGAAGGCGGCATGCACGAGGACGTCACCTTCTTCACCGAAACCGGGGTCGTTGGCGGCCTGCCTACCCCGGGCATCTTTTTCGGCGCGGCGATCAATCCGTTGGAGATCATCCCCTCGGCGCAGGTGTTCCACCGCGCTTACGAAAAGCTGGACGTAACCATCCTCGGCCTGCTCGAAGCCGACTCGGAAGGCAACGTCAACGTCTCCAACCGCGGCGAAGGCGCAATCAACTACGTGGGCCCCGGCGGCTTCCCCGACCTGACCGCGGCGGCGAAAACGATCTTCTTTGTCGGCTCGTGGATGGCGCACGCTAAGTTCGATATCGTCGACGGCGAGTTGAAGATCCTCAAAACCGGTCCGTGCAAGTTCATGGAGCACGTGCGGGAGATCACCTTCTCCGGCAAGATGGGCCTCAAGCGCGGGCAGAACGTCTATTACGTGACCAACGTCGGCGTGTTCAAGCTCACCGAACAAGGCATGATGCTGGTCGAGGTCATGCCGGGCATCGACGTCAAACGCGACATCCTGGAGGTGAGCCCGATGAAAATCGTGCTGCCCGCCGGGGAAATTCCGGTCGTGCCGCGGCAGATCGTCACCGGCGAGAACTTCAAACTGAAGTGGGAAAACGGCTCCGCCTGACGCGCACCCTTGCTTTTCGCGTCGCCCGAACGCATCTTGAAACGACGGGGTCTGTCCCGGGGGAGGAAGAATGTCGGTGCAGGATGCCGTTCGGCGCGCTTTGCTGACCGTGCCCAATCCGGTCGCGGCGCTCACCGTCACCCATGAACGGCAACGCAACGGGATGATCGTATCCTGGCTGACGCCGGTGTCGGTCGCGCCGCCGATGATCGCCGTGTCCATCCATCGCGAGCGCTTCAGCCACCGCCTGATCGAAGGCGCGGGCCGGTTCAATCTCACCCTCTTGCGCGAAGACCAAAAAGACCGCGTGCCGCAATTTAAATTAAAGGATGAGAACCGCGAGGCCAAATTCGCCGGCCTGCCCGTGGCGACCGACGCGTACGGCCAACCGTATCTGACCGACGGCGTCGCCGTGCTGCACTGCCTCGTGACCGATTCGCTGGCGACCGGCGACCATACCTTGTTCATCGCCGAAGTGCAGGATGCCGCCGTCGGCGAAGGCGCGGCGCTGTGCACAAAAAGCTTGGGAAAAACCTATAGCGGGAAAAAATAACGGAGGGGAAAATGACGAAACGCTCCTGGCTTCCTTTGGTTTTGCTGGCGGCGCTGCTGTTGACGATTGCCGCCTGCTCTTCATCCGATGATGACGACGACAACGATGCGGCTGATGACGATGCGGCCGACGACGACGATGTCGCCGACGACGATACCGGCGACGATGACGACGATGACGACGATGACGATCTCTCCGACGATGATGATGACGACGATTCGGCGCCTCATCCATACACACCGTGCTGCGACGTGGCGGCCGAGGCGCTCAACCTGACCGACGCCGGTCTGCCCGCCGACGGCGACGGTCAATACCAGTATGTGCAACAGGCGCGCACATTCATCGACGCCGAGCGCGAGCGGGAAATCGACGCCGACGTGTTTCTGCCTTCCTTGGAAGGTCAGACGCCCACCGACCAGGGCCGACCGTTTGCGGTTGTGCTGGTCGTGCACGGATTCTCCGGCACGAAGTCGATGGTGCGCGAATACGCTCAGCGATTGGCCACCTGGGGCTATATCGCCATCGCGCCGCAACTGCCCTTCACCAACCCGGTGGCGCTGCTGAAAATCAGCCATACCGAATCGACGAAGGATCTGCTGTTCATCCTCAACACGATATGCTGCGAGCATGAGCAGAGCGATTCGGTCTTTTACGGCCGGGTGGATCGCGCGCGGCTGGGCGCGGTCGGACACTCGATGGGCGGCAAGCTGAGCATCAACGCTTCGCTGCTGGACGGCGCGCTGGGCGCCGTGGCGGGGCTGGATCCGGTGGACGGCGCGGGGCCGATTCCAATCGGGCCGGACGACCCGGATTTTCCCGATCTGACGCCCGATCGAGTTGGCGCGTTGACGATTCCCACGTTGTACCTGGGCGGTGAAGTGAGCGGCACGCCGGTGCTCGGCCAAGCTTGCGCGCCGACCGAGGAAAACTACCATGAATTCTTCACCTATTCGCCCTCTCCCGCGGTGGAAGTGAAGTTTTTAGGCGCGGACCACACGGATTTCGTGGCGCAGTTCCCGCTGGATCCGTGCAACATCGGCACGGCCGATCACCAGCGGGTGAAACGGCTGGCGAAAAAATACACGGTGTCGTTCCTCAATTATTATCTGCGCGGCTGGTCGCGGTTCGCGGGCGAGTTTGCCGGCAGCGGCATCGACGCGGACCAGACGGCCGGCGACGTGACCTGGCAGCAAAAGTAGCGGCTATTTGATCCAGACGCGCGGCTGATATTCCACCAGTTCGTTTTTGGTGCGCGGATTGGTGAGACCGTCGTCGCGGCCGTCGAAACGCAGCCAGACATGCGGTTGGGCCTTCGTGTACCACATCCACATCTTCGGTGCGACCAGACCGAGCGCGCCGGTCGGCTTGAGTTCGAGCTTATACGCTTCGATCGCGCCGAAGGCCGTCGGCAATTTTTCCACGCCGCGGTTGATGATCCGCCCGCCCAACAGCGAGCCGTCGACATTGACGATCTGGCCGGTCATTTCATAGCCCGCGCCCTTTTCGAAGGGGAAGCCGCGCAGGATGAGGTTCATGCAATCGCCGGGAATGGCGTCGGCCTGGAACTTCATCGTCTTGTTTTCGTTTTTCCCGGTCGCGCGATCCTGGAAGGAATACTGCGCCTGCCGCGCGGCCCAATTGAAGACCAACTTCCAATCCATCTGCTCGGCGCCGGTGGAGCGTTTTTTCCAGAGGCGGGTGCGCAGACCGGCGGAGGTGATGTCGATGAGCGATTCCTCGTCCCATTCAATGCGTGCGGCGCCTTCCTTCGCGTTGTCGCCGTGCAGCTTGTAAACGATGATTTCCTTGCCTTCGCGCCTGACGCGCTCCAAAGTCCAGCGCATCACATAGACGGTCTGGCCGCCGTCGATGTACTGCACCTTCTGCACGCCCGTCTCTTTGGCGGCAATTTCAATGGCGTTCATCTGCGCCCAGGACCAGCCGGCGAACGCGACGCTCGCCGCCAGCAGCAACCATAAAATCATCTTGAACTTCATGCGTCTCGCCCCTCGGTAATCGATGTTTTTTTCCATTGAGCCTTAAGGCGACGGCGTCGTCAAACGGATATTTCCGATTTTATCGACCAACTTTCTTTTTCTATTTTGCTCATTATAATGTATGGCGCTTATGGGGACGCATCAGGCGTTCCCCTCTCGAAAAGAAGGATGATCCGATGCGAACGAAACTAATGTTGATTGTTTTGTGCGTAACCTTGTTGGCCACCACTACCGCTTTTGCCGCCTGGGTCGATCCGGCGCTGGAGGAGCAGTTGCGCGACGCCGCGGCCGAAAGCGAAATCGACGTATTTATCACCCTCGACGATCAGGTGGACCTGGTGGCCCTGGTCGCCGAACTGGAGGCGCAGCATGCCAGCCTGGGCCGTCGTCACTATGAAGTGATTACCGCTTTGCAGGACAAGGCCGCCGAAACGCAGGACGCACTGCTGGCGCTGGTAGACACGGCCAAGAAAGCCGGTCAGGTAGGCAAGGTGAAAGCGTTCTGGATTACCAACGCGATCGCCATTTCGGCCAAACCGGCGTTCATCGAAGAATTGAAAAAACGCAGCGACATCCGTTCGCTGTACCTGGATTATGAAATCGAATTGATCGAACCGGTAGGCGAACCGATCGTCACGCCGGTCGATATGGGAAAGAACAAGGGCATCGAGAACGGCATTCTCGTGTCGCGTGCGCCGGAACTGTGGGCGTTGGGCATCGACGGCACGGGCGCGCTGGCCTGTGACCAGGACACCGGCGCGGACGGCAACCATCCGGCCTTCGCCGATCGCTGGCGCGGATTGGAAGCAGGCGTCGATCCGACGGAAGCCTGGTTCGATCCGGTTTCCGGTCAGACCTTCCCCACCGACTCGGGTTACCACGGCACCCACACGTTGGGTACGATCCTGGGCGAAGACGGCGACAACCAGATCGGCATGGCCCCCGGCGCAAAGTGGATCGGCGCGAAGACGATCGACGTGCCCGGCGGCAACATCTTCTCCGACGCGGTGGAAGCTTTCGAGTGGTCGGCCGATCCGGACGGCGATCCGGGCACGACCGACGACGTGCCGGACGTGGTCAACAACTCGTGGGGCCTGAGCCAGAGCTATTACGGCTCGTGCCGCACCGACTTCAACGCCTCGATCGACGCGGCCGAAGCGGCCGGCGTGGTCGTGGTGTTCGCGGCGGGCAACGAAGGTTCCGGCTCGCAGACGCTGCGTTCGCCGGGCAACCGCATCGCGACCGAACTGAACACGTTCGCCATCGGCGCGTTGAATCAGGACAACGAAACCGCCGCCGGCTTCTCCAGCCGCGGCCCGTCGGACTGCGACGGCTCGACCATCAAGCCGGAAATCTCGGCGGTCGGCGTGGATGTGCGTTCGGCCTATCCGAGCAACAGCTACGGCCTGCTCAG
>Ga0116156_10004847_pt1 | contig 11326 bp, 10 predicted proteins | sample AD_UKC045_MetaG_FD_89891 | JGI IMG/M metagenome (GOLD analysis project Ga0116156, IMG submission 89891) | Active sludge microbial communities of municipal wastewater-treating anaerobic digesters from USA - AD_UKC045_MetaG | ecosystem: Engineered > Bioreactor > Anaerobic > Digestate | place: USA... | reverse complement strand
TGTTCCTACGGGAGAAACAACGCCTAATCCTGTTATAACAACTCGTCTTTTTGTCATAAATGATATCCCATAATTAATGTGAGTTAATAATAGGAATGCCTCGGCATGAATAACCGAGGCACCTGTATTTAAAACATGAAGATGATTTTAATGAGAGGCGAGTTACTTTGTGCCTTTTTCATTGATATATTTGATGGCATCGCCAACTGTTTGCATTTTTTCAGCATCTTCATCGGGAATTTCAATGCCAAATTCTTCTTCAAGAGCCATGATAAGTTCAACAGTATCTAAAGAATCTGCTCCAAGATCATCAATAAAAGATGACTCAGGTTTTACTTCTTCAACTTTCACTCCTAATTGTTCTGCGATAATTGATTTGATTTTTTCTTCAGCTGCCATGTATTTTCCTCCTTTTGTGGACATTGACGTCCGTCTTTTTCAACTCTTTATTATATCGCCATTCCCCCATCAACCACAATCACTTGGCCTGTGATGTAATCCGCTTTTGCAGATGCTAAGAACAAACAAACGCCAGCAACATCTTGAGGTGTTCCTAACTTTCCCAGGGGAATTGTTTTAAAAATTTCTTCTTTAGCTTTTTCATTTAATTTATCAGTCATATCTGACTGTATATATCCCGGAGCCACAGCGTTGGATGTAATATTGCGAGAAGCAAATTCTTTTGCGATGGATTTGGTAAATCCGATGATCCCCGCTTTACTTGCGGAGTAATTTGCTTGTCCTGCGTTGCCTACAATGCCAATGATCGAAGCGATATTGATAATTTTTCCTTTTCGGGCTTTCATCATATGTTTGATAATAGTTTTGGTGCAGATGAAAACGCCTTTAAGATTAATGTCTAATACCGCATCCCAGTCGGATTCATTCATCCGAAGCAGTAAATTATCTTTTGTAATCCCTGCGTTGTTTACTAATATATCAATGCGACTATGTTTGTCAAGAATTTTGTCCACCATTTCTTCAACGCTTTTTGAATCTGTGACATTTGAGGAAAAACTATCCGCTTTAAATCCTTGAGCGACAAATTCTGACGCTGTTTTGGCAGCCATTTCCCCATTAATATCAGAAATAATAACAGTGGCGCCTTCTTTGGCAAAGGTTTCAGCAATCGCCCGGCCGATGCCTCGTGCGGAGCCTGTGATTAAAGCAACTTGATCTTTTAATTGCATATTAACTCCTTTTCTGCTTTTTTAAGGCAAAAAGATGATTTCTTCCTTAATAATTAGCACTATGTTATCAATACTTTTTTGATTTGCAAGAAATAATTTAAGAAATATCTATATCTTTATATTTAATATTATTTTGAGAAGACTGATGCCATGTGAAGTGAACCGCTTGACCTTCTTTCATCATTCCTTCTAATCTTTTCTTTAAGAAGAATTTGATGATAAGACGCATGGGCGCGAGAAGTAAGCAAAAACCAAAGACATCTGTTATAAATCCAGGGGTTAATAAGAGTAATCCTCCTATTAAGATGAGCGCGGCATCTAAAAGTTCAGAGCTCGGCAGAATGCCTTGCGCGACATTTTCTTGAATTTTACGTAGGACAAGAAATCCTTGAAGTCTGGCTAAGAAGGCTCCTAAAATTCCTGTTATAATAATGATGGCTATGGTGTTAAGAGCTCCGATGACTGTCCCTACTTTGATAAGGACGTAAAGCTCAAGTGCTGGCAAAATCGTAAAAAGAAGAATAAGGATAGAGAGCATCATAAAATTAACTAATAAGAGTTAAAAATTCAGATCGGGTTGAGATATTTTTTCGAAAAGCTCCAAGCATATAAGAGGTTTTCATTACGGAATTTTGTTTCTCAACGCCGCGCATCATGGTGCATAAATGGCGGGCTTCGATGACGACTCCAACGCCTTGGGCATTGGTATATTTCTGAATGGTTTCAGCGATTTGTTTGGTCAGATTCTCTTGAACCTGTAAGCGTCGCGCAAAAATATCAACAATTCGTGAAATTTTCGAAAGGCCAAGAATTTTCCCGTTCGGTAAATATCCCACATGGCATTTTCCAAAAAACGGCAGTAAATGATGTTCGCATAGAGAATAAAGTTCGATATCTTTCACAATAACCATTTCATCGTTGTCTGATTCAAAAATAGCTTTATTGACAATGTCATCAATATTTTCGTGATAGCCTTTTGTAAGATATTTAAACGCTTCGGCCGCACGTTTGGGCGTATCTTTAAGCCCTTCGCGATGAATATTTTCTCCAATGGATTGAATAAGTTCTTTATAAAAATTTTCCATAAGTTCTTCTTTCTTTTCGAACAACGGTTGGGATAATAACACAGAGTTTTTATCATGTCAAATAAGAGAAACTTTAAAGATTTCTATCGAAAATATTTTTTATTTTGTTAATATAATTTTATTATGAAGAATATGCCTATCCTTTGTGATTATCATATGCACACGTATTTATGCGGACATGCTGATGGCGCGCCAGATGATTACATCGAGCACGCGATTGATATCGGTCTTGAAGAAATTGGATTCTCTGACCATGCTCCTTTTGTTTCCCATGTTGATCCGACGGTAACAATGAGTCTTAAGCAATATCCAGAATATATTGGGCTTATTGAACGTTTGCAGAAGAAATATGCGAAAGAGATTGTTATTAAAATGGGTATTGAGGCGGATTTTATGGCCGGGTATGAGCAAAAGACAAAACAACTTCTTGGGCAACATCCGTTTGACTATATTATCGGATCAGTGCATTTTATCAACGAATGGGCGTTTGATAATCCGGATGAACGGCCTAAATGGGACAATAAAGACGTAAATCACATTTACCGCGTTTATCATGAACTTTTACGTAAAGCAGCACAGTCAAAGATGTTTGATGTTATGGCGCATGTGGATTTATTAAAAAAATTTGGCGATCGCGCGACGACTGATTTATCCAAAGAGATTCGTAAAACCGCGCGTGTTTTTAAAGAATGCGGCGTCGCCATTGAGATTAATTCTTCAGGCCTACGAAAACCGGTTAAGGAAATTTATCCTGCCCTTTCTGATTTAAAAATTTATTGTCAAGAAGGCGTTCCTATTGTTTTTGGATCAGACGCGCATGAGCCCCAGCATGTCGGAATGGATTTTGACAAAGCGTTTTTGTGGGCTAAAAAGGCCGGCTATAAACAATATCTTACTTTTAAAAATCGTAAAATAGAAAAGAAAATAAATTTTTAGCTTTTCGGATTTTTTTGATGAGAAAGATTAAAAAAGAATTTCTTGCCCTTGAAGGTTGATTTTAAAATTCGGTTTCGGGATATTAAATTTTTCGAATAATTTTTGGAAAGTGCCCATCTTTTGTTCCTCTGCCATATCTAAAAATCGGATAAAAATTTGAGCGGTCAGTTCTGCGTCGGCTAAAGCGCGGTGGTTTTCTTTTATTTTAATGCCGAAGGATAAAGCCACGGAAGATAATGAATAATTGCTTAAATGAGGTAAAAAATATTTTGCCATTTTTAAGGTGTCGATGGCTGGCGTTTCATTTTTTAGTTTTCGCCGGATGAGTGAGAGCTGATAACATAAAAAATCCAGGTCAAATTTGATATTGTGTCCGACGACACAAGCCCCTCCAATAAAATGAAGAACATCCGGAAGAATTTTTTCTGCTTTAGGCGCATTTTTTAACATTTCTTTTGTAATCTTGTGAATATTTTGCGCGCCTTCAGGGACAGATCTTTCAGGATTGATTAATGATTCGAAACGTTCGGAGATTTCCCCGTTTCTAATTTTTACCGCCGCAATTTCAACCATCCTATCGCCATTAGTAGCGGATAAACCAGTTGTTTCGGTGTCTATAATAACAAATTCGGTTTGTTTAATTTTCATTTGAAAATGTTTTTTTTATGTATTTCTCAAGAAGTCGTAAGAATTGTTTTTTTAGATTTTTTTGCTGAATTTGGGCAAGCAAAGTGCCTTTTGTAAAGACAAGCGCCTCCCCTTTATCGGATGATCCAGGTAAGCTGATGCCAATATCCGCGTGCTTGCTTTCCCCAGGACCATTAACGATACATCCCATTATCGCGACGCGCATTTTTTCAACGCCAGGAAATTTTTTTTGCCATTTTGGCATATTTTTTTTGATATAAAATTTTACATTCTCAGTAAGCGAGATAAATTTATCGCTTTTTGTCCGTCCGCATCCCGGACAACTGGTAACTTTAGGGGAAAAATGACGGAACCCCAAGGACTGAACAACGGCGCGGCAAACTTCCACTTCACGGGCGCGCGAAACTTTTGGTTGCGGCGTCAAAGAAACACGAATAGTGTCGCCAATGCCTTGTTGCAACAAAATTCCTAAAGCGGACGCGGAAGCGCTTATGCCTTCGACACCGCTTCCTGCCTCCGTCAATCCTAAATGAAACGGATATAAGCATCGTTTTGCCAGCTTTTCATTAACGGTGATTAAATCTTGCAGGTCAGAAGTTTTGACGCTTAAGATGATTTTATTTTGAGCAAGTCCAAGTTTTTCGGCATATTGGGCGCTTTGTAACGCGCTTTCAATAAGAGCTTCGTGCCAAATAGATTTAAGATCTTTGAAATTTTTCTTTTTTGAATATTTTTTTTTGAGTTTTAGAAAAAGCTCTTCATCGAGCGAGCCTCCATTGACGCCAATACGAACAGGCTTATTGTATTTAATAGCGATTTTTATAATGGAAGAAAAATTATCTTCGCGCTGATGTCCTTTACCGACATTCCCAGGGTTTATCCGATATTTATCGAGAAGTTGAGCTAACAAAGGAAATTGTTGAAGTAAAATATGCCCATTATAATGAAAATCTCCGATCATTGGTGTTGGAATTTTTTGTTGTCGTAGTTTTTGAATGATTATGATGGCGGCTTCGGCCGCTTTTGCGTCTTTGATAGTGATGCGCACCATTTCAGATCCAGCACGGATGAGTTCTTTAATTTGTTTTATGGTCGCCGGAATATTTTCCGTCGGAGTGTTCGTCATCGATTGAATAACAATAGGATGCCCCCTTCCTACAAAAATATTTCCAATTTTGACGCTTAAGGTGTGACGGCGATTTTTTATCATAGGGGTTAAAAGTATTTTTGATTTACTAAAAAAAGATTCATGCTAAAATGCGTCTACAATATTAAGGGAAATAGAATTAAAAATCAAGATGAAATCTTTTTTATGGAAATTTATTTAGCAAAAACACAAGGATTTTGCGGCGGCGTTTCTTTTGCGGTTACTATCGTAGAAAAAATGTTGGAAAAATACGGCGCGCCTGTTTATGTTTATCACGATATTGTTCATAATACGCATGTCGTTAATGATTTTAAAAAGCGTGGTGTTATTTTTGTGGAGAGTTTGGCCGATGTTCCATCTGGAAAACACATTGTCTTTAGCGCGCATGGCGTGCCTCCGTCCATTGTTCAAGAAGCCCAAAAAAGAAATTTAGCAATTATTGATGCGACGTGCCCTTTGGTTGCGAAAGTTCATCGGGAGGCGGTAAAATATTCTCAAAAAAATATTCCGGTTATTTTAGTTGGCCATAAAAATCATCAGGAAGTCATTGGAACGGCAGGGTATGTTCAAAAAGAATTGCTTTCGATTGTTGAAACGGAAAAGGATATTGCGGCTCTTTCTTTCCCTTGTGATTCTTCAGTTGGTGTTATCACGCAAACAACATTGTCTGTTGATGAAACAAAATATATTATTGAAAAATTAAGGAAAAAATATCCGAAATTAGTATTGTCGGGATCGTCCGATCTTTGTTATGCGACACAAAATCGCCAGGATGCGGTAAAAGAATTAGCGAAAAAATGTGATTTCATTATTGTTTGCGGGTCAAAAAACAGTTCTAACAGTAATCGCCTTAGGGAAATTGGTGAACAATGCGGCGTTAAAAGTATTATTGTTGATTCTGTGGATGACTTTGATGTGGATATATTAGAAAATAAGAAATGCGTCGGGATTACTTCTGGCGCGTCGGTTCCGCGTTTTGTCGTTGAAGATATTGTTAAGCGCATTGAGGAAACTTATTTAGATGTAAATATTCATTGTTATTCGGACCCGGAAAAAAACATTACATTTAAATTGCCGGAGATTTAATTTTTTATGAAAACGGGAAAACTTTCAACGATGACTTCTCTTTGTTGCGGCGGAAAAATTTCGAAAGCGTCATTACGTATGGATGCCTTAGGCGATATTGATGAGGTTATTGCTGTTTTAGGGATTATTCGCGCGTCGGTTAAAAATAATAATTTGAAAAAACGCCTGTATTATCTTCAGCAAAAACTTATGGTGGGGGCCTCTGAAATAGCGACATTAAATAAAAATGCAAGAAAGCTTAAGAATCGAATTTCACCAGAGGATGTCTTTTTTTTAGAAGAAGAAATAAAATTATTAAAATTAAAAGGCAATTCTCCTTCTTGTTTTATTTGCCCGGGAAATAATTTGACTTGCGCGTATCTTCATTGGGCGCGGGCCGTGATTCGTCGGACAGAGAGAAAAATTGTAAAACTTTTTGAACAGAATGAGATTCTTAATAAAAGTCTTTTAATCTGGATAAACAAACTTTCCCAGTATGTGTTTTTTATGGCCCAGCGAAAGAATAAGTAAAAAATGGATATCGTTTATTTAAGGAAATTAGAGATTTCTATTATCGATAAGCCGCGATTGTGTGATTATACGACTTTTAAGTTAGGTGGCGCTTGCCCTATTCTTTTTCAATGTGAAACACCCGAACAAATCGAAGCCGTGGTTAAGGAATTAAAATCTGAGAAAATAGATTTTATAACCATTGGCGAAGGATCTAATTTAATTGTTTCCGATGAAGGGATTAAACAATACGTGATTCGTTATTTAACGAAAAAACCAGATATTGTTCAAGCGGGAAAAGATATTTTTGTTTCAGGGAGCACGTTGTTAGATGATTTAGCATCTTTTTGTGCTGAGGACGGATTAAAAGGTCTTAATTTTGCCTCGGGGATTCCGGGAACCGTGGCCGGCGCTATTGTCGGTAACGCGGGCGCGTACGGAAAACAAATCGCGGATGTTTTAGTTGGTATGGATATTTTGGATGAAAAGGGAAATCGAAAATATATAGAGAAAAACAAGTTAAGTTTTTCTTATAGGGAGTCATCTTTAAAAAAAACAAACGAGATTGTCCTTTCGGCTCATTTTTTGTGCGAGCCGTCCGATAAAGAGTTTCTTTTGAAAGAACGTGAAAATATTTTAAAAGAACGAAGCGAAAAACATCCGGATTATAAGAAAATTCCATGTGCGGGAAGTGTTTTTAAAAATGTGATGCCGACCTCAAACGCGGGGCGTCGTCAATCAGCAGGATGGTTTCTGGATCAGGCCGGCGCGAAAAATTTTGCTGTAGGCGGCGCGAGCGTTTTTGAAAAACACGCGAATATTGTCATCAAAAAATATGATTCCTGTAAGGCACAGGACGTTTTTGATTTGATACAAAAAATGTCTGCAAATGTCCAAGAGCAATTTAATCTCTCCTTAGAGCCGGAAGTTAGGTTCGTTGGAAAATTTAAATAATAATTTTAGGGTATATTTATTTTTCCTGATGAGAGATTTTTGCTTTTGTGTCATCCCGTCGAAAACAGGGATCTCGCTATTTGAAGCATTTTTTCGTCATCAAAGATTCCTGCCTTCGCAGGAATGACAGAACTTTATAGAAGTTGTTAATTAAAATCTTGAATGAATTAATAGCATTTTAGCTTTTCGCTAATTTTTTCGATTCCTCTGTTTCGTTATTGACTCCTAAAAACATTGGCAGGTCCGTTATAGGCATGATATTAATAATAACAGGGATAAAGCCTTCCGCATTTTGAAGTTCTTCAATATTAAGAGGCATTTTAAATTCTATTTTCTCTCCGTTTTCTTTTATTTCTAAATTTTTCGCGTTTAAGTCAATCCCGCCGACGTCTTTCTGTTTTTCTGTTAAAAGGGCTTTATCCGCGAAATCCATTTCTACTAAAACAACGGTTCCATTGAGTTTATGCCCTTGAATCCGGGCATCTTGTTTTAAAGCATTGCTTCTTTTTTCTAACCAATTGCGTCTATCCCAAAAGTAGCCTCTATTAAAGATCACAAATTCATCAACGACGTCCGACACTTCTCTTAATCCTACGCCCATCCCCGGGCTTCCTTCTCGTTGACGGAAAGATCCGTTTTGTAACATTTCTATAATAGGAGTCCCTTTTTCTTTATCAAGAGGAAATCCTCTGGCGCGATCAATCATAGCTAAAAATAATTTTGTGCCTTCTACAGAAATGAGCAATATTCCTCGTCCGTGAATATCTCTTCCCGATTCTTTATGCTGTGAAAGGTTTCGGGATAATTCTTGTATGGATGTGCCCAATCGGCTGGTGGCAATATTTTTTTCTTTTTCGCCGGGAATAATTTGTTTGTCTCCTTGCCAGAGGTCTCGACTTGCGCCATGAAAGATTTCTTCTTCAGTGCCTTCAAAAATAAAGTATCCTTTTTCTTTTCTTAATAGGTCTAAAAATTCTTCGTGTTTTTTGATGGCTTCATGATCCCGAATATGGGCGGAATTAAGACTTTCCCAAATAGCAATAGCATCATTGGCAAATGCGGTATATGGAAGAGAATTTTCGGACACAAGAGTTTTCTTTGTTTTTTCTTCTTCGGTTGGTTGAATTTTGGCATTGGCCCAAATGTTTTCATTGTGATCGTTTGCCGTAATAGCGTTATCCAGTGATTCTTCTAAATATATTGTCCAGCGGACCGTCGTGCCGTTGGTTGTGCGCGTTCCTTTATTTAAAGTATAAGCGCCGCCTATTGCTGGAAATTCCATAGTGTAAACAATGGGTTCTGAATCAGCAGTTTTTGTGTCGATTTGAATTTGTCCGCTATATTTATTAAGAATTTCACACCCGTAACCTTTAAAAATACCAAACCCTCCTTTTATTATTCCTCCTCTTTGTTTTCTTTTTGTTGAAATCGGCGCTTTGAATAATTCGCGCAATATTTTTTCTGGAATTCCGATTCCGTTATCCTGCAATTGAATCATGATCGCGTCGTTTGTTTTTTCAATTTTAAGCTCAATCTGGCCAGAATAATTTTTATTTCTTCTATCTGCTTCATCTGCTATGGCTTCAAGGGCATTAAGGACAGCTTCTCCAAGCATAAGATTTGTTGTTTTGGTTCTATCAATAATCGCCAGGGTGCCTTCGTGAAAATAAAAAGGTGTATTTTTCAATATATCTACGCCAGAAGTTATTTTTGCGTCTAAGGCGCTTAGAATATCATTATATAAATTATGAAAATTTCCTTTCATGTTTGTTTCTCTGAACCCTGGGGTGATGGGAAAAGTATATTCGGCGGCGGCGATAGGATTTTCTATTGTCATGGCAAGATCTGTTGTTTTCTCAGCAGATATTTTTAATTCAGTCACTTCATCGGGATAGAGTTCGTGTACTTTTTTGAGGGATTTCTTCCATTCTTCAAAAGTTCTTTGAATATCAAAATGATGGTCAGTAACAATTTTATCTGCTTCAGTTAAGATCTCCCAGAGCTGTTGTTCCGATACTTGTTTAATATAATGCGCCATCCATGCGAGATCTTCAAAAGTCGCTTTAGCATGGTAAGGATTATAAGCAAAACCTTCAGGTAGCGGCGTTGACTTTCTTTTTTGAGGATCTTTTATTTGTGAGGGATGAGGTTGAACATATTTAGAGGACGTATATTCGATTTGTTCTTTTAATGGTTTGTTAGAATTAGAAAGTTTGGGAAGCCCCAGAGAATATTTATTATCAAGGAAAAAAGGAATGAAATCATAATCAAGGCCAATGGTTGCGCCTAAATTAGTGAGATCTCTATCCGTGTACCCAATGACTTGATCGACTAAAAGGGATCCGCGTAGAATACGTTCCCATTCGGGGCTAAAGAAAGGCGTTTGTCCATAAAGTGCCGGGAATTCATCAAGACTCGCCTGATTAGGGGTTTTTTCTCTAAACAGCAATAAGTCGCCGCTATTATCTTTAACAATGAAAGTATTTCTAACAGGCAGGCCTAATAATTTTATAAATAAATAACTCGCTATCATAGGGAAAAGCATTTCGCGGTCATATTTGCTGACAAAGAATAATCGGCCGGTTTTTTTATGCTGATAGGTCATAAACCTTCTTAGTTTTATGTCGGTGTTGTCTTTTGAAGATCCTGTTTGTTCAGGGTCATAAAATTCATTAGGTTCGGTAATGGTTTTTTCATAATAATATAAATTAAGTGGCAAATAATGATTAAAATCCGCATCTCCTTCGATGAGTGTGGCAACAGCGGTTAAGGAAATATTTTCATTAAGGACAGGCTTTGTTGTGAGAATTCGTTCATCGGTCGCAGGAAAATCTCTGATACGTGTTTCGACAGGATTTAAAAAAGATCCATAAGGCTTTTCAATCACAGAGGCAATAGAGTTTTTTAAGAAATGGATTTCTTTTCTGATTTCATCACGAGCAGCAACCATTTTTTTATATTCTTCTGTTGGAAAAAAGCTTGTCAGCCAGGTTTTATTAATGTCTGTATTATTTTCTATCCAGTCATAACGTTGCGCTCTTAAAACAGGGATTTTTTCTTCTAATATTTGAATGATTCTTTTTATCCCTTCTTTGGTGTTAGCGTCGGGATTCGCAAGAACTTTCTTGATGATGGAGCGTTTTATGGATGAGTCTTTGGCAGGAAGATATAATGATAAAAGGTCATCATTAGAGAAAAAAGTCTCTTTTTTAATAATTTCATTTAAATAACTATGGGTGGCATCAAATGGCGATTGGAATAAAAATAATATTTCATCTAACGTTAAATCGCCAAAAGTTTCTAAATAATCGGAATCAGTCATTTTATCAATATCGTAAAGGTCTTCCTCTGAAAAACGAGCTGTCATAGCGCGGTCAGATGATTTTTTTGAATTGAGCTCAACAGAAACATTAAGGACTTTAGCGTCAGAAAGCATCGCCGGGTCAATGTTTTGTTTTTCTTCATAAGCATTATTGATGTTCGATCCAAATTTCATGCCACCCGAGAAATATTTTCTTGGAATAATTTGTTTTGTCGCTGGATCGTATTCTTCTTTAATGTAGTTATACGCGCCTTTCTTAAAAGCTTCTAAATACTGATTGTAAATCTTGAGCTTCTCTTCTTTATCTTTAATATCCACGCCAACAGTTTTATTTTTATCCACATAGACTTTATTTAAAATGCTTTCTTTTAAATTCCTCTTAAACCATGTCGCGAGTATCATGGAATTGTATATCTGGCGTAATGGCGCGAAACTTTCTCCTTCATTTACTTCTTTTTCAATCTCCGGA
>Ga0116156_10004845_pt1 | contig 11331 bp, 7 predicted proteins | sample AD_UKC045_MetaG_FD_89891 | JGI IMG/M metagenome (GOLD analysis project Ga0116156, IMG submission 89891) | Active sludge microbial communities of municipal wastewater-treating anaerobic digesters from USA - AD_UKC045_MetaG | ecosystem: Engineered > Bioreactor > Anaerobic > Digestate | place: USA... | reverse complement strand
CTAAGGCAGTTATCTCGTTCATGACAGATCCCCTTTAATTTTATTGATAAAAGGTTTAACAGTATTAAAGGGATTCTGTCTGATTATTACCGGATACTTTATAACATAAGATCTAATTAATATGTGCTTTAAATCAATTTCTCCATCGCTTCTAAGGCTTCCATTGCATTTTGGAAACGTAGGTTTGGATTTTTATTCATCATTTTATTAAGAATCGGATTCACATTATACTTTTTATTAAAAATTGTATTGTGCTCACTATCCACCGATAGCCTCTCTATCGCTTTTGGATTAACATTTAAAATTCCTCTGATTATCTCTGATTCACCACCCATAGCCTCGTTGTATAGATAATGTATTCCTGTTAAGATTTCATAAAATACAACGCCGACGCTATAAATATCGGATCTCTGATCGACGGGTTTGTCCATTATTTGTTCGGGGGACATATATGGCAAAGTGCCATAATATGATCTATCTGAATTAGAAGTTGGAAGTTGTGCAATGCCGAAATCTGATACTTTTGCTTTATTAGATTTATCAAAGAGAATATTTTCTGGCTTAATATCGCGATGAATAATTTTCTGGTTATGCACTTCAGATAAAGCACTTAGAACTGAAGTTATCACTTCAGTGGCTTCGATTAGACTTAATCTCCATTTTACACCTTTGAGCATATTTCTTAGTGATCCCCCGGGACAATATTCCATGACAATGTATTGTCCATCGAAAAAATCGTAAATGTTTACAATATTCGGGTTATTAAGGGATGCAATAATCCGCGCTTCAATTTCAAAATCTCTGATCCTCCTTATGTTTGAGAGATGCTCCGTTTTTAAGGTTTTAATAGCAACTTCTCGTTCCAGCGTTTTATCAAGTGCTAAAACGACTTCTCCAAAGTAACCAGTACCGAGGTAGTTTTTAATTAAATATCTGTTATTTAAATAATTATTATGGGGTTCTGGTTTCTCTTGCATTAGCATTGCCTTGTGTTCAGCACCCTCGTCTTCTTTCTTTTTATTCGGTGGAGAATTATTCAATTTGTTATTGCAGTAATAACATAAATTATCTTCCCAGTATACTCTATATTTATGCATATCATATGTTCCAGGATCAGGAATTAATCTTTTACAATAATTACACCATTTTCCAGAGCTCATAATCTTACTCCTAAAGAATTTCAGTTTTTAATGAGAAGAATATCATCAACGTAACATATCCTCGGCATCTTCCATGGTGTAACCTAAAGGTTCAATCATTTGAAGCTACGAAATTTCCGAGTCCATCCCCCCCAACATCCACCACAAGTGCCCACCGGAGGGCTAAATGATCAATTGCCTAAATCAACCTTTGCATAACAATCGTTCTATCAGCATGCGAAAGCAACACCTATACAAATGACAAGAAGAGTCACGCCAAGCGTAAAGGAAATGAGACCTGTCCAAAAGAGCCCCCAAGTAGCACAACTGTAGTTATCGGCATTTAATTTGAAGATAGTCAGTTTTTTATCATAATTGGATTGCACACGACGGCGCACTTTTCTAGCTGAAAGCCTGAAATCTAGAAGTCTTGTGATTACTGCGAATAAACTTAAAAAAACAGCACCAAGTAGCATAAAGAGAGATACACCAAACATACAACTATAAGGAGGACTAAGAACGAATTTCTCGTTGTCAAAAAGGGAGAGTCCTGCACCGAGTCCTGCGACTGAAAGCCCTGATATTAGGCCTATGGCAACTGTTAGCTGGCCAATTGCAAGGCCTTGCCATCTAATGTATCTTTCGTTTGCCATCCACATTCCTTCCCATTTATAAAAATATTTAGATTCAATTTTAACTAACCGAAATGAGTAAATATTACTCTACCCAGATTTAATATTAACAGATGAAAACAATCAACGATTGATAGTGATTAAACCAGTTGTTGTTCCCGGCAAAATTTGGTCACATAGAACAATAAATTTTCTAATATGTTACATCAATACCCACTTCTAATGCACCGTTAGAATGTTTATTTTGAACTTCCTTTCTACGTATTTTAGTGGTCCCTTATGTACTCGTTAGAACCTGCTGCTTATTAAATTCCAATTATCTTTATAATCTTTCAGATCCTCCTTATTGACAGCACAATGCATCGATTCCGGCTTTTTAGGTCTTACTCCTCCATGTGCATCCAACCATCGCTTGTGGTTCGCAATTACGATTTGTTGCACCTTCGCCCATTCTACAATGAAAAACTGATCTTCGCCATACTTTTCTCCAGCAATAACAAAAACACATATTAAATCAGGAATCGTTTGAGATATTGACTGCCCGATTATTTGTTTCTTCCCGTCGAAGGTGATCTCGGCAAATTTATCAACCGAAAATTGCCATGCGCCTTTGCTGGCGGTTTTTACTTGTACAGGGCATGAAGAACCTTTAGAATCTGTGGCAATAAGATCAAAGTCTGGAACATTACCAGAAAAGGTAGCGACAATAAGGCCGCGACGTGCTAGCTCACATGCAACAAGATATTCACCAATTTGTTTTATTAGCTGATTTCTATGACCAGTGGCCATAGTCAGGTCTCCAATTAGATATTTTATTCTATGTGTGCGTCTCCGCCAAATACAGACATGTTTTAGTTGGGCGTTTCTAACTTAAAATTGATTTTATAAACCATTAGGTTTACATGATCTACTTCACTTATTGATAATTTTAGTTTTTCATCCACCTCAGGCACTATGACTAATCCTTTTACTTCCTTTCCATGCGCCAAATTCTTCTTAACCCAAGCTATATACCTTAAGATTTGCCCAGTAACCGAATCAGAAGAAAGCCCTTTCTTGAGTTCAATGACCAAATATGATCCATCTACTCGGTGTTTAGCCAAAATATCAATATTACCCACGCTTGTTTGAAATTGTTGACTTTGCAAATCGCCTTCTGATTCAATTAATTCGTAGTCTTTTCCTATTTCAGTCTTCTCCCAATTTGCTATTAAAAAATCTTCGAGATGTTTCTCCATGCCAAAATTATAGATATCTTCCAATCCGTATTGCTTTGCTTCAGATTCCACCTTCTCCTCATCCCCTGCCTGTGGAAAAGGGCTATTTCCTGCGATTTCTCCTAAAACTCCGTCAATCTGCCATAATGAGACTGAATATTTTTCACTTAAATCCAGAAATACCTGATTAACTTTTAAATATTTAACTGAAAAATGGTCCCTGCTATTAAAACTTGGAAATAATTTTAATTTTTTAAGTGCTTCTTGGCTTTTTGCATTCCATACGCCATATTTCTGCGGATAGGCAACAAGTAAAATTGGCGTAATAACCGCTTTACCAAGACCTTTGATATAATTACTTCCAGAACGAGGAAATAGAAAATCCAGCCTGTCTTTTAATGGTTTGGTTTCATCTAATAGAGTTTTAAGCGCCTTCTGCAGCTTCGCCATGTCAGAAGTAATTAGGTTTTGCTGACGATGGATCCCTTCCCAATGAAAATTGTTTTTTATTAATAAAAATGATTGAAAAGTCTCTTTCGTTAAGGCATCGATATTGGAGGCATGAAATACAGGTCCATATTTTTCTAAAACTTTCGCTTCAGATTCATTCCACCAACGATCGTTTTTCTTTTTCTTAATTATTTCCAAAATTTGATCACTCATTTTTACTCCATATATCATCCAGCGTGTCAGCTTTTAGAATAGTAGAGAGTTTAGTATACTTCGGCCCTTGTGGCTTAAGATGTGGATTTTTGCCAATACCTACTGCCTTTTCAAGTTGGATTGGCTCCCCCTCTAAATATATTTTGTATTTGCCTGTTTCTTGATAAGGTTCGATCTTTTTGACTTTGCCATAATAAGTAATTTTCGATATAGGAGCCACTTGATAAATTGCTAAATATTTGATTCTGGGCAAATATAAAGCGTTGATCCGCACTGCCCACCAAGCTTTTTGTCCGAGGAATGCTCTCTTAAAACCATCTTCCTTCGCAGCGCAAACTAAAGTATCCCAATCTACCTTCTGAATTTCCTCTTCATGCCGGTCCTCAGGATAAATTCCAGAGCCAAGTGAAGGTTCAAATTGATCTTCAATATTGAAATCCTTTTTCCTTCGAATACCAAATCTCGCTTTATATTTCTCATCTACTTCATCATAGTGACGAAGAACCAACCCGGCAAGATCTTCTCCATCTATGAGTTTAATGGGTATTTTGCCGGCCGCTTGGGCTTCTTCAATTGCAGATTTTGTAAAAGTGGACAGCGTGATAAAACAACCGTGTTCCTCTGTTCTCAGTGCACCACGCAGGGCGAGTATTTCTCTGTTAGAAATTGAACTTCTGACTCGTTTGACCTGGATTCGTAGAATAATGTCTGCGAGCCCCTCAGCATTTAAAGTGCCATTGATATCAATATTCTTATCTGCAACATATTGTGTTGTTTCGGCAGAGAAGCCGACTATCTCGAGAATGTGTTTAATGAATTCCTCAAATTCTTTGCCGTTTAGTTCTAAAAGGCCAGTTAACACCAAATCACGAATGCGCTGTGGCTTGTCCGCTGGTGTGTAGCTTTCGCCAGCGAGTAATGCAGTTAGCTCATTTTCATATTGTTCTAGTGAAAAAACAGTTAAAAGTGCACCAAGTGCATAAGATAGATTTGTGGACATATCCTCTTTTGAAATCGTCTCCTTTTGCCAGGTCATTTGCCGACGATGTTTATAGGGACAGCTCTTTTCGGGTGAGTCTAAATAATAATAAGATCCGACTTGCCCAACTATGTATTCACCGCTTCCTATTGGAGAGAGTACGATGTCTCCATTTTTCATCTCGTGTGAAAAACGAAAGAGTTGCCCAGCTGCACTCCCTGTCTGCGCTGCTGAATACTCATAGGTAGTTTTTTGTAGTGCCTTTTTTATTGCCTGATGAGTTGAAAGGGACGTAAGATCGGATACTTCATTCCATCCGATGGCGATGAAATTGCCACTACGTCCTTCCTCAACGTACTTGGAACCTTCTCCGATGCGAACGAGATAATAGGACATCTTGCACCTTCATTATCTATAGGAAAGACAGTTGACCTGATATTTGCTCTTCGAAGTATAGAGTTCGTTTGGCATAAAATTGATCCGAAAACCGTTTTGGATCATCAACAGAATTTTTCGATTTAGGGAAAAATCTAATCATCATGCGATTCGAATGCTGAAACTGACTTTTATGATTACGAGGATTCTCAATCATTCTCTTAAATAAAGGGAGATAAATTCGTGCAAGTTCTTCACGATAATGAGAAGAATTGCTTTTTTCTAAGCCATGAAGTATACAACTTGAAACACCAAGGATACAATCACAGAGCTGAATCAGATTAGATTGCAGGCATTTTTTATGGTCTTTGGGTAAAAACTCTATTTCTCGACATTTGAAAATCAGATTTTTCTCTTCTTTTAATCTAAAAATACAATGCCAGGGGAAATATTCATTGTGCTCCTGTTGTCCAGTTTCATGATAGATATGCTCAATGATGATCTTTTGGTTCGGGAAAAAGCTTTTAAGTGCATATAAAATGGCAGTGCGAAAAAAGCGATTGTACTTGCTGTTGAATTGATCCGCTTTTCCGAATTCATCATGGTTGAGAGTTGTATTATTTATTCCTAAGATATAGGAATAAAATGTTTTCCCGCTTCTTTTCGGATCAAGAATATATTGAAACCACCTCGAGCAAATATTTTTATGATTAGCACTATGTAATTTTGACCAATGGACTATGCCATTGTTTTTTTCATAGAAAGGTGATAATTCATCTGGAACTCCACAATATCTTTCTTTCAGAATATCATCCAAAAGTGGATGTGCGAGATCTTCCACTATTAAGCCTATATAATGCCATTCTGAACCAGTATGATGACACATCTTATTTTGAATTTCATCTGCGTAAACATTTACACGAACTGTAGGTTCACTAGCTGTGATTCCAAAAAGATCTGAATTATTAAGTGCTGTCATGATGTTGGTACAACCCACTGTTCTTTAATTCCTCGATAAATTAATCAGATATGTTTTTTGAGAGTTCTAAAATACTAGCTTTTCTATATTCAGTTTCTGAAATCAATTGATTAATCCTTGGATCGATAAATAATGCTTCTTCGTAAGTGATTTCGTATAATCTATATATCATCAAATCAAGTCTTGATTCTATTGTTGCTGTATCTTGATCGCCATTTTTAGCAGCATGGATGACATCTACTAAATTGGTAAAAGGTTCTTGGAGGGCGATTGAAATTTTTTTGAGTGGGATATTGAGAAGAATTTCTTTCATAAAAGATCGTGAATCACCTTGCAGGTCGGGGAAATTATCTTTAAAGCAAAAGGAAAAAAGTTTTGAATTTAGAAATGAAGAAATGTATTTCAGTGATTCCCCAACAATAAAAAATAAAGTTTTATTAAGATAAAATTTGTCAAAATCAATTACACATTGAAAATTTTTTGAGGATTCTCCAAATATGATTTTATCATTCTCGAATTCTTGGTGGTATGCTATGTTATCCTGAATTTCGTACCATTCATATGGACCAGGTTTTCTACCTACTTTTTCCCCATGATTTCTTGGGTTAAGGTCAGCATAATATTTGTGCAAATGTTTTTTAATAGCAGGATACATATTAATGTGAATACCTTGTTTTGTGAATATTATCCACAAATCCGCAAACTCAATCTGGTATCTCTTTATATCTTTTCCCCGTAAAATTGGTTTTATAATCTCTGCACTCTTGGGATCTTCAGCAATTAATCTTTGCCGAGTTGATCCATCGATTATGAACGCTTCATTGAGGCCAGTTAATATCCCCCGATAGATTTTTACGTCCCAATCACTAAGTGGTATACCCTGGGATTCGATTTTACGTCTGATTCGCATTTCTGGTTCACTTACAATCAGGTATCGTGCTGGTGTACATTCGTTGATATAGGAATTGCGTTTTTCTTCCACGAGAGTCGGCAATGGGTGGTGATCAATATGTTCCCGGCTGAGGTCAATCGCCAAAAGTTGTTCATCAGAATCTGTAGTTTTAATAAATAATAGAATATTAGTATATGTGGTGGCATTAGCGAAAATTGGCGCATCCCCGAAATCAATCAATATGAGTGGTTGCGTATTTTGCAGGAAAAAAGTACGAAGAGATTCTCCATAGCTGGCGCGCATCCATTTATTCGAAGTGATATAACACAGACATCCGCCATCTTTGAGCAGTTGCCAGCCTCGTTCATAAAAGAGGCAATAAATATCGCCTGTGCGTTCAAATGTCTGGTAGCCTTCTTCCTCATACAGCCTGGCCAATTTGCCCCCATCTTTTTGCAATTGGACATATGGGGGATTGCCAATGATAAGATCGAATCCATCTCTACACTCTGGGAAAAAATATCGTAGATCGAAAAATTCTACTGTCTCATTACGAAAGAGATTTTTATAGCTTTCCCATTTACGCAGCCAATTGGTTTCGATTCCTAGTAATAGTTGTCGCTTTTCTTTTTTCTTTTTGTGTGCAGTAAATTGGCTGAGGGATTGAATCAATTCTATTTTGTCATCTATCTTTTTTTCAATCAGCTCAAAAATAGTCTTCCTCAACTCTCCTTTTTCTGCGGGTGTACTGGCAGAAAAATACTCTTGTACTTTCTGCTGAAAAAGATCAAAAAATTCATCTTCAAAGATGTTACTCTGTGTACCTTTTACATCCTCTTCTTGGTGTAAGCTAATCAAAGAATTCGCAGCGACGAATTTAAACTCCAGGTTGGGTAAAGCATGGATACCTCTATTATCTTCGTCATCCTGGACTTTTTCATCTACGATTAGTGATAAAAAGAATCGCAGTTTTGATATTTCCACTGAAATAGGCTGGATGTCAATTCCATATACAGATTTTCGGATGATATTAAGCTTCCGGGTATAGTCCCATAATTCTTGATTGCCAGTTATTTTTTTGGAAATGACTGCCCGCAGGGTTGGATCACTGATACTTTTTAATAACCTTTTTCTGGCTTCCTCTGCATTGGGATCAACCTTTTGCAAAATCAGCAACATTTTTTGCAATATACCCATTGGAAATGCGCCTGATCCGCAAGCAGGATCAAGTACTTTGATTTCATCAAGAGCTTGAATGATGTTTAGCCGGTCTTCAGCTTCTATTTCTACATCTTCGCTATAGCTTAATAAAGGATTCAAAATTTCATCATTTAATCCGGTTTTGCTTTTTAAATATTGCTTCAAGCTTTCATCTACCATATAGGCCACGATAGGCCTAGGTGTATAATAGCTGCCAGTAGACTTACGAGCGGTCTCTCCTGTTTCGGGATTAATTTCGGCCAATAGATTCTCAAATATCCGGCCCAGCATCTCCGGATCAATTGACAGTTCGATGTCGATTGTAGTGTTTTCATCAATGGTGAAATTATAGGTTTCAAATATTGTGAAAAGTTCAAGAAACCAAATATCAGGAATATTGAAGTTGTTTAAATAACGTGTGATACCCATAATGGGATCGGGAAAATAATAATCATCTTCATGAGGTTCAAAAAGTCCACCATTAAGAAAAGGGGTGTTCTGGAATCGGTCCCGTACGACTTCATTGCGTTCATCCTGGGGAGTATTCAAAACTTGGAAAAAGAGGTGCTCGAGAATATTATGATAATAATGCTCATTTTCTCTTAAAGCTTGTGATGAAAGAAGGTCTTCACTTATAAGAGATACACCACTGTGGCTGCTCTTCTTTTTCAGAAACCAGCAAAAGACCAATCGGCCAAGTAACCTGACTGCAAACTCCTGATATTTTTGATGATTCTGCTCATTATTGGGTAAAGATGGTAATTGCAGTAGACCTTTCTCATCAATGGTTTTACTTCCAATCTTTCGCGAGCCACCAACAAGCCTTGTGAAAAGTAATGCTATTTCATTATAGAATTCTTTGTTGACCACTTCAACAGAAAACCGCTCCTGTAAATCCTCTAGGTTTTTGATCCGGCCTTTTTTAAAGAGAAACTCACTGGGTGTATGCGTTTTACAATTTGGTCCCAGGAAGAAAGAGTAGCGGCGAGGATTAGTGAATTCTTTCTGTAGTTTACCATCTACTATTTTTAAATCAATTGATATATACGACAAGCGGTAATTTTCTGAATTAGAAGAAACAAATATTACCAAGGCATTGCGAACAAGATATTCTGCCAGTAGATGAAAGGTTTCTTTTGCCAAACTGACACGCGGATCATTTTCTGAATGATGATGAATTTCATAAACAGGCAAATCAAGTGATTCACATCTTCCCAGCAATAACGCTTTTTGAATATATTTTGCACTGAATGAAAAGGATACAGATTCTGTCTTCGCAGAAAAATCATCAGGTAGAAAGCTGGTCCCGAACCATCGAAGATAGGTGCTACGATCGTAAGTCGCTTGAAAATCCATTCTTAAATCATCTCCTCAGACAATATAATCGCTTCATCGCTGTCGTCAATTTTCCGCGCTGACTCTATCATCACGGAAAGATAGGATTCTGGTAACTCGCTTTTAAGTTCATCGATCGCTTTTTCCGGATTCTTTAGATCAAGGTTACGCAGTTTTTTTAGAAAATAATCCGGTAATGAATCCAACGTACGGATTACTTGAGCAATATCACGCAAATAGTCTTTATGTTTAATTGTAGTGGGGATGAGCACTTCGACTCTCTCCAATGCATCTCTTTTTCCTTTGTCCGATGCAACTTGGGTTTTTCGTTCAAACAATCCGGCTTTTAATCTTTGGTATATTTTTTCAAAGTTTGAACTGACATTGGCAGGTTGTTCCCCGACTTCAGATTGAAATAGAGCAAGTGCAGCTTCTGAACTCAATGAAATATCTTCATCCTCATGTCCCAGTTTAAATTTATAATCATCGCCTTTGCGGCCAAAGATGATGACGCCTGATTGCGCCATTTGCACCGAACGTTGCACTCTGGAACGATGCGGTAAAGCACGTGCTTTTGGAATAATATCAGGTTGATTGGTTTTGAGATGATAGAGAAGGTTCCGATATTCTATGTCCCAAGATCTTTCCTCTTGTTCTGCCTGCTGTTTTTGATACTGTTCAATGAAAAATGATTCCAAATGCTCTTCATCAGTAAGGACTTGTGTATCCTCCCCCAGAAGTGCATGAATCATATCGATTTTTAAGGTACTGATCTGCTTGATCCGGGTTTCTTCCTCACCGGTAGCCGTTGGGAAGAAATTGAAAATATATAATTTATCGAATACCTTTTTATTAATGCGATTTATTCTTCCGACTCGCTGGATCACTCTGGTAGGATTATAAGGGATATCATAATTAAAAATGGTCCCAGCGCGATGCAAGTTGAATCCCTCGGAAATTGCATCTGTGGCAATCAGGATATCGAATTCGTTTTTTTGTTTGGGAACAGGCAATCCAGCGTCGAAATTTTCTCTGATTCTCCGTTTATTAGCTTGACTTGCATCGTTGGAAGAGTATTTATATACTCGAAAGTGGTCTTTTATGATCTCAAAAAGATAGTCAGCTGTATCGCTGAATTCAGTAAAAATAACAATCTTCCGAAGAGGATCCGCACGTAACCATTGTCTTAATATTTTAACTAATTCTTCTGCCTTGGGATCAAAGCCGATGCCTTGGGAGAACCATTTATTATGGATATCCTGCAAGAGCGCGATGTCTTTTTCGACATCCAGAATAAAATTATTTTCGAGATCGGCTCTGGGAATGATTAATAGACCTTTATCTTTATAGGAAGCCAATAATTCATCCAAATCAATGTCTTCTATGTCAATGTCGTCCTCGATACCCCCCTCAGAAAGTAATGTTTCTATATCAGGCAGGCTACCTTTTTTAAAGATTGGCACGATGCCTAATCTATGATACCATTCCTTGATTAGTTCAGCAGAATGAATCATTTTCTCAAGACTCAACCGAAATGAATACTTGGAACTTTCAAAACGTCTGACGAGCAACCTACGCATAAACTTGGCCAAGTTTATTTGGCTTTGCAGCACCAGGTTGGCATCGCCGTATTCCTCATCCCATTCTTTTTTGTATTTGTCTTTGTCGATGAGATAATTCGCAGGTTGGTATCGAGCACCTATGAAGCCATTTTGTGATACCCCATTTTGTGGCGCAATTCGTTCCAGCGTATCACAATAGAGGTCGGTTAATCCACCCAGATCATAATCAAGAAGCTGTGGCGGTTCAATTTGATTTAATTCGATCTTTTGAACAGTCAAGTCTGTCCGATACTCTTCAATTTCTTGTAGGTCAATGTAATGCTCCCCAAAATTAGGACAGGTAAATAAGGTGATAAAT
>Ga0116156_10004843_pt1 | contig 11333 bp, 9 predicted proteins | sample AD_UKC045_MetaG_FD_89891 | JGI IMG/M metagenome (GOLD analysis project Ga0116156, IMG submission 89891) | Active sludge microbial communities of municipal wastewater-treating anaerobic digesters from USA - AD_UKC045_MetaG | ecosystem: Engineered > Bioreactor > Anaerobic > Digestate | place: USA... | reverse complement strand
TTGTGCGGCGACTCCGGCACCATCTCCGCCACCGATAGCCGACAAGTGCTGGTGCGCTGTGGCCGGTCTCCGACCGAGCCACCGCCGCCGACCGAAGGTCTCCAGGAAGCGCGGGAGACCTGACGGTCGGCCGTTTCGGCGGGGTCGGAGACCCGCGCCGAACGCTTTCCGTGGCAGGGCAAGGTCTTGGTGCCGCGGAGCACCTTGTACGGAAACAAGGAACTCCAGCCAACCGCCGTCTCCCTCGCCAAGACCGAGGACTGGTTGGCGACGCGCATCGGGCCGTGGCTCTACCAGGTGAAGCTGGGCAAGGAGTTGCGGTTCCCCAACGTCACGCACCACCTCCAGCCGCCCACTGGCGCGGTGGCCCGCTTGCAGATCGCGCCGGCCGATGCGCAGTTCCTGGACCAGTCGCTGCCGCGTCTGCCAGGCAATGACGACACGTACCGCGCCGTCACGCTGGACATGAACGGGCAGATCGCGATCCGAGCCCTTGGTGAGGACCAGCCCCAACCGATGGAGCTGCTGCTCAGTCAGTCGGAACGCATCGGCGATCCTCTGCGGATCAGCACCGACCGTCGGTATCCGACCCGCGCCCTGCGGCTCGGGTTTCGGGAATTGGTGTTCTACGCCGCCAACGCGCCCGTGCAGTGCAGCGACCAGCGCCGCCTGCAAGGCCGAGCTATCGTCCGTTTTTCCATCAGCCTTCGCACCGCCGCGCGCATTTTTGTAGGACGGATTGCCAATCCGTCCCACTTGGGTTGCGGCCGAAGGCCGCGTTAGGGTGGCTCTTCAGCGACAGCTTTCCTGTTTCTGCAGGTTTTGAGTTGATCGCCGTCCTTCCTGGCGCCTGGCGCTTCCAGCACCAGCATCGAGTCGTTATCGCCGCTGCCGTTCTCACCCGGCGTTTCGAACACGTGCGCGACCCGGCTGGCGAATTGGCTCCCCGCAATCGCGACATAACGACCATCGGTAGGATCGAACCATCGGGCGGTGATCGGGCCGGCGAGCCGGCCAAGGTCCACGGTCAGCTTGCGGCGGCTCGCGCCGGTCGCCGGAACGTAGGCGAGGGCCAGTCTCCCGTCAACGGCGCGAGCGGCCGTCACGTAATCCGTGTTGCCGGAAGTCCCGTAACCATCCGTGACGACTTCGTGCTCGCGGTCGGGGCGCAGCAGCCACCAGGGCCGGTTGCGGAAAAAGGCCGCAAGCCGCGCCATGTCCTGCGCTCCCCGTGAATTCAGGGACGCCACCCAGTCTCCGCCGCGATCGTAAACGCCGCGACTGCCGAAATGCCAGACGGGCGAGTTGCCATAGAGCGCGCCGAAGGCGCCGCAGAGCAGGGGCCAGTACGCCTGGCGGCGGATCCGGGCGGGCGAAGCGTTGTGTTCGCCCTCGTAGGCCGTCTCCAGCAGGAAGTAGGGTAAGCGCGGCGAGCGAGCATCCTCATCGAGGCAAGGGACGTAGAGGTCTTCCCGGTAGTTGTAAACGCTGTTGAGGTTCAGCCAGGTCCGGTCGCCATAGTCGGCCGCCGCCACGGTGTTCGGCCCGTAATGAACGGTCATGAGGCGGTTCCCGTCGGCCTGCCGGATTCCGGCGGCAAGTACGTCCACGGTCCATCGCTGGTCCGGCGGCGGCGTAAAGTCTCCGCCAACGATCCAGACCACGTTGGGGTGGTCGCGAAAACGCCCGCCCACGTATCGCCCGTAATCGCGAATCTTCTCGCGCCCGTTGCGCAGCATGTCCTGGAAGAAGCCATCGTCCCCGCCGCCATAGCCGAGGTAGGCCGGGCACAGTAGCACGGCGAGGCCACGCTTGGCAGCCTTGCCTACGACTTGCTCCGCGTAGTCGAAATAGGCGTCGTTCGGGGTCGCGAAGTCGCCAGGCGTCGAGAGGGGAGCCGTGCCGTCGCGCAGTTTCGGCGGTTGGGTGGAGAACTTGTGCTCGATGAGGTTCACCAGCAAAACGTTGAACCCCTTGGCCGCCCGGTCATCCAGGTATCGGTCCGTCTGGGCGGGCGTCGGCTCGACAATCAGCGACCACGGCGAGTCCCCAACGACTAAGAATGGCTTCCAGTTCCGGTCAACGAGATGCCGCCCGTCAGCACTGATCTTGAGGGGAAAAGCGGGTGGTTCGGCGAAAGCGCTTGCCGTGAGGCCGAAGACCGAGGTCAGCAGCGTGAGCAACCGCTTTCCGGTAAGAAATCGCTTTCTTTGCGGCGCGAGCAGCAAGGCGGTGAGGTGCGAAAATATGTATTTCATGAGAGGTTCCATGTCTGTGCGTTCATTCCGCTGCCGGGTTACCGGGGAGTTGCTTCTGACGCCCGGCATTCGGCCCACAGGCGGTCCTCGCGGCTCAGACGGTCAAGCGGCACCTCGATTTCCTCGCCGGAGGCTTTCCGCAGCCGCACGCGGCCGCCTTCCACGGCGATCAGCGCGGCTTCGACGCGATACCTGCCCGTGTCGTCCGTCCAGGTGCGCATTCCCGGCGCGCCGGAGTCGGATGCCGCCCGATCGACCGCCATCGCGAGGCAGACGACTTCGCCCTCGTAGCTCCGACAGTAGATTCTCCCTTGGGCCAGCACCGGTGGCGTGAAGGAAGACGCCTCGTCCGCAAACACCTTCATCCGCCGCAACTCGCGGTAGCCGGCTGGAGTCGCTTCGACCACCACGAGCTCGCCCGTACGATACGTCTGGACGAGCAGCTTGCCGTCCGCCGCGATCAGCGAACCGTGCTCGCCAAAGCCACGTTGCGCCCAACGTTCCTCACCCCGCTCCCAATCCAGGCAGCGCAAGATGCCGTTCTTGTGGATCCCGTACAGACAGCCGTCGAGCAACACACAGCCGCCGGTGTAGATGCTGAGCTTATTGTTCGACCAGTCGTGGGCGAGCGTCCCGCCGCGGATCGTGAACCGGGTGCCCTGCAAGTGTGTCTCGGCGCTGGTCACGAACACGTGCCCGCCATCCACGACCGGGTCGACGCAGATTGCGCCCCACTTCTCCGGCCACTCGCGGTAGCGCCAGAACTCGGCGCCGGTCTGCGGATTCACGCCGACGATGCTCGCATTATCACGGCCGGGATTGGTGAGCACCAGGACGACGCCGGGCTGCCCCGAATGGTCGTACGGAACGGGCGAGGCACAGGCCCCATGCTGACCGTCGTTTCCCCAGGCATAACTCCCGTCCGCGGTACGGATCGCCAGTCCGCGCTGGCCGGCGGCGAGAATCAGCAAGTCACCGTGTACCAGGGGCGACCAGGCCATGCCGTAGTCAACATCGGGGTTGTAGCTTTCGGCCAGCCGGACGCTCCAAATCGGCCGGCCTTCGCGGGCATCCCAACAGGCCAGGTGGCCGTGCAGGCCGAGCGTATACACGCGGCCGGCATGTGCCGTGGGAGTGCCCCGCGGGCCGGGCCACTGCTTGATGCCGCCCGAAACGTAGGATTGTCTCCAGATCACCTTGCCGTCCGCGGCATCGAAGCACCAGACGGTATCCTGCTGACCGTCCCAGCCCAGCGTGTAGGCTCGGCCGCCGGCAATTGAAACGGCCGAGTGCCCTTTGCCGACCTTCGCCCGCCACGCCACAGGCGGACCGGCCTGCGGCGCCCATTGGCCGAGCGGCAGCGGTTCCGTCGAGACGCCATTGCGCAGTGGGCCTCGCCACTGCGGCCAGTCCGCGGCCCTCCCCGCCCCGCTCACGAGCAACCACGTGCCGATGCACAGCCAAGCCATCGGATCCCCCGCACGCCTCATGCCGATCCCTTTCCGCAACTTGAATTCCGGAAACTAATGGTCTGGCACGTAACCGCCGCGTTTCACCAGTCCCCAGTCATCCGTGAACAGCAGCGCATCGAGCTTGCGTGTGTGCGGCGGCGCGTCGTAGGCCGGCTGGGCGATCGTGCCCCAAAGCTGCAGCCGCTCGAAGGTGCCCGGCGGCTTGGCCGTCTGGATGTCCTTGTACTCCAGCACCTTTTTCCCCTTGGCCCACAACGCCACGGCGCCGGCTTTGTCCGTGGCCCATTTCATCGCGAAGACGATTGCGTGCCAGCGCTCGTACTCGAGTTGGAGCGAGTTGGAGCGGCTGTAGACGTCGTGGTTTTGATAGTAGTTCTCGGAGACCCGCTCCAGGTCGCGATTCAAGTGATAGGTCGGATTGGTGACGAAGACGGAGAAGCGGTGCTCCTGATTGCCCATGCTCCGCTCGCCGAAGTTCACGGTCCAGCGGATCCCGTCGCCGACGACTTCCAGGGCCTTATCAAAACTCTCGGCATCGCGGCCACGGTGCCAGATGTCGCGCCCGTCGCGCCGATCGAACCGCACGAAGAAGGCGAAGTAGTAGGTCCGCGGTTCGGCGGGCGGCGTCTGATCGAACTTGATCTCCGTGTACAGGTCGTGATTGACCTGCGGGGTGACGTCCCACTGCAGAACACGCGTGCCCTGCGGTGCCGTCGGTTCGGCGACGATCTTGGCACGCCGTGGATGCGGCGTGTCCGGCTCCTGCCACGGCTGCGGGAACAACGGCGGCTGCGCGGCCCATTGGCCGTCGGCACGGGACTCGGCATCGTAGTAGAAAAACCGGCCAGCCAGATTCTGCGCGGTCGCCGGTGCGTCAAGAACGACCGTTGCGAACAACGCCAATCCGGCACAAATGCGATGCGGCGGTTTCATGACGGCGGTTCTCCTACTCAGACGCTCGTAGGTCGACGCACACCAGTTCTTTGTCATTGCGGGCGAACAGGCAGCGCCGTGCAAACGCCGGATGGCTCCAGACCACCGGGCGGCCGAAAGAACGGCCCGTCGGTTCGAGCACATGGAAGCGACTGATCTCTTCGTAGCCTTGCGGAGTCAGGCGGGCCAGGAGCAGGTCACCCGACTCGTTGAACAGGAAGAAGCGGTCTTCGTGCTTCACGAGAAACGCCGTGCCGTACTGCAGGCGCCGCGTGCCTCCGACCGTGGGCCGAAAGGTCTGCCAGAGCCGTTCGCCCGTCTCCAGCCGCACGCCCATCAGCGCGCCGCTGCGGGCATCGCAGCCGTAGATCATGCCGTCTTCCAGGAAGGGCGTGGTGTTGGCGGAATACACCGCCGTCTTCGGCCTGCCGCGCCAGATTTCCTCGACCGCCGTGGGGGTCTCGCCGAGCTTTAACAACACGGCCGTGTCGCCGTCGCCCGACGCAAACAGGCACGGTCCCAGCTTGCGTGGTGCCGCGATGGCCATGCCGCCGTGCGGCCTCAACGGGACGGACCACAGCACTTGGCCGGATTGAGGTTCGAGTGCGTTGAGCGACTGCGCGTGCCAAATCAGCAACTGTTCGCGGCCCGCGTGGTCGATGAGGGTCGGGGGGCAGTAGCCCGGTTCGCTGGCCGGCAGAGCACGCCAGAGTTCCCGGCCGGTGCGTTTGTCGAAGGCCACCGCCACGTTGCCTCGGCCGCCGACCACGCAAACCAGCGCGTCGCCATGAACCAGCGGATGCGCGGCCACGCCCCAGTACGGCGTCTTTCCCCCGTAGTCCTTGGCAAAGTCCTTAGCCCAGACCAGTTGGCCGTTCATCGCGTTCAAGCACCAGAGATTGCCCTCCGCACCCAACGCGTAAACGCGGTCGCCATCCACGGCGGGAGTGCATCGCGGACCGGGGTACGACATGTAGTAGGCCCGGTCATACTCGTGCTTCCACAGCACGTGTCCGGAGTCGGCATCCAAACACAGCACTCGCTCCGAGCCTTCCAGTCGATCGCGCCCATCCGCGTTGTTGGTGACTTGCCCGGCTCGCACCACGTAGTCCATCAGGAACACGCGGCCGCTGGCGACCGCCGGGCCGGAATATCCCAACGACACGGACGAACGCCATTTGACCGGGAGACCTTCGCGGGGAAAACGCTTCACAATGCCCGTCTCGCGCCACACGCTGTCCCGTTTTGGGCCGAGCCACTGAGGCCAGTCGTCGGAGAGCGACGGGGACAGCAGAGACAGCCAAAACACGGCTGCCAAAGACGGGCGCAGGGATACGATCCGCATGAGAGATGTCTCCGGAAAGGTCACCTCGCCTTCACATCGAAACAGTACAGGTTCTTGTCGTAACGGAGGTACAGCCGGCTGCCGATGACGACCGGATGGGCCCAACTGGGGCCTTCGCCGTCCACCTTCAATTTGCCTTTGATCTCCAGGCCCGCGGGCGAGCAGCTCGCCAGGGCCGCTTCGCCGTTCTCCTCGCTGAACAGATACAGCATCCCGTCCGCCCAACACACCGAGCCCTTGCCGACCGCGCGCTCGGCCCACTTCTTGTCGCCCGTCTTCAGGTCCAGGCACTTCCACGCGCCGCCGTCGTTGCCGTAGATGTGGCCGTTGTCGATGATGTATCCGCCGTGATGGCAGTCCATGTCGCGCGTCGTGTAGGCTTCGCTCGCACCGCCGTTGTCGTCCAGCTTCATGCAAATGCCGCCTTTGCCGTAGCCGTTGGCCCAGAACACGTAGCCGTCGCTGTAGACCGGCGTGGGGCAGTTGGCGGTATTGCCGGCCGCGAAGCCGTTCTTCCAGAGGACCTCTCCGCTGCCGGCCCGCACGCTGACGAGCCCCTGGTTCGTGCCGGTGATGATCTGCGGGATTCCGCCGTGGGTCACGGCCAAACACGAACTGTATTCGGGTCCTGCCGAGAAATCGCGGCTGGTCCAGGCCGGTTCCCCGGTCTGCTTGTCGAGGGCCACAATGCACCGCTCGCCGCCCGGCTTGAACATGGCCCAATCGCCGGAGATCAACACCGACTCGGCGTAGCCCCAGCCGCCGCAGCTGCCGCCAAACTCCCGCGCGTCCTTGCTCCAGCGAGCCGCGCCGCTCCGGGCATCAAAACAGCCCAAGCGGCCGTTTCCGGACAGCAGGTATAGGTTCGACCCGTCGATCGTCGGGGTCGCCCGCGCGCCGGAGTAGCCGCCGTGATCGCACTTGTCGCCGTTGTCGACTTTCCATTTGAGTTGGCCGTCGAGATCGAAGGCGAACAGCATCAGCTGGTCGTCGACATCCCCGGTGACGTACACGGTGCCGCCGGCCACGGCCACGCCCGACCAGCCTTTGCCGATGTCGGACACTTTCCACAGCCGCTTGGGACCGCCCTCGGGCCATTCCTTCAACAGCCCCTGGTCGGGAGATTTGCCGTCGCGGTTCGGACCGCGGAAGGTGAGCCATTCCCCAGACACGGCAGTCGTGCCTTGCGCCGGAGCCTCCGTCTGCCTCGCGACCCAGCCCTGATCCGCCGCACTCAGCCGGTCGAGGGGCACGCCGACCGTGGAGCCGTCCATTTTCTTGAGCCACACGCGGCCGTCTTTGAGTTCCAGAAACGCCGCCCGCACGCGGTACTGGCCGGTGGAGTCCGTCCAGGTCCGCACCTGTGCATCGGCCGCTTGCACACCGGCCGCCAGACTGAGAACTGCGAGCAACGTGACCAGGGACAGACTCAATTTGGGCAACATGGTTTTGTCCTTTCCTTTCACTTCGCCCCCACGCAGTACAGGAACTTGTCCGACCGGATCAGCAAGCGGTTGCCGGCCACGGCGGGACTGGCGTTGAACACGCCGCGGTCCGACAGGTCGTTGACGGCCAACTGCTCGAATTCCGGCTTGGCGGCCAGCACGAAGGTCTTGCCGTACCGGGTCACGTAGTACAGCCGCCCGTCGGCCAGCAAGGCCGAGGCGTAGAATTGCCCGGCGCGTTCGAGCCGCTGTTCGTAGACGATCTCGCCGGTTTCGGCTTTGGCGCAGTAAGCGATCTCGCGCGACTCGTGCGTCCAGTACAGGTGCCCGTCCAGATAGACGGGGGACGACACGTTTGAACCTTTCAGGCTGGTCCACAGCCGATGCGTCGCCGTCACGTCGCCGCTGCCGCCGGCGCGGACGGCCAGCGCGGCGGTGCCGGAGCGCCCGCCCAGGCAATAGATCACACCGTCGGCCGCGACCACGCTGGGAACCATGTACCAGCCGATGTCGGTCTTGCAGGACCACAGCGGTTCGCCCGAATCGGGATCGAACGCCAGCACGCTGCCTTGCACCGGGACGATCAGTTCCTCGCGGCCGGAAGCTGCAGTCACGACGACCGGCGTATTCCAGGACTCCCGGATGCCGCCGGCCCGCCATTTCTCTTCGCCGGTCTTGCGATCCAGCGCCACCAACGATGCGCTTTCCACGCTGGCGTTGATGAAGACCAGATCCTTGTACAGGACCGGCGACGCGGCGCTGCCCCAGCCGTTGGTCTTCGAGCCCACGTCGGCCTGCCAGAGCTGATTGCCGTCGTGATCGAAGGCGAACACGCCGGTCTTGCCGAAGAACACGTAGATTCGCTGGTCGTCCACCGCGACCGAGCTGGCCGCAAAGCCATGGTCGCGGATCCGGTCCTCTTCCGGCAACTTGGCCGGCACGGCCTTGTCCCACACGACTTGGCCGTCCTCCAGACGCATGGCGACCAGATGACGTTTCAGTTGTTCCGGACTGCCGCCCGGTTCGTCGGGGACAAAGAACCCGGTATAGCAAGTCAGGTAGATGCGGTCGCCGAACGTGATCGGACTGGACGCCCCGGCGCCGGGCAGCGCGGTTTTCCAAACCAGCCCGTCGCTCTGGCTCCACTCGACCGGCAGGCCCGTGGCATCGGCGACGCCCATGCCGGTGGGACCGCGAAACCGGTCCCAATCCCCGCTGCCCGCGCCGGCCGTCTTCGCGCCGGCCGTCTTCGGCGTGGCCGTCTTCGCACTGGCCGGCCTGCGGAGAAACTCCTGGTCGGCGGACGAAAACGTCGCGATGGGTACGGTGAACTGCTTGCCGTCGCGGCGCTCGATGGTCACGTGGTCGCCGTCGACCTGCAGCACCCGAGCCTGGACGGTCCGTCCCCGGCTGTCCGTGAACGTGCGGTACCCACCATCCGCGCTGCCACCCTGACCCGAACACGCCGCGGGCAGACAAATTCCCAAAGATAGTATCGCGTACACGACACATCGAACGAATCGAAGCATGATGCTCTCTCCTTCTACACGTACCTGAAATCAGCGACTTGGATAGAGGCCACGCGATAGGCCCACTGATCGAACCGGGTGCCGGGCTCGAACTGGTCGAATTTCCGCCACAGGACGACGGCCACCTCCTGGAGGACGTCCTCCGCGTCGGCCCCGGAAAAGACCAGGGCCCGGATATACGCGTACACCCGCGACTGACGCCCGACCCACAATCGCATGAACGACTCGTGATCGGGCACATCGGACTTTTGGCTATGTTTCTTCGGATCGGTTTCCGGCCGCATAAGTTCCTCGCGCGGACGTTTGGAGCCCGCGTGGCGGAGCCCTGGGAGTATAATAGCCGACCGCCGGCGAAGTTTGTGACCCCTTGCCTGTTCCTGACAATTGGCTAGAGGTACGGAGGGCGACGCCCACAGTCCATTACTTGAGCCCAAAAGAGTCCTGACCCCTTTTTCCGTCCCACAGCCAGGCCGCGTTTGCGTGAGCGGCACCATACCCGATCATCATGTGGGTGGTGCCGTCACCGTGGTCCCTTCCTGGTGATGATCAGCGCCTTGGGGAGCGATCCAGAATCCGCACGCGGCGGCCGGCGACTTGAAGCCGGCCTTCGGCGAACAGGCGGATGGCTTCGGGGTAAGCCTCGCACTCTTGCTCGAAAATGCGTGCGGCCAGGGTTTCCGGCGTGTCGTCGTCCAGGACCGGTACGGTGCGCTGGAGGATGATCGGGCCGTGGTCGTACTGGTTGTCGGCGAAGTGGACGGTGCAGCCGCTGAGCTTGACGCCGTAGCTGAGGTTCTCGTCGGTCGCGACGTAGTTGGACGTGTTGAGGGCGAAGCCGCTGGCGTCCTCGATGCCGGCCTTCTGCAGCCGCTGCGCCATCGTCTGGGCGGGCACCCAGTGCGGATGCCCCGCATCGATGTAGGCGGCGACCTTCGGGTTCTGGCGCAGGACGCGCACGGCGTCCTTGATCAGGGAGAGACGCTCGGCCTGCTGCTCCGCGTTCAGGCACTTGTCGAGGAGCCCCAGGGCGTCGGGCTCGACGATCACCGTCGCGGCGCCGTCGCCAATCCCCGCCGCCACGTCGCGGATCCAGCGACGATAGGCGTCGGCCTTGGCGAGCCCACCCTTGGAGTAGTTGCCACAATCGCGATAGGGCAGGTTGTACACGACGAAGACGGGCGTCTGCCCCGCGGCCTTGCCCATTAGGCCCCGGACGTAGCTCTCCACGTCGCCGCTCCACTCCCCGAGCCAGTTTCCGGAGGGTTGGGCGGCAAGCTTCTGGATGAGCGCGGCCTTGGCTGGGTCAGAGCCGGTGAGCTGCTTGGCCTTCTGCGCGGCCTGCGACTCCGGGTTGACCCACAGCTTGGCCCCCGCCATCGGGTTGCCCTGGGCCTTGGGCGGCGCGGGGGCCTCGGGGACGGTGGACACGCCTCCGACCTCCGGAGCCTCCACCGCAGCCTGGCTGCCGCTGGCCGTGGCCGGCGGCGGCGCGCAGCCGGACAAGGAGGTGAAGAGCAGCCCGGCGCCCAGACAGGCGAGCATCGAGCGAGCAACCGATCCGACAGGGAGCTTGTTCATGGGGACATCCTTCCTCGGGACCGTCGGTCCCTCCAAGAGCACCGAGCGGTTCGCCTGGGGCGGCGAGGCCTGGGAACCGAGTCCCTGCCGGGCGAGGACTCGTTTCCCTGGCCTCCTCGGCCCCTGTCTGCTCACGGCCTCGGTGCTCATTCGCTGATCTGGTCGCAGCCATCAAACTGACGGCTGCTCTAGGCTCAATGGGGTCTCGGGCACGGACGGATCGCGGGAAGTGCGCATTTTGCGCCGACGGGTCGCCCCACGCCGATTTCGTGATCCGGACGCCACGGTAGCCCCATTGAACCTGCGGTGCCCAGCGAAGCGATCCTAGCCCTGACGGGCCGACCGTCCCCTTGTGGCCTCGCCACGGAGCTGCCTAGACTGGCGAGCCCTCCGCCACTTCAGCTTGCCCCCTCGAAGGACACCGTGACCCATGAGCCGGGGCCCCGCGTGAGCCCACTCCGACACTCCGCCGCGCCCACATCTTCACGCTCTCCGGACCGCGTGCAGCTTGCCCTGCGCGAACACCTCGGTACGGTCTGGCGCGTGCTGCGCCGCTGTGGCCTGGGCGCCGCGGACGCCGATGACGCGGCCCAGGACGTGTTCTGGATCCTGGCACGGCGCCTGGGGAAGGTGCCGCCACGGGCCGAGCGCTACTTCCTGCTCAGCACGGCGTTGCACGTCGCTTCCGATCGCCGACGTTCTGCCTGGCGACGACGGGTCACGGAGCCGCTGGACCCAGAGCTCGCCGATGGCGCGCGCCCCAGCGCGGAGGA
>Ga0116156_10004838_pt1 | contig 11337 bp, 6 predicted proteins | sample AD_UKC045_MetaG_FD_89891 | JGI IMG/M metagenome (GOLD analysis project Ga0116156, IMG submission 89891) | Active sludge microbial communities of municipal wastewater-treating anaerobic digesters from USA - AD_UKC045_MetaG | ecosystem: Engineered > Bioreactor > Anaerobic > Digestate | place: USA... | reverse complement strand
TCGCACACATGCGGCAGTAAATGGTATTACCACAGCAGCTCTCGAAGCTATCCACACAAAGGATTTACCTGTTTTGCGTGTAAATAAGTAAAACGACAACAGTAAGCCTATAGCACCGCCATGACTTGCCAAACCACCTTCCCACACAAACAATATTCGAATAGGATTTGCCAAATATTCGGCAGGTTCGTAAAACAAACAATGCCCCAAACGCAAGCCTACAATCAATAATATAAAAGTCATGAATGTAAAATTGTCTAACTCTTTTTGCTGTAAACCTTCTTTTTTAAATATTTTTCCTAAAAACGTGTATGACACAAAAAAGCCTACCGCGAACAATAATCCATACCAACGAACTCTAAAACCTTCGATAATTTCGGGTTGTGCATTCCAAATAATGTAATCTAACATATTGTATTTTTTATATGCTGAATTTCAGCGGTTAGTATTATTATATTTTTAATTTATAAAAATACATATTTAATTCTATTGCAGTATATATTTTCTCAAAAGATTTGTTAAGATTATGAGAAGATTTATCTCACATAAAAACTCCCTATAGCACATGCTGCAAATACTACACTTGCAATTCCATTGGTGGTACCAAATGCTATGTTAATTTTAGAAATATCGTGTGGTTTTATTAGTCGGTGTTGAGCTACTAATAACCCAATAAACAAAACTGCTCCTATCCAATATAAAAAATTAAATTCCGCAAAATATCCTGCTATAATTACTAAAATTGCAGTAATACTATGCGTTACTACAGAAATACGCATTGCTCCACGCCTGCCAAATACAGCGGGAATACTTAACAATGATTCATTGCGATCAAATTCTTCGTCTTGCAATGCATACAATATGTCGAACCCTGCTGTCCAGGTAAAAACTATAAGCGAAAATAAAATTGGCAACAGCGAAAAATATCCCGTAACAGCTATATATGCTCCAATAGGCGACAACGACAACCCAATACCAAGTACAAAATGACACAAATAGGTAAATCGTTTGGTATACGAATACCCCAATATTACCAACAAAGCTACTGGCGATAAGTAAAAACATAAAGGATTAATAAACCAAGTAGTAATAACAAAGAACGCTGAATGTAATATAGTAAAAATCAAAGCCGACCGAGGCGATATTTTTCCACTTGGAATTTCGCGATTCTTTGTACGTTCATTTTTTTTGTCAATATGATAATCACTGTATCTGTTGAACGCCATAGCTGCCGAACGAGCAAACACCATACATAATATAACAAAAAGTAATAACATAGCATCGAACGAAAAACCTTGCGTATGGAGGGCTAAAAAATATCCAAGTAATGCAAAAGGCAATGCAAATATGGTATGGCTAAACTTTATGAGCGAAAAATAATCGAAGAATTTCATACGATATAATACTTATTTTGCACCTTCGACAAATCGCACCGATTGACAAATTGCCTGTAATTGCCTTACAAAGTTACGTTTACTTTTGTTTGGATAATATACATACCCTTCTATAGTTACAAGTCGTTTTTTTGAATTATCAACAAATGAATAGCTCACAAACGGACCACCCATAAAATCGTGTTCTACTCGCCATTTCCCACGTAATTCTACAGTATAATCATTATTTACATATCTTCCTACTTTGTATTGAATTGGAACTATATATTCGGTAGTCATATAACTTCCTTTACTTGGTCCCGGAATATACGCTTTGGTAATAGAATCGCGGTATTGCAGCAACTTCCATTTTTCCAATTGCATAGTATCACGATATGCACGTTCGTATATTAATAATCCTTGACTGTGTTCATTCGATTCGAACGATATCCACATAAATCCCGGTGCTTGTTTGTTTATTTCATAGCCTTCGGGTATATCTAAACGAATATTCAAATGCTGCTGCACCAATGTTTTGACTTTATTACCAGGCATACTTTGATAGGCTAGTTTAAATCGTTCAATTTCGGCTTGCACAAAAAAATCAATAATATTATCGTGTCGAAGTTTTAATATTTCCAATAATTTTTCGGGAGATTCTACCCCAACACCAATATAATTTTGTTGCTTTGTCCACACATTTTTTTTAAATTGAACCAAAGGTGAAATAAATTTTTTATTAATATCTATAAACAATATATTCCGGTGCGAACGAAACACACTCGAAAAATGATTACGACTTATCATAAGTATACTAAACGGAGCTTCAGATTGAGTTAAGCCTATTTCGTACTGATTCATAATTTCGGTTACCGTTTCGCTTGTTTGAGAATTCTTATACTCGTCGTTTATAACTATAAGCAATTCACCGGATTTACCGCCCAAATTACTTCCTCCCATTAATCCACCTTCGCTGCACGAAGTTATAAACAACATACACGTGCTTAGCAAAGCAAATACAAATTGAGAAATGTATCTTTTATTCTTCATATCATTATATTTCATGTAATTTATCCCACCATGTAAATTTTAACGTAATAACACCTGCTGCAATAATAGCAAGAGTAATATATAAACTCTGCCAATCGCGAATTATTATAAATATAGGCATTGCAACCAAACATGTTTGTGTAATAATTCCAATTGCAACATTTCGCATATCTTTAAAAAATCGTGTATTCTTAGTAAATTCCGGCTTTTCGGCTCGAATAGCTTTAAACACAGGATTCCAAAAACCCCACGGTTTTACGGTGGCATAAAAAGTTTCGATAGTTTGTTTATCGGTAGGTGGAGTAAGTAATGTTCCAACCAAACAACCCACAAGTGAAATTATTAATGTTACCGGGAACAAATATAAAGCTATTAATCCTTCGGGTATATCTGGAATCATTTCAGATATTACATGTGGATATTTTATTTGTACAACGCCTATAATCAACCCCGATAGTATTCCGGTAATCATTCCCCAAAAATATCCGCTGCCATTAAAACGCCACCAGTACCATTTAAGAACATTTGAAGCTATATAACTTGCATAAAATGCACTCGTAACTATTAGCAAAATTTCATTAATACTTTTTAGAGTAAATCCAATTAATGTACTAAACAATACAACCGAAATCCCTACTGTGTAATTTGTTTTTTTAATTTGCTTTTGCGAAGCATTAGGATTTATATATTTTAAGTAAATATCGTTAGAAACATATGCCTGTGCAGCATTAAGAGTTCCTGCAAATGTTGACATAAATGCAGCAAGCAAACCTGCAAGCAAAAGACCAAGTAAGCCCACGGGTAAAAATTGAATCATAGCCGACGGTAAAATTTGCTCAAAATCTATAACACCTCCTACCATTAAATTTAAATCTTTATAATACGCTATAGCCAACACTGCAAAAGCGGCAATCATAAAATATCGAACCGGATTAAGAATTACCGACACCGAACCACTCATTTTAAGAGCATCTTGCGGAGTACGGTTGGCAAGAATTTTCTGCATATCGTATGTGGGGGCAGGACCTGCTAAACTGCTTAATATTCCCTTCATAAACATAAATCCAAAAAACAAACTAAATAACGAAAAACCGTCCTCTTGAATTTTTTGGTTTACTTCGGCAATCTTATGCGACCAATCTATATCTAAATGAGAACCGAAAAAAGGAGAAGCCCATCCGTCGGGAATTAACGCATGCAATGTTTCGGGACTTACCATTTGCATAGCTATTACGCCAATAGTTATAGATGCAACTGTCATAATAGAATATTGTAAAATATCGGCCCACACAATACTAACCATACCACCTAAAATTGCATAAAACGTTGCGAACAAGGTGAATACAATTCCATACACATGAGGAACATATTCTAAAGGAATTGCTGTATATGGTATTGACAATGCTGAACTTACATAATCCCATGGAGCAAACAACATTAGAAATTTACCTAATCCCACAAAACCATATGACAACATAGACAGACCAATAATAAGAGCAAACACCACCACTACTCCATGTGAAAGTTTACTGCTTTTGCCTGTTCCAAATCGCGTAGCTATCCACTCGGCACCTGTAGTAACATTAGATTTACGTAGCCACCCCGAAATAAACATCATTAAAAATATTTGATTAAATGTAGGCCACAACCAGGGAATCCAAATACTTTTGAGCCCATATACAAACATAAGCGTTACCAACCACATAGTACCCGAAATATCGAACATGCCCGAAGCATCGGAAATACCAAGCATATACCATCGCATTTTGTTACCACCCAATAAATACTCGGATTTATTCTTTTCGGCTCGCCGTTTAAAGTATATTCCTATAAATACTGTAGCTGCTATGTACAGTATAATTACTAAAAAATCCAGTGCTTGTAATTTCATATTTTGAGGTATTATGTTTTATTTTTTAAGCAAAAATACATAATTTACCCAATTGTAAGCCAAATTTATAAGTATAAAAACTTTCAGACTTTTCAGACTCTTTAGACTTCACAACCCCTTAAGCTCACACAAAATTTACCTAAACTATACTAAGGTATCAAATAAAACTGTATATTTGAACATATGTATTTCGATCTTACAACAAAGGCTACAGTATTCACCAGAAAATATAGGGTATATGACAAATTTAGAAACTTCATACTTAGGATTAAAACTTAAAAACCCAATTATAGTGGGCAGTTGCGGTCTTACCGGAAACTTAGAATCCATAAAACGAATTGTCGTTCACGAACCGGGAGCTATAGTACTCAAATCATTATTTGAAGAACAAATTAATGCCGATATTAATAAAAATATTTTACAAAATACCGAATTAAGTGCCGAAGCCGAAACTTACATTAGTTCGCACATTGCACATAAAAATATTTCGGATTATTTAACCCTTATCAAAGAGTGTAAAAAAATTACCGATATACCCATTATTGCAAGTATTCACTGTACCGATGTAGATGAATGGATATCGTATGCTAAAAAAATAGAATCTGCCGGAGCCGATGCTTTAGAAGTGAATGCCTCTATACTTCCTTTCGACGAAAAACTGCAAAGCACCGAAATAGAAGAACAATATTTTCACTTGCTCGAACAATTACGCGAACATGTATCGCTGCCCATTGCTCTAAAAATGAGCTACTACTCTTCATCGCTCACACACTTTTTACAAAAATTAAGTTGGACCGGTCATGTACAGGGGTTTGTTTTATTCAATAGATTTTACAATCCGGATATTAATATTCAAACACAAGAAATAGGCGTTTCAAATATTTTTAGCTCTGCACAGGAATATACATTACCACTGCGATGGGTTGCAATATGCAGTGCAAAAATTGAAACAGATGTGTGTGCTTCAACTGGGATTCACAATGCCGATACTATAATAAAAATGATACTTGCCGGTGCCAATGCTACTCAAATTGTAAGCTGTGTGTACCAACAAGGCCCCGAAATTATTTCGAACATCAAAAAAAGTATGATTGCATGGATGAAAACTCATCAATACAAATCTATTAACGACTTTTACGGAAAACTTTCAGCCTCTAAAGAAACTCATATTCTCTTTGAACGAAATCAGTTTATGAAATACTATGGCTCTGTTGAATAATCAAGAGTATTATATAAAACTATAGTACTCTATTTACAACAAGCCCTTAGTACTTGGCAATCCTACATTATGAGCATTTCGCGAGACTGCCATTTTTATAGCTTTAGCCAATGCTTTAAATATAGCTTCAATTTTATGATGTTCGTTATCACCTGTTACTTGTATATTAAGATTACAACGAGCAGCATCTGAAAACGATTTAAAAAAATGATACATCATTTCTGTTGGTAAATCGCCAACTTTTTCGCGAGTAAACGTTACATCCCAAACCAACCATGGTCTACCCGAAAAATCAATCGCTACTTGAGCAAGCGATTCATCCATAGGCAATAAAAACCCATAACGTTCTATTTGTTGTTTATTTCCAAGAGCTTTCAAAAATGCTTCACCTAAAGCTATTGCGGTATCTTCTATGGTATGATGTTCGTCTATATGCAAATCGCCTTTCACTTGAATTGATATATCGCAATTAGAATGTCGAGCAAGTTGTTCGAGCATATGATCAAAAAATCCTAATCCGGTTGAAATTGTTGATTTTCCTGTACCGTCAAGTAATACAGAAATAGCTATATCGGTTTCGTTAGTTTTACGAACAACTTCGGCAAAGCGAGGAGGAAATACTAAAAATTCGGTAATTTCTGTCCACGATTGAGTAGTTAATGCACAATATTGCTGCAATTCTTGAGGTATTTCGGCATTATCGTGATTAATAAAAATAGCCTGAGCTCCTAAATTTTTTGCTAATTCTATATCGGTAGTTCTATCGCCAATTACAAACGAATGTTCTAAATCGTATATATCGGTAAGATAATGCTGAAGTAATGCTGTTCCGGGTTTACGTGTTGGTTTGTTTTCGTGCGGAAAACTTCGATCTATAACAATATCTGAAAAAGTAACCCCTTCTCCTTGTAATATAGTGAGCATTTTATTGTGTACCGGCCAAAATGTATCTTCGGGAAACGAATCGGTCCCCAATCCATCTTGATTTGTTACCATTGCTAATATATAATTAGATTGTTCAGCAATTTTTTGCAACGAAGATATAGCTCGAGGCAAAAATTCTAACTTTTCGAACGAATCAACCTGAAAATCATGCTTTGGCTCAACAATGATACTACCATCTCTATCAATAAAAAGTACTCGTTTTTTTGTATTCATAGTCTTAAAATTACATCAGAGGTTTTGACTCGGCAACACTATCTTGAATTTGAATCTCGAAGAGTATAGGCCAACGTTTACCTGTTATAAAAAAAGTATTATTTGTTTTATGCCAAGCTATACCATTTAACACATCAATATTATCGTGCATATATGCCTTATCTAAAATGTTAGAAAAATTGATACGCTGTACAACTTTTCCGGTAGCAGCATCAATTTTTACAATAAAATTAGTAGTATATACATTTGCATAAATATAACCTTGTACATATTCTAATTCGTTTAATTGCGAAACAGGACCGGCATTATCGTACACAGCAATTTGTTTAACCAAACTAAAAGTTTCGGGATTATAAAAATATAAAAATTCCGACCCATCGCTCATTATTAAAAACGTACCATCATTACACAATCCCCAGCCCTCGGTTCCATAGCTAAAAGTCCCTATTTGACGGAACGAAGCTTTATCATACATAAACCCAGTTTGAGCCTGCCAAGTAATTTGATATACAATATCATGTAAAATAGTCAAACCTTCGCCAAAATACTCGGGTAGAACATCTATTTTTTTTAGGATAGAACCTTTTTTATACTGCACCAACCGCAAACTCGACTCACCTTTAATTCCGGTACTTTCATATAACGAATCACCCGAAAATTCCAAACCCTGCGTATATGCATCAATAGCATGATTATAAGTATTAAGCACTGTATATTTAGGATACACGGGTGTAATATCCGACACTACAGTTATAGCATTCGAAAATGAATAGGTTTGTCCCGATTCATAAATATTTGTTGTAATATTTTTTTTGCCCAATGTAAGAGCAGATGTAGGAATTTGATACGAATTTGACGAAGAATACGGAAAAAGTAACGAAACTGTATCGATAGAAAACTTCACAGAATCGAAAGAATTTTGTGAATGTTGAATTAAAGCAGTAATATAAGTGCCATGAGAAATTTGAGAATGTGAAAAAGTTATAGAAAAAGCATTTTCTTTATTTTTAATATAATCACATGAAAATGAAAAAATTATACTCAACCCTAGGAGCAAATACACATAAATTTTCGACATAAACAACTATTTTTTTATCCGTGTAAAAATATAAAATTGTTTATTTCTTTTAGGTATTTTAACAAAATATTATGAATAAATTTATAATGCTTTATAAACAAAGGCGATGACGGAAATCATGTAAATTAACAAAAAAATAACTTGCATTTTTATATTTTTTACACTAATTTTCAATTCTTATTTTTACAACAAACGGGTTAAGTTAAAACAATAAAATTCAAATACTTATGAAAAACATCTACTCAACACTAGTAATGCTTTGTGCTTTTTTTATGGTGTTAACACCAAGTTTCGCACAAGATGTAGAGCCGAATGACGATGCATATTCGGCAATTCCGGCGCCCACAAATACGCCGATAAACGGGTCTTTATTATCTGCAGAGTTAGATACTATCGATTGGTTTCTAGTAAATCTAGCAGAAACCGGAGCAGTAGACATTCAAGTAATGCCAATGGGGTCATTAGATGCAGTACTTAAAGTATATAAATCTGATGATGGTGGACTTACGCAGTATTTACTAGAAACAGCAGATTTAGGAACTATTGAATTTGCTGAAACTATTTCAAACCCGGATGTAGGAATCGGAATGTATTATATTGTTGTTGAAACTAAATCCGGCGAAGGACAATATATGCTTAACATAAACTTTACCCCTGGTCAAATAAACGGAGGCACAGCATACCTATTGGATAATTTTAACGACGGTGATCAAACAAATAATTTAGGCGGAGCATGGTATTCATTTTCAGATAATACTTCTGGTGGGGCTTCCACAATTACTATGGCAATTGCAGAAGGATCCGAAGGTCCTGGTATATCGGCAGATTATGAATTAAATATTGGAACATTAATCTATGATCCCTATGTTTTGATTGGAACACAATTATCAGGCTACAATACGCCTATTGATTTATCACAATCTACCGGTATTTCATTTATGTATAAAGGGAGTGCTGCATTTTTAGATGTAATAGAACCAACAAAACAAGATGGCACAAACTATCAAATCGCAATACCTGCAACTGCCGCTTGGACGCAGTATACGTATTCTTGGATGGATTTAGCTCAGCCAAATTGGGTTACTACGCCAAGTCCACTTGATTTAACACAAATACAATCGTTTCAATGGCGAGTACAATCAATGGACGGTGAAATTGGATCGATACAAATTGATAATGTTGAAATATTAGATTACCAACCTACTCAAAACCAAGATTCTGTTCTTGTTACGTTTAATGTATATTTTGGTGCACAACAAATAAGCCCCGATGGTGTATGGATAAATGGTTCATTTGCAGATTGGGATATGCAAAAAGCTATTCAATTAACACAAATTGATACAGTATATCAAGCAAATATACTCTTGCCGGTAGGACAAACTATTGAATACAAATTTATAAATGGACTCCCAACTGACTGGGCTAATTATGAAGTTATTGAAGGTTTACCATGTGCTTCGCCACAATTTGGCAATAGATTTTTGGTAATTCCAAACACCAATACAATTTTACCGCCTACATGTTACGGAGCATGTGGACCGTGCAGCACACAACAGCCATTTAATCTTACCATATCGTCAGATGTGACTGCTGGACAGGCTCCTCTCAATGTACAATTTACCGCTCAAGCAAATGCAAATATAATGCAGTGGGTGTGGGATTTTGGCGATGGACAATCATCAACTATGCCTGCTCCAAATCATATGTATTCTATGCCTGGTGTGTATACAGTTGTATTATTAGCAATTGATGATATGGGAATTCAGTCGCAAGCTACTACAATTATTAATGTAAACGCTCCAAGTGGAACTTTAAACCCACAAATTACTGTTGACAAAAATTCCGGTTATTCACCTATTACTGTTAATTTTAATGGATATGCCACCGGAAATATTATGAATTGGCAATGGGATTTTGGTGATGGAAATTCTGAAATTGGTCAAAATGTTACACACACCTATACTCAACCAGGAACGTACACAGCAGTGCTAACTGTTACCGACGATAAATCAGTAACAGAAAATACGTTTGTGTACATTTCAGTTTTTGAACCATCTACAACTTTGAAAGCGGAATTCTGGGCGAATAATTATTCAAATTATGCTCCGTTTACTGTTAATTTCAGCGATTATAGTGATGGTTCTCCTAGTGTATGGGAATGGGATTTCAACAATGACGGAATTATTGATTCATACGATCAAAACCCTACATTTGTATATGAAAATCCCGGTACATACACGGTGAAATTAATTATACGAAATGCATTAGCACAATCAGATTCTATAACAAAATATGATTTTATTGAGGTGTGGGAGCCACAACAAATAGATCCATATTGTGATATGTCTATTCCTGCTATGAAAGGTCAAAATTATATAGATTTTTCTACCACTACCATCAATGACTTTGGACGATATGTTAAATGGTATTCGTATACAGCTACAACCAATATTCTTGTAAAAATTGATTTATGTAATTCAGGCTATAATAATTGGGCTGAAGTGTTTGATATTTACAAAGATTGCAATGGAAACTTTGCCGACCAAATAAAACGTTCGTTCTGTAATAATTTGGGATATGTAGAACTACCGGTAATGCAAGGACAAACTATTTATTTTAGTATTGCATCTGAAGGTAACTATTATGGTCAACAAGGTATGACATTTGAAGTTTCTGAACGTCCGATTGCTCCCGGAAATATTTGCTCAATGCCAAAAGCTTCTATCCTTGGAGTGAATTCAGCAAATACAACAGTAACAGACGATTGGTTCTTATTTACCTGTCCAAATAATGGATACTACGAAATATCTTCGTGCGGTAGAACTACATTAGATACCGATTTAGAAATATATCAGTCGTGCACATCATATCCATGGCTTTCAAGTTCTAACGATTGCGGATTACAATCAAAAGTATTCTTCCACGCTGCAATGGGCGACCCAATTTACATTTCTTGGAAAGACTTTAATTCGAAAGGAAATTTCGATTGGGAAATAAAATATTTGGGAGAGTATTTAGTATATCCTGAGTTTTATTCAAATACTAATTTTGGTGTTGATTCTGCTCAAATATATTTTTATAACACATCGGTAAATGCAGTTTCGTACAAATGGGATTTTAATAACGACGGTATTACTGATTCTAATTTGGAAAATCCAATGTTTACATACATGCAACCCGGCTTTTATTCGGTAAAATTGGAAATTACAGGTATGGAAGGTCCGCAAACTGTTACAAAATCAATTGTAAAACCCGACTATATTTTAGTACAAAAATCACAAAGTCAAGACCCCTATTGCCAACAAGCAAAACCTGCTAGTATTGGACAAAATAATATGTCGGTAATCGATGGAAATTCGCAATGGTATTCATATACTGCCGATTTCGAAGGTAAATTAATAATAAATACTGTTCTGTCTAATTACCCTTCTAATATTTTCATATATGACATTTTTGAAGGATGTACAAATATGCCAATAAACTATAACAGAGAAACAGTTGAAAATAAAGACCGAGTAACGATACAAGTAAGTCCGGGCAAAACATATTATTTTTCGGTTTCAATATA
>Ga0116156_10004834_pt1 | contig 11339 bp, 12 predicted proteins | sample AD_UKC045_MetaG_FD_89891 | JGI IMG/M metagenome (GOLD analysis project Ga0116156, IMG submission 89891) | Active sludge microbial communities of municipal wastewater-treating anaerobic digesters from USA - AD_UKC045_MetaG | ecosystem: Engineered > Bioreactor > Anaerobic > Digestate | place: USA... | reverse complement strand
GTCTGATAAGTCTGATAAGTCAGAGAAAGAAACAAAGGAAAAATCAAAAGGGTTAAAGAAAATAAATTAAAGACCTTGCCTTATTATTTCCTTACGCTCTGGCGATTGCTAAGCAAAATAACATCAGATGCTATTCGAAAATAAATTCTTCTAATAGCGTCTGATGATAATTACCCCTGCTACCACAAGGACTACTCCAAATACTTTCATTAAACTTATCGGATTAGGTTGTGCTACCAGAACATTGAAATGCTCCAGCAAAATTGAAAATATCATTTGCCCCGCTACAACCAAACCAAAAGTCAAGCCTGGTCCTAATTTCGGAAATGCAAATACGATTACGGTAACATAAAACGCACCAAGCAAACCTCCAAGCCAAACATAGTTCGGAGCATCTTTTACTCCTGCCCACGATACTGTCTGCCGTGTCAATACAATGTAGGCTATGAGGCCAAATCCTCCTACAATAAAAGAGAACATAGAAGCATACACCGGACTTTGTGCTGCTTTTCCTAATTTGGAATTTAAGCCTGCCTGAATAGGCAAAACTGCTCCGGATAAAAATGTCAACACAATCCAAATGAGTTTGTTCATTGTTTTTGTTTTTAGGAAAGTTCAAAGTAATACTTTTCACGCAATGTTACCTGATGTGCATGAACATTGAATTTGAATGAATACAATTTCCATCACAATGAATCATTCAATTCTTACCTAAACTGTTTTGGTTTCTGTTTTTGAGCAGCAAGCTCTGCTATTTCTGAAATTCTTTTTTGTCTGGTCTCCGATCGTTTGGCAAGCACCACCCACTGTAAGATACTTTTTCTAACCGACTTACTTAAACTCAAAAAGAATTTCCTCGAACCATAGTTTCCTCTGAATTCTTTTGCAAGGTCCTTTGGTATTTTTAATTCTTCTACCTCATCCAGAATAATCCATGAACCATTTTTCTTTGCAGCTTCAATACAGTCGAGCCCGGCCTTGGTCATAAGTCCGTTTTCAATGAGTTGTTTTACTTTTAACTTATTCACTTTAGACCAGGTTCCCTTTGGTTTTCGCTTGCTGAAAAACTGCAAAAACTTTTCATCATCAAAAGGTCTTCGTGTACTATCTACCCATCCAAAACACAATGCTTCATTCACAGCATCGCCCCAACCAATTACAGGTTTATCCGACCCTTTCTTGTATAAAAAAAGCCAAATGGATTGTTTTGATTTATGATTTGATTTTAGCCATCGTCTCCATTCCTGTTGACTTGCCGGGCAGAATGTTTCGATATCATTCAGATTTTCTAATGAACCAGTCATATCGTTTATGTTTAGATGCAAATCTAATTTAGGCGCATGACAGCCCTATGTCAGGAGAGAACAAAGAAATTAGTAGAGTACGATTTTGGTGCTTGATTTGGACCGAAGAGTCTACTTCTATTACCGTATTGAAAGTGTATCAAATCTGGCATTATAGGTCACTTCGATTGGTTCATTGCTCATCGGTATAAAATGAATTTCAAGTTTATCTGAAATCGCCTGGTATCGGAATTCATAATTCAAATCTTTCTTTCCCTCTTCATACAAGCAAATCTCCTCGATACAATTCAAAGTGCTAGTACACACTCTAATCTCTTTAAATCCAAGCGAATAAATATTTGGAGCCATTGCGCTTCTGCATCCGGGCGATAGTGTATTTACAACATTGGCCTTTACCAGAATTCCGGATTCCCCAAGAGTACCTAGAAAAGATTTATGGTTTTGCTTTCCTATAAATTTAAAATTTACTTTTCCTTCGATTGGTTTGTCGTTTTCATCTAAAACATTGAATCCACCACAACAAGCATTATAAATGAATTTGTACATCAATGGCTCTTTAATATTGCAGATTAGGGTATCCCACTTTGCATTCTTGTTTTGTTTATAAAATAAGGTGTCAATTTTTTCAGGATCAGGATTAATCACCATTGGCTCTGAACCAAAGTGCAGTACTTGTCCGCTCATTCTCCATTCCATTTCCAGTACTTCATTAAGATGACTTTTGTTTTGTCCAACGTATTGCCAAAGATTCGTAGTGTCTGCGAAAAATCTTGCACCTGATTCTGTGGACTCAAGCTGAGCACTAACAATTGTATCATTAGTTTGATTCATTGTTGCAATTTGATTGCCGTCAGAATCAGTTGTACGATTACACCCTTCACCTAAAAACCAAACAAGAACCAACGGTATAAATTTCAGAATCGCATTGTTCATTCGGTACACTTTAATTTGCGGCAATAATTAATAATACCTATCGGGGTTATTCATTATTTTTTGCACTTACTAAAAGTAAAATAAAATATCGGAATACAGGTATCTGCCTCCCCCACACCTTAAAAAACAAAACGATAGGTATACTTCACCAGAAAAATGTTGTGGGCTCTATCCGTAAACTCAAATTGATATCGGTTGCCAATCTTGCCAGGATTATTAAAAAATTCTCCATTGCTTTCCTGTGTCCAAACCAGAAACAAGGTAGAGCCGGGTATGTATTCCCAACGTACTACCATGTTGGAACGAAACTGGCCGAAATTAAAATCGGGTTTTGAAAAAGAATATTCGGCAATGCCGTCCTGGTTTTCGTCAACATGATATTCACCATCGGTTAAGGTAAGCCAGCTTTGAGGAACGGAGGTGTAGCGTTGATTATACTCATGTGCATCAGCATCCGTAATGTATTTGTAGTTGGTGTATTCACCGGACGTTCCAAAGGGTTGTCCCCAATACTGCACGGAAAGATTGGGTGTAATCATATAGGTCATGCGCAGGGAGACGCGCATTGTGGATTGATTTATTTCTGCCACCATATACCGTTTTTCATTCCCTACATCGGCAGTGGTTACATATTGCATTTCATTTTTGCTTTTGCTGAAGCTGGGTTCTACAGAAAGTCGCAATGCATTAATAGGCTTATACACGAATTCAAAATTCACTTCAGCATTTTTTAAGTACTGATCAAACCCCCAACCCCATTGTGGATTAACCGATGCTGACAATTTCTTGCGTTGATCGGTATTGACAAAAAACCAATACCCAACCGAACCCGGATAAAGCAAGGATGGCCCTCCACGCAAATCGGCATTCGAAATATTAAATTCCTCAAGCGATGCGCCAGTGCCTGCGTACCAAAAATTTTTGAACTGCATGTTTGTGTTGGCTTCATAACCACGGGAAGTATTTCGCGCATCGTAATCCCAGTTTGTATACTGAACAACATTGAAACGTATGGAACGAAAAATACTAAACGGTGTCAGTATCCGATATTGAGACCAGATCCATTGAATGGATTGATCAGTCTGCGATAAAAATCCGATGTCGTTTAATTCCAGTTCGGGCGAAAGCCAGGAGTAACCAATTTCATATATCAGTTTGCCGCTACGTTTTCCGTGCATGAGCAAGCCGCCATTTCCTGCCAGAGAGGTACGCGTTGAATCAACATTCGCATGATGATTATCGGGGCGTTGAAAATAGCGCTCTGACATTTGTTGTGTGCTGGTAATGGCTTCTGTACTTCCCTTTACCGTACTGAACAGTCCTCTGGCAGTAACAAAATAGGTACGCTCCTTCCAATTGTGTGTTACATCCACTCCACCGGAGTAAGCATCGGTGTGAAGCCAGTTTAATTGATCGTCTTTAATAGATCGGTTCACCGCTGTGAACATTCCACCCACAATTGTATTTCCTTTATTGATGTCTTGCTGAAAGCGACCTGCAAAATAATTGGTGAGGGGTTCTATGGTATACTTGCGCGAAACTCCGAGACTATCAATCTTGGCATACTCGGGTGCGGTTACCGATTCAAGCAACCCCCATGAAAATCCTTTTTTGTTTTTTCCGGTAAGCTTGGCTGCACCGAGTATCGTTGTATTCTTCGTGGTATTAGAGTATTCTGTTACACCATCATCAACATCGTTCTGATCAGTCTCCACCCATCCTTGTGGTGTTCGTCCGATTCGTCTGGAATAAAAAAGATTATTGCTATTGAAATCGGTGATGGGAAAATTTAAGGTATTATTCCCTTCAATAAAAAAAGGTCTGCGTTCCTGAAAGAAAAGTCGAAAGGCAGAAAGGTTTACTTGTGATGGATCGGCTTCTACTTGTCCGAAGTCAGGGTTAACTGTTAAGTCAAGCGTGATGTCGCTGGTAATGCCAATCTTGGCATCAAGCCCTACATCAATGCCCGATGCTTTGCCTGTCATGAATGGATTACCTTCTTCTTTCTGAAACGATTCTGTTCGCGCCACGATGTACGGTTGAATCTCCAATTGTTTTTGTGGTTTGATTCCCTTGATACCGTTGAGTTCACCAAACAAGTGGACCCACCCTCCGGCATCAGGAGCAATGTATTGCCAGTTCGATCGTTCCTGATTTCTAAAAAAAAATCGTGTGAACTGCAAGCCCCATGTGTGTTCGGGCTTATCGGCAAAGCGCAATTGACTTAGCGGTATTCGCATTTCGGCAATCCATCCTTCTTCGTCAATACTTGTTTGTAAATACCAAATCGGATCCCAGTTGGCATCCCAGTCATTTCCGTTGTTGGAAACATATTCATCGCCCTTCACGCCCGACACAGATGCGGTAAATGAAAATGCTGTGCGTTTATCATCATAGCTATCAATATTCACTTCAACAAAATCACCTTCAAAGCCATCTCTTCGCGACACGCGGCTTACAATTTTATCCGGCTCGGGGTCTATATTTCTTACCAAGATGTATAAGTTCTTTGCATCGTATAAAATTTTGAATTTGGTTTGAACAGAGGCTGTATCACCCGGTACAGGATCACGTTGCCGGAAATCACCACCCCCCCAAGTTACTTGGTCCCATGCGGCATCGTTTAATGTGCCATCAATTTTTGGCGGCTCTCCCACGAGTTGCGCAGTAGTGTATGATTTAACTACCCGAACTGAATCGCTTTGGGCGAACAACACATCATCAAAACACCATACCGCAAACAGGGTGAGCAGGGTAACTCTCATAAAGGAATAACAAGTAATATCGAATACGGGACTTTCAGGAATTCGTTGCCGCTCAGTTACTCACAACCTTTCACGTTCCATCCCATCAAAAGAGTGGCAATTTCTATGTGTGTCTTCAATAGAAAAAACAGTTTCGTACCATTGGCGTTTTTGCCCTTTGGTTGGTCGTGCTTTTTCTTTTGTATGATTAACGGATATACTAGCGGGATATTGGACTGGGCGCACGAATAATAATAGTGGTTTGGCTGGTGTCCTTATCTGATAAAGAATCCCATCATCGGACACAAGATGTTCAATTGAACTTTGAGTTCAATTTATAGTAAGGTATCGCCAGAAGCAATGAGTGGAAAAGATTGAGTCGGCTGTCTTTAATTTTCAGAATACTAGTCTTGTCCAACACCATTACTATTCTAAAACTTTCTAATTCAAAAAGCTCGTCTTTTCTTCAAATTCCTTTTTAAGACCATCAAATCTTTCGCGAGCCTCCTGCAAAAGTTTAAATGCATTTTCAAGCTTCCTGATTTCTGAAAGTGCACTTTTCTTATCATCTACTGTAAAACTTTTGATCGCGCTGCTTTCAATAATTTCCTGCAAATCATTGAACGCTTTACTAGCATCATGATAACCGGAACTCAGGACTTTTGTGGGGTGTTGCAGATTTACTTTGTTCATAATCGTCTGGTTTTGTGTACATGAATCTACGATTTTTTATGACAATGAAGATTCTGGAGCAAGCGTCCGCTTGTACCCGGAGATTGTAAGCGTCCGCTTACTTAGCAACACCCGAATGGTAAAACAATCAACTAAGTTCTATGAAGTTATTATGTTGCTTAATCTCCCTCTTTAGTTAACTACATGAAGCAAGCGGACGCTTGAGATTTGGTGGGCACAAACGGACGCTTGTGCCAGGTGAGTTCACAATAGATGAAAAAAAACTAACTACTGAATTGAATAAAATAAAAATAATTGGAGATCGGAAAACAGGTATAGCAGCAGAGCAAACAAAAAATAGCTAAGTTGTCAAGACCTCTTTTATAGTGGTCTTGACAACTTAGCTTGCATTCAGACTTTGATGCTAAACCTCCTCCTCAATCATCAGTGTAACATTGTATGGTCCTAAAAAGGTTTACGGACTTTTTGATTTAACTTCTATGCATCCGGAATGTTGGGTTCTACCAGTTTTTTTAATTTCTCAAGTGACTCCTGCCAACCCAGGTAACACATTTCTGCTGGTATTACTGCGGGTATACCCACTTGTGTGGCCACGAGTTCCGTGCCGCAGGATACAGCCTTCAGTGTGATGGTAGTGATCATTTCTCCAGGAAGATTAGGATCATCAAACCGATCTGTGTACTTAAGAAGTTCATTCGGTTTTATCTCCAGGTATTCGCCACCAAAAGAGTGGCCATTGCCGGTTGTAAAGTTGATGAACGACATCTTATACGTGCCGCCAACTTTCACATCCATAGTATGGACCTTGGCAACAAATCCATATGGTGGTAACCAGGAAGCGAGAGCATCAGGGTCAGTAAAGGCTTTGAATATTTTCTCGGGTGGTGCAGTAAACACACGGTGCAGTTGTACGCTGGTCGTTGACATTTTTTTAAGTTTAATAGTTAAAAGTTTATTTGATTAAGCAGGTATTTATTTCTTCTGCTCTTTCCGAATACAATTTTTTAATCATCCTTTTCATGTTCAACTTTTTTACACGCTTTGTTTTAGAGTAGGGTTATAAAAGTATGACAGGGCTAAAATACCCAACACTACAATGGGAAGCAGGATGAAGCTTATGTTGCCGTCCACTATGATATGGCTGAGCACCGCAAAAATCAGGTTGAACGTTAACCCGGCATAGGCCCACTCTTTTACTTTTACAGGAATGCGCGGAAAAATAATAGCCAGTACACCTAACACTTTACAGATAATCAATGCGTAGGCAAAATAATCGGGGTAACCTAACGGTTTGGTTCCAGCATTTACATACTGAGGGGCAAATAATAAGGTACCCAGTGGCATGGCACCTTCCCACAATAAGATGATCGAAGTGGCGATCCAAAAAATTATTTTGTGCTTTTTCATATTCGATATTGGTTTGTGATGGTTAGAATTTCTGATACAAAGATGCAGGGTGTAATTCATAGAAAGGGTGGCATCTATGACATTTTTAAGGGTGTTTTGCGTCACAACGAATTAAGAGTATAAAGAAATAATCAAGGCGACTGATCACTTAAGGTGTGTTTTTGACTTTTATTATGTGTGTTGCTGAAGTTCATCCCATTGGCTTAAGGAAACCATGCGGGTTAGTCACTCGTTTAGTTTCTTTGAGTTATTTTTTATTTTCAATTCTTAACCAACCGCATCATGCTTCTATCCTTCAGAAAAATTAGTTTATCGTTGTGCATCGCTCTTCTGATGAGCGTAACCATTACTCGGGTTTGGTCACAATCCTTGCCGCTTTCAGCGCAGAAACTGGAACCCGTTAACGTGAAAGTGGAAGATGCCTCGTACAAGGGAAAGAAGGCGGTTAGGGTTATCTCATCAAATGGAGCAGAAACCATGGCCATTATAAAAAATCAAATTTTCGAAAACGGAATAATTGAATTGGATGTGGCGGGTACGATATTACCGAATTCAGGTACAGGCGCGCGCGGTTTTATTGGACTGGCTTTTCGGGTGCGCATGGGTGACTCCGTACGATACGAATGCTTTTATATCCGCCCAACCAACGGCCGGGCAGAAGATCAACTCAGAAGGAATCACAGTGTGCAATACATTTCACATCCTAAGTACACCTGGTTTAAACTCCGCGATGAAAATCCTGGTGTATATGAATCGTACACCGATCTGGTGGAGGGCGAATGGACACACTTAAAAATTGAAGTGAAAGATAATAAAGCCAGGTTGTATGTGAATGGTGCGAGCCAGCCTTGTCTGATCGTGCAAGATCTTAAATTTGGAAAGTCAACCGGAGCAATTGCCCTTTGGGTGGGTCCTGGCACCGATGGTTATTTTACCAATTTAAACATTGAGCCATTGAAGTAGTTAGCAATGGATAGTCCTCTTCAAGAGACAAATGCCAGAATCTAATTCATAGAACTTCTATACTCCAATGGCGTAACTCCTGTATGTTGTTTGAAGACTCGTGTAAAGTGCTGCGGATATTTGAAACCTAGCTCATAAGCAATTTCACTTACTAACTTGTTTCCATCGAAGATTTTCGCTTTCGCTACATCTATAAGCTTCAGGTGAATGTATTCGTTGGCTGATTTACCAGTTTCCTTTTTTATCAGATCTCCAAAATAGTTTGCGGAGAGATTTAACTCACTCGCGCAGTATGCAACAGAGGGTAAACCAACTTCCTGTGGTTTATCAGAAGTAAAGAAATCGTTGAGCAGGGATTCGAAGCGTTCAAGAATTCCTTTGTTTGTATTATCGCGGGTGATGAACTGCCGGTCATAAAATCGTACGCAGTAGTTGAGAAACAATTCGATGTTCGATGCGATAAGGGTCTTGCTATGCTTATCTACACCATGCTCAAGTTCAAACTTGATTTTCGAAAAGCAATCGAGAATGATTTGTCGTTCGCGCTCCGACAAGTGCAGTGCTTCGTTTGTTGTATAGGAGAAAAACGAATAGTCAGCCATATGACGGCCCAGTGAAGTGCCGTGGATGAAGTCTGCGTGAAATACAAGTGCTAAACCCTGTGGCTGATAAAATTCTTCTCCGGGCGAGCCGATCACCTGACCAGGCGCAAGAAACACGAGAGTTCCTTCTTCATAATCGTAATTGCTGATGCCATATTTAAGATCGCCACATTTAATTTCTTTCAGAAACACCACATAAAATCCATAACTCATTCGCCTGAGTTGTCTCGGTGCTGCCTTCGACAAGTCAACGACACTAACCAGCGGGTGCAGCGTTTCATTTCTGTTGAATGCATTGTACTGACTGATGGTATCAAACTTCAATATTTCTTCCATATCGCTTTCGATTTCTTATTCAAAATTAGACGTTCCGGGGCTGATTTCAACAACACCAGATATCAATCAGTGAAATTGGTAGGTAAACCAGTATTCTGTATAAGTCCTCGGCATGAAAATGATACCACATTTGCGTAGTAATTAGATCGGAGAGGCTCTCCATAGATACTATGCAAAAGAGAAAACTAGGAAACAGCGGGTTGGAAGTATCGGCAATCGGCTTAGGCTGCATGGGCTTAAGCTTCGGTTACGGTCCTGCGACAGATAAACGTGAGGCGATCAATTTGATCCGGGCTGCTTTCGAACTTGGAGTCACGTTCTTTGACTCAGCGGAAGCATACGGTCCATTCGTAAACGAAGAACTACTTGGCGAAGCGGTTGCACCTTTCAGAGATCAAGTAGTGTTAGCAACTAAATTCGGATTTGAAGGTGGCGTCACCAGCAAAGGTCTTAACAGCACGCCTGAAAATATTAAAGCGGTAACGGATGCCGCTCTTAAGCGCTTAAAGACTGACAGAATAGATTTACTATATCAGCATCGGGTTGATCCGAATGTTCCAATGGAAGAGGTTGCTGGCACAGTCAAAGAACTTATCGCCCAGGGAAAGGTAAAATATTTTGGATTATCCGAAGCAGGTGCTGAAAGTATTAGAAGAGCACATGCCGTTCAGCCGGTAACTGCTCTTCAAAGCGAATACTCATTATGGTGGAGAGAACCTGAAAAAGAAATTTTACCACTTCTCGAAAAACTTGGAATTGGTTTCGTTCCTTTCAGCCCACTGGGTAAAGGGTTTCTTACTGGCGCGATAAATGAAAACACAAAGTTCGATCAAACCGACTTTCGCAATGTAGTGCCGCGGTTCAATGAAGAGAACCGAAAAGCAAATCAAATCATAGTCAATAAAATCGCTGAGTTTGCAAAACAAAAAAATGCTACGCCAGCGCAAGTTGCTCTCGCATGGGTATTGGCTCAAAAACCCTGGATCGTTCCAATTCCTGGGACAACAAAAGTGAATCGTCTTGAAGAGAATTTGAAGGCTGAAACGCTTACGCTTAGTAACGGAGATCTTTCAGAAATCGAAAATGCATTTTCAGAAATTCAGATTCAGGGAGCTCGTTACCCGCAGCATTTACAGGAGCGAGTAGGACGATAATTAAAACTCATTAGATCGTGAAAGTGGGAAAGATGAAAAAGATACAATTAATTATAACAATAGGAATGACAGCAATAACTATTGTCAACGCACAAACTATTCAAAAGGCTCGTCCACAAAACCCATACACCTTGGTTTATGATGGAGCAATCACTGAGAATGTAAAGGGTAAAGTGAACATCCATCCTGTTACCTATAAACTGAATGGAATTTCTATCGCTGCGAATGTTTACACTCCGGCAGATTACGATGCATCAAAAAAACCTGCCTCCCGGCAGGCGAGGTATCCAGCAATTGTAGTAGCTCATCCGAATGGTGGTGTGAAAGAGCAGGCATCTGGACTATATGCACAACGTTTGGCAGAGTTAGGTTTTGTCACAATTGCTGCCGATGCTGCTTACCAGGGAGCAAGTGGTGGAGAGCCGCGGCACACCGATAAACCAGCAAATCGAATTGAAGATATCCGTGGTATGGCTGACTTCATTACACAATTCGCGGGGGTTGATGCGAACCGCGTGGGAGTTTTAGGTATTTGTGGTGGCGGTGGATATACTTTGAAAGCAGTACAATCGGACAAAAGGTTTAAAGCCGTGGCCACGTTGAGTATGTTTAATTCCGGAGAAGTCAGACGTAATGGTTTTCAAAATTCTCAATTGGCTACAATTCAAGAACGCTTAAGGAAGGCCTCGGATGCACGTGCTCAGGAAGCCGCTGGTGGCAAAATCATTTATGCAGGTGTGGCAAGTATTACAGATGAAGAAATCGCTAAAACATCCACTGATCTATATCGGGAGGGATATCAGTATTACTACAGAACTCACGCACATCCCAATTCAACTTTTCTTTATACCCTGAGCAGCTTACTCGACTTAATGACGTGGGATGCTGCTACCAATATGGATTTAATCAGTCAACCGCTGTTGATGATCACGGGAAGTAAAGCCGATACGAAGTATATGACAGATGAAGCATTTCCCAAAGCAACAAATGCAAAAAGCAAGGAACTCTTTATTCTTGATGGAGCCACGCATATAGAAAGCTATTGGAAGCCTGAGTACGTAAATAAGGCTGTTACCAAATTGGCTGACTTCTTTAATCAGAACCTTAATAATGAACAACCTAAGTAGTATGAAAAATATTTTAATACTTGCCTTCTTCTGTACAGCGATCATCTCATTGTATGCGCAAGAAAAACGCCACAAT
>Ga0116156_10004825_pt1 | contig 11351 bp, 8 predicted proteins | sample AD_UKC045_MetaG_FD_89891 | JGI IMG/M metagenome (GOLD analysis project Ga0116156, IMG submission 89891) | Active sludge microbial communities of municipal wastewater-treating anaerobic digesters from USA - AD_UKC045_MetaG | ecosystem: Engineered > Bioreactor > Anaerobic > Digestate | place: USA... | reverse complement strand
GATAAGGAATGGCTTGTTTGATTTTCAATTCACCAAGTTTGTATGCACAAAAGCCTCTGATTTTCCAGTTCTCATCAGAGAGCGATTTGATCAGTACAGCAGAGAGTTTATCGTCTGGATTAACAACGTAACACTTTAGAGCTGAATATCTTAGTTCTGGATTCTCAGAATTTATATCCGGATTTAAGTCATACTCCAGTTTTTCAAAAACCCAGTTAGATAGCATTTCAAGACAAATAATCTTAACCGGTTCAGGCGGATTAGAGAGTAGTTCAGTTCTCAAGAAAATAAAGGATTTTTGACCGGCAGTTAAGAAAGCGTCTCTGTATATATAAGAAGAAAAACCTTTATCTTTTACAAATTCAGCCAGTATTTTTCTAAAACAATTACCAGTCGCCAGCTTTTGTGCAGCAATGATAATATGAATACGAACCAGAAGAACAGAATCATTCATCAGTTTCAGTATATATTTCTCTTCTTCAGGCAAAGGATCTTGCATCAGAATTCGTGCAGCATAATTTCTTTTCATCCAGAAAATACTCTTATAATGTCGGTATGCCCATTGCCTGAGGTATTTATCTAAAAAAGCTGCCCGTAGTTTTTTCCAGTTCCCATCATCAATTTTTTGGTTGATTTCTTCGATTATTCCAATCAAGATTGAAATTTTTAGTTCTTCTTTTGGCAGGACTAATCCAAAATCGGTTCTATGTTCTGAGCTAAACAGGTAAGAAAAAACTTTTTCAAAAACCCTGCTTTTGATTTTACGTTGCTTATTCTGTTGCAATCTGAGCCAGATATTCAGAAGAGAAATCATTAAGCCTCCAATCACCAGAATAGCAAGCTCAATAAAAAAGATAATAGTCAGTAGTTCAAGCGATTTCATATCACTTTTTAAACTGAATACTCAGATATTTATTTAATTTTTCCAGAAACACACTCAGTGAAAATGGTTTAAACAAATAATCAAATGCACCGGCCTTTAAACCCATCAATATATCTTCTTCTGTTGTTTTCGAAGTCAGAAAAATGACAGGCGTCTTTTTTTTAATCTCCTGAGGGATACTGGCAAGAATTTGAAGTCCGTCAGTATCCTGAAGCTGACGATCCAGAATTATTAAATCAATTGATTTCTCTAATGGCTGGGTCAGGTAGTCGATAGCCTGACTGCCCTCATAGAATATCAGATAATTAAATTTTCTGTTATCAAAAGCAATTGACAATATTTTCGTAAAGTCTTTGTCGTCATCCACAATTAAGATTAGAGGTTGATCAGGTTCTATAATAGATTTTAGAAAATTCTCTTTCCTGCTTTCTAAAGGCGCTTTAATGACAGATATATTCTGTTTATCATTAAGACTGTTAAAAACCAGACTTAAAAATTCTTCTGGATTCACAGGTTTATTCATGATCTGAAGAACAGACATATCACTAAGGGCTTTTTCAATGACAGTTTTATCCATTGCTGTATTGATAATCACTTTAATCTGTTTAAATTCAGACTTTTCACGAATCATTTTTAGCAGTCAGATACCATTTATATGGGGCATCTCAATATCAAGCACCAGTAAGGCAGGTTTATATTGATACAGTTTTTCGATAACTTCTAAAGGCTCATGCACATGAATTGATGTGAAGCCGGCCTCTTTTAATATGACCTGTTCAAATTTTACAACATCAAAATCATCATCAATGATCATAATCAACTGTTCATTATCTGAACTTTCAACCTGACTGATCGTTGGCGTTCTGGATTCTTCAAAGGCATTAGCAAACTGATACAAGAATTGATTTAGAAATTCCTTATTAAAAAGGCTTATATCATTAAGACGAATCTGTTTTTCTAGTAGTATTTCCATATCTCTGGCAATTTTGCTTAGTGTATCAAAACCGTAACTTCCTGCATTTCCAGCAATTTTATGCATTTCTTTTTTTAAATCATTGGCTGCTTCAAGAGATTTTACAACAAGAAGGTGTTCACAGATTTTCTTGATACGTTTGACTTTTTCAAGCTTTGTATGATAGTATTGAAGTTTTAAATCTTCTAAAATATTGATTTCATTCATAGAGATACTTTTTTATCATATTCACTAAATCATTTGGCATAAAGGGTTTTACCAGATAATCAGTAAAACCGGCATTCTTAGCAGATTCAATATCTTCATGATAATCATGAGCAGAGACTGCAATAACTGGTAAATGAGCAATCTTTTCTATCCCTCTTAAAGTTTTAACAAGTTCAATACCACTAATATCAGGCAAACTGATATCACACAAAATTAAGTCAGGCTGATGCATTGAAATCCAGTTAATTGCCTTATCACCAGTGAGCATAAAAACAGGTTCTTCTTTCATGAAGCCAATAATTCTGCTCATTAGCAAATTATTGTCAGTATCATCATCGATAATTAATATTGTCTTTTTTTCTTTCATATTTCAATAATAGACATTTTCACAGTTTAGTCAAGTTTTTTTTCATATTTTTGTTGCAATTGGAAAGAATAAGTTTACTTTTTTATTATAGCTTTATTCAAATTAGCTATAAGAAGTGAGAATATGCTACAAACCAGTATCAATTTAATCAATAAAATAAGAAAAATAAGATCAACAGCCTATATACTGATGACACTCACCTTTGTGCTGGTAGGTATCATTCTTGTCAATTTTATAAACAGACAGTACACGCTTGCTGAAATTGTTGATAACATCGGCAGACAAAGAATGCTCAGCCAAAAACTGGTTAACAGCCTTTTTATTCTCAATCACAATATGAATCATCATCCTGAGCAAATATCTTTATCTACTTTCACTAAAGATCTGAATGATTTTCAAAATGCCCATTCTTACATTGCAAAGGTGAGATCAGTCGGTACTTATCATTTCATTCTGAATCTAAAAAATATCAATAAAGAGAAGAAAGAAGTACAAACTCAATATGCATCATTCTTAAAACAATTGTTTTCAATCAGGCAGTCTGTATTTTTCCAGAATAAATTAATCAGTCCTGATCAGGAGCAAAAACTGATTGCCACACAAAATCTATACGTCAAGGCAATCGACAATTTAAATCAAAGCATCAGTAATACAAATAAGTCATTTATCCGATACAATACCATTAGTTTATTATTGTTATTCTTCTTGCAGATGATTTTTATGATTGGAGAGAATTTTTTTATATTCTATCCGGTGAGTAAAAAGCTACTCTCTTTTCTGAAAAACTATGCAAAAACCGAAGACAGATACAAAAAAATTTTCAATCAGTCATCTGAAGCTATTCTGCTGATTCAAAAAGGTGTTATCTGCGATTTTAATCAAAAAACCCTTGATATGCACTTTTTGAAACATAAAGCTGACATTTTGAACCAAGAAGTAGATGTTGTATTTCCACATATTGAGCAACCTGAATACAAGACTACATTTAAAGAGCAGTTAATGCTTTCTGAATTGCAGGGCACCTGTCAATTTAATTACCTTTATACCTGCAATGAGAAAACTTTTTTAGCTGACATCAGTCTTACTCATCTGAAAGACTTTGATGAAAATACACATATTGCTTTATGGCATGATGTCAGTGAAATCAGAAAAATGAATGAAACCATTAAAGAGAGAGAAGCATTTCTCCGTCTGATCATTGATTCTAGCCCAAATCTAATCTTTGTGAAAGATCTTAATAGCCGTTATCTACTTGCAAATAAAGCATTAACAGATTTATATCATATCTCTCAGGAAGATATTATCGGAAAAACAGATTATGATTTTGCTTGTAATAAAGAAGAGGCAAATCAGTTTAGACAGGCAGATATCGAAGTATTGAACAATAAAGAAGCTAAAATAGTCAATGAGGAGACTCTCACAAATCAAGAAGGATTTACCCGTTATTTTTATACTATAAAAATTCCGCTTCTTGACAAAAAAGGAGATATCTTTGCCTTATTAGGAGTTGCAACAGATATTAGTGAGATAAAAAAAGCAGAACAAGCACTTCGTGAAGCTCGTCAGATTGCTGAACAGGCGAATAAAACTAAAAGTGAATTTCTTGCAAATATGAGTCATGAAATCAGAACTCCTATGAATGCTATTTTAGGATTTTCAGAGCTTATCAAGTCCAAAAACACAGATCCTCAGCTAAAAGAATGGGTAGATTCAATCTATCACTCAGGAAAAAATCTGTTAAGGCTTATCAATGATATTCTTGATTTGTCAAAGATTGAAGCTGGCAAAATTGATATTCAGCAAAATGACATTCACCTTGCTGATTTGATTAATGAAATATCTTCTGTTTTTTCGTATAAAATCAAAGAAAAAGCACTCAATTTAATGATCCATATTGAAAAAGATATACCCGACCGATTATTGCTAGATGAAGTCAGACTCAGACAGATACTTTTCAATCTGACAGGAAATGCAGTTAAATATACAAACTCCGGCTATATTAAAATAAGTGTTAGTTCTGAGAAGCATGAGAGCATGAATACCATCAACCTGATTATAAAAATAGAAGATTCAGGCATCGGAATCAAGTCTGAAAATCTTGATTTAATCTTTGAGGAATTCAGACAATTAAAACCAGGTAATCAGAATTTTACAGGAGGGACAGGTCTCGGACTTGCTATCAGTAAAAAACTGTCAGAGTTAATGAACGGTACACTAACTGTAAAAAGCGAGATAGATCAAGGGAGTGAGTTTACCTTAACCTTTCGTAATGTCACTTATCTGAAAGAAATCAAAATAACAGAAAATGATACAAAGCTCACAAATATCCAGTTTTTACCTGCTAAAATACTGATTGCAGATGATGTTAAGTCTAATCGTTTACTTCTGAAAAATATGCTTTCTGAGTTTCCATTTGAAATTATAGAAGCTGAAGATGGAGAAGAAGCAGTGAAAAAGGCAATTTCAGAAAAACCTGATTTGATTTATATAGACATGATTATGCCTTCTCTGTCCGGTTCAGATGCATTAGAATTACTAAAAAACAAGCAGGATACCGCTTCAATACCTGTAATTCTCATCACTGCTTCAGCCATAGAAATGAAAGAATACAATTATTCTGATAAGCCATTTGATGAGATTCTGTTTAAGCCAATTCAAATGAACGAATTAATCCTTTCACTAAAAAAATTCATCAGACAGAGTAATGGATTATCAGAAACATTTAAGAACAACATTAGTCCTTATAATCATATCGATTATCATATGCTGAAAGACGTCATTTGTGATCTGGATTTAATATACAGACAGCAGTGGATTGAGATTAAGGACAGTATGCTGATAGATGAAATTCAAGATTTTGCTGATAATATGTTGATTTTGTCCAGACAGTCAAATGTCGATTTTTTTATAAATTGGTCTGAAAAGCTTATCCATGAAATAAATCAGTTTGACATTGTAAGCGTTCAGTTTACATTGTCACAATATCCCTTGATATTGGATAATTTAAAAGAAATGAGTGAATTACAGGAGTGAAATATGAGCCATCAGGAAAAAGCGTTAATTCTCTTAGTTGATGATATACCAGCCAATTTACAGGTACTTGGGCACTTGCTTCGAGATGAGGAAAAATACAGTCTTGCAATTGCCACTAATGGTAGCAATGCGATCAGTCTGGCAAAAAAACACAAACCTGATCTCATCCTCCTGGATATCATGATGCCAGATATTAATGGCTATGATGTTTGTCGTCAGCTTAAATCAGATAATGACACAAAAGAAATTCCTGTCATTTTTCTCACAGCAAAAACCCAGTCAGATGACATTGTCAAAGGCTTTGAAGTGGGCGCTGTTGACTATCTGACAAAGCCTTTCAATAAATATGAGTTATTCGCTCGGGTAAAGACTCATCTGAAATTGAAAAAAAGTATAGAGGAACTCAATCAAAGCACAAAAGAACTTGAAAAAAACAATAAGCAAAAAGACAAATTCTTTTCTATTCTTGCTCATGATTTAAGAAATCCGATCAATTCTCAGTTAGGCTTATCTCATCTGATGATTGATCAGTTTGATTCTTTTACCCATGATGAATTAAAAGAAAATTTACAACATATCTTTTCATCAGCAAAATCAATGTCAAATCTTCTGGATAACATGCTTACCTGGGCAAGAACTCAAATGGGCAAGATTCAATATATGCCGGTTCTGGAAGATATATCTCTTCTGATAAAAGAGACGATTAAATCACTTCTGCCTATCGCTGAGAATAAAAACATCTCTTTACAAATGGAAAATGAAGTAGTAAGCAATATTGAACTGGATATTCACATGATAAGTACAGTATTAAGGAATTTGATTACCAACGCCATCAAGTTTACTCATCCAGGAGGTAAAGTCTTAATAAATTATCAAATAGACCACAAAGAGTTAAAAGTCGAAGTAAAGGATAATGGAATTGGAATTTCAGAAGACAACATGAAAAAACTGTTTAATCTGGAATCACAGCTTAAAACAAATGGAACAGCTGATGAAAAAGGAACCGGACTTGGTCTCTTATTATGTAAAGAATTTATTGACTTACATAAAGGCAGTATAGGTGCAACAAGTGAGCTTGATAAAGGGAGCTGCTTTTACTTTACTTTACCTGTTAAAAATTTTTAAAGCGTAACGAATCTGATATTTAAACTTCTACAACTTCATTTTCTTCATTTTTCATCAGTAAATCGGCTCTTCTTGGCAAATCAGGCGGACCTTTAACCAGTAAACGCCATTCATCAGGAGTCATTGACATGTTCCAGAAGAAGACAATCATTTTTGCAACGATTATACTTACCAACAGAGTAAAAACAGCTCTTAAAAAGGCTGGAATTAAGGAATATTCAGCAATAAAGTAGCCAGTAAAAAATGTCAGGAAAAACATCATAATCGCTACGATGTTTACCCATGCATTTACATACTGTCTCTTTTTTATCATTCCTTATCCTCTTTTAATATGGTTACCGCAATGTTATGAATACTGGCTGAAGCAATGGAACGAGGTCTTTTGATTACCAGAGGAACCTGTTCTTTGACCGCTTCAGGAATGCTCTTGTCTAATGGGATAGTTCCGGCATGCACCACAGATTTATTCAGAAAATGCTGAACAATCAGATTGATCTTATTATAAATGGTTTTACCCTCATCCTCAGTCTGTGCCAGATTGATTATCAATCCAATATCTGGAGATTTTGCACGGTAATACAGCACTTTGATCATGGCATAGGCATCCGTAATTGCAGTAGGTTCAGGAGTTGTAACAACCAGCACTTTGTCAGCACTCAGCACAAAGTCTATGGTCAGATCACTGATTCCAGCACCTGTATCAATCAGGATATAATCATAATCCTTTCTCAAATCCATATAGGCATTGATTAAGGCTTGCTGATAATGTTTGACATTTTTCATCACCATGATATCTCCAGAAGAAGCCGGAAGGATTTTGATACCGCGAGGCCCTTCAACCAACAATTGATCCACCGTAATCAAATCATCCATCAGATTGGATAATGTGTACTGAGGATAAATTCCCAATAGCACGTCTATATTTGACAGGTTCATATCTGCATCTATCAGCAGAACCTTCTTACCTCTTATCGACATTGCGATCGCTAAGTTTAGTATAAAGTTGGATTTTCCTACACCACCCTTACCTGAAGTAATGGCAATCATCTTTGCTAATTTATCATTTTTCATTGTCTTATCATTCTTTATATATTGTTTTAAATTTTGTGTTTGAGTGTTAGTTTCCATATTTACCTCTTAAAATAACCTGAGCCAGTTCATTTCTGTTAGCCAGACTGATATCTTCCGGAATATTTTGTCCAAAACTGATATAAGAAAATGGTTTATCCATTTCTACTGACAGATTGATGATGTCGCCAAATGATGAACTTTCATCCAGTTTGGTCAAAATAATGCCATTATAAGGAATCATCGCAAAATTCTTCAAGGTTTCCTTCATATCCAGATAACGGGTTGTCATGTTCATGACCAGATGAATTTCATCTGCTCGGGAAACTCTGATTGTTTCCTTGAGGGAGACCAGTTGTTTAACATTCTTGGTATTGATACCAGCAGAATCGATCAGTATGACTTCATATTTTTGCAATTTATTGATTTTTTCAATCAAATCATTATTACTGTATGCTGACTCAAAATGTATCTTGGCAATATCAGAAAATGCTTTTAATTGCTCCATCGCTGCGATTCTGTAACTGTCCACAGACACCAGAGCTACTTTTTTACCGTAAGTATATTTATATAAAGCTGCAAGCTTCGCAATACAGGTAGTCTTCCCCACACCAGTTGAACCCACTATTAATACAACCGTTGGTACTCCCTGATTAAACTTAACGGGTCCGGTAATTTGTATCATGTTTTTTATTTTTGTAATGATCTTTTGTTCTACCTGTTCATCATCCATCAGATCTTCACCTCTTAGACTGGTAAAAACTTCTTCAATAATACTGTTGGCAATTGAAGAACTTATACCACTTTGAATCAGGAGCTTACTGAAATTCTGCAGATTTTTTGGCAAATGTGGCAGATTCTCATATTTGATATGGTTAAGAATCAATTCTATCCGTTCATTTATAAAACGAATTTCTTTTTGTAAGGATGTAAACTGTGCATTGGATAATGAACTCGGTTCTGGTTTTTCTTGAACCACTTTTTGAACTACCTGACCGAAGCTTTCTTTTTTTATTTCATCTTTTTTATCAATGGCAGCCGTTACTTCAATGGCATTTTTCCATTCAGGATTCTCTTTGGATTCAATACTCTTATTGCTGAGAATAATCGCATCATCTCCGAACTCTTTTTTGATCATCTTCAGTGCTTCTTGCATTGAAGGAGCTATGAATTTTTTTATTTTCATATTAACATACTAATCCTTTTATTTTAAACTACTCTAGCTCACTATTATAATTTAAAATATTGTGTGTAAATTGTCAATCAAAAAAACAATTATTTCAACAGTATTTTAAAAAACCTAATGATCATGACTTTCAATCTTCAATATCAGGCAGTTATTAGAGTTTGTTTCTATGATTCATCATTGATGGTTTTGTATCTCTGAAAAGTATTGTTTATCACTGTTTTCTCTTATCTTTCTCTTATCTATCCTGTAGAAAATAGTCAATTCTATTGATTAAATACGTATCCTTTATGATTTGAAATAGACTGTTTGACAGCTGAATGATTAATCAATACGGTGATTTTCAAAATGATTAAAAATCGCTTGACTCTGTTAATTTTTCATGCTATTATTCAAAAAAAACTGGAGGTTAAAATGAAACCAATTACTTTTAGAAAATTTCTGTTACTGATGTTTGTGCTTTTCATTCTTTGCTACAGCAGTTTATTTGCTTCACAGCTAAGCATTTACTGTGAAGATGATCCCCCATTCCAGATTATTGAAAAAGACGGTTCGTTAAAAGGGTTAACAGCTGAAGTCTGCCAGGAAATCCAAAAAAGAGTTGGCAATAAAGACAAGATTGAGGTGGTTCCCTGGGCAAGAGGTCTTAATGCACTCGATACAAAACCCAATACTGTACTGTTCAGTATGTCCAGAACACCAGAAAGAAATCCGCTTTATCAGTGGGTAGGTCCAGTAAATGAGATTTCTTATGGTCTTTACGTAAAAGCAGATTCAAAAATCAGTATTAAAAATCTGGATGAAGCAAAAAAACTTAAATCTATTGGTGTTTACAACAATGATATCAGAGATCAGTATTTAACCAGACAAGGTTTTACCAATCTGGACAGAGTTACTGACAACACCACCAATATCAAAAAGCTAATGTTAGGACGTATTGATGCCTATGCGGATTCTGATGACGGACTAAAAAGTAATGCAAAAGAAGCAGGTTATACAGCTAACGATTTGAAGCTTATCCATGTTTTTATGAAAACCCAGCTGTATATTGCCATGTCAAAAGATACGCCTCATGAAATTGTAAAACAATGGAATGATGCGCTTGAGCAAATGAAGAAAGATGGCACATTTAAAAAAATCTATACGAAATATTTCCCTGGTAAAGCCTTACCAGGACCAGCCATCAATAAATTTTAATTCTTGAATAAAGAACAAGCAGGCATTTCTGCCTGCTTTTTTATTATTCAGTTTTTTTTACATTTATCTATTTCATTAAAAGCATTTTTCTCACATTCTGATAGTTATTTGTTTCCATTTTATAGAAATAGATACCTGAAGAGCAAGGTTTGCCTGACTCATTTTTCCCATTCCAGTCTATAGAATGAAGACCCTGATTCAGGTTTTCATCGATTAAAATTTTAATCAGCTGACCCTTGCTGTTATAGATACTGATTCTGACTTTTCCAGCATTTTTAAGCGTGAACGAGATTTCTGTAGAAGGATTAAATGGATTTGGATAATTTGGCATCAAGTAACTCTCAAGGGGTGATGTCGTTATCTCATCTCCGGTAGTAAGATTTACAGTTACTGCATTTGAGGGATCTGATTCAAAATTCCCATACATAGCAGTCACATAATAACGATTTGTAGCTGTTTGTACGTTTGAATGCACGTATAAGGTATCATCTGCAGTCGTAGTAACTAAGAGTTCATCGTTGTGATATAAACGGTAAGCAGTCGCATCATCTCTAAAATTCTGAATATTCATTAGATTACCAGCTTTTTGAATTCTATCAATATGATTCACAGCATGAGGTGTTCTGACATTTTGAGAATTGTATCCAATTTCTCTCAGGTTATTTGCTTCTGCAACAAAAGCTTTAATCATGTTATTGTTACTCCAGTTGTAATCCAGATAATACCAATACCATGTTCCTCCCCTGTATAAGAGGTCACTTTTCCCTGTTGCAACAACCGGACCAGCATCAATAGCGATTGGCTGAAGATTTGCCAGAGGAATATCTACTTTATACGCTATCCAAAGTTCCTGATTAGGCTGGATAAGAACAGGCATTGTCAGATCAATAATATTCCATTGGCCATAAACCAGATCCTGATGATTAAGAGGCTGTTCGAGCATCAAATTTCCAGAAAAATCCATTGCCCCGCCAGTATATATATGAATCGTGTACTGACATAGTGAATCTGTTGGGATAAAAGCAAATTTTGTCACATAATGCCCCGTAAGAGAGAGCAGATCAGCCATTTCAAATCGTATTGCTGCGATTTGGGTTTCTGGAGCCGGATTCATCAGATTGTCAAGATAAACGCCATTTCCATAACTAATCCATTCGCCTAAAGCACCTGGTTTATTCCAGGTAAGACTGATATCGTTGTTGTTTACTGATGCATTTAGATGAGTCGGTGGCAACAATACCGGAGGTTGAATGCTTACACTGACACTATTACTTTGACCAGATTCTGTATTATCATACATAGCAGAAACTGT
>Ga0116156_10004824_pt1 | contig 11352 bp, 10 predicted proteins | sample AD_UKC045_MetaG_FD_89891 | JGI IMG/M metagenome (GOLD analysis project Ga0116156, IMG submission 89891) | Active sludge microbial communities of municipal wastewater-treating anaerobic digesters from USA - AD_UKC045_MetaG | ecosystem: Engineered > Bioreactor > Anaerobic > Digestate | place: USA... | reverse complement strand
GCTCCTCAAAGATCCCGACATGACGGCCACGCGAAAAACTAAGTGTCAGCGCGGATCTTATAATATCTTTAAGCTGGCCCCTATAGAACCGGGGGCGCCTTCTTCTTATCATGTCTAATCCCGAAAAATTTTTCGACCGGCGCCATCGCCGCGGCCATGTCCATGTTAAGACGCATACGGTCCATCCAGCATTTGCACGGTACGCTTTCTTTAAAGATCGTCCGTGTCTTTGTAAAGGTGTCACCGCGCCAGATATCAATAAAATCGGAATTTATGATGTTGCGGTTGGTTGTCTCCTCCGTAAGCTCCATCTCCTGGCATGGCGAGAGATGACCCAGGTGGTCTATACCCGCGAAAAAAGTGCCGGCATAACAACGCCGGTGCTTTTCGGGAGGGTCCTCGCCCAAAAGAAAATCGGGCATATACCGGTGATAGATATTGTCCAAGCGCCTGTTTTGTTCGAGAAGCATAGAAAAATACGACCTCAAGGACTCCGAATTCTCGGGCTTCACCGCCATATCCTCCGGAACTTTGTATCTGGCCCCGGCGTTTTCGTATATGGGCTTAAAAGAGACGCAGTCCGCTTTGTCGGCGAACGTTTTAGCGATACCGTCCAGACACATATAGTTAGTCCCGCTTACAAGGCACCTTATCTCTATGTAAGTATTTTTGCGGCAAGACCGTATTTCGTCTATGCCCTCCGTGATCTTTTTGAAAAGACCGCTATAGCCCCGCGCCCGGTCATGTTCTTCGGCCGTATCGCTATCGACGCTTATCGTTATAAAATCCGCTCCCGCCTCGATTAATGAACGCGCCCTTTCTTTTAGCAGGAGGCCATTGGTCGATATATTGACGGCCATGCCGTAAGATTTAGCGCTCCTTACGAGGCCTTCAAGATCCTTGCATATCAAGGGCTCTCCTCCGCAGAAGCTCAAAAACCACACTCCCGCGTGAGCCAGACGTTTTACTATTTCCGCCTTTTCCGCCGGACCGAGTTCACCGCCTTCACGTCCAAGGCCTTCTCCGCCGCCTTTCCACCGATCGCAAAATACGCACTTCAGGTTACACAGGGAAGTGACGGACCATACTGCGAATAGCGGTCCGCGGTCCGGGTGAGCGTTTGTCAATAGCACTCTTATATTATCAAAAAGGGTGGGGATGAACCTGCGGAAATCAATGGAATTATTTTGTACAAGATACCAGAATTTATTTCTATCCATACGGTTATTATATCACGGCCGCGTCGGCATAATAAAATTTCTTTGATAGGCACCGGGTATTATGATAAGCTGAAAATCCATGGGCATGATACAGCGTTTAAATGATATGCTGAGGCGTGCGGTATATGACCTTTTTTGGGTCGCCACCTTTTTTGGATCTAAGATCCTTTTTTTCAGGGTAGACGTCAAGGGCGCTCATCATATACCGCAGAAAGGCGCATATATCGTGGCTTCCAACCATGTAGGACACCTAGATCCTTACATATTGGGTATTATATTCCCGCGGCATATGTGCTATATGACTAACCCCGGACAGTTCCGCATTCCCATATGGGGCATAACGCTCTCTTTTATCGAGACCATAGAGGGCTCTGGATTCAAGGCGATGCGTCAGGCGTTAAAGAGATTGTCCGAGGGGAGGATCGTCGTATTTTTTCCTGAAGGGGAGAGGGTCAAGACCGGTGCCATGAGAGTATATAAACCCGGCGTCGGCGCCTCCGCGTTATGGACGGGGGCGAAAGTGATACCGGTACGGATATCCGGTACCGGCGCTGCCCTTGATGTGAGGACCGCTTCGTTGCGTCCCGGATCCAGGATCACCGTATCGATAGGAGAGCCGGTCACATTCGACAGCTTCTTTTATGAAGGGAAAGTCGCGCATAATGCGGCAAGCGCCACGGACATTATCGTAGAAAAGATAAACGCCCTTGCCTTAGACGGCGCTTAATATAGGCGGGGCATCTCATGCGGTTTCCTTATCCAGGACATGCCCGTATAGAAGGGCGCCTCTTTCCGCCATATTCCGGCCTATGCGTCTCATGACCCGAGACCGCAACATTGGAGTGAAGAAAAATCGGGTGGCCGCGTTGCCTAAAAATATCATGGGCCATGACGATAATAACCTGACAATCGTGCCGGGTATCCATCTGGCAAATTTGCCTTTCATTATAAAAAGAAGGGTAAGATACCGGTAGCTCTTCTTTGTTGACAGGCTGAATTCGCGCGCGAATTCCTCGTAATCGTCTTTTATCAATCCGTCATTTTTCATCCGCTCATGTATGGGGGTGCCCGGATAAGGCGTAAGAGCGAAGAAATTTACTTCGCTCCTGAAAGGGATGTCAAGGTATAACGATATAGATTTTTTTATATCGTCATCTTTTTCGTAAGGGTTGTCTATTATAAAATCGCAGATAACCAATAGCTTTTTTTTATTTACATATTCCTTCAATACACGCATTTTATCAAGCACTGCCTTATTGGCAGAATGCCTGTCGTATATCGATTCGTTTATCCTTTCGGAACCTGTCTGGACACCTATCTCCAGTATCCTTAACCCCGCGTCCATTAACGCATCCATCTTTTCCCGGCTTATGGATGAGGGCGTAGCAAGGCATGCGAAAGGGACCTTCACGTCTTTCTTCCAGAGTGTGCAAAAATCTCGCAGATCTTTTATCCCGCGGTTTAAAAAATCGTCATCCGACATCAGTACCATATTGCGAAAAAACGGGAATTTTTCAAGCGCCGGCTTTACCTCTTCAGATATAACCTTTTTCAGGCTTCTTTTCCTGATTTTGCCATATCCGTGTTCTTTATTTAATTTTGCGTTATAACAATATGAACAAAAAAACGGACAGCCGCGGCTTGTCATAGTGTAAAAGAGCGGCCTACCGATAGGGTAGTCTACGATATAATGCGTTAAAAGCTCGACCGTCATTGGCGCGATCTTTCCCATATGAACAAGGTATTTATTGTCTATTCCGTAATCGTTTACCGGAAGGCTGTCTAAATTATCGACCGGTGGTCGGGTCGGGTTCCTGAATATGGCGCCATTTTTACCGCGTACCCAGAAATTGCGCACATCTGTCATATCCAATCCTTTTTCAAACCTTTCCAGAAATTCCGGCAGCGCCTCTTCGCACTCGGCCCTGCCGACGTAATCAACATAGGATAGCGAATCCTCCGGCATGGCGGTAGGGTGTACGCCACCCCAGACTACAGGGATTCCCGGCACCGCGCCTTTTATAAAACGGGTAAACTCTATAGCTCGAGGCAGGCTGTTGGACATAAAAGATACCAGGTATATGTCGGCATCTCCGAAATTTGAGAGCCAATCGTCTTTATCGAATTTTATTACGTTATTTTTTAGAGATGGGAGATAAACCGTTCTTACGGTGTGCTTACGATCGCGCAGGATAGAGGCCAGTATATTGACTCCCTGGCCCCATATATTATCAGTAGGATTTACAAATACGACGTTCATGGGCGGGTTTTACCGAGAGTTTAAAACTACAATCGCTTCAAAATAAGAGAAAAGGAATATTAAGGAAAAACCGATATATATGCTATATATGGCGAAGAGGGAGAGATTAGAACGTCGCGACTGAAGTCTGTAGCTTTCGCTCCCATAAGGGAAACCCAATGGTTTCCCTTATGATATCCCTTCCTTCGCAGTCAAACTATCCCCACAGGGGAAAACCATCTTTTCCCCTATAACCCCTTTTTGGTTCAAATCTCAGCACATGCCTTATAAAACTGACTGAAACCGGAAAGATATGGCGGAGAGGGAGAGATTTGAACTCTCGGTACGGCTTTTGACCGTACAGCGGTTTAGCAAACCGCCGCCCTAGGCCACTAGGCGACCTCTCCGTTTGTCAGCTATTTATTATGGCAAGCTATACCGAAGTTTCAAAGTAACAAAAGATCTCGGCACACATTATAGCAGATTAGCATATAGTTGTCTTAAATTTTATTCCTGCTCGTCTCTAAGCGCTTCGACCAGGGCTTGATCCCGTCGGAATTGTTTTTGCCTACCTTCGATATAGCTATTGACTCTCATGTATGCGCCAGCCCATGAATCTGCAGCCGCATCATTATATTTGCCGATCTCTTCCGCGTATAATGCAAGTATGTCCGGTAGTTTTTTATTCATAGCTTCGGCGATCTTGCGCAGCTCCCTTTCTTTGCCGGACCACCTTATCACAACTTTTTCTCCCATGAATACCGCAGGAAGCACATGAGCCGTCTCTATGAGTTTACCCCCTACGAATATGGCTACGCTTCGGCCCCGGTATTTTTTGGTGAGGCGGTAAAGCATTCTTTTGCCATGTTCGTTGAAGGTGAAGCGTATAAGGTATCTGTTGGGCTCGTTCATCGAGGAGAATACTTCCATGTGTTCGATATCGCGATCTGCGAGATATGGAAGTGTGCAGATATTGACCGCCTCACCGTCTATCTTCACTTTATCGCAGCCTCTTGCTTTAGACTCTTCAGGGGTCAGCAGCAATCGGAACTCGACCGTATTTTGGGACGCCTCGGTATCTCTTATGAAAAACAAAAGGGATAGTATCGCTAATCCCATAGCTACCAGGCAGATAAAAAACTTTTTTACATAAAAAGTTTCCATAGCATATCCCGTTTTGCGATATAGAGTCGACGGCAAAATTATATTGGGTTACCGTTGTTTGTGGGCTGGGTTTGTGTCTCTCCCGCACCGGTATTTGTAACAAGACCACCCGTTCCGATACCGGCAGGTATGGCAGTTTGGGCCTGCATCTGTTCTACCTGCATCCTGGCGGTGCCGGTTAACAGGTCATTGGAAGCCACGGCACTTTTAGTCAAGTCTTCCGGTTTGTAAGGTGACGCTTGAGCTAGAGGGCTCCCGGACTCGTTCTCATATGTGAAATATGTATTGCCGTCTTTATCCGGTTTCACCAGCGTCTTAGTGGCTATGCGGTTATTTTTGTCATTGTAATAAGTGCAAGTGTAGACTGTTTTGCCGTTCTTATCCCTCGTCTCCGAGCTTTCGCGCCTGTTTCCATCCTCGGTGTACTTTGTTAAGACGCTTCCGGTCGCTGTGTCACTTGTGCCCTTATAAGTGGTCTTGGTAGAAGTCTCTCTCGTACCGGTCACTGTATCGTAAGTATAAGAAGTCCTTGTCTGGCTTACTGCACCGGTGGTCTTGTTAGTCGTCAAGGTCTTTTCAGAATCCAGTTTGCCAGCAGAATACGTATAAGTGGTCAGCGCCTCGGAGGACAGATCTCCCTGGGTATTATAAGAATACTTTACAGATGAACTTACGGCTCCCGAGCTATCGAGCGTGTCTCTTCTGGTCAGCCTGGTCCCGGCGTTTGTGTAGTAGCTCTTTTCACGGGAAGAGGCAGTCTTTATTTCTATAGCCGTGACCTCGCCCAAGTTATTGAAAGTGGTGGTGGTCTCTTTGTCTTTCTCGTATACCGTGGAGGATATGACTGTGTTCGCGCCTTTTATGGTGTCTACCTGAGTAAGATTTTTTCCGGTATCGTAGTAATATTTTTTGTGGTATGAATTAGCCGTGTTTTTCGAATCGGTATATTTTATATCCTCGGTCTTCACGCTCCCATCATCATAATATTCGTACTTCGTAACGGTGCTCTTTGTTTTTGTAAGGCCATCCTGAGAATACTCATTTTCAGTCTTGGATATGGTCTTCCCGGCCAGTCCGGGGGCATCCCTGGTGAAAGAGGTTAGGAGCTTGCCTTCGCTATTGTAAGTCATCGATATATAGATCATCCTACCCGATGCCAGGTCATATTTATCGTTCTGAGTCAGATTTGACCCGGAGTATTCTCTATGGTAAGACTTTGCGGGATCGATATAGTTGGTATATTTTATATCTTTTACTAAACCATTGTAGGTTGTGATCGTCTCCGTTGTTCTATTCCACTCCTTGTCATAACCGTAGGAAGCGGTTGCGGTTATCGCGCCTTCCGCGTTTTTAGTTACTGTCTTTGCGATCTTACCGCCCTTATTATAAGTGGTTGCTTTTGATGATATCAGAATGTCGTTTCCGCTGTATGTATCCGCCCTGATCTCTCTGCCTAACCTGTCTTTTTGGTATGTAGTATAGCTGGTTTTTATTTCCGGCAAACCATCGTTATTCCCAATATCTATAGGACTCTTTAAAGTTCCGTAGTAACCGAATATATTTCTACCGGGTAATGGATCGGAAAATAAACCGGTTCTTGGACCCGGGCCTCTTAACACCAGACCATTTACCTCATTTTCGCGGCCTCTTAGCGTCAATATTATTTCTTCGTCTTCTTCTGTTTCCTGCGAATAGGCAAGATCGTTTCCGTAAGTTATATTAATCGAGCATAATATAACTAAGACGACAATGATTAAAAATTGTACTTTGCTTGTAATTGGGCTCATAAAAGCCCCCCTTTATTTATTTTAAGCTTATATTCTCTTAATAGTATCCCTATATCAAGTATACCTGGAGATATACGATAAGCAATCTACCAACTCTTACTTTTATTTTTTTAACAAAATAAAATAAATCCATTCGAATATGGTTGTACACTAATATTATTTTCGAGTCAGCCGACTACCTAAGCAATGAATAGTGAGCAGTTACTTTGCCACAATCCCATTTCTTCTAAAGTCGCATTTCACTAAATGATGACTTGTCGAAAAATATATTTTTAAAGGTAAAGAGTAAGGATATTCCAAAATAAATTTGACAATGAGCATTTCATTAGGTATAATGTAAACGCTTACAGAAGGAGCGATTTTAAATATTTTATGGAAAAGATCACCATAAAACATATAGCAAATAAACTCGGCCTTTCAATAGCTACGGTCTCCCGCGCAGTAAATCCACAAACACAACATCTGGTAAAACAGAATACACGAGATAAGGTGCTGACCTTGATAGAGAGTGAGCACTATATACCAAGCCCAGCCGCCAAGGCGCTTGCTACAGGGCGCAGTTATAATATAGTCGTATTTTTCCGTCCGGAAGCCTCTTCGGTATTTTTCGATGATTATTACAGCAAGATGATAGCCGGGTCCATGAACGCTGTCTCGGGTACGGATTACAATCTTGTGATGTCCGTAATAAAAGACGAAGAGGGAGGATTCGATATCGAAAAGGCAGTCAGAAAGATGGATGTCGCCGCCGCTATCCTGGTAAATTTCCTGGGAGTCCATAAATTATCGGCTAAGAACATATTCAATCTGGATGTACCTATACTCGTTATAAATCAATACCGCGAAGAGGAAAACCCGAACTGTTTTTTAATAGATAACTTCAAAAGCTCTTACGAAGCTACGCAGTACTTGATAAATAAGGGGCACAGGCGTATAGGTTTTGTCCGCGGCCTGGCCAATGTCAAAGACGCCCAGGACCGTTATCTGGGTTTTCTCCAGGCATTAAAAGATAACGGCATATCTCATAACGAAAATCTGGATTACCAGACCGATTTCAGCGAAGAGGCCGCCGTCTTCGCAGTCAGGTATTTTTTCAGCGGTAAGTCTAAACCGCCTTCGGCCCTATTTTTTGTCAATGATACTATGGCTATGATAGCCATGAACGAGCTGAGAAAACTAGGCATAACCTGCCCGAAGGACATCTCTGTCATGGGTTTCGACGGCATAGACGCCGGCAGGTATACCGATCCTCCGCTTACCACCGTCCTTCAACCAATTTACGACATGGCCGGTGAAGCGGTAAGAGAGGCCATGAATATTCTGGAAGCTAAAAAGCGTTTTAAAGGGACTCGCTACTTTACCGCCAAGATAATAGAGAGAGGTTCGGTAGCGTCATACAGGGAATAAAGAGAGGAGGCAGCATGTTTTTTACCGAAAAGGAAAGGCAGATAATAAAGGCGTTGTTGGAAGAGGAGCTTAATTACACTCTGAATTGCGGTAATATCCAGGATGAAGTCATATCGAGTTATTCCGGTTCTCTGGCATCCATATTGATGAAGATGAATGAAGACGCCTTCAAGATCCCTAAGAACAGGTGTTTTGATTTCGTTCGCGGTAATCTGGCAAGCCGCCAGCTGGTTTAATATATAAAGCCGATTTAATTCATTTTACAGAATCATTTCAAAGCCACCCGTCTAAGAAGTTCCTAAAAGTTTTTAATCCAAACGATCTAAGATAAAATTTACGCTGTCTCTTATGAGTTTTTAACAGCGCCGGATGCGCGATAGACTAGCGGCGCTAAATGTGGTATAATGAACAAAAAGAAGGCTATAGATGCGAAAATTCCTCATAATAATCTCCGTTTTTACCCTGGCCCTTACGCTATATTCCCTATTGCCGGTTACAGCGCTCTATCTTTTTAAAAGCGACCCGGCCCCTTACACCAATGATCAGGCCATAAGCCGCCTAAAAAACAACGACGGCGGATATTTTAAATTTATCGTGACCAGCGATAACCATGCCGGGCTTATATTCGACGACAGCGCCGCGCTTAAACTGATAGGCAGGATGAATATCGAAGACCGGTTCAAAGATAAGATACCCATAGATTTCGTGATGCTGTGCGGCGACATAACTTTCAGGGGCACTCCTTGGCAGTACAGGATATTTAACAGGCTACGGTCTCTGATAAAATACCCCGTCATAGCCGCCGCGGGTAACCATGACGACGATTTCCCGAAAGATGAAAAACTTTTCGGCAAATATGTAGGCAATAGAGAGTTCAGCTTTACCAACCGGAATTGTTACTTCATAGTCGCCGACAACAGCACCAACGACCTGACCGCAGAGCAGTTTAAATGGCTTGAGGAAGAATTAAAAAAATCGGAACCGTACGCACATAGGTTCCTAGTCATCCATAAACAACCGTTATCTTCTTACCAGCAGTCCTGGTATCGCCCGGGTTTGAGCAAATGGTCTTATAAATTCATGAAGCTTTGCGAAAAATACAAGGTAGATATGGTCCTGGCCGGCCACGAGCACATGTTCCACGCGGTCGAACACGGAGGGGTGAAATATATAACCTGCGCCGGAGGAGGCATAATACCCTGGGCCCCGACCTGGGACGGCGGCTATCTACATTATCTTTCTATAAGGGTTTACGGCGACTATTTGGACTACGAGGTCAGGAAGGTATTCCCGCCTTTCTGGGAATTCCTGACCTATTATATGTGGAAAGACCTGTATTACTTTTTAAAGGACGTCATCTTCTAACCGATGCGCATACTACGTGACTATATACTGAAAGATTTCTTCCACTCTTTTACGCTCTCCATAGTCGTATTTACCTTCGTGCTTTTGGTCGGCAATATAATACAACTCGCCAATCTTATAATAAATAAAGGCATCGATATGATATCGGTGCTTAAGTTATTTCTTTATCTGGTGCCGTGGCTTTTGGCCTTCACGCTTCCCGTCGCGGCGCTTACGGGCGTGATACTCAGTTTCGGCAGGATATCGAGTGACGGGGAACTGATCGCAATGAAGGCGAGCGGTATATCGCTTTACCGCATATCTACTCCCATAATACTTATAGGCATAATATTCAGTTTTTTGGCCTTCTTCCTGAACGATCAGATATCGCCGAACGCTTCTTTCGCTTCCAGGCGGATAATAAAGGAGATAGGCATCAAGAGGCCGGAGGCGGCGCTCGAAGAAGGCACTTTCATACGCGGTTTTGAGAATTACGTGATATTCATACATGAGATAAACGGCAATAAATTCCGCAACATAAGGGTATATCAACCGCAGGAGGGCAAGCCCACCAGAACTATAGTGGCCGAATCGGGTGAGATAAATACTACCCCGGAAAAGAATATGGTAGAGCTCAGGCTGTATAACGGTACCAGTGAAGAGCCATCCGTGACCGACCCGGACACTTTTTATAAACTGAATTTCAAGACATACTCGATGTCTTTGGACCTTACGAAGATAATAAAGAAGGAGAAGATAGATAAGAAGATGCGCGAGATGAATATGAAGGAGCTCGCGGCCGAGATAAAGAAGTTCATAAACCAGAAGATGGACCCTAGGCCCGTTTATGTGGAGATATATAAGAAGATCAATATGTCCGCCGCCTCGTTTGTGCTTATATTGATAGGCATACCCCTCGGGATAAAAGCGCACAGGAGCGAGAAGTCGATAGGTTTCGGGATAAGCTTGGTGATATTCGCGGTATACTGGGGCGCTTTCCTTGGAGGGGTCGCGGCTTCACTGCAGGGCGCCGTATCGCCTTTTTGGGGAGTGACGTTGCCTAACATAGTATTTTTCATGATAGGGCTAGGGTTATTTATACAGGCCGGCAGACGCTAAAAAATAAAACCAAGAAAGGAGTATGGTATGGGTCTTACCAAACAACGCCAGATCAGGATGAAGCAGAAAGAGAAAAGGAAAAAGAGACGTAACCGTATAACCAAAAAAGGCCAGAACCTCGGGGAATATTTTTACTCCGGTTATTACATAAAATTGGGTGAATAACACGATGGAAAATATTTACGATGTCGCTATAATAGGCGGCGGCCCAGCGGGCCTTACCGCAGCCCTGTACTTATGCCGCGCCAGAATGAAAGCCGTGCTTATCGAGCGTCTTATGTGCGGCGGGCAGATATTGATAGCGGATATGATAGAGAACTACCCCGGTTTCCCGCACGGTGTAAAAGGGCCGGACCTGGCCGAGCATTTCGAGAAACAGGCACTTCATTGCGGGTTGAAGTTGGAATACGGCGAGGTTTGCGGTATAGTACAGAAAAAGACGGAGAAGGAGCCTTTTACCGTCGAACTTGCGGGCGGGAAGAATGTCCACGCTCTGTCAGTCATAATAGCGACCGGGGCGGATTGGAACAAACTGAACATACCCGGAGAGAAAGAGCTGACCGGCAGGGGTGTGTCATATTGCGCTACATGCGACGGCCCCATGTGCAACGGTAAAGAGGTGGTGGTCGTCGGCGGCGGTGACACCGCGATAGGAGAGGCGGTATTTCTCACAAAATTCGCCCACAAGGTCACCATCGTACATCGCCGGGACAAATTACGTGCCACCAAGATCATACAGGAGAGGGCCGCCGAGAACAAGAAGATAGCCATGTGCCTTAATTCAGTGCCGGTAGAGATCCTGGGGAAAAGTAAGGTGGAAGGCGTAAAGGTGCGCGACGTGAAGACCGGCCAGGAGAAGACCATACGCGCTGACGCTGTTTTTGTATTGATCGGCCTCAAGCCGAATTCCGGTCCGGTGAAATATATAGTTAAAACCGATGATAACGGGTGCGTCATCACCGATGAAGATATGAATACCTCCGTAGACGGCATATTCGCATGCGGCGATGTTAGAAAGAAGCTTCTGAGGCAAATCGTCACCGCCGCAGGAGACGGGGCGACGGCAGCGTTC
>Ga0116156_10004823_pt1 | contig 11353 bp, 7 predicted proteins | sample AD_UKC045_MetaG_FD_89891 | JGI IMG/M metagenome (GOLD analysis project Ga0116156, IMG submission 89891) | Active sludge microbial communities of municipal wastewater-treating anaerobic digesters from USA - AD_UKC045_MetaG | ecosystem: Engineered > Bioreactor > Anaerobic > Digestate | place: USA... | reverse complement strand
AGATCATCCTGAACGAGTGGCAGTCGACGGAAGTCGTCGTCCAGGCGCTCCGCATCGGTGAGATCGGCATGGCGGCGACGCCCAACGAGACCTATGCGCTCACCGGCCTGAAGCTGAGACTACAGAGCCCGCTGCCAAACACCATGGTGATCGAATTGGCCAACGGCGGTGACGGCTACATCCCGCCGCCCGAACAGTATCCGCTGGGCGGCTACAACACCTGGCCGGCTCGATCCGCCGGCTTGGAGGTCCAGGCCGAGCCGAAGATCGTCGAGGCGGCGCTGCAGTTGTTGGAGAAGGTGGCGGGCCGGCCGCGACGCAACTACCAACAGAGCTGCGGGCCGGCCACGGAAGCCGTGTTGGCAGCCAAACCCGTGGCCTTCTGGCGCTTGGATGAATTCGCCGGACCGCGTGCCGTGGACTCGTCCGGCCACCATCGCGATGCGTTCTACGAGCCGGACGTCTTGTTCTTTCTCGAAGGTCCGCGCTCCGGCGCTCTTTGCGCCGGCGGCGAAACGAACCGCGCGGCGCATTTCGCAGGCGGACGCCTGGAGTCGCGAATCGCCGGCCTGAAGGACCGCTATTCGGTGTCGTTTTGGTTCTGGAACGGGATGCCCGCCGACGGCCGCGAAACGGCCGGCTGGATGCTCTCCCGCGGTCGCGGCCACGGATTGGGTCCGCAAGGCGATCACCTCGGCATCGGCGGCACGGCCACCGCGCCGGGAAAACTGATCTTCCAGCACGGCGCTGCGAAGGACGGCGCCCAGCCGCTGGCCGGCCGCACCGAGATCGCGCGTTGGACCTGGAACCACGTGGTGTTCGTCCGCGACGGCCAGGTGGTGCGAGTATTCTTGAACGGTGAACCGCAGCCGGAAATCGAGGCCCAAGCGCCCGCCGATTTCCCGGCCGGGTTCGATCAGTGGTTCTTCGGCGGCCGGTGCGACAACGATTCGAACTGGGAAGGCCGCCTGGACGAGATTGCCGTGTTCGATCGGGCGCTGTCCGCGGAAGAAATCGCGAAACTGACGCCGCGGTAGTTCGACGGTCTCACTTCGGCGAGCAGCGGGCGTTAGCCCACTGGTTCCCTGGATGCATCGACTGCTGCGCAGAAAACCGGGGGCATTTCCATCTGGCGATCACTCGCCCGCCAAGGTGAAGGCCGTTTGTTCTTCGATCGTCTCGCCCCCCGGCCAACGGACGCGCGCGGTGATCGTGTGACGTCCGGGCGCAAGAGCGGTGGCATCGGCCAGTAGGCGGAAATGGTGGGTCATGGCCAGGCCGATCTTGTTGTTCATCGCGGCCAGCGCCGGCATCGGCTGCCAGGCACCGTCGTCCAGGCGTGCCTCGGCGGTGGCGCCGTGGGGCGCATCGTAGCAGTTGAAGACCAAGGGCACCGCCGCGCCGCGCGCCACGGGCTCGTCCAATCCGTAGAACTCGCCCTGGCGATCCACTCGCGATTCGCAACTGGACTGGTAGCGGTGCGTGACCTTGGTCCCGTCCACCGAGACGATGCGATAGCCTCGCGGGCTGCCGTCGACGCCGCGTTCCAAACCTGAGCCGCTCTGCCACCAACAGCCGGACATGGAGATCGACTCGACGTATTCGACCCCCTTGACCATGATGCGTTCGTTCTCGTGCATGTGACCTTGCAGCACGAGCCGCACCTGATGCGCGGCGAACAGGTCGGTCAGCACGTCGCGGTTGGTCACTTCCCAATAGGGCGCGTCAGGCGGGTTTTCACGGCGCCGCTGGGGATAGGTGGTCACGATCGGGATATGGATGCCGACCACGATCGGCTTGCCGGACGGCTGGGCCGCCAGATCGGCGCGCAGCCAGGCCAGTTCGCTGCCTTCCACGGCCCCGTGTACGCCCTTGTAGTCCTTGACGCCCGAGATGGGCTTGTTGCCGTCGAGCACGATGCAGTGGATCGCGCCCCAATCGAACGAGTAGTAGGTGGGGCCGAAGAGTTGCTCGAAATCTTCGCGGGGGTTCTCCTTTGCGAGCATCATCTCGTGGTTGCCCGGCCCGTTGCGGACCGGCATGTCCACCAGTTTCAGGGCCTCGGCATAGTCCGAGCCTGCGTGGCCCTGCAGGGAAATGTCGCCCTGGGACCAGAGAAATACCGGCCGTGGCTGCAACTGGTTGATTTCGCGGAGGCTGGCCTGAAACTTGGTCACGCCGATCTTCTTGTTCTCCAGATGCACGTCGGCGATGAATACGAAATCGAAGCGATCCGGTTGCTCGACCCGGCGAAGCGTGAAATCCGCCCGGCCCGCGGCGGTGGCTTGCTCCGTCCGCAGATAGAACTTGTCGGTCCAGTATCCTGCGGGCGTGCTGACAAACACAAACCGCCCACGGTTGGCGCTCGGCGGCAATTCGTAGCAGCCTTGCGCATCCGTCCGCGCGACGCGGAAGCCGTCGGAAACCAGCACCCCGGCCAGCGGCGAACCTTCGGCCCGCACCGTTCCCCGAAGGAGAGCCGTCTCACTGTTCGGCGCAGGTCTCCCGACCTCGCCGAAACCGGCGACCGCAGGTCTCCCGGATTCCTGGGACCTGGCGATCGGGGCCGGTGCGGCGTCAGGAGCGACGTGCTGCGAGGTCTGCACGTCGAACGGCCCGTCAGCCGCCTGTGCGGCCGGGTGGCCCGACGCGACGAACTGAAAGAAGACAAAAAGGACGCCCGCTGACAGGCTCCCGGCACGGCGGCATGGCCTGGACCACGGCCGCGCGGCTGTCTCCGTTCCGCGGGAGTGAGCATTTCCGGTGGCTGATCCCTCGCTCGCGCTTCGGGCTGCTGTCGTACAATCATAGGAACGGGTCATTCGTCAGTCTCCCATTTGCCCGGTCATCCGCCGGACGATTCAGGTTCGATGGCGCGGAGCTTGTAGATCAGGGCCCGGCGGCTGATGCCCAGCTTCTTGGCGGTCTGCGTGCGGTTGCCGCCGCACTCCTGGAGCGTGGCCAGGATTGTGGCGCGTTCGACCTGGGACAGTCGGCCGTGCGTTTCGTCCTCGGTGCCGGACCGAGACGCCAGCGCGGCGATCTTAGGCGGCAGGTGTTCGGGCAGGATCACGTCCCCGCGAGACAGCAGGCAAGCCCGTTGCACGGCGTTCCGCAGTTCGCGGATGTTGCCGAGCCAGGGATAGGCCAGCAGGCAGTTCCCGGCTTGCGGCGACAGCCGCACCGGGCCGCCGGAAAACTCGCCGGCGAAATGCCGCGCCAAGGGCAAGATGTCCTCGCGGCGCTCCCGCAGGGGCTGAATCGCCAGTTCCACCACGTTGATCCGATAGTACAGATCGTCTCGGAACCGGCCCTCGGCGACTTCTTTCTCCAAGTCCCGGTTCGTGGCGGCAATCAGTCGCGTGTCGACCTCCGCCGGGCGGTCGCTGCCGACGGGCAGGACCTGGCCCGTCTCCAGCGCTCGCAGCAGTTTGGGTTGCAGGTGCAGGGGCAGTTCCGCGATTTCGTCCAGGAACAGGCTGCCGCCGTGCGCGGCGCGGAAGAACCCCTGCCGCGTCTCGGAGGCACCGGTGAAGGCGCCCTTGGTGTGGCCGAACAGCTCGCTTTCGATCAACGACTCCGGGAGGCTGGCACAGTTGGCTGCGACCAGCGGACCGTCCGCCCGCGGGCTCCAGGCGTGGACCAGCCGCGCCAGCACCTCTTTGCCCGTGCCGCTTTCGCCGGTGATCAGCACCGGGGCTTTGGAGGGCGCGACCACGGCGATCGTGGAGACGAGGTGCCGCATCGCGGGGCTTTCGCAGACCAGATCGGCCGGCAGGGGAGGCGTGGGCGGCCCGGCGTCGCGGTGGTCCGCCGCTGAGACGCCCAGGGCGTCGGCCATCGCCGCCCGCAGTTCGTCCAGATCCACCGGCTTGGCGAGATAATCTTCCGCGCCGCCTTTCATCGCCGCCACCGCCTGCCGCAAATCGGCAAAGGCGGTAATCAACAGCACGGGCAGATCGGGGGCAAACTGGCGAATCCGGCTCAGCGTCTCGATTCCGTTGATGCCCGGCAGTCGCACGTCGAGCAAGACCAGGTGGGGCGGTTCGCGCTGAATCGACTCCAGGGCCTCCTCGCCGGAGGCAGCCTCGCGGACGCGATAGCCGAGCCGCGTGGCGAATCCGCCCAGCAGTTCCCGCTGGGACGCTTCGTCGTCGACGACCAGAATGGTGCAGCTGTGCTCAGACATGAATCCCTTGCAACGAAAAAACGGCGCCTCCGTCGGAGCCCGGCCGGTAGGCCGCTTCCCAGCCGTGCGCCGACGCAATCCGGCGGACAATGGCCAACCCCAATCCCGTGCCGCCAGGGCGGGTCGTATGGTACGGCGTGAACAACAACGGCACGGATTCCGGCGGCACGCCCGGACCGCGGTCCGCCACCTCCAGCCGGCAGCGGCCGCCGGGTTCGTCCACCACGCTGATTGTAATCGTATCGCCTCCCGGCGCAAACGCGACCGCATTCTGGATCAGGTTGAACAGGGCCTGGCGCAGGAGTTCCCGATCGGCTTGAACCGGCTTGGCGCTCGTGGCCCCTGTCATGGCCAGCGTGAGCCGTTTGGCTTCCAGATCGGGCTGGAGGATCATGCCCAATTCCGCGACGATCCGACTCGGGTCCACCGGCCCGATCGCCGGAGCGCAGGGCCGGGCGAACGCCAGGAACTGATTGATTCGTGCCGTCACCCGATCGCATTCTTCCATGACGGCTCGGACGTGCTCCGCCCGGTCGGGATCGTCCGTCTCGTCCTCCAGCAGCCGCTGCGTCCAGCCGCGAATCAGCCCCAGAGGATTGCGCGTCTCATGCGCCAATCCGGCCGCCGCCTGACTCAACTCGCGCAGGTGCCGCGTTTCGACCTCCAGCAGTCGGGCTCGGCCTTGAGCTTCCAGCATCCGGACGCCGGCGCGCCACACCAGGGCCAGGCACAGCAACACCAGGCCTCCCGCGCCGGTCACGAACACGTGAGACCAGACGGAGCGGCGGTTCAGTTGATCCGCCCGCGTGCGGTCCAGAAGCAAAGCGGCGAAAAACCGGCCGCCTTCGCCGAGTACGCTGTCCTCGTCCGCCGCGTCCGTGCGCCAGCGGAGTCCGTAGCCCCGGCCGCCGCCACCGCCGCGCCCGCCGCCAACCGGCTCCGATCCCGCTTCCGGCGGCTGCAGGACGAATGGTTCGGTCAACTGAAACCCCGCCGATGTCCAATGGTCGCCGGGCGGCAGCCCGCTGCGCAGATCCAACTGCTCGACCGCCCCCGCGCTCAGGATCGTTTTCTCAGGCCCGCTGAGGATGGACACGGCGATCACGTCCGGCGACTTGACGAGTTCTTCGAGCATGCCTTGCAGCTGCAGCTCGAGGAACCTTCCCAGCCGGCGATGAGACTGCATGCCTCCGACCAAGGCGGCCATCACCGAGTGCGATTGCTGATGCAGCGTTTCTTCGATCAGCTGCCGCTCGCGCACGCAGCTCCGGTACTGCCAAACGCCAAAAGCGACCCAGGCAATTACCAGCACGGCGTATACGGCGAACGATTGCCAACGCATCGGGATCGTTGCTGCCTATCTTTCACAAGGTGGTTTGGGACATTCGAACGGACCGCGTCAACCGGTCAATGTAACCGACGAGCCGGGAATTTCCAGCCCGGATGCAACCAAAGTAGCATGGCTCTTCGAGCCGTGCTGAATGCTTTGCACGGCTCGGAGAGCCATGCTACGAAGGTGCAGCAAAGGAGCGGGTTCCTGCCAGGAACCTATCTGGCTTCTCGCCGCGGGCTCAGGTAAGATGGGCCGCAGGGAAGGCACTAACAGTTCGCCCTCAACGAGGGCTCGCGTGCGTGCGGACAGCTTTCCCGCCTCCGGAGTTTTCAAGGGAACAAGCCATGCCGGACCGAAGATTCGTTCTCCGTTCAGCCGTGTTGTCCCTCGCGCTGGCCGCCGTGGTTGCGGGACCGGCCGCATCCAAGGCGGGAGCGGGCGAAGCACCGGCCGCGCCGCCAAGCCCGTCGCTGACCAGCACGCCATCGCCGCCGGCGACGCCCGTCGATCCGGATGCCCTGGGCTTCGACGAATTCGCGTTCGTCAAACGCAAGCCCTACTCTTCCGATCACTACTACACGGACATCAACAACGGCACCAGTCCCGACCGGTTTGTTCCCGACAACGGGATTTTCATCTACAACGTGCGGACGCGAACGGAGCGGCCCGTCGTCACCGCCGCCGGTCTGCCGGGCGGAAAAGGCCTCATTGGCAAGATCAGCTTGTCGTTGGATGCCCGGAAGATCCTCTTTGATTTTCGCCAGGATCCCGGCGCCGGGTTTCGCATTTGGGAAGTGAACACCGACGGCACGGGCCTTCGCCAAGTCTCCTTCCCGCCGCCGGACGAGGCGGAGAAGGCGGCCCGCTGGCACCCTTCCTGGCACACCGACGACATTCATCCGTGTTATCTGCCGGATGGCAAGATCATCTTCTCCTCGACCCGCTCCGAACACACCGTGCTCTGCGGCGGCTCGGGATCCCTGGTGGCTCCGGTGCTGCACCGCATGGAGGCGGACGGCACGCACATCGAACAACTCAGCCGCAGTCCGGTCAGCGAATTCTGCCCCGTGGTGCTGGATGACGGCCGGGTCATGTACCACCGCTGGGAATATATCGACAAGGGCGCGCGGGTCGCCAAGACCGTGTGGACCATGAATCCCGACGGCAGCCGGCCGCAGGAACTGTACGGATTGGCCGACGACGATACGACCGTCTACATGTACCCTCAGCCACTGCCCGGCAGCAGTCATCGTTTCGTGTGCGTGGGAACCTGCCACTATCCGCAGGGAGGCTGCCTGGGCCCGATCCTGCTGGTCGATTTCGGCAAAGGCGTGCGGGTCCGCGGTGCGGATCCGCACGAGGCGGATTACGTCCAGTGGGATGACCGCTTTCCCGTCGTGAACATCACACCCCACGTGTTCATCGAACGTCGCTCGGAACCCGGCTGGTACTTTCGAACGGAAGAGGGCGGATATGTGCTCGACAGGAACGGCCAGAAAGGCCACCTGTACACGCATCCCTATCCGGTCAGCGATCGGGAGTTCCTGGTTTCCTACAAGGTGCATCCGGCCGATCACTACAAGGACGTTCCCAACGCGTATGCGCTGTACCTGATCGACGTCGACGGACATCACCGCTTCGTGCATGCCGACGCCCAACTCTCCTGCTGGCATCCTACGCCGCTGGTCGCGCGGCGCGTTCCGCCGGCCGTGCAGCCGGTCCGCGATCCAGACTACGCCGCCAGCGATCAGGCGTTGTGCTTCCTGACCGACGTCTACCAGGGCATGCAGGGGGTTGAGCGGGGAGCGGTCAAGTGGTTGCGCATCAACGAGGCGCTGCCGCGCTACTGGTCCACCGGCAGACGATGGAACCCGTCGCTGAGCAGTTCCAGCTGGAAAGCGGCCCTCTGGCCGCGGGTGCAGTGGGGAGTCGTGCCCGTGGAAGCGGACGGCTCCGCCCACTTTGTCGTGCCGGCCAATCGCAGCATTTTCTTCCAGGCCCTGGACAAGGACTTCCGGGAACTCCAGCGGGAGAGGACGTACGTGAACTACATGCCCGGCGAAGTCCGCTCTTGTACGGGCTGTCACGGGCAACCCAATTGGACCGCGTCGGCACACGCCTCGGACACGCCGCTGGCGTTGCTGCGTTCGCCCAGCATCCCCCAGCCGCAGCCGTGCGATCTGGCGGAAAACGGCGGAGACGGACGGGCGGGTCAGGTCATCCACTACCCGACCGACATCCAGCCGATCTTCGACGCCAAGTGCGTTTCGTGCCACGGGGCGAGCGAGCCAGCCGGCGGATTGAGGCTGACCGGCGAAGTCACGCTGTTCTACAACACCTCTTACGAGGAGCTTTCCAAAAAGCAGTTGGCAGGTCCGATGATCCCCGAATTCACGTCTTTCCTCTGGGGAGACCGAGGCAATTACAACGGCGCGTACCTGCCACCCCGCAGCCTGGGATGCCCCACCAGCACGCTGATCGACGTGGTGACCGATTCCGCGCATCCGAAGAACGCCAAGGACGACCACTCCCGGATGCTGACGGAAAGGGAACGGATGGTACTCAGCCGCTGGGTGGACACCAACTACCAGTTCTACGGCAGCTACTTCGGCCGCCAACATCCCCAGTGGATCAACCCGGACCCGGCGGTTCCCGCCTACGATCCGGCCGATTTCCGGCGTAAAGCAACGTTCGAAGAAGCCGTCAGTTACTCGGCGCCACAGTGGCACCGCTGACAGAAGGGGAAAAGGGGACATTCTACTTTTTCAGATGAATGGCAGGTGAAAGGCGGAAAAGCAGAATGTCCCCTTTTTGCGGCCTGGTTGCCAATGCTCAGAAAACGATGCAAACGATACGAAGGCTGCTCGCCATTACCGTCAGTCTGTCCTTAGCTGCCGCCACGGTGATGTCCGGCGCGCGGTTGCCGGCCGCTGAGCCCTTCCTCGAGGCTGACGTTCCCGCCTTCTCCAATCGTGACCCGCACTTCTACCGGCTGCCGAGCCTGATCGTCACCAGCCGGGGCACCGTGTTGGCGGCGAGCCAGAAACGGTTCGGCGGCAGAAGCGATTTCGCGCCGTCGAGTTGGGTTTTGCGCCGCAGTTGTGACGGCGGCAGGACGTTCGAGGCGGAACAGACGCTGTTCGAGCGCGCCGGTTACTGCACCTTCAACGGCAACCTGGTCGAGGACCGCCAGACCGGAACGGTGTTCGCCTGTTTCATCGCGTTCCCGCAGACCGAACACGCGGGCTGGTTCACGAAGACCTGGATTCCGCAAGGCGGCGGCTTCTCGATCGTCAAGAGCATGGACGACGGGCGGACGTGGTCGGCACCGATTGAGGTCGTGCCCCAGCCGAACGCCGAAGGGTGGCGCGGCGGCGGGGCCTTCAACAACAACCACGGGGTTCAACTCCGCACGGGCCCGCACGTCGGGCGGTTGGTCATCGGTGCGCGAGTGTTCAAACCCGGCGTGTACGAGAACCGAGCCAAAGGCGGGGTGATCTACAGCGACGACGATGGCGAAACGTGGCACGTCGGCGGAGTGCCGTTCGCCGACTGGGGCGACACCGTCGGCGAGATGACGGTGGGCGAGACGGCCGACGGCGAGGTGTACGTCAACTGCCGCAACGAGGTCAACAAGTTCCTCGCGCGGGCGACTGCGGACGGACGGTCCGTCAAGCTGCCGGAGGGCCTGGTGCCGCAGCGGCGATTGTACGCCCGCAGCCGCGACGGGGGCGAGACGTTCGACGCAGAAGGCTGCCACGCGGAGTTGTTCGACGGTCCCTGCAATGCCGGCCAAACGGCCTACTCCTGCGCCGAGGACGGCGGGCACGGCCTGCTGCTGTTCACCGCTCCCATCAACCGCCAGCGAACGCATTTGACCTGCTACCTGAGCCGCGACGGCGGCCGAAGTTGGACGGCCCGCAACGTGATTTCGGAGTCATCCGGCGGCTACTCCGACGTCGCGGTGCTGCCCGACAAGACGATTCTGACGCTGTACGAGAGCCGTGAGGGGCTGCTGCTGGCCCGTTATAATCTGGAGTGGCTGGTGGGCGGGAAATGAGGGATGCACGATGCCTGGCCAAGCAACTGGACACTGGCGACCAGAGCCGCTGGGCCAGCGCGACTGAGTGTAATGGCTGTCCGACCGGGATGTCCGCACGTCTTGGCAGCTTCGGGGCTAGCCGAGTTCGACCGGCGTGAGCTATCATGAAGGTACGGAAAGGAGCCTTGCCGCGATGAGTACCGCAGCCGAACTTGTGGAAGTATGTCACCCTCACATCGAACGACGGCCGGGAGTTCAGAGCGGGCGACCGGTGATCAAAGGGACTCGCTTCCCGGTGAGTTCCATTGTCCAGAACCACCGTCGCGGCCTGTCGGCGGACGACATTCTTCGCGAGTTTCCCCACTTGACGCCCGCGCAGGTGTACGACGCGCTGTCGTACTACTACGATCACCGCGAACAGATCGACCGGGAGATCCAGAAACTGACCGACCTGGAAAGGACTAGCCGTCGATATCCGCCGACCCTGAAGCCGCCTGATGCCCGCGATTAAGCTCTACCTGGACGAGGACGTGCATCATCTGATTGCCCAAGCGCTGCGGCTTCGAGGGTGGACAGCGCTAACCACCCACGAAGCGGCCCGCGTAGGTTCCACCGACATGGAACAACTGCAATTCGCGATCGCCAGCGGTCATGCGATACTCACCTACAACGTAGCCGACTTCCCGCGACTGCACTATGAACTGATTCGCAACGACGAGCACCACGCCGGCATTATCGTGGCCACGCAGGAAGATCCCGCCGCGAATGCCCGGACGCTGTTAAGGCTCGTCAGCGTTTTCTCTGCGGACGACCTAGTGGACCAATTGGTGTTTCTGAACAACTGGATGTAGGCACCGCAGCTTCCCAAGCGTTCATTCAGTTGGCGGGGAGACCGTCTCGATGTTGGATGGCGCTGCAGAAGAGATGTTGAAATGAATGAATTGGAATCCGTGGCGTTTCGTCCTGGAGATTTCCAGCTGGTACTGGTCGATAATCGTACTAGCGGTTGCTCGCGACGAGCGTTCTTAGGGGTGGCTGCCGTCGGCGTCGTTTCCGGGTGGTCGGCCGAAAACACTTTGGCGGCGCCGGGCGAATCCGAGCAAGCTCCCCGCGCGCTACGGCTGGCCACTTCGGGCGGAGACCGAGCCACCGGCTATGTGATGAGCAACAAGATCGCTCGCCGGGACGGGCATCTGGTGTGTACGTGGCTCGATGTCGAGCGGCAGAACCGGTGGGCGCTCGTGGACCTGGCCAACGGCGAAATCGTGCGCACGGGCACCGTGGGCGAGCGTCAGCAGGACAACCATTGCGGCGTGGCGCTGGCGACCGATACCGACGGCACGCTGCACGCGCTGGTCGGCGCGCATCACGGCCGCTTTGTCCATTACCGCTGGCCGCCGGACCGAGATGACTGGGAGCCCGTGGACGACGGTCGCGCGGTCGGCGAGTCGGGCACTTATCCCAGCCTGGTGTGCGACGGCGGGGGCATGTTGCACTTGGTGTATCGGCGCGAAACCAACGGCCGTGACGCACACCTGGTCTACTGCCGCCGCCCGCGGCAAGGCCCCTGGTCCGGCCCGCGTTTGCTGGTCCGGTCGGCCGTCAGGGAACACAGCTGGCTGACCAACGCGATCGAAGTCGGACCATCGGGCCGGTTGCACGCGGTGTTCTCGAACACCTTGCCGGTTCCCAGCCAAGGGGCCGACGCGCGCTACTACGGAGCTTCGCACGTGTACTCGGACGACTCCGGAGAAATCTGGCGACAGTTCGGCAACTCGGCACCGCTGGT
>Ga0116156_10004819_pt1 | contig 11354 bp, 12 predicted proteins | sample AD_UKC045_MetaG_FD_89891 | JGI IMG/M metagenome (GOLD analysis project Ga0116156, IMG submission 89891) | Active sludge microbial communities of municipal wastewater-treating anaerobic digesters from USA - AD_UKC045_MetaG | ecosystem: Engineered > Bioreactor > Anaerobic > Digestate | place: USA... | reverse complement strand
GGTCACGCCTCTGCTCCCCTAACCGCGCAGCACGTTGACGTCTTCCACCGCGATTTCACCGCGGTTACGGAAGTAGACGACGAGAATTGCGAGACCGACTGCCGCCTCGGCGGCCGCCACCGTCAGCACGAGCATGGCGAAGACCTGCCCCATGATCGTGCCGTTGAAGACCGAGAACGCCACCATGTTGATGTTCACGGAAAGCAGGATGAGCTCGATCGACATCAGGATGACGATGATGTTCTTCCGGTTCACGAAGATGCCGAACACGCCGATGGTGAACAGCGCCGCGGAAACCGCGAGATAGTGTCCGAGAGTGAGCTCGAGGCCAGCCATGATCAGATACCTTGCCCCGGGCGCACGTCTTTGAGTTCGACGGCGTCCTTGCGTTTACGTCCGGTCTGCTGCGCGATGTTCTGGCGCTTCACGCTCGGGCGCGAGCGCAGGGTCAACACGATGGCCCCCATCATCGCGACCAGCAGAACGATGCCCGACATCTGGAAGAGCAGCAGGTAATCTGTGTAGAGCACTTTCGACAGTGCTTCGGCATTGGTCGCCGCGCCCGGGCTGGCGTTGAACGTCGCCCCGCCTCCGAAGGTCGCGGCGGCAGCCACGATCCCGATCTCGGCCAGCAGCGCCAACGCCACCAGCACGCCGACCACGAGGTAGTTCTGGAAGCCCTGCTTCAACTCGGCAAAGTCGATGTCGAGCATCATGACCACGAACAGGAACAGCACGGCCACGGCGCCGACATAAACGACGACCAGAAGCATGGCGAGGAACTCGGCCCCGATCAGCACCAGCAGACCGGCTGACGTGAAGAACGCCAAGATCAGCCAGAGCACCGAGTGCACCGGGTTACGCGCCGCAACGACGAATAGCGCGGACAAAACCACGATCGTCGAGAGGATGTAGAAAGCGATCAGCGCCATAGCGTGGCTTTCCTCTTCCTTTGGTTCCAAAACGCCCCGGATGGGGCAACTGAAGTTCATTCAGGCCCGACTCGCCCCCGCGAGCCGCGCCCTTCTAGCGATACCGTGCGTCGAGTTCCAGATTGCGTGCGATCTCGCGTTCCCAGCGATCGCCGTTCTCCAGAAGACGGTCTTTGTTGTAGTAGAGTTCTTCACGGGTTTCCGTGGCGAACTCGAAGTTCGGGCCTTCGACGATAGCGTCCACCGGGCAAGCTTCCTGGCAGAATCCGCAATAGATGCATTTCACCATGTCGATGTCGTAGCGGGTCGTGCGGCGCGAACCATCGTCACGCGGTTCGGCCTCGATCGTGATGGCCTGCGCGGGGCAGATGGCTTCGCACAGCTTGCACGCGATGCAGCGCTCTTCCCCGTTAGGATAACGGCGCAGCGCATGCTCGCCACGGAAGCGCGGGCTGAGCGGGCCTTTTTCGAACGGGTAGTTGATCGTCGCTTTGCGCACGAAGAACTGACGCATCGCCAGCGCGAAAGCGCCGAGGAAGTCAGTGAGCATTGCGCCCCGGATGGCTTGACCGATCGACATGCTAGCTCCTCGCCTCACCACGGTATTCGGCGAAGCTGATCTTGCCGTCGTTATTGACGTCCATGCCCGGCTTCATCGTCACCGCAGCAAGTTCACTGACTTCAAGATAGCCGCTCTTGTCAGCGTCGAAAGCGTCGAACTCCGCACGCGCCGACGCGGTCGTAAACGTCACGTAAGCGGCGACGATGACGACAGCGACCAGCGAAGTCGGCAGGAAGATCTTCCAGCCAAGGCGCATCAGCTGGTCATAGCGGTAGCGCGGCACGATCGCCTTCACCATAGCGAACAGGAAGAAGAAGAACGTCGTCTTGCCGATGAACACCAGCAGGCCACCGAAGCTGAGCAGCCAGTCCGGCAGGCCTTCCACGCCCGGGATCGGGATCGGCATGTGCCAACCGCCGAAGAACAGGATGGTCAGCATCGAGCACATCAGCACGATCGAGACGTACTCGCCGATCATGAACATCAGATACGGCGAGGATGAGTACTCGACCTGATAGCCGGCCACGAGTTCCGATTCAGCTTCCGGAAGATCGAACGGAGGACGGTTCGTCTCCGCCAGCGCCGAGATGAAGAAGATCACAAACATCGGGAACATGACGAAGATCGTCGGGAACGCAAACGCGTGCCAGTTCCAGATGCCGCCTTCCTGATTGTGCACCACATCGCTGAGGTTCAGCGAGCCGACCAGCAACAGCACGGACACGATCACGAAGCCGATCGAAACTTCGTACGAAACCATCTGCGCCGCTGAACGCAGACCACCAAGGAACGGATACTTCGAGTTCGAAGCCCAGCCGCCCATGATGATGCCGTAGACGCCCAGCGACGAGATCGCGAACAGGTACAGCACGCCCACGTTCAGGTTGGCGATGACCCAGCCCGGCGCCACCGGAATGACGGCCCAGCCAACCAGCGCCAGCGTCAACGTGATGACCGGCGCGAGCAGGAACACCGTCTTGTTGGCGCCCGCAGGAATAACGACTTCTTTCAGCACGAACTTGATCAAATCCGCGAACGATTGAAGCAAGCCGAACGGACCCACCACGTTCGGCCCCTTACGGAGCTGAACCGCCGCCCAGACCTTGCGGTCGAACAACAGCAGGAACGCGATCAGCACGAGCAGGATCACGACGAAGGCGAGAATCTGCAGCACGGCCAAGCCGATGCCGCCCCACATTCCGCCGCCCCATTGGAAGAGGTTTTCCATTGCGCCCTCCCCCTATTCTGCCGCAACCGCGGGGTTCACACCCGCAGCTAGCTCGGCGCATTCCGCCATTGTGCGCGAAGCGCGTGCGATCGGATTGGTCAGGTGGAACGCCTTGATCGGCGTCGTGAACGCGGTCGACTGCATCGCGCCAGCGGCCCCATACGGACCAGCAACGCCAGCCCCATGTGCGCCCGGCGCAAAGTCGAGCCCCAGGAACGTCGCGTGGTCCTGACCCAGCTTAGCGCGAACCTGCGCCAGCGTGTCATACGGCAGCGTCTTGCCGACATAAGCCGACAGGGCACGGAGGATCGCCCAGTCTTCACGGGCATCGCCCTTCGGCGCGACAGCCCGCTGTGTACGCTGCACGCGGCCTTCCGTGTTCACATAGGTGCCCGACTTCTCGGTGTAGGCAGCAGCCGGCAGGATCACGTCAGCGCGGTGAGCGCCATTGTCACCATGGCTGCCGATATAGATCACCTTGGCCGAGCCAAGCTTCGAGGTGTCGATCTCGTCCGCGCCGAGCAGCAACACCGTCTTGATCTCACCAGACTGCGCGCCAGCAACGATGCCCGCCACGTCCTTGCCGCCCGAAGCCGGCAGGAAGCCCATATCGAGACCACCCACACGCGAAGCCGCCGTGTGCAGAACGTTGAAGCCGTTCCAGCCATCCTTGAAGCAACCAGCCGCCGCAGCGAACGCCGAGACGGCATTCAGCACCGCACCGCCATCGCCACGCGTCAGCGCACCCTGCCCGACGATCACCAGTGGACGCTTCGCGTTCGCCAGCGTGTCGAACACGGGATGACCAGCCTTCAGATCCTTCAGACTGTCGGGGCCTGCGCCCACGTAATTGTAGTCGAACGTCAGATCGACACGCTCGCCAACCAGCGCGACCGGAACCATACGCAGCCACGCCTTGCGCAGGCGCGCATTCAGAACCGCAGCTTCCTTGCGCGGGTTCACGCCAACGAGAACAATCGCATCCGCCTCGTCGATGCCCATGATCGTCGAGTTGAACAGGTAGCTCTCGCGCGGCAGCTTCGCGCCATCCGCGCCCAAACCAAGCTTCGCGCCATCCTGACGGCAATCGATCGATCTCACGCCGAGCGACGCAGCAAGATCCATTGCAGCCTTCATGCCTTCGGCATCTGCCAGGTCGCCTGCGATCACGCCGATCTGGTCGCCCGAAACCTTCAGCGCTTCAGCAGCAGCCTTCAGCGCCTCATCCCAAGTCGCAGCCTTCAGCGCGCCATTCTCACGTACATACGGCTTGTCGAGGCGTTGGCGGCCAAGACCATCCCACACGAAGCGCGTCTTGTCCGAGATCCACTCTTCGTTGATCTCTTCGTTCACGCGCGGAAGGATACGCATCACGGTCGGGCCGCGTGCATCGATGCGGATCGCCGAACCCAGCGCGTCCATCACGTCGATGCTCTCGGTCTTGCGCAGCTCCCACGGACGCGCATTGAACGCATACGGCTTGGAGGTCAGCGCACCCACCGGGCAGAGGTCAATCACGTTGCCGGAAAGCTCCGACGTGAGCGACTTCTCGAGATACGTCGTGATCTCGGCGTCTTCGCCACGGTTGGCGAGACCGATCTCGTCCACGCCTGCAACCTCAGCCGCAAAGCGCACACAACGCGTGCACTGGATGCAGCGGGTCATGATCGTCTTGACCAGCGGGCCCATATTCTTGTCGTCCACCGCGCGCTTGTTCTCGGCATAGCGCGATCCGGCGCGGCCATAGCCCATCGCCTGATCCTGCAGGTCGCACTCGCCGCCCTGGTCGCAGATCGGGCAATCCAGCGGGTGGTTGATCAGCAGGAATTCCATCACGCCATTGCGGGCCTTGATGGCGCGCGGCGACTTGGTGGAAATCTCGTGCGGCGTGCCATCCTTCTTCGGCGCCATGTCGCCAACAGTCTGGGCGCACGACGCAATCGGCTTCGGCGCACCGACCCAATCGACAAGGCACATACGGCAGTTGCCGGCGATCGACAGGCGCTCGTGATAGCAGAAGCGTGGGATCTCAGCGCCAGCCGCTTCACAGGCCTGCAGCATGGTGAAGTTCCTGGGAACATCCACCGTGACGCCATCGACGACGAGTTTGACGGTATCGGTCATGCCCTACTCCGCCGCCAGCGTGTGGCCTGCCACGTGCGGCCGGCCCTGACGGTAGTTCGTGATGCGATCTTCGATTTCCTGACGGAAGTGCCGGATCAGGCCCTGGATCGGCCACGCAGCAGCGTCGCCCAGTGCGCAGATCGTATGACCCTCAACCTGAGAGCAGACATCCAGCAGCGTATCGATCTCGGAGGTTTCGGCCTCGCCCTTCACCATCCGCTCAAGCACGCGCCACATCCAGCCCGTGCCTTCACGGCACGGCGTGCACTGGCCGCAGCTCTCGTGCTTGTAGAAGTAGGCAAGCCGCGCAATCGCGCGGATCAGGTCCGTCGACTTGTCCATGACGATGACGGCTGCGGTGCCCAGGCCCGACTTCACGTCGCGCAACGCATCGAAGTCCATCAGAACGGTATCGCAGATATCCTTCGGAATCATTGGCACCGACGATCCGCCCGGAATGATGGCCTTCAGATTGCCCCAGCCGCCGCGCACGCCGCCGCAATGCTCTTCGATCAGCGTCTTCAGCGGGATCGACATCTCTTCTTCAATATTGCACGGCCGCTCGACGTGGCCGGAGATGCAAAACACCTTCGTGCCCGTATTGTTCGGACGGCCAAAGCCGGCGAACCAGCCAGCGCCGCGGCGCAGAATGGTCGGCGCAACCGCAATAGACTCGACGTTGTTCACCGTGGTCGGGCAGCCATAGAGACCAGCGTTCGCTGGGAACGGTGGCTTCAGGCGCGGCTGGCCCTTCTTGCCTTCGAGGCTTTCGAGCAGCGCAGTCTCTTCACCGCAGATGTAAGCGCCGGCTCCGTGGTGGATGTAGATGTCGAAATCCCAGCCCGAACCGCACGCATTCTTGCCGACAAGACCAGCGGCGTAGGCTTCAAGAACCGCCTTCTCCAGCGTCTCGCGCTCGAAGATGTATTCGCCGCGGAGGTAGATGTAGCACTTGTTCGCACGCATCGCGTACGACGCGATCAGGCAGCCTTCGATCAGCAGGTGCGGATCGTGGCGCATGATGTCCCGGTCCTTGCAGGTGCCCGGTTCGGATTCGTCAGCGTTCACGACGAGATAGTGCGGACGGTCCTTCACCACCTTCGGCATGAAGGTCCACTTGAGGCCCGTCGGGAAGCCAGCGCCGCCGCGGCCCCGCAGACCCGACGCCTTGATCTGGTCGCAGATCCACTCGGGGCCGAACTGCATCAGCTCCTTCGTGGAATTCCACGCGCCGCGCTTCTTTGCGGCTTCCAGACGCCAGTCCTGGCGCCCGTACAGGTTGGTGAAAATGCGATCTTTATCGAGAAGCACGGTCGCGCTCCTCCATGCTTGCACGGATAAAAACGATAGCGGCGGGCAGCGAGAAGCCGAGACCACCCAGAACGCCGATGGCGATCCAGAGCCAGCTTCCAGTCAGCGCGTAAGCGATGAGACCAGCGACAATGGCAAGCCCCTCGAAGAAGCACGCCATCAGCAGCTTCTTCGCAGCGACCTTCTTGGCGCTAGGCGACTCCGACATGATGGTCATTCCCCTCATGTGGATGCAGGCTCGGGCGGTTTCGGCGCGTTCGGAATGGCGCTCAGCGGCTTCGCCTTCGAGCCATCATACAGCGTCTCGTCCGTCAGCGACGTCGGCGGGCCTTCCGGCGCCGAAGTCTCACGCTTCACATACGGACCCGGCTGCGGCTCTTTCCCGGCAGCGAAGTCGTCGATGATCTTCTCGAGCGTCTCGATCGTCAGGTCTTCGTAATAGTAGTCGTTGATCTGGATCATCGGCGCGTTCACGCACGCACCCAGGCATTCGACTTCAACCCACGAGAACTTGCCGCCGCCGGAGACGTGGCCTTTTGGGCCGATCTTCCGCTCGCAGAAATCCTTCAGCTTGTCTGCGCCGCGCAGCTGGCACGGCGTCGTGCCGCAAACCTGGAAGTGGTACTTCCCGACCGGCTCAAGGTTGAACATCGTGTAGAAGGTCGCGACCTCGTACACGCGGATATACGTCATGCCGAGGCGCTCAGCGACAGCGCGCAGAGCGGGCTCGGACAACCAGCCATTGTTCTGCTTCTGCGTGATCCAGAGAGCCGGAATGACCGTCGATTGACGGCGCTCGGACGGATACTTGCGTTCCCACCACGCGATCTGTTCTTCGCTGGCAGCGGAGAACGCGAACGGCGCGTGATGCGACGGATCGTGGAAACGGCGGTGGCTCAACGGTCGACCTCCCCGAACACGATATCCAGCGAGCCCAGGATGGCCGAGACGTCAGCCAGCATGTGGCCGCGGCACAGGTGGTCCATCGCATGAAGGTGGGCATAACCCGGCGCCTTGATCTTCAGGCGATACGGGCGGTTGCCGCCATCGGTCACCAGATAGACGCCGAACTCGCCCTTGGGCGCCTCGACACAAGCGTAGGTCTCGCCGGCGGGCACGTGGAAGCCCTCGGTGTAGAGTTTGAAGTGATGGATCAGCGCTTCCATCGAATTCTTCATCTCGCCGCGACGCGGCGGAGCGAACTTCGAATGCTCGGGCAGCACGGGGCCAACCGGCATCTTGTCGATGCACTGCTTGATGATCTTGACGCTCTCGCGCATCTCCTCGATGCGGCAGAGATAACGGTCCCAGCAATCGCCGTTCTTGCCGACCGGAATCTTGAAGTCGAGTTCCGAGTAGACTTCGTACGGTTCAGCGCGGCGAAGGTCCCAGGCCAGGCCCGAACCGCGCACCATCACACCCGAGAACCCCCAGGCCAGCGCGTCTTCGACAGACACCACGCCAATGTCGACGTTGCGCTGCTTGAAGATGCGGTTCTCGGTGACGAGCGCCTCGATATCGTCGAGCGTCTTGAGGAACGGGCCGCAGAACTTGTGAATGTCTTCCACGAGTTCCGGCGGCAGATCCTGGTGAACACCGCCCGGACGGAAGAAGGCGGCGTGCATGCGCGAGCCCGAGGCGCGCTCATAGAACACCATCAGCTGTTCGCGCGGCTCGAAGCCCCACAGCGGCGGGGTCAGCGCGCCCACGTCCATCGCCTGCGTCGTGACGTTCAGCAGGTGAGAGAGAATGCGGCCGATCTCGGAGAAGATCACGCGGATATACTTGGCGCGCTCAGGAACCTGAATGCCCGCCAGCTTCTCGATCGCGAGGCAGTACGCGTGCTCCTGGTTCATCGGCGCGACGTAGTCGAGACGATCGAAGTAAGGCAGCGCCTGCAGGAAGGTCTTGTACTCGATCAGCTTCTCGGTGCCGCGATGCAGCAGGCTGATATGCGGATCGACGCGATCGACGATCTCGCCATCCAGATCGAGCACAAGGCGAAGCACGCCGTGAGCCGCCGGGTGTTGCGGTCCGAAGTTGATCGTGAACTTGCGATCGTCGAGATCGAGGTCCGCGGACTTGTGATTGATATCGTCAGCCATGGCTACTTCTTCGCCTCGCCGGCTTTTTCATCGCCCGGGATGACGGCTTGCATGCCTTCCCACGGAGAGAGGAAGTCGAAGTTGCGATATTCCTGGATCAGCTTCACCGGCTCGTTGATCACGCGCTTCTGGGCTTCGTCATAGCGAACCTGCACGCGGCCGGTCAGCGGGAAGTCCTTGCGCAGCGGATAACCTTCAAAGCCGTAGTCCGTGAGAATGCGGCGCAGGTCCGGGTGATCCGAGAAGATGATGCCGTACATGTCGAACGCTTCGCGCTCATACCAGTTGGCAACCGGAAACACGCTCACCGCGCTCGGCACGGGCGTGGCTTCATCGGTGCGAACCTTGATGCGGATGCGCTGGTTCAGACGCATCGACAGCATGTGATAGACAACTTCGAAACGTTCTGCGTCGTTCGGGAAATCGAGCCCGCACAGATCAACCAGCGTCTCGAAGCGGCACTGGCTGTCGTCACGCAGGAACTCAAGCAGCTTCACGATCGAGTCGCGATTGGCCAGCACCGTCATCTCGCCGTGCGAGACGCTGATCGCCTTGATGGCTTTACCCTGCACGCTCTCAAGGTGCAGCTTCAGTTCGGACGTCATGTTGGCGCGGGAAGGAAGGCTCATCGCTCGATGCTCCCCTCGCGGCGGATCTTCTTCTGCAATTGCAGCAGGCCGTAGATCAGCGCCTCAGCGGTCGGCGGGCAGCCCGGAATGTAGATATCGACCGGCACGATCCGATCGCAGCCTCGCACCACGGCGTATGAGTAGTGATAGTATCCGCCGCCATTCGCGCACGAGCCCATCGAGATCACGTAACGCGGCTCCGGCATCTGGTCGTAGACCTTGCGGAGCGCAGGCGCCATTTTGTTGGTCAGCGTACCGGCGACAATCATCACGTCCGACTGACGCGGCGACGCGCGCGGAGCAGCGCCAAAGCGCTCCATGTCATAACGCGGCATCGAAGCCTGCATCATCTCGACGGCGCAGCACGCCAGGCCGAACGTCATCCACATCAGCGAACCGGTGCGCGCCCACGTGATAAGATCGTCAGCAGCAGCTACGATAAAGCCCTTGTCCGCGAGCTCATCCGACAACCCAGCGAAATACGGATCGTTCGATTTGACCGGCGCACCGCCAGTCGGAGCAGCAACCTTCGCCTCGGCCATTATTGCCACTCCAGCGCGCCACGGCGCCACTCATAGACGAACCCAACCGTCAGCACGCCGAGGAACGCCATCATCGACCAGAAGGCGGCGACGTTGCCCGCCGCGACCTGGAACACCCACGGGAACAGGAACGCCACTTCGAGATCGAAGATGATGAAGAGAATCGAGACGAGATAGAATCGCACGTCGAACTTCATGCGCGCATCATCGAATGCGTTGAACCCGCACTCGTAAGCGGACAGCTTCTCCGGGTCCGGCTTGCGCGGTGCGAGCAGGCTCGATGCAACAAGAAACAGGAGGCTGATCGCTATCGCCAGGCCGAGAAAAATCACGACCGGCAGATATTCGACGACGAGCGTCTGCGCGTCTTCCATTATACCCTCGGCTAGTCTTTTGCGGCACGCCTATGCCGCTTTGACGCGAGAGGCAATAGAGCCGCCAAAGCCTTGCCGGATTCTTCGGTGCGTGACGACTTTCCGGCCATAAATCCGGGCTGTGGACGGTTTTGTGCGTGCGCTGGAACGTCGCAACCCGAAGCCATCAGACGATAGGCTACGCTCGATCACGCACGCACCCTGACGTCACGGATTTGCGACCGCTTGTCAGCGCAAGGCCCGCACGCAGCATGACATCGCAGCGCTGCCGAAGATCTTCGAACTGATCGCAAGTAACATTGCAACAGTCAGCTTCCGCCAAAGAAGAAGAGACGCAATCAGTTCGCGAACACTACAGACGTCATGAGCCTCTCTGCCAGCTTCCCTCGTTGCTGACTCGGCCTCTCAATCAGGCAAAAAATTGCGAAGCGCTCGCAAGTGTTCGCGCGAGCTGGCGCTTGCGGCTGACATTTGCGGAAGCGACCGATTCTTCTGCCGTCCGCTCTCATCGCAGAACCTCGACTCGGGCCCCCTCGCATCCCGAGACGAGCCAACCAACGACCATCAGCCGCCAGAATCGCCATATCCAGCGCTTCAGCACTGAAACAACATCGATTTTCGGGATTTTGCGGCCATCAAGGCCAGCGACACGTCTATCCGATACCTGGCGCGAGTGACGGGGCTCGAACCCGCGACCTCCGGCGTGACAGGCCGGCACTCTAACCAACTGAGCTACACCCGCGCGCTGCAGGTATCGAAGGAGCGATCGTTTAGGCGTCACCGTTCCTGGGGTCAAGCGGATTGGCGCAGGGAATTTGACCTAATTCGAGGCTCTATTTGCCTGCCATGGACTGGCGCAGCACCAGCGTGCCGCCTTCCAGCACAAACCCGACCGACGTCAGCGCCTCAATCGCTGTCGCCCCGGCGTTCTCGACCGTAGCCGTCATCTGCATGTCGAGGTGCTGGCCGATATCCAGCGAGGCCTGCACTGCCTCCCCCGTCTGCGCCGTACCAGAAGCCTGAACCTGCATCTTCCCGCCCGCGCAGGTCACCGGCCCACTTAGCTCAGGCCCGACCCAGCCCTTGTAGTTGATCTTCGCCAACGCGTCGGTCCACACCTCGCCCGAAGCTTCCTCGCAGAGGCTGTTCGCGAACTTCACATGCGCGACGTTCAGTGTGAACTTGCCGCCCGCCGCCGCAATGGTCGACGGCATGCCCGGCACCATCGACGTGTCGCCCGCCAGCTTCAGATTCTTGAGATCAAGCCCGCCATCGCCAAGCCCGTAGGAAAGGTCGGCCTCACCCGACAGCCCCTCGCGCGCCATGCCGACCTTGCCCGCAGCCTTTCCGCTGAATAGCGACAACAGGTCCGTCTTCACCGCGATATCGCCGATCGTCTGCGCCCCATAGGATAAACCGCCAAGTTTGCCGTCCCACACGCTGCCGGAGGCATTGGCGAACTTCAGATCAGGCAGCCGCTGCTTGGCCAGGTCCGCAGCCGTCGCCATCGGGAACAGCGCGACATCGCCCGCAACCACGGCGACCAG
>Ga0116156_10004803_pt1 | contig 11366 bp, 11 predicted proteins | sample AD_UKC045_MetaG_FD_89891 | JGI IMG/M metagenome (GOLD analysis project Ga0116156, IMG submission 89891) | Active sludge microbial communities of municipal wastewater-treating anaerobic digesters from USA - AD_UKC045_MetaG | ecosystem: Engineered > Bioreactor > Anaerobic > Digestate | place: USA... | reverse complement strand
TGCCAAAAATCAAAGAAAGGAGGATGGTTGCTTAACCTGGAAACCACCTTAAACTGGTATTAAAAACGGTCTTGACATACGGTACCACCGTAATGGGAAAAGCAGATACAAGTAGAATTATGGTTTGAAATCTATTAATATGAAAGTATTGTGTTTAATTTCATAGGACCTTCAGGTTAGTTTTTTTGATAAAGAAAAAATATAAGAGGTGAATAAAAATGACAAAATGTCTTGTAATTCTGACATGGAATGAAATTGAAGCTGTAAAAGTGCTGTATGATAAAATACCTAAAAATTATGATGAAGTTTTTGTAATTGACCCCGGTTCCAAGGACGGCACGCTTGAGTTTTTCAAGGAAAAAGGAATGCCCGTGCATATTCAGGAAAAAAAGGGAAGGGGTGTTGCTTTTATGATGGCGGCAAATATAAGCAAATCTGACCTTATACTTTTCTATAGCCCGGATGGCAATGAAGACTATAATGATATAGATAAAGTGTTCGCGCTTCTGGAACAGGGCGCGGATATTGCAATTGCGTCGCGGTTTGCCAAAGGTTCAAGAAATGAAGAAGACGGGCAGTTATTTCCATGGCGTAAATGGGCAAACCAGGTATTTACATGGATGGTAAATATATCTTTTAATCGTTCGGGTTCTTATGTGACAGACACAATAAACGGCTTTCGGGGTTTTAAAAGGCAGGTGCTGTTGGACTTGGGTTTAACTGCCGAGGGTTTTGCAATAGAGTTTCAAAGCTCCATAAAGGCGTTTAAGAAAAAACTGAAAATCGCGGAAATTCCAACAGCAGAAGGCGACAGGATAGGCGGCGAAAGCAAGGCTAAATCTATCCCGACCGGAATTAAATTTGTAAAACTGTATCTTAAGGAATTATTCAGTAAAAAATAAAAATATAAGGCGGTTGAATTTGAGCCAGAAAATTATAGAACAAAGATATGGGGATTGGATTCCGGGTGATTTAGAGCGTGTTAAGGCAATTGTAAAAATGACACCACCGGGCGGGAAAATTCTGGACATTGGCTGCGGAACGGGTTTTATAGGCGAAAAGCTTATAAAAAAAGGTTGTAAAGTATATGGTGTTGTATAATGGCTTAGCTTTTTAGGACTGTATTTTAGCACTTTTTAAGGTGGATTTCCTGTAGTAAAATTTAGGACACAGGAGGTCCACAATGAGAAAAAAGCATGATGATATTTTTAAGGCGAAAGTGGCAATGGAAGCAGCACGCGAAGGGGCTAAGATTAACGAGATAGCATCAAAGTACCAGGTGCACCCAGGCCAGGTCAGCGCGTGGAAAAAACAGCTTCTGGAAAATGTTACCGGTATATTCTCTAACAAGCAAAGCAAGGAAGCTCAGGACTGGCAGAAGAAAGAAGAAGAATATCTTAAGGCTCTTGGCGAGAAAGAGATGGATATCAGTTTTCTAAAAAAAAATTTGAAGAAGTTGAATCTTCTCTAAGGCGGGCTTTGGTAGACCGTTATGACGAGAAATACAGCATTACCAGACAGTGTAAACTCCTGGGAATATCGAAGTCGACTTTGTACTATGAAAGAAGACCCATAAAAGAAACAGACAGGCTGATCCTTAACAGAATCGACGAAATCTACACAGAGTGCCCGTTCTATGGGGCGAGAAAAATATCCAGAGAGCTGTATAACCGACACGGGATAAAAGCAGGCCGTAAGAAAGTCAGAAGCATGATGAAAACGCTCGGATTAGAGGCTATTTGCCTTAAAAAGAAGTTGAGCCGGCCAAATAAGCAACACGCTAAATACCCTTACCTGCTGAAAGGCTTAGAAATAAAACGCAGGAATATGGTATGGTCGACGGATATCACGTATATACGCCTGTCGCACGGATATGTTTATCTTGTAGCGGTTATAGATTGGTACAGCAGGTATGTTCTATCTTGGAGGATTTCTTACAGCATGGATACAAGTTTCTGCATTGTCGCTCTGAATGAGGCTTTGGATAATTACGGAACTCCGGAATATTTCAACACGGATCAGGGTTCGCAGTTCACAGATAAGGATTTTGTCGGGATACTGGAAGAGAAAAAAATTAAGATCAGCATGGACGGCAAAGGAAGAGCTTTGGACAACGTATTCGTCGAAAGGCTTTGGAGAAGCGTAAAGTATGAGGATGTGTATCTAAGAAAATACGAGAACATGTTTGACTGCGAGTTCGGTTTAAAGAAATACTTTACTTTCTATAATTTTACACGGATTCATCAAGGGCTTGATTACAAAACACCGGCAGAAATTTACTTGCCGAATGCCAAGGAGAGGAGGAAGGTTGCTTAACTCGGAATCCACCTTAATTCAGGTTAAAAACGGTCTTGACGAACGGGGCCACCGTAATAGTCTGATAACCGGTCCGTTAATATCTTATGACAAAAATTTTCTGGATAACAATAGATTATTAAAAATCAAACAATTTGGACATAATGGCACTAACTATAACGCAGAAATTACAAATTATTTTGAAGTTGATGTTAATTTTAATTTGGTTCGAATATTCAGTTTGGAAACGATGTGTCTATATCCGGGCGATCGGGGAGGGCATGTTGTTAGAAATATTAGACAAATCAGTCAATCGAAATTTGAAGTAATTACAGAGTTGGTTGATAGTGGAAATAAAGAAAAGAAAATGATTGTTGCAAAGGGTTATCTTGAAAAAAAAGCACGTAAGTTTCGTTTAACGAAGAGAATTGTATATTTGAATGAGTTTAAAGAAAGCATATTAAATAGTAATAAAGAAGATGATGAATTTTTAAAAGATGGATATGGATATTTTGATTATCCGTGTTGTGATAAGGATTGCGGACAAGAGATGCGTTGATGCTATAGCTTAAATGCTTAAACAGCTTCTGCTTATTTCTTCGCTATAGCTTAAATGCTTAATCCGCTAAAGTGCTATTTTCAAGCTAGTGCTTTTTCCCGCAGCGGGCGCAGACAAATGAATCGCTGCCGGACACTTTAACTTCTATCTTTCCTCCGCAGTCGCAGGTAAGGCGGCGCGGGCCTTTGCGTTTATCGTTTTTAACAGGGACCTGTTTTTTTCTTCTGTCTTTCGCCCTTTTATCATCCATTTGCTTTTCTCCTTATCGTGGCTTTGGTAAGATTAACCTATTTTATCAGAAGAATTCAGGGCAGGCAATGGTGTTTTTTTTACGAAAACTTTCGGTATAAAATACCGCATTATATTTGATTTTTGTAAGTTTTCGTGCAGATATTATATAAAATATATAATATTGACAAATATATATATAGTGATAAAATTAAGATGTGTTTTTAAACAAATGCTCCATAAAGGGGGAGTCGGTGGTTGACTTAAATGACCCTAAACAGTCAATTATAGTTAAAATAATTGCTGTTTTATTTGTTTTTCTTATTTCCAATACGCTTACAGCCGGCAATTTTGGCACAGGCACGGGCGAATTTCTTAAAATAAAACCCGAAGCTGTTCAGGCGGGTATGGGCGAATCCGGGACCGGGCTTCCTGACGGCACAAACCCATTAATTTTTAACCCTGCCGGCCTTGCGCTTCTTGACAGGCCTGAAATTACAGCCACAGGTATTTTCTGGTTTAATAACATAAACATGCAGCATCTGGCATTCGGCCTGCCGTTTAACAGGGGTTCGGGTTTTGGAATAAGCCTTTTATACATTGATTTTGGCTCTTTTGATTCAACGGGCGGAACAGCGCCTTCTGTTTCCGTAAAGGACGCGGTGTTAACCGCGGGATTCGGAAAAAGTTTCGGCAATACATTCAGTTTTGGCGTTTCGGCAAAAGGGCTTTACGAGGATTTTGCCGGGCAGACAAACATGGGAGTTTCTTTTGACACCGGCGTGATGATAAGCCTTTTTGAAAATAAAATTTACGCCGGGCTTAGCGCCAAAAACCTTGGCTTTTTATCCGGTACAGATGATATGCTGCCGGTTGAATTTGGAGCCGGGCTTGGTTTTAAGATTTACGAAGGCTCTTTTGATGTTTTCAGCGCGGCAGTGGATTTTTCCAAAACAGCCAATACAGATAATATTTTTACGGGAGCCGGGCTTGAATACTTCCTTTTCCGCTCCGTAGCTCTGCGTCTTGGCGCAAAATATAACAATGCTTTGGACCTTGGAAAAGTTTCTTTTTCTGATGTCACAAAGTTAACTGTTTTAACCGGCGGGCTGGGAATACACATAGGGGATTTTGGCGTTGATTACGCTTTTACTCCCATGGGCGACCTTGGCGCTGTGCACAGGATATCAGCCAATATAAAATTCGGACAGTCATCATACGAACAGTGGCTTGCGGAACAGAACGCGCAATTCGTGCCAAAAGCAATAGAAGTCCCAAAGGTAAACGTGGAGCAGGGAAGAATAAAAGCTGTTTCCTTTAAGCCCAATGTGCCGGAGGAAAAAGTAAAGGAATGGAGCCTTACAATCAAGACGTCTGACGGAATGATTGTTAAATCCTTTTCCGGTATGGGCGAAGTGCCAAAAAACCTAAGCTGGGACGGCACGGATTCGGTTGGAAAAATAGCGGGCGCGGACACAAATTATGTCTTTGATTTTAAGGCAAAGGATTACGAAGGCAATGTCATAAAAACTGTAGGGCAGATTATTCAGCCGAAAAAATATGAATTTGAAGTCCCGCGCGAAAATTACTTTGTGCCGCTTAAGAATAAAGAGATGCTTGTGGCGCCCATTACGCTTCTTGTTTCAAGCGACGGCGACGAGCGCAAAACAGTGCCGTTTGTGATGATAAACAGGGAAATTAAAAAAATAAAGGACTGGAACTTTCAGATATACACAGCGGACAATGTGCTGCTTAAGGAATTTTCAGGCGGCGAAACACTGCCTTCGTACCTTGTATGGGACGGCCGCGATTCCGCGGGCAAGTATGTTGACGAACTTAAAAACTGCAGGTATGTGCTTAACTTAAACGGTACGGACGGGAAAAAAGCGGCCATTAAAGACCGGCAGGTGGTAAGGGATGCTTTTGTAATCGCGTCAAAAAGCAAAAAACTTAAGCTTGGCAAAAAGATATATTTTGACCAGAACTCCGCTGAAATAATTCCGGAAATGACGGCAAGGTTAAACGAACTTGCGTCTGAAATTGAAGGGCAGAAAAACGTGCAGGTTTACATACAGGGCCATTCAAGCGAAGAGGGCGGATACGCGCAGAACCTTTATCTATCTCAGGAAAGGGCAAAGACCGTACTGCGCTATTTTGTTGAAAAATATAAAATGTCGCCGCTTTCAATTACCACGGTGGGATACGGCGCCAAAGTGCCTTTGAACAAAAATACCACCGAAGAAGAAAGGCGTTTAAACAGAAGGGTTGAAATAATCATAATGGGTGAAAAATAATGAAATTTATAAGGGCCGTGCTTTTTATAGCGGCGTTTTTGCCTGCCGCGTTTACCGCATACGCGGCGGAAAGCCCTGAAGCAATATATAACAGGGCAAACGCGCAGGCGGCATCGGGCGATAACGCGACAGCAATTGACCTTTTGTACAGGGTGGTGGAAGATTATCCGTCATTTGCATATAAAAGCGACGCGCTTTACAGGCTGGGAACCATGCTTTACGCGCTGGAAAGATACGAAGAGGCGGAAAGGGTTTTTAATGTGCTTGCGGGGAAGTATAAAAACTATAAATATATAGACAAGGTTTATGAAAAACTTATTCACATATACGCGGAAGTTTACCCGAATAATGCCAAAGCCGAAGCAATAAGGGATAAATACAAAAAACAGTTCGGAAAAACGCCTGTATTAACAGCCATAGACAAAACCCTGACAATAATAAACCACGATGAAAAACTTGGAGCCGCGCTGCTGGCCCTTGACGCACATTTTATAACTGCAGGCAAAGAGTCGCGGGTATCATCCTTTGACAGGGAATTTTTCCCGGTAAGAAATTACATTCTTGACGGCGTGTATTCCACTGACAAAAAGTACATTATAAAAACAGAAGGTTCAAAGAAAAAACGGCAGCTTTATATTTATGACGCTGCCGGGAAAAAAATAAGCGCGGTTAAAGGTTCCGCGGGCGCTGAGGCTCCGCAATGGTCTTGGGACGGCAATTATATTATTTTTACAACGCTGTCCAAAAGCGTAAGAAAAATACACATTTACGACGTCAAAAAGAAAACGGTAAAAAAGCTTTTTTCCGGGAAAAAACTTGAACCCATGCTTTTGTTTTCTCCGGACGGCGGGAAAATAGTTTTTATTTATAACGGCAATCCGTGGATAATGGAAAAAACGGGAAATGACGTTTCTTTTCTTGGAAAGGTTAAGCTGAAAAATGTGATTATGGCGGCGTGGAGCCATTACGGAGACAAACTTATATTTATGGAAAATGGCAGCAAAGATTTTAAGGCTGTCGGCCTTGAAAGAAAGCGCCTTTTAGCCGGCGAAAAATAACAGGTTTTCACGGAGGGTAATAATGGAAAAACTTTTAAAAAGAAGCGCGGCAGCGGCTGCCTTTGTATTATTGGCGGCGTGCGCCATATTTGCGTCTGTTGAAGAATACAAAAAAGCCGTTGAACTTGACGGCAATAACGTGGTTAAAAGGTATAACCTTGGGCTGGCTTATTACAATGAATCAAGGCATGATGAAGCGCTTGATGCCATGAAAAAAGTGCTGGAAATCAATAAAGACGACAAGGCATCGCATGATAAGGTGGATTTTTCCGCGGCGCAGATTATAGGGATAATTTACTTTAACTTTAAAAATAACGACGATGAAGCCATAAAGTATTTTGACAGGGCGATAGCAATGAACCCCGGCGACGGCGCCAACTATTTTTATCAGGGGCTTGCATGGCTGCGCAAGGAAAATTATGACAAATCGGCTGAAGCTTTTGCCAAAAGCATAGAAAAAGGGTATGACGAGATGGCTGAAGCATATTTCAGGCTTGGCCAGTCGTATTATAAAAAAGCGCTTTTTGGCGACGCGCTTTCAAATTTTGAAAAATGTATTGATATAAAACCCAAGCATATAGAATGCAGGGAGCTTCTTGGCCTTATTTACCACAAAAGGGAAAACGCCGACAAAGCCATTGAAAACCTTAAAGAAGTTGTAAAGGTAAATCCGGAGAACTTTAACGTTCAGTACCTTCTTGGGCTGAATTATTTTAAGAAAAAAGAATACGACAAAATGATAACCGCGTACAAAAAAGCAATTGCCATAAATCCGGGCTTTGCTGACGCACACTATAATCTGGGTATGGCTTATTATTACAGGAACATGTATAAAGAAGCCATAGAAGAACTGGAAACGGCAAAAAAATTAAACCCCGGCGATTCTTCCACGTTTTCGCTTCTGGCCCAGGTTAAGACAACAGGCTACGATTATTACCTTAGCAGCGGCACAACATACCTTACCGAGGAAGATTTTTTAAAGGCAAAAGAACAGTTTACCCTTGCGCTTGCGGTAAAGCCGGGCGACGCCGAAGCGCAGAAATACCTTTCTTCCGTGAATGAAAATATTTCCAGGCAGGTTCCCGTGTACCTTGAAAAGGCGAAAAAAGCTTTTGAAGCCGGCAGCGTGGGCGAGGCGTATAACGCGTGGTATTACGTCCTTCAGGTAAACCCGGAAAACGGCGAGGCGAAAGCCGGAATGGCAAAGGTGGAAAAGAATTTAAGCGAACTGATAACCGCCAAGGAAAAGCAGGCAAAACTTTACCTTGCCCAGGAAAAATACACGGAAGCCGTAAATGAATATTATGAACTTAAAAAGCTGTTAAGCGGGGCCAAGGCGGAAGCCGTGGACGCAAAAATAAAAGCCGCGATTGATTCGCGCGATTCCGGGATTAAAGCGCTTTTATCCTCCGCGGAAAAGTATTTTACCGGCAGCGATAAAAAAATAAAGAAAGATTACAGGAAAGCTATGCAGAAATTTAACGATGTATTAAGGCTTGACCCCAAGAATAACAGCGCGCTTGACGGGATAACAAAAGTTAACCAGAAAATGGAATCTGAAAAGGATAAATATCTGAACCTGGCAAGGCAGAACAAGTCTTCGCCTGAAAAGGCAAAGTCCTACTACCAGAAAGTGCTTGCCATTGACCCCAATAACGAAGACGCAAACAGCGGAATAGAAAAGCTTACCGGATCGCAAAGCAAGGCCTCTGTTGACGCGAAAGCCGTTAAATCGCTTTATTATGAAGGCGTGGACAAATATGTAAACGGGGAAATTGAAACCGCGATAACCGTCTGGTCAAAGGTAATAGCAATGGACCCGGGCCACGCAGAAGCAAAAAAGAACATAGCAAGAGCAAAGGAAAAACTTGCGGCCATAAAAAAGCTAAGCAAATAAAGGGCTGTTTATGAAAATTACAATCTATGACGTTGCCAAAAAAGCCGGTGTTTCAATTTCCACCGCGTCCAAGGCCTTAAACGGCCGGAAGGACGTGGGGGACAGGACAAAAGACGGCATCTGTAAAATAGCAAAAGAATTGAATTACGAACCTTCGCGGTTCGCGCGCGCCCTTGCCTTAAGAAAAACGGAAAACGTAGGCGTTATATCAGGGCGGTATTACCGCGCGCCTGTCATGACAAACCCTTTTTATTCCAGAATACTTGAAGGCATTGAAGAGGTTATGGCAGAAACCGATTACAGCCTTGTGACTAATGTTGTAAAAAAAGAACAGATAGATGATATGGTACTGCCTAAAATGGTAAAGGAAAAAAGTGTGGACGGTCTTATACTGCTTGGGCATTTTCCAAAAGAATACGCCGAAATGGTAATAGACAGGGGAATTCCTGTTGTCATGGCGGACAACTCATACGACTCTGCCGGCGCGGACAGCATTGCGGCGGATAACGAAGGCGGCGCGTTTAAGGCGGTAAATGAACTTATAAAACTTGGTCATAAAAGGATTGCCTATGTGTCGCGCGGCGGCAGGGGCAGTTTTCAGTTAAGGTATGACGGTTATAAAAGGGCGCTTGCCGCGAATAATATGGAATTGGATGAAAGCCTTTCGGTTTTCTGCAGGGAAAATCACGAAGAAGCGGATGACATAAGGGAATGGATGAAAAGGATGCTTGATATAAATCCAAAACCTGACGCGCTTTTTATGTGCAATGACGTAAACGCGATTATGGCCATAAACGTGCTTAAGGACGCGGGGTTATCCGTCCCTGATGATATGTCTGTGGTTGGTTTTGACAATATAGAACTTGCGCGCCATTTTATCCCGTCAATTGCCACGGTAAATATTCCAAAGGAAGAAATGGGAAGAAAAGCCATGTCTATACTGATGGATGTAATAGGAAATAAAAGGACGGCAAAAGAAAAAATCCTTGTCCCCACGGAGTTTATCATGGGCGGCTCGGTAAGGAATAGATAACCGAGAGACGGAAGGCCGGATGCACGGAGGGACGGTTTAGATCTGGTAGCCGCACCCTTTAGGGTGCGTTGTTTGAAGTTTTGTTTTTTAACGTAGAGACGCAATATATTGCGTCTTGTTTTTAATGTTTAGGTTTTATGTGTGAACTTAAATGTGTGGTAGCCGCACCCCTTCAGGGTGCGTTGTTTAGAATTGGTATTATGCCGTGGTAGACGAGGGTCTTCAGCCCGCGGATTTTGATGTGTCTTTTGTTTGTTTTTTATCGTAGAGATAATATGAAAGATAATTAAGGCACCGCCTTGATATAATATCCATCAGGGCGTGCTTTCGCACCCCTACATATTAGTATCAAGGGGAGGTGCCCTATGTATTATCTCGGAATTGATTGTCACAAGTATTTTTCTTATGTTACTGCTTTGGACGAGACCGGTCAAGTGAAATTCAAAGGTAAGATGGGCAACAGAAAAGATGATTTCGAGAGACTTTTAAATGGTCTTGGAGAGCGTTGTAAAGCCACAGTGGAAACGGGTTATGATTGGGGCATAATCTACGACATGCTGACGGAGATGGGAGTAGAAGTTATACTTGCGCATGCCAAGAAGATTAAGCTTATAACAATGAATCCGCAAAAGACAGATAAAAGGGATTCTCTGATACTGGCTCAGCTTTTAAGAACAAATATGATTCCGAGGGTATATGCTCCTACGCGGGAGATGAGAAGAAATAAAGCGGTATTAAGAGAACGTCAGTTTTATACGAAAATAAGGACTATGACCAAGAATAAAGTGCACAAATTATTACATCGTAATGGCATTAAGATGAACGGTTACAGCGATGCGTTCGGAAAATCGGGCAGACGGTATATGGAAGAAGCTGAACTGCCAAAAACCGAAAAGTTTTTACTTGATAACGAATTAGATATGCTGGATGTAATAACCTCAAAGATAAAAGCGGTGGAAAAAAGCGCCGTCGAAATAACAAAAGAAAACAGGTATGTAGAATTAATAAGAACAATTCCGGGTTTAGGGGTTGTTTTATCCAGAACGATTGCTCTTGAGATAGCGGACATAGCAAGGTTTTCAAAGGCCAAGAAGCTGGCATCTTATAGCGGGCTTGTCCCAAGAGAACATTCGAGTTCCGATCATATATACAGGGGCTCGTTAATAAAAGACTGTAATAAGCACCTGAAAGAAGCTTTAATTGAAGGTGCTTGGGTGGCAATAAGGTGTTCTGCTTATTTTGAAAGTATATATACCAATGTTAAATCCAGGCGCGGAGGCAACAAAGCAATTGTCGCGGTTGCCAGGCAAATGGCGGAGATAATATATTATATGTTAAAAGAAAACCGTTCTTATGTTGAAAGATATACAGCAGATAATAAAATGGCTGCCCTGTAGTGCGTCTAGTCGGCGCGGGTAAGATTGCGTTGGACTGTTGTAGAGATTAGGGAGCCTAATTGGACAATTATATTGTCGGGACTTTATGTCTGCGACGAAGAGAAGACTAAAAGAAACTACTTTCAGAGATGAGATCAAGGCGTAAAAAGTGTTGACAAAGTCTTTCAGAGAAGACGCAATATATTGCGTCTCGTTTTTAATGTTTAGGTTTTATGTGTGAACTTAAATGCGTGGTAGCCGCATCCCTTCAGGGTGCGTTGTTTAGAATTGGTATTATGTCGTGGTAGACGCGGGTCTTCAGCCCGCGGCAGTTGATGTGCTATCTTTGTGTCTTGCTTTTTATGTTTGACTTAAATGTGTGGTAGCCGCACCCCTTTAGGGTGCGTGTCTTTAAAACCAACTGCCGCGGGCTGAAGACCCGCGTCTACCAAACCGTCCCTCCGACCCTCTGACCCTCATTTTTTACCTTGAAGCATCTGTATTAATCGGGTAAAATTATTAAGAGATTAATAATAAAAGGGAACCTATTCTTAAGTAAAATAAAAAGTATCGGTGGTTTATGTCAGACAAAAAAAAGATAATGAAAACAGTTAAAAAGATGGCTG